>Ga0172382_10003259_pt1 | contig 25926 bp, 25 predicted proteins | sample Leawel138RmetaG_FD_122245 | JGI IMG/M metagenome (GOLD analysis project Ga0172382, IMG submission 122245) | Leachate microbial communities from a municipal landfill in Southern Ontario, Canada - Leachate well 138R metaG | ecosystem: Engineered > Solid waste > Landfill > Unclassified | place...
GCCAACTCAATCAGATGATTGTCTCCTTCATCAGGGAGATTCGGACGCCATCCGTAGTAGATGGAAATCCACTTCCCCTGCTGCGCCAGTGCCGCCATGACGGTTTTGCGTTCATCGTCGGTGGTTTCTCCGGTCCATATGGGTCTCCCCAACATGGCCTCGTATTCCAGCCACAGCGCATTTCCGAACAAAAGCACATAACGTCCAGTCAATGCGTTTTTCAAGACAGCACGAGAAGCGCCGCCTTCCGATCGCATAGCGGCCACAAAAACATTCGTATCGAGGATGAGTCGAGCCATAAATGACAGCATATATGCTTTCATCTAGGACAGCAATCTGTTATGCCCCTCCCAACTCGTCATATGCTTCTCAGAACACAAGGGCAAATCCATCCCAAAATTAGAATTACCATGATTTATATCATAACTCGCAGAAAGACCTAATTAATGAGGCAAAATAATCAATATTATTTGATAATAATTTCCGGATGGATGCCAGCGCTCGCAAAGCAATCACTCTCCCCATGTTGTCCGCCGCCATGGGCGCCAATCCCCAGTCGCTGCGTAACGCCTTATATCTAAGGCTTCCAGACTTCCGCTCAGCCATCCGTCTTCCTGCATATGGCAGCGAAAAGCAAAATGGCTTAGACGTTTTTCGTCTAAGCCATTGTTTTTTATGGTGGGTCGTAGTGGTCTCGAACCACTGGCCTCCGCCGTGTGAAGGCGGCGCTCTACCGCTGAGCTAACGACCCCAATAGGATACCCATTTGGAGTGCGCAAAATACCAATCTACGGCAGCCGGGTCAATGGTTTATTAAACCTGCGCGCGTCCACCATTCGCGCAGACCCGCTACAAGCAGAATGACGGTGACTTGCTAAAATCTGATAATTAGGCTATTTACTTTCTCTAGTAAAAATAACGAGGAAGACGCCTATGTCAAGGCAGTACTTTATGTTTGCGAATGAAACGCTTCGCTTCGGAGGAGTGGCGCTTCTGGTGTTGACCATGACCCTCAGTGGTTGCGCGACCATGACAGCGCCACCCGCCCCGACGACACCACCCCTATCGACCCCTGAATATCAGCCTTCTGACCACGTTAGCCATGCAGAAGCCACCACGCTGGACGCCGTTCTCGTCCATGCTATTTCGGAAATTGGCAAAAGCTATCGCTGGGGCGGTGCCAGTCCACAAACGGGTTTTGATTGTAGTGGTCTGATTCAATATGTGTTGGAGCAAGCGGGCGTCGATATTCCGCGCACATCTTTCGCTCAGGCCGCCGCTTTACCCTCGGTGCCACTGAACCGCATTCGTCCTGGTGATCTGGTGTTTTTTAACACCATGGGACAACCTTTTTCGCATGTGGGTATTTATATCGGAGGCCAACAATTTGTCAGCGCCCTCAATCGACGTCAGGGGGTTGCCGTGCAAAGTCTCCAGATTCCGTATTGGTCTGAGCGTCTGGATGGTGTCCGCCGACCGATGCCCACGGAATTACTCGCCATGCGTGATAATTAATACCTACCAATAATTCACCCTATCCAAAAGAGCGCCCCATGAAACATCCTAAAAGATTTGTCGTCATCAAGACCTTGATAGCGAGCGGCATGGCCTGCACTTTATCGGCCTGCGCCACCGATGTCGGCAACATGGCGCCCGTTACCCCGACCACGGTACCGTCGGCGATCACTACTACGTCAGCAGCGACGGCCCCTTTGACGCCACCACCTGCCCTGCGTCGCACACAGTCCTCGCCAAGACCGATACAGACTGAGCCCTGCCTGAACAATGTGACGTTCCCGAACTTTCCCGAACAATACCAACCAAGACTCCAGGCCATCGCCTGCCATCTTCAGGAAAAAGACGGACTACCTGCCAGCTATGTGATCCCAGCTCTGCAAAATGCCCGTTTTGATAACCGCGCCGTCGCTCTGATGACGCCGCCACCACCGTCAACCACGCCCTCCAAACCTTACCCTTGGTGGCGTTATCGTAATCGTTTTCTGCATCAGGACCGTGTCAATCGCGGTCTGCAATTCTGGCATGACCATGCCGCGCTCTTGGAGGCGGTCAGTCAAAAGTATGGTGTTCCCGGACCGATCCTTATGGGCATCCTCAACATAGAGACCGGATTTGGTTCTTTCATGGGCAATTTTTCGGTACTCAACAGCAACTTGAGTCTGGCATTGGCACTACCCGGAAGACGCGCATTTTTTCTCCACGAAACGGGTAAAACCTTGCAACTGGCCCAGAAATTGGGAGTTTCTCCCGCTTCTATGATGGGCTCGGAAGCCGGCGCTATGGGTATGTCGCAATTTTTGGCCAGCAGCTATTTACGCTATGGCACCACTTGGAATGACCCCCCCGGTGGACCCATGCCTAACCTCTGGCACTCCACAGCAGACGTACTGGCTTCTACCGCCAACTTTTTTCGGGGACATGGCTGGCAGCCGGGTCAGCCGGTCATGGCGCGCCTTGCCGGTGATCCAAGTAACGCCGGCCCTTTCCTGCAAGGACGATTTCCCTTGTCACAACTTCGGGCTGCCGGTATCCGCCCAGTTCAGTCCTCAGGCTTGCCCGGCTCAACGCGCGTCGGTCTACTCCGCCTGCAAACGGAGCAGGGACCAACATTGTTCATAGCCTATCCGAACTTTTACGCCATTATGGGTTATAACCCCAGCACTTATTATTCAGCGACGGTGTGGGCTTACGCGGAGGCGATCCAACAGGCGTTGGCTAGCTGAACGAGTCCACCAGCAACCGGGATGATTGCCTTGAGCAGGCATCCCTGTGCTACCATGACCGAGTCACCAATACTGCGTAAAGAGGCCCGGTGTGACGCCACAACCGCCTGCATTACCTCAAGTCGATGAAATCATCAGTGCACGCTGGGTTATCCCCATTCGTCCACGCGCTATTCTCCAGGATCACGCGTTGGCGATTGCCCAAGGACAGATCGTCGCGCTGGGACCTCGTGCTGAATTACTGGCAACCTTTTCTGCATCCAAAACCACCCACCTTGATCAGCATGTGCTGATGCCCGGCTTTGTCAACGCGCATACCCATGCGGCCATGACGCTGATGCGCGGCCTTGCCGACGACCTGCCTCTCATGACTTGGCTTAACGAACATATATGGCCAGTGGAGAGCCGCTTCGTCAGCCCGGAGTTTGTCCGTATGGGTACCGAATTGGCGATTGCCGAAATGTTGCGCAGCGGCACAACGACCTTTAATGATATGTATTTTTTTCCGGAATCCGCCGCAGAAATCGCGCAAAACATGGGCATACGTGCGCATATCGGACATGTCATCATTGATTTTCCGACGGCTTACGCCGCCCATGCGGACGCCTGTTTGCAGGCAGCGGCGGATTTACTTCCGCGTTTACGCCTACTCCCACTGATTCGTCAAAGTATTGCGCCGCACGCGCCCTATACCGTAGGCGATGCGGGTCTGCGTGGCAGCCAGGAACTCGCTGATGCCGAAAATCTACCGATACATATGCATGTTCATGAAACCGCTTTTGAAGTCGAAGACAGTTTAGCCAAAAATGGGCAACGCCCTCTCGCCCGACTGGCCCAACTCGGCTTGCTCAATTCGCGCTTTCTAGCCGTCCACATGACTCAACTGAATAACGATGATTTAGCGCTCTGTCGCGACAGTGGTCTGCATATTGCCCACTGCCCTGAGTCCAATCTCAAACTAGGATCAGGCGTAGCGCCCGTAGCACAACTCCGCAGACAAGGCACCCCCGTCGCTATTGGTACGGACGGCGCGGCCAGCAACAATGATCTCGATATGCTCGGCGAAATGCGTACCGCCGCGCTGCTGGCGAAGGGGTTTAGTGGTGATCCGACGGCTTTTCCGGCTTGGGAAGCCCTCGAAGCCGCCACTCTTGCCGGTGCCGAAGCTATTGGTTGGGGGGACATAACGGGAAGCCTAGAAATCGGCAAGGCGGCGGACTGTATAGCCATCAATCTGGATCATCCCGCCACCTATCCGATTTACGATCCGGTTTCTCAAGTGGCTTATTGCGCCAGTCGAGATCAGATCAGTCACGTCTGGGTTCATGGCCAAGCGCGCATAGTCAATGGCCAAGCGCTGGACTGGGAAGAATCCGAATTATTTCGCCGTGCCCATAGCTGGGTGCAACGCATTCGCGACAAGGACAAGCACGCATGAACATGGATCAGATGGAGGTCAACAAGTTTGACGCTCTTGCCAATGCCTGGTGGGACCCTGCCGGTCCTTTTCGAACGCTTCATGAAATCAATCCACTACGCCTGGAATTTATCGCGGAGGGCTGCGGAGGGCTGCGTCATAAAACTATTCTCGACGTCGGGACCGGCGGCGGTTTGCTAGCAGAGGCCATGGCGCGTCAAGGAGCTACAGTGACCGGTATCGACCTCGCAGGTGAAGGTCTGCAGGCGGCACGCGATCACGCGGGAGTCAATAATCTCCAGATCCACTACCGGCAAATTGCTGTGGAAGAACTGGCGGATGCGCAACCGGAATCTTTTGACGTCGTCACCTGCATGGAAATGCTGGAGCATGTGCCAGACCCTGCTGGCGTGATCAACGCCTGTAGCCGACTTTTAAAACCCGAAGGGGATGCGTTTTTTGCAACCCTGAACCGACACCCTAAAAGCTATTTAATGGCCATCATTGGCGCGGAATATGTCTTGGGACTCCTCCCCAAGGGAACCCACGACTATCAGAAATTTATCCGTCCCAGCGAACTACTGGGCATGACCCGTAAAGCCAGCCTACAAACCTTGGCACTCAAGGGGATGCATTATGATCCCATCCGCCACCAAGCTCGACTGACGGACGATGTGAGCGTTAATTACCTGTGTCACACGCGTAAAATCCGTGCCTGAACACCGAGCGGTACTGTTTGATCTGGACGGGACGCTGGCGGATACCGCCCCAGATCTGGCGGCGACAGCGAATCGCATGCGCACTATGCGCAACCTCCCTCCCCTGCCTTTAATCCACTTACGCCCCGTCGCTTCTCAGGGCGCACGCGGTTTGCTTCGGGTGGCCTTTGGTCTACAGCCTGAAGATACCGCATTTGCGTCAATGCGCGCGGAATTTCTCAATACTTATCAGAATCATCTTTGTGAAGAGACAACCCTCTTTCCCGGCCTGAAGGCGGTACTCGACCGGCTCGATACGCAAAATATCGCCTGGGGTATTGTGACCAATAAGCCCGAGTTTCTGACCTTACCCCTAGTCACAGCGCTCCGTCTAGCACCCGGCGTTGTCGTCAGTGGTGACTCCACGCCGCGTGCCAAGCCTGATCCACTACCAGTGCTCTCCGCCTTGCAACAATTGGGTGTTGAGCCAAAAAATAGCCTCATGATTGGTGACGATCTCCGAGACATCCAAGCAGGTCGGGCGGCAGGCACCCATTGCTGGGCAGCAGCCTGGGGTTACATAGAAGCGGGAAATTCTCCTGAAAACTGGGGGGCAGACCAAATCATCCCGCACAGCGCGGCCCTAGAGCTCGCCCTTCTCCATTTCCACGCCGCCCAGTGATACGGGATGCTGCTGACTGCGGGTAATTTGCAGAATTGCCGCCGAAAGTATCAACACGCCGCCAACTACCTCTAGCAGACTGGGAGCCTCGCCAGCCAGCCACCAAGCGGAAACCGCACCGACAATGACCTCGAAAGGCATAATAACGGCAGAAACACTGACCGGCATTCGAGCCACTCCATATTGCACCGCGACTGTTGCTCCGGCGATCCAGAGCCAGGAAAAACCCAGTAAATACCCATAGTCCGAAGGTGCTAAGCTCGGCCAGCGCTGCAATAGAGCAAAGGGCAAGGCAATCAACACGCAACCCCACCAGACCGCTGTAGCTCGATGCAAGTCACCAAGCGCAGTATCGGCACGTAGCACCACGTTACTCAAGGCAAAGGCAAAACCCGAAGAAATAGATAAGAGATCATCCGTGCTGAGATCTGTGAATGAAAAACCCTGACCATGGCTCACCACCAGTGCCGAACCCGCAACAGCCAGAATAGCCGCTAAGGCACCACGCCAGCCTATCGTTTCACGCAAAAAAAGACGGGCGGCAAAAATAGCCCAGATCGGCGACAAATAAAATAACAACAAGATTCGTATCACTTCACCGTGTATCAGTGCCATCATAAAGGCAACATTTGTCCAGCCGCCTAAAATCAGCAATCCGACCAAGGTACGCCCGTGCCCACGCAGTTCGTGATACCGCCGCCATGACCATAGCCCCGCCGGGATGGCCAGCAACCCGTAAATGGCCACAATGAGCCAAGCGCCACGCAGACCCGTTGCGTCAAAATAACGTAAGGGCCACCATAACACCCCCCAAAGACTGGAGCCCAACAGCAGAGTCAGGACGGGGATTTGATGACTAGGTGAAGCGATACGGAGAGGTTTCAGAAAAGGATCCTTTGCACTAACCAGGCATCGCGGTAATTACCCCATTTATAACCCAGACTTTTTATACGAGAGAAAATTTCTGAATCCATCGTAATTTCATGCTGTTGAACTTGTTGCTCAGTCATTGCGCCCAAGCTTGGCATAGTCTCACCGAGAATCCAGTAGAGACGCATTCTTAAGGAAAATCCGAGCCATGGCAATGCATGTTCTTTGCGACTCTCAAGAGCAATCAGGATCAGGGCTTGTCACAAGCGCCATCCTTGCCCAGAATCAACCCCTATGACAACCCATACCATGAATCCGCTATTACATAGCTTGCAGGCTTACCCTTTTGAGAGGCTGCGCCAGTTGCTGACGGACGTTCAGTCGCCCGACCAGGAGCTGATCGATTTTTCGATTGGTGAGCCGCGTCATCCAGCTCCAGCGCTGGTTAGTGAAGCCATTATTGAACACCTTCAGGGACTTGCGGAGTATCCCAAAGTACTGGGTGAGTTGCGCTTGCGGCGTGCCATTGCTGACTGGGCCAGCCAGCGCTTTCATCTCCCGGCTGGATTTCTTGATCCAGAAAAACAGGTGATTCCGGCCAACGGTAGCCGCGAAGCGCTGTTTAGTATTGCGCAAGCGGCGTTACCGACCTGCAGCCATCCCAAGCCACTAGTTTTGTTGCCTAACCCCTTCTATCAAATTTACGAAGGTGCCGCACTACTGGCGGGGGCCGAACCCTACTATCTGAATTGCGATCAGAGTGGTCAGCCCGATTTTCATCAGATTGATGCCTCGGTCTGGGCGCGTACTGCCCTGCTTTACATCAACTCGCCGCACAATCCCACCGGAGCTACTATCCCTCTGGAAACCTTGCAATGGCTGATCGCACAAGCCCGCCAATACGGTTTTATACTGGCGGCGGATGAGTGTTACAGCGAACTTTATCCTGAAGGACAAGTTCCAGCCGGGATTCTGGAAGCTGCAGCAAGTACCGGTAGTCTTGCTCAAGTTTTGGCTTTCCATAGCCTCTCCAAACGGTCGAGCATTCCGGGCGCGCGTAGCGGCTTTGTGGCAGGCGACGCGGACATCCTCAAAGACTTTGTACGCTATCGGACCTATCTGGGTGCAGCCATGCCGCCTTTTATTCAGGCAGCATCCATCGCTGCCTGGCAGGACGAAACCCATGTGGTGCAAACCCGGGCCAGCTACGCCCGGAAATTTGCGGCCGCCCAAACCATTCTCGGCCACCTGCTGCCGATAGAAACACCCGCAGGGGGGTTCTATCTTTGGCCGCAAGTGAAAAACGGCGAAGCTTTTGTGAAAGCTTTATTCGCGGCGGAGCATGTCCGTTGCCTGCCTGGTGCTTATCTGTCTCGGGACGCGCATGGTCAGCATCCCGGCCAGGACCGCGTACGCATCGCGCTGGTCGGAAGTCATGAAGTGTGCGTTGAAGGGCTACAACGCATCCGGCGTTTTCTCGAACAGCATCCAGCTTCTTCACCCACTTTTTAATTGATTGAACTATTCAAGGAGTTCTCGTGAGCCAGAGTCTTGCCACTATTATTGATGCCGCTTGGGAAAATCGAACCGAAATTTCCCCTAAACAGTCCTCTGCAGAGTTGCGGGAGGCTGTTCATCAAACCATCGAAGGTCTGGATAAGGGTGTCCTGCGGGTAGCCGAAAAGCAGAATGGCGAATGGATTACCCATCAGTGGATCAAAAAAGCGGTACTTCTGTCTTTCCGCCTCCATGACAATACCTGTATTACGGGTGGCGAAACGCACTTTTACGACAAAGTCCCTGGCAAGTTCGCCGACTATAACAGCAACGATTTCCGCACCGGCGGTTTTCGGGTGGTCCCCCCTGCGACCGCACGGCGTGGCGCATTCATCGGCCGTAACTGCGTTCTGATGCCCTCTTTCGTCAACATTGGCGCTTACGTAGATGAAGGCACCATGGTCGACACCTGGGCGACCGTGGGCTCCTGTGCGCAAATCGGTAAAAACGTGCATCTATCGGGCGGCGTGGGCATTGGCGGGGTACTCGAACCCTTGCAGGCCAACCCCACGATTATTGAGGATAATTGTTTTATTGGTGCACGCTCCGAAGTTGTAGAAGGGGTGATTGTAGAAGAAGGTTCGGTCATTTCCATGGGCGTTTTTATCGGTTCCAGCACCCGCATTTTCAATCGCACCACCGGCGAAATCACTTATGGTCGTGTACCCGCCGGTTCCGTGGTGGTATCCGGCAGTCTGCCTGCCAAGGACGGTACTTACAGTCTTTATTGCGCCGTTATTGTTAAGCAGGTCGATGCCAAAACACTGAGCAAAGTCGGCATCAATGCCATCCTGCGCGACATCTGAGGCGGAAATCATGACCAAAAGCAGCGTGTTGACCTTAGCCGAAGCGCTGATTTCCAGACCATCAGTTACTCCCGAGGACGCAGGCTGCCAGGACATCATGATCGCGCGTCTGGAAAAGTTGGGTTTTCATATCACGCGACTGCCGGCGGGCGAGGTTCAGAACTTTTGGGCCGAACTGGGCGATTCAGGCCCACGCCTCTGTTTTGCCGGTCATACGGATGTGGTTCCTCCGGGTCCGCTAGAAGCCTGGCAGAGTGATCCCTTTCAGCCGACCATACGCGATGGCATGCTCTATGGGCGCGGTGCCGCCGACATGAAAGGTAGTCTCGCGGCGATGGTGGTAGCGGCTGAACGCTTTGTAGCGCTGCATCCACATCCGAAGGGTCGTCTCGCTTTTTTGATTACGTCGGATGAAGAAGGGATTGCCACCCACGGTACTCGCCATGTGGTAGATTGGTTGCGTCATCAGGGTGAGTCCATTGACTGGTGTGTCGTCGGGGAACCCTCTTCAGAGCAGTTACTCGGAGATGTCATTAAAAATGGGCGTCGAGGCTCCTTAAATGGTCGCTTGACCGTGCACGGAGTGCAGGGACATGTGGCCTATCCCGACAAGGCTGAAAATCCTATTCATCGCGCCTTACAACCCTTAGCCAATCTCGTTGAGCAAAACTGGGATGCGGGTAATACTTTTTTCCCGCCAACTCGGCTGCAATTTTCCAATATTCACGCGGGTACTGGTGCTAACAATGTGATTCCCGGAGAACTGAAAGCGGACTTCAATTTCCGTTTTTCCACAGAATCCACCCCGGAATTCTTACAGGCGGAAGTGCACCGCACACTGGATGCGGCGAACATCCGCTATCAAATTGACTGGCAATTATCCGGGCCACCGTTTTTTACTGCACCCGGCCCTCTGGTCGCGGCGACCCAGCAAGCTTTGCATACCGTCACACAACAGGAAGCCACCCTGTCAACCGGTGGCGGCACTTCGGACGGTCGCTTTATCGCCCAGCTTGGCGGACAGGTCGTCGAGCTGGGGCCGATTAACGCCACCATCCACAAAATCAATGAATGTGTCGCGGTGGCCGATCTCGACCGCTTATCCGATATTTATCGGGAAATCATGATCAACTTGCTGGGTTCCGGCTGTGATCAATAAGCGTACCCAACACACTGTTTACGGGCTGCTGGGTATCGCCGCCCTCACTATCGGCGGTTGTGCCGACGTGAATACGCCGCCATCGTTTACCTCGACGAATACCCCCCCTGCGTCATTCTCAAGCTGTGTAGCGCCCTCCCCCAATCTCCATGCCGCCTATAACCGACCTTACCAGATTCACGGGCGTCATTATCGCCCCATGCAAAGTTCGACGGGTTATAATGTGCGGGGTGTAGCCTCTTGGTATGGCTGGGAATCTGGCTCAAAAACGTCTATGGGAACGCCATTTCGCCCGCGCTCCTTGACCGCTGCCAGCCGCGATTTACCCTTACCCACCTGCGCGCGAGTCACCAACCTCAGCAATGGTCGCAGCGTCGTAGTACTCGTCAATGATCGCGGTCCTTTTGTAGAGGGGCGCAGCATGGATTTATCCTACGGTGCGGCGAGCGCTTTGGGGATTACCAAACAAGGTACGGCAGCGGTGCAGATAGTAGCTTTGGCGCCCTCTACGGCCCGTCCCGCGCCGCTGACTGGTGCCGCCGCTTCGGTTCCGATTCCACAAGCCCCCGAGAGTTCGGGTCCTAGCCAGACCTACTTGCAGACCGGCGCCTTCAGGTTAATCAACCACGCCACACAGGAACGTAATCGCCTCATCGCAGCGGGCTTTCATGACGTACTGATCGTACCGGGGCTCGTGCAAGGACAAACCTATTACAAAGTGCAGGTGGGTCCACTGCCTGACGGCATTGCGGCCGTGCGCGCGGTGGCGGAGATGAAAAAATTAGGTTTTCACGATTTTTATCCCGTTGAACAATAGATTGATTGCTGATGAATGATTTTGTCTGGCCGAACTTTTATATTGTCGGCGCCGTTAAAAGTGGAACGACCTCGCTGTATGCCTACCTGAAGCAGCATCCTCAGGTTTTTCTGCCGGCGATGAAAGAGCCGCATTTTTTCACGGAACCCCATCCCGCCCCAGAGCAAACCCACCTTATCCAGTACGTCGCCACACTCAGGGAATACCAGCATCTTTATCGGGGCGCGGATCGCTTTCCACGCATTGGTGACGCGAGCCCTTCTTATCTCTGGTGCCCTGAAGCCGCCGAACGCATTTACCGCGTTCGCCCCGATGCAAAAATTATTGTTATTCTTCGCGACCCCGTTCAACGCGCCTATGCTCAATATCTCATGGATTTTAATGAGGGCGTTCTGAACGAACCCTTTATGATCGCTTTGCAACACGATTGGAACCGCGCTGATAAGGGCTGGGGTGTTTCGCAGTTATATCTCGAACTCGGTCAGTATACCCAACAAATTTTGCGCTATCAGCGCCGCTTCGGAGCCCAGCAGGTCCATATCTGTCTATTAGAAGACTTAAAAAGAAATCCTTTGCAGGTATTAAAAGGTATCGGAGAATTTCTGGACATAGATCAAACCATTATGGGCCAGCTCCAGATCAATGCCGCACATAACGCCCATCGTTTACCGCGTGGCAACTGGGTCCGTACACTTGCCAGTAATCCCGCAACACGCTATATCGGCGAATATCTTTTTCCCCGGCAATGGGGAGAGTATATCTGGCAGCATCTCTTTCTGAGAAAGGGCCGCAAACCCCCTATGGATCTGGAAGCCCAACGCTTTTTGCAGACCTTTTATGAATCTGAAATCCAGCACCTAGAGGTGCTGATGGCGCGACCATTACCTGAACTACGTAGCTCTTGGAAATGCTTTGAATCCGGCGAATCCTCCAGAGCTGCGGAGTTACCCAAGGGGTAAGATTCCCCCGATCACCACGGCGTCTTTCCCGAAAATTTATCCCCCTTGCTCCTATCCTAGTCCTCTACTATCTTTTAATCAGAGTCTGCACTCGGATTTAGAAGAAGGAGATACTCGTGACTAAATCCTATATTCGTTTTTTCAATGAGATACACATTGAAGATGTGCCATTGGTGGGCGGCAAAAATGCTTCCTTGGGAGAAATGTATCGCGAACTCAGCCCCCAAGGCGTCAAAGTCCCTAACGGTTTTGCCATTACTGGGGAGGCTTACCGCTACTTGCTGGATCAGGCAAATGCTTGGCCAGCGCTGCATGAAGCATTAGATGGTCTGGACCCTAGGGATACCAAAGATTTGGCCCGTCGTGGCGCTCGCGCCCGAGAAATTGTCTATAGCGCGCCGCTACCGGCGGATTTACAGGCAGAGATTCTCGCCGCTTATGCAGCACTACAGCGGGAGTATGGAGATACACTTACTGTTGCAGTACGCTCCTCGGCTACGGCTGAAGATCTTCCTACGGCCAGTTTTGCCGGCCAACAAGATACCTATCTCAACATATCCGGCGATGCCAGCGTGCTGGATGCCTGCCGCCGTTGCTTTGCCAGCCTGTTTACCGATCGGGCAATTCACTATCGAGTTGACCAAGGTTTTGATCATTTCAAGGTCGCGCTTTCCATCAGCATCATGAAAATGGTGCGGTCCGATAAAGCCACCAGTGGCGTCATGTTTTCGCTGGATACGGAAACCGGCTTTCGGGATGTGGTATTTATCACCGCATCCTGGGGACTGGGGGAAAACGTCGTACAAGGTAACGTCGATCCAGACGAATTTTATGTTTTTAAGCCCACCTTTCTGAAAGGGAAGAAGACCGTTTTACGGCGCGTTCTGGGCAGCAAAAAAATCAAAATGATCTACACTTCTGGAGATACAAAAAACAGCACCCGCAATGTCGCCACCCATCGCCAAGAACGGACGTCCTTTTGCCTGACGGATGCCGACGTTTTAACGCTGGCCGACTACGCCATTAAAGTTGAACAACACTACAGTCAAAAAATGCAGGAAAGTCGCCCCATGGATATGGAATGGGCCAAAGATGGCCTAGATGGTCAGATTTACATGGTACAGGCACGTCCAGAAACCGTCGCGTCTCAGAAAAAGGGACAAGTACTGGAAGAATATCTTCTTCAGGATAAAGGCGTTGTTCTGGTACAAGGTCGTGCGGTCGGTGGGAAAATTGCCTCCGGCCCCATACACCTCATCAGCGACGTCAAGCATCTTGAAACATTCAAACCCGGAGAGGTGCTCGTGGCAGACACCACTACACCAGACTGGGAACCCATCATGAAAGAAGCTGCTGCGATCATCACCAACCGGGGTGGGCGCACCTGCCATGCCGCCATTATTGCCCGCGAATTAGGAATACCCGCTGTTGTCGGAACAGATCATGCGACGACGACACTCAAAAATGGCGATCCCGTCACCGTCTCCTGTGCTACCGGGGACATCGGTCTGGTGCTGGAAGGCCAGGTGCCCTTTACGGTGCGCCATACGGATCTGGCCACCCTGCCCCGTCCAAAAACCAAGATGATGATCAATCTGGGTAATCCTGAGATAGCCTTGCAAACGGCCAGTCTTCCCAATGACGGAATCGGACTGGCGCGCATGGAATTCATTATCAACAGCACGATCAAAGCGCATCCCATGGCGCTGCTCCATCCAGAAAAAGTCGAAGATGCCCACGAGCGCCAGGCACTGACCAAACTGACGCAGAGTTATCCAGATCCCGAAGCTTTTTTTGTGGAACGCCTCTCCGAGGGGATCGGTACCATCGCCGCTGCGTTTTATCCCAAACCGGTAGTGGTACGTATGTCTGATTTCAAATCTAACGAATATGCGGCGTTACTGGGTGGACGTTGGTTTGAGCCCAATGAAGAAAACCCGATGCTGGGTTTCAGAGGCGCCTCTCGCTATGCGCACCCCGCCTATAGGGAGGGTTTTCGTCTGGAATGTCGCGCCATGAAACGGGTTCGGGAAGAAATGGGTCTTGATAATGTTATCCTGATGCTCCCCTTTGTGCGGCGTGTGCAAGAAGCCGATGAGGTACTCGCTCAGATGGCGGAATTCGGGTTACGGCGTGGCGAAAATGGGCTACAGGTCTACGCGATGTGTGAAATTCCCAATAATGTCATTTTGATTGACCAGTTCGCCAAGCGCTTTGACGGCTTCTCTATCGGCAGTAATGACCTTACCCAGCTCACTCTGGGCGTAGACCGTGATTCACAGATTGTGGCCTTCGACTATGATGAACGCGACGACGGCGTCAAAGCCATGATTCGTCTGGCCGTGGAAGGCTGTGCCCGCAACGGCATCCATTCTGGTCTCTGTGGTCAGGCCCCTTCGGACTATCCCGAGATGGCAGAATTTTTGGTCGACATCGGTATTCAATCCATGAGTCTGAATCCCGACACGGTTTTGAGTACTACGTTGCGGGTATTAGACGCTGAAAAAAGGCGAAAACATGACGATTAACCCCGTTTTGCTAGTAATTTTCGATGGTTTTGGACTGAATCCGAATCGTGCTTTCAACGGCTGGGCACAAGCCCATACGCCCCATCTCGATCATTATTTTGCCAGTTTCCCCCATACGGCGCTGCAGGCCTCGGGGCGAGCAGTCGGGTTGCCCGACGGACAGTTTGGCAATTCCGAGGTCGGGCATCTTACCCTGGGTTCGGGACGGATTTTACTCCAAGACTTGGTGCGCATTTCCGATAGTCTCGCCCATGGCGATTTCGCAAAGCGCTCAGAATGGCAAAAAATCCTCAAAAATACCCAGCGCTTGCACCTTATCGGTATGATATCTGATGGTGGCGTGCATTCGCATATCGACCATTTACTCGGCATTCTTCCACTGGTCGTCGCCGCTGGCGTAGAACCCATTATCCACATGATCAGCGATGGTCGGGATACCGCACCGCAATGTGCAGATATTTACGTCCGGCAGGTGGAAACGCTCCTGAAACAGTTAGGGAAGGGTCAACTTGCCACGGTCTGCGGTCGGTACAGTGCCATGGACCGTGCTGGCTACTGGGATCGCACCCAACAAGCTTGGGCCGCCTTGGTGAAAGGTCAAGGACTCCGCGCGGAAAGTGCCGAGAAGGCCATCCACGAGGCTTGGAAACGCGGTGAAGGCGATGAATTTATTCAGCCTACGCTCATCGGTGATCCGCAGCACAACCGGATTGCCGCCGATGAACCGGTCTTCTTTTTCAATTTCCGTTCCGACCGAATGCGCCAGCTCAGTGCCGCCATAGCCATGCCGGAGTTCAAACATTTTGATCGCGGTTCAGAGGTTGCACGCTCTACCCTCTGCATGACTTCTTATAATGATGAATATGCTTTTCCGGTGCTATTTCCACCAGAAATACCGAGCAAGGTGCTGGCCGAGGTGATCAGTGACGCCGGTCTCCAACAATTTCATTGTGCCGAAACCGAAAAGTATGCACATGTGACCTATTTTTTTAATGGTGGACGAGAACCACCCTTTCCTGGAGAGGATCGGGAGATCATTCCTTCTCCGCAAGTTGCCACCTATGATCTACAGCCCGAGATGAGCGCGCCGCAGGTCGCAGATCGGATTATTGCCGCTCTCGAAAGCCATCAATACCACTTCATTCTGGTGAATTTTGCCAACGGCGACATGGTGGGCCACACGGCAAAAATTCCCGCCATTCTCCGCGCGGTAGAAACTTTAGATCTCCAGTTTCATCGCGTCGCTCAGGTTGCCCGCAAGCAAGGCTTTCGCATCATACTCACCGCCGATCATGGTAACTGTGACGAAATGGTGGACCCCGTTAGCGGAGAACCACATACCCAGCATACCGTGTACCCCGTACCGATGCTGCTCATAGGTCAGGATGGCGCAAAACTGGGTATAGGACGTGGCAGCGCGGATATCGCTCCCACCGTTCTGGACATTATGGGCTTACCCCAACCACCAGAAATGACGGGACACAGCATTCTGCTTAAACCCGGAATTCACTAAATCATCGCTCGTTACGGGAGAACACTATGAGTGCAACTGCACGAATTGATGAAATCAACCAGTTGATGGAAAGTCTGAAAGATCAGTATCCCTCCGAAATAAATGCCTTTCTAGGATTTATGGGTAAAGCGGAAGGGAATCCCGCACTGGGCAAGGCACAGAAAGAACTGATCAATGTTGCGCTTTCTGTTGCAGCTCAATGTCAGTGGTGTATTGCCCTGCACGTCAAAGCAGCCGTCGCAGCGGGGGCCAGCCGTGACGAAATCATGAGCGCAGGCTTTATGGCCGTACTCATGCATGGGGGACCGGCACTGATGTACCTAGTCTCTCTTACCGAGGCGATCCAGGATTTTCTACCGGAGGAAACCCATGGATAGAGTGAAAATGGCAGACATGCTCCGCGATATGCTTCGGGCGCGGGCCTTTGAAGAAGCCGCAGCGCAGGGCTATGCTCAAGGAAAAATCGCGGGATTTTTACATCTCTATCCCGGCGAGGAAGCCGTAGCGGTAGGCGTTCTCCACGCCGCCGAGCCCGGAGACTACATCGTCAGCACCTACCGAGAGCACGTTCACGCTTTGGTAAGAGGCATTCCGACAAAAGCCATCATGGCTGAACTGTATGGCAAAAAGACAGGCATCAGCGGTGGCATGGGGGGTTCCATGCATCTTTTTGATAAAAGTCGACGTTTTCTGGGAGGTTATGCCATTGTCGGAGAAACTTTTCCGATCGCATTAGGGGCTGGATATGCCGTGGCTTATCGTCGTTTGCCCGAGGCCGTGATCTGCTTTTTTGGAGATGGAGCCGTCAACCAAGGGACCTTTCATGAGTCCCTCAACATGGCAGCACTGTGGAAACTGCCCATTTTCTTCGTCTGCGAAAATAATCATTATCAGATCGGCACGGAAATCCATCGTCACTCGGCCATTACGGATGTCTATAAGCGCGCTTGTGGTTATGGCATTCCCGCTGAAAAGGTCGATGGCATGAATGTGCTGACGGTACATGAAGCGGCAAAACGCGCTTTGGATCGGGTTCGCGCTGGGGACGGTCCACAGTTTCTTGAGCTCGAAACCTATCGTTATCGCGGTCACTCCATGGCCGATCCAGCTACTTATCGGCCTAGCGCAGAACTAACCGCCTACCAAGCCAACGATCCCATAGCGGCGACTATCCATGAAGTGCAATACGCATATCCGAGCACCCAAGAAATTTCTGCTGCCGGAGCGGATTGTGTAACGCAATTTACGGAACACTGCTGCCAAGAAGGGCATCTCAACAACGCTGCCGTGCAGCGCATGCGCCAAGAGATTGATCTGGAAATCGCCGATGCCATCCACTTTGCTGATCAAAGTCCCGAACCCAGCATGGACGATGTCTGGGAAACTTTTCATCGTAATCGCCGCTTTGAAACACTAATGGAAGCCACATCATGACCGAAATGCTCTATTGGCAAGCACTGAATCGCGCCATGCACGCCGAGATGGCTGCTGATGAAACGGTATTCACCTTGGGCGAGGACGTCGGTCTTTACGGCGGCACCTATCGGGTCACCGAAGGACTTATGGCTCAATATGGAGAATGGCGGGTCCGCGATACCCCTATCTCCGAAAACAGCTTTACTGGCCTCGGAGTGGGTGCGGCCATGTTGGGTTTGCGTCCCGTGGTAGAAATAATGACCATCAACTTCGCGCTTTTCGCGATTGACGCCATTATCAATATGGCTGCGAAAATTCCCTTCATGTCCGGAGGGCAGTTTTCTATGCCGCTAACCATCCGCATGCCCGGTGGCGTCGCCCGCCAATTAGGGGCCCAACATTCGCAGCGACTGGAGCACACGCTGATGAATGTGCCCGGTTTGCGAATTGTCGTGCCAGCCACACCTCAAGATGCCTACTGGCAGTTGCGCCAGGCTATTCGCAGTGACGATCCCATCATCGTTCTGGAGCACGAGCTATTGTACTTCAGTAAAGGTGAGGTGGATGAAGCTGCTGAAGCACCCCCCCTGCATCAGGCGCTCGTGCGCCGTCCGGGCCGAGATATGACCTGCATTGCTTACTCCAAAATGCTGCCTCTCGCTTTGCAAGCGGCAACCGCATTAGCAAAAGAAGGCATCGAAATGGCGGTCATTGATCCCCGCAGCCTCTCTCCTGTTGACTGGGAAACTTGTGTGCGCTCGGTGGAGCAAACACATCGCTGTCTCATCGTCGAAGAAGACTGTCGCTTCGCTGGCGCTGGCGCTGAATTTGTAGCGACCCTGCAGGAAAGATGCTTCTATCTGCTGGACGCACCTATCAAACGAGTCGCCGGAATGGACATTCCTACACCTTTTAATGGCGCTCTGGAGGCCGCCAGCATCCCAGGTTGTGAGGATATTATTCATGCCGCCCGTCAGTTGCTAGCCTCTGCAGGAGCACCTTCATGAAAATTGAAATCACCATGCCAGCGCTATCGGATACCATGCAGACCGGTCGCCTCACCCGCTGGAACAAAGTCGTGGGCGATGCCGTAAAAAAAGGGGAAGCCATTGCCGAAGTAGAAACCGATAAGGCCATTCTGGATGTGGAAGCATTCAACGATGGTTTTCTTGCCGGGCCACTGGCAGCCGTAGACACGGATATTCCTGTGCACCAAGTAATTGGCTATATTAGCGACCATAACGAAGCGGTTCGTACTGCAGAGTCTGCACCCATGCCAGCCTCCGTAGTGCAGGAAACGGCTGCAATCACATCAGCACCGACAGTAACACCTCCTCCACATGCCACCACAACCGCCAACGCAGTGCATTCTGATGATCACCATCCGGATGATCCGGCAAAAACAATAATGGCCTCGCCTTATGCCCGCGCTTTAGCGCATGATCTAGGGCTCGATATTCAATCCATCAAAGCGGGAGCTGACGGTTATATTCATGCGACCCAGGTTATCGCGGCAGCGCTTGTTCCACGAGATGCCGATCTGCATATGGGACCTCCTTATACCATTGAAAAGCCGAGCATGCTTCGCGACGCCGTCGCCCGTAACATGTCCGCAACCCTCCATACACCAACCTTCTTGATCAGCAGCCGTTTCGCTATAAAACAACTCCACGAAGCGGCAAAAAATACCGGTATCAGTCTCACCCTGGCACTGACCCGAGCTTGTGCACTTACCGTGGGCGAAGACCCCTGGTTTAACCATGCCTGGACTCGCCAGGGAATCGCCCGACGCCATCGTGTGGATATGGGCATAGCCGTAGATAGCGGGGGTGGCCTTATCACTCCGGTATTGCGTGACGCAGCGGGTCGGTCCATCAAGGAACTTGCCGAGGACTGGCGGATACTGCTGAACAAGGTTAAAAAAGGTCGTATTTCACCAGAGGATTATCAAGGTGCCAGCTTCTATCTTTCCAATCTGGGCATTTTTCCGGAAGTTGAGCGTTTCAATGCTATCGTACCCACCGGCGCTTCCGCGATCCTCGCCATTGCCGCCGCTGGTCAGGATGGTCTTACCGATTTCACGCTCAGTTGTGATCACCGCGTTATTTTCGGCGCCGATGCAGCCCGCTTTCTACAACGTCTTGGTAAAAGGCTGGAGGATTGCTCTTGGCTGATATGAAGCAGATCCTCTGCATCAACAGCGGCTCCTCTTCTCTCAAATTTGCACTATTTTCGGTCGATCAGGACAGCGAAAAACAGCAACTGGAGGGTGCCGCAGAGCGCATCGGGCAAAGTTCTGGACGGTTATGGTTGCGACAGGCGGGCAAGTTTTTACTAGACCGACAGTTGGCATTTCCTGCCCAGCACGATGCTTTGCAAGCTATTGTAGCGGCGCTGACCGATCTCCACCTGGCACCCCTCGATGGGATTGGTCATCGTATCGTCGCCGGAGGCCCACGGCACCAGCAGCACTGCCTGATTGATGCGCCCCTGATCCACGAACTACACGATGCGCTCGCTTTTGCGCCTCTCCATCTTCCCGCAGAAATAGCCGCTATTGAGGCGGTAAACAAAGTTTGGCCGCAACTCCCTCAGACCGCCTGTTTTGATACGGCTTTTCACCACAATCTGCCGGAAGTCGCCGCCCGCCTGCCACTACCTCGCAACCTTTGGCAAGAAGGCGTACGAAAATATGGTTTTCACGGATTATCTTATGAGTACATCGTCAGTCGCCTCGCGGATCGAGGAAAGGCCAAGACCATCATCGCGCACCTGGGTAACGGTGCCAGCATGGCAGCGGTGGCAGAGGGACGCTGCCAAGACACGACCATGGGCCTGACCCCAACCGGCGGTCTGGTCATGGGCACCCGCAGTGGTGACCTTGATCCAGGCATTCTCCTCTACCTGATGGCTGAAAAGGGCTACAATGCCAACCAATTGGAACGCCTCCTCAACCACCTCTCCGGTCTGCTGGGAATCTCAGCCAGCAGCGGCGACATGCAAACCTTACTGCAGCAGCAAGCTCAAGATACCCACGCGGCACAAGCCATTGCCATGTTTGCCTACAGTGCCCGCAAAGCTATTGGCAGCCTCATGGCAGTTCTCGGTGGTGCGGAACGTCTTGTGTTTACCGGAGGTATTGGGGAACATGCCGCCGAAATTCGCGAAGCGATCTGTCGTCCTCTTACCGGACTGGGCTTTGTATTAGATCCAGAGAGAAATCAGCACCATAATCCAGTACTTTCCAGTGATCACAGTCCTATCGAAATCTGTGTGATACCCACCAACGAAGACCAGATGATCGCTCGCCATAGTTGGCGTTTACTGAGTTCGGTAACCTCTGCATCGTGAAAGTCAAAACCTCGAAGTCCACTCCCGCATCCCATACCGCCTACTCGGTTCATCCCGATCATGCGGACATGACCCACATCCTAGATACCAGCCCCATGCTGCCTATTCACTATCGGATTTGGGCTTTGTCTACGGGTGGTACGCTACTCAGCGGAGTCTCCATGTTCTTGTTGGGTGTCACGCTGCCGTTGGTCATTCCGCTTTTTGCCATGCCGGCTACCAGCATCGGCCTAGCAGCGGCTATGCTCATGGGCGGTACGGTTATCGGCGCGCTCATTGGCGGACATTTTGCGGATCGCTGGGGTCGCAAGCCGATCATGATTGCGGACATGATCATCCTGGTTATCGCCACCTTGCTGGCCGCCCTTGCCAGTAATGCGACGCTGCTGATTGAAGCCGAACTCTTGGTTGGGATCGGGGTTGGTATGGATTTCCCAGTAGCCAGCAGTTATCTGGCGGAATTTATGCCTCAGGGTCAGCGTGGACGCATGATGGCCGCGTCCATCGCCATACAATCCTTAGGGATGCTGACTGGGGTCGCCTTCGCCCTACTACTGCTGCGAAAAGCCCAACCCGGCGATAATACCTGGCGCTGGTTACTGGCGGCGGAATTGCTATTGGTGATCCCCTATCTCCTCGGTCGCCTCAGCCTACCGGAGAGTGTGCGCTGGTGCATGGGGCATGGCCGCAACCATCAGGCTGCAAAAATTCTCGAAAATTTCGCACCAGATCGTATGCTTGAGCTCACCAAAATGGCGCGAAATCTAGGCAACAAAAAACATCATGTCGCTAAAATAGCACCCGGAGCACATCTTGGCATTCGCACCTTGTTCGGACCGGAATATCGACGTCGCACGCTCCTCGTGACCTTACCTTGGTTTTTTATGGATATTGCCACTTATGGGATCGGCCTGTTCACGACCATTCTGCTCGGCAGTATGCGCCACTACCCTCCTCATCTTGTCAATGTCATCGGAAAAGACTTTATCAATGCCCTCGATAGCGGCAAAGTCGATATTTTTCTACTGGTCGGTTCCTTGTTGTCGCTGTGGGCAGTACCGCACCTGGGCCGAATCCACATGCAGATCCTCGGCTTTGCGGGCATGATTGCCGGCATGGTTCTACTGCTCATCGCCACGCATTGGGGAGATCCTATGTTGTCGCCGATTTATCTGATTCTCGGCGGGTTCATGATGTTCAACCTATTCATGACGATGGGCCCCAACGCCACGACCTTTATTTTACCTACCGAATTATACCCCACCCAGGTACGCGCCTTTAGTGCGGGATTTGCGGCTGCTGTCGCCAAAATCGGAGCCACCATCAGCGTATTTATACTTCCCGTAATTCTATCTCAGTGGGGTACTGCAGCTGTATTGTCGTTCATGATTCTCGTCAGCCTGCTCGGACTAGGCATGACTTGGCTATTTCGGGTTCAGGGACACGGCATGACTCTGGAAGAGCATCACGGCCCCAACCTACCCCAATAATTCATCACCAGCGCAAAGAGGAACATATCATGCCTTATCCAAGCTTCGACGAACTTTTGGCAGCCGTTGCGCCTCTCGATGATATTCCTGTAGCGGTTGTGGATGCCGGGGAAGAATATGTTTTGAAAGGCGCCTGCGAAGCCAAACAGCAAAGTATCATTGAACCGATTCTCATTGGCGATGAACAGAAAATTCGCCACTTATTGCACACATTGGGGCAAGATTCCGGCACATGCCCCAAATTTCGCATCATTCCGGCAGAAAATGCCGAGCATGCTGCCGACATTGGCGTCGCCATGATTCTTTCTGGCGAAGCCAAGGCCCTGATGAAAGGTCACCTACACAGTGATGCTTTTTTACACCCTATCCTTTCCCAATTGCGTACTGATCGCCGTCTTTCGCACATATTTGTCACGGATATCAGTACCTATCCCAAACTCTTGCTGATTACCGATGCGGCCATAAATATCACGCCCGATTTAATGACCAAAGCCGCCATCCTCCAGAATGCCATCGATCTCGCCGGCATCCTCGACGTCCAGCAACCCAAGGCGGCCATTCTTTCGGCCGTAGAAGTCGTGAATCCTGCCATCGTCTCTACGGTTGACGCAGCCTGTCTCTCGAAAATGGCCGAGCGCGGACAAATCACCGGAGCCCTCGTCGACGGTCCACTCGCCTTTGATAATGCGATCTCTCAAGAATCTGCCAAAATCAAAGGAATTCATAGCGCGGTTGCTGGCGATGCAGACATTTTAATGGTGCCTGATCTGGTATCTGGAAATATACTCGCTAAAGATCTGGAGTACCTTGCGGGCGCGACCATGGCGGGCATCGTCATGGGGGCGAAAGTGCCCATCATTCTCAGCTCTCGCGCCGACCCGGTCCGTGCGCGTCTGGTGTCTGCGGCCCTGGCAGCGCTCCTACACTACCATGCCCTGGGAAAACTCGGATAATGGACCGCACGACAAACTGCCTACCCATTGCCACCCTGACCCTGAACCCGGCAGTCGATATTGCCTACGAAGTGCCGCATCTTATTCCCGATCAAAAGAGCCATGCCCTTTCTACTCGCTATGATCCCGGCGGCAATGGCATCAATGTTGCCCGCGCGCTAAAAGAATTGCTGGTGTGTGCGCATAGTTGCTGCGTGATTGCTGGGAACATCGGCGAGCTACTGCAGAAACTTCTCCAACATCAACTGGATGATCCTCATTGTGTTCACGTAGAAGGCGAAACTCGCATCAACGCCACCATCCTCCAGGGAGATCCGGCGACTCAGTTTGAAGTGACAGGCATCGGCCCACGACTCAGCGATCTGACTTTAAGATCCATTCAAAAAGAATTCCTAGAATTGTGCAAAAACGGCTTTGCCGTCATTACGGGTTCCGTACCTCCGGGAGTGCATGATGCTTTTTACGGAGAAATGATCGAACAGGTGCGCGCCGTAGGTGGGCAAGCGATTTTGGACGCTCACGGGGCGCTTTTACAGCAGGCTCTGAGTCATCAGCCTTTTCTCATTAAACCCAATCGCTATGAACTTTCACTGCTGCGTGGTCGGGAGATTCCTAGGCTCGAAGATGTTGCTCAAGAAGCCCGTGCCATTCAGCGTGAGGGCGTGACCTACGTCTGCGTTTCTTTGGGTGGTGACGGCGCCCTACTTGTGGGTCCAGAAGGCAGTTACTTTTCCAAAGCCCCCCAAGTTATGGTCAAATCCACTGTGGGTGCTGGAGACTCCATGGTCGCGGGACTGGTGGCCGGTCTCGCCCGCCAACAACATCCCGCAGAAGCACTGCGACTCGCGGTGGCCTGCGGTAGCGGCACGGCAGCAAAGCCGGGTACGGAAATTTTTTCGCATAATGATCTTGATGCGTTATTACAAAATACCGAAGTCCAATTACTGGATATTTAGCTTTAGGACTTTTTGCTTGCGGGCATCACCTGCGGATTCTGAGCGGGTGCCCAGTATTGTGGATAGGCCCCTTTTTGTCCGACTTTCTGCCCGATGCTTGCTGCAGCGAGTCCCGCCGCATTTTTACTATCTTGCGGACCAACCATAACCCGAAATAAACGATTGGCTGACAAGGTACCAATACAACTGGTCACGCCACGCTCCTGATTCTTTTTAACCAGCGTTTGGGCCATGCTGACTTTTCCGAAGGCGCCTAGCTGCACATACCAGCCTGCGGTCCGGCAAGAATTGGCGATCATGGATGTGACAGCTACAGGTGCAGGCTTTACGGGTGCTGGTGCTTTAGGTTTAGACGCACTCGACGCAACAGGCGCTGTGATTTTTATGGAACTTGCCATAGCCACAGACTCTGTAGGAGATGTCGTTGCAGAGATTGCCTGAGGAAGCCGAAGAAAAACTGTAGGTTGCTTCGTCACATCCGCCGTAGACCGTAGACCAGCGTGTTGATGACCACCATGATTCCAGAAAATACTGGCTACCAGCAACAAGATCAGTAGCAATGCCACAATAAGCAAGCCGCCCAACCGTTGATGCGATTTTTGCAGTGATTGAAGCGGTTCATCGGGTATATCAGAATCTTTCATAAATTATGATGGCAGGGTCAGCCCCCGCTCCAAATGGCGCAGCGAATTGGTAAAAGGATATTACATTTTTAAGGCCCGCTCGCCTAGTCTGCCCAAAATAGCAAAATAATCATAAAACTAAAGTTTAGACATATTTCCTCATCGTCAGCGAGGTGAGCATGATAGTCAGATACCACACACTTTTTGTGGAAATTCTGGGAGTAATGCCTTGTACAAAAACCCAAGCCTGTCTAGGATTATGGCAGTATGCCGACCATTGATCGCATAGACGCAGCACGGGTAGTGATCTACCTCAACGATCACCGTCCCGCTCAGAGGTGCCGGAGACAGGGGAAAGGTTGGAGTATCCCCTAGAAAGATGCTCTAGATGATCCAGAAGCCCGCTAGTGTTCGCCATTGCCTTTGATTTGACGGTTAAGGGTTTCCACCGTCTGTCAGGGATGTTCGGGACTTCCGGGTGAAGTGCCTGAGTATAGAAAAATGAGCGACCTCATCATGTTGTCTCAAAATAGTCCTTTGCGGGCATCCGAAGAACCCCGTAAAATCAGAGCATCCACGGTCCAGAGAAAACATATCACCAGACAATTTGATACCCATCGTCTCGTGGCAAGCGTTGGGCTTAAAATTTGGAGCCGCCCTTTCCGTTATCGGCTTTAGTGGACATATCGTTCTGATGACGTCTGGAAAAATTTAGGTTGCCCTAAACAGGCAGCGGGAGGAGTGATGCTTAGTGGGATGGTGGCCCAGTGGGTCGAACGGAATTTAGGCGATGTGGGTAGGGCGGCATAGATGTCGTCTAAATTACGTTGGACTACTTGATGCCAAAAAGCACACAGGCGTATCATGGAAAACATGAAGTCTGTGAACTGGAACACCGAAAAGAACATCCGCCTCAAAGCAGAAAGGGGCGTCTCCTTTGAGGAGGTGCTATCGGCCATGTCGCATGGCGGCCTTCTTGATGTTCGAGACCATCCAAATACAGGCCAGTATCCGAACCAACGTATGCTGATGGTTCGGATTCGCGGCTATGCCTATCTGGTGCCGTTTGTGGAAACCGAAAGTGAAGTCTTCCTGAAAACGATCATTCCGAGCAGGAAGGCTACCCGCAATTATTTGACGAAAGGTGGTTGAAATGGATACAGAAAGAAAACTTGAAGAGGAGATTTTGGCCTCCTTTGAAAGAGGCGAATGGCAGTCCGTGCCCAATCTCAAGGCTGAAATCGCCCGCTTTGCCTCAATGGCATCAGCATCACTTGTCAAAGACAAGCGCGTCAATATTCGCATTTCCTCTCGTGATCTTGAAGACATTCAGGCCAAGGCCGCAGAGGAAGCCATTCCTTATCAAACACTCATGGCTAGCGTACTTCAC
>Ga0172382_10003262_pt1 | contig 25912 bp, 20 predicted proteins | sample Leawel138RmetaG_FD_122245 | JGI IMG/M metagenome (GOLD analysis project Ga0172382, IMG submission 122245) | Leachate microbial communities from a municipal landfill in Southern Ontario, Canada - Leachate well 138R metaG | ecosystem: Engineered > Solid waste > Landfill > Unclassified | place...
CAAGGCCGGCGCGCTGTTCGATTTGATGGAGAAGTTCGCGGGCTACGGCTTCAACAAGTCACACTCCGCCGCCTATGCCCTGGTCTCCTACCAGACCATGTGGCTCAAGGCCCATTACCCGGCTGCGTTCATGGCCGCCGTGCTGTCGGCGGACATGGACAACACCGACAAGGTGGTGACGCTCATCGAGGAATGCCGCGCCATGGACCTCGAAGTGGTGCCGCCCAGTGTGAATACCAGTGCACACAAGTTCACGGTGCGTGAGGGCACCGTCGTGTACGGTCTTGGTGCCATCAAGGGCGTGGGCGAGCAGGCCATTGCCGGCATCGTGGAGGAACGCCTGGCGAAAGGGCCGTTCCGCGACCTGTTCGACTTTTGCCGCCGCATCGATCTGAAGAAGGCGAATCGTCGCGTTCTGGAAGCGCTCATCCGCGCCGGCGCGCTGGACGGCCTGGGTGCCAATCGCGCCACTCTCATGGCGGCACTGCCCCAGGCCCTGAAGCTGGCCGAGCAGGACAGCAAGAACAGCGAGGCGGGTCTCGGCGATCTGTTCGGCTTCGACAGCGCGGTGCTGGTGGACAGCCCGGCCACCTACGACCCGGTGCCCGAATGGGACGAAGATTTCCGTCTGCAGGGCGAGAAGGAGACCCTCGGCCTTTATCTCACCGGCCACCCCATCAACCAGTACCTGGACGAACTCAAGCGCTTCACCTCCTGCCGCATCGCCGACCTCAAACCCCAGCGCAAGCAGAGCGTGGTGGTGGCGGGCCTGGTGGTGGGCGTGCGCACCATGCAGAACAAGCGCGGTGATCGCATGGGTTTCGTCACCCTGGACGATCGCAGTGGCCGCATCGAGATCGCGGCGTTTGCCGAGGCCTACCAGCGCTTTCGCGACCAACTGGTGAAGGATCGCGTGCTGGTGGTGGAAGGCGAAGTAAACATCGACGAATACAGCGGCGGCTTGCGCATGCAGGCTACCGCGATCCATGACATGGATCAGGCGCGCGAGTGCTATGCGCGCCGCATCGTGCTACGGCTGGACGACAACCAAGCCGATCACAACCTGCTGCTGTCGCTGGAGAAGGTACTGTCACCTTTCCGCGAAGGCCGCTGTCCCATCCGGGTGCATTATCGCAACCGCACCGCGCAGGCGCCCATTGATCTCGGTGAAACCTGGAACGTACGGCCCGCCCAGGAACTGCTGCAACGCTTGCGGCATCTGCTGGGTGACGACAACGTCCGCCTCGAGTACGGCGACCGCCGCTCAGCTGCGGTGGTGACGTGAGGCGTGCGGGATCGTCACCAAGTCAACACTGACTGTTGATTGTGAGGGATTCCGCAGTCGACCTGTCTTGAAGTACGTGACCTGAGGTGAGTGGTCCATGCCACACCTCTCCAGGTAGGTCACCTGGCGGCACGTCATAAGACAATTGCTTATAAAGCGGCTGCGGCATGCCTGCCAAGAGGCCAGGGCCCACAGCGGCAAGTGGTCCTGGGTGAAGCCCTGGTCCGCCTGACTAATTTTGAATAGCCGCACGTCTGCAAAGTCGGTATGATGTGCGCCATTGAGGAGATCGCTGTACTCAAGGAAGAAGCAATGGACGTGTTTTTCGTTCGCTCGAATGGACTCAACCTCGCCTACCAATTCCCGTCTCAGGGATTTCGGCCGTTTCAACGACTGACGACCGAGTCAGTTACCACCATTCAGCACGCATACTCCAGCCGCGGGTACTTTCCACGCCGTGGACGCATGTCCGTCGCCGTCTACCAGACAACAATGCCCGCGCTAGGCCGGGAGCAGGCGGCTCATAGCGAACCGACGCTGGCGAAGCTCGGCGAGCGCAAGGCAAGTTTCGGCAGGTTTTTCCTCCAAGCCTAACAAGCGATGCTGTGGAATCGAACAACCGGAATCGGCGCTTTCATTGTCGGTTGACCGAAGAGATCATGTGTTCACGTTGTGTCACGAGTAGAACTCGCTATCTGTTGCTTGTTGCGACTTCCCTGTTTGCACCCGGTTTGCAGGCCGGGTTCCTCGAGATGCCGGAGCTAATCGAGGCACCGGAGGTTGAGCGGAAGTCGATGCTGCGGGATCTTGATATTCCGAATGTGCGGGGACGTGATCCGGATCCGAACGCCGGTCCGCGACTGAACGTCACCAAATTCAAACTGCAAGGCGTGGTGGAATATCCTGAATTGGGGATAACGCGATCCGATGTCGAAAAGCTCATCGAAACCATCCGCTACGATTTGATGGAGGAGTACCGGCTATTACCCTCGGGGTTTACGGAAGCTGAAGTGAAAGAGGTTTCCACCCTGCTCGGGGAGATTGAGAATGATTCGACCGGAAGGCCTGTCAATGATCTGGATTTGCAGAAGCTGGTATGGCTGATACGTGACCAACGTTCGAAGCGCGGTGTCACGCTGGGGCAGATCGAAGCAGTAGCCGACCGTATCACCCAATTTTACCGGGAGCGAGGTTTTATCCTCGCAAAGGCCTACATTCCCGAACAAGCGGTTCGGGACGGTATCGTGACCTTGACCCTCCTGCTAGGTACGCTGGGCGACGTCGAAATACAGGGAAACCGCCTTTACGGCACAGGGCGGGTTGTTTCAGTGTTTGACGACATGCTGGGGCAGCCAGTCACCAGTGATGCCATAGAGGAAGCTCTTTACCTGATCAACGACCACCCCGGATTGTCGGTCGTCGGATACTTCGAGCCTGGCAGAGAGGTCGGCGACACCAATCTGCAGTTGAATGTTCATGATGAACGTCGCTACCAAGGTTTCGCCCGCCTGGATAATCACGGTTCCGACCAGACCGGAAATTACCGGCTGTATGCCGAAGCAAGGCTCAACAATCTTATCGGCGCCTCGGATCAATTGACCGTGGGAGCGCTGACCTCGTTTTATCCGGATAACACGACTTATGGGCAGCTGAAGTATTCAGTTTCCCTGTTTTCACCGAGATTCTTTGTCTCCGCCGAAACCAGCACGAATCAATTCGTCCTTGCGGCCAGCGGCAATGAAACCCTGGATCTGCTCGACCTTAGTGGAGTGACGGACAGGACGGCGGTTTCCATGCTGTACAAGATAAAACGCAGTCGCATAGCTTCCAGGTCTCTGGTGCTTACCGCAGCAGAGACAACATCAAGGCTTGAGTCGAATAACGACATGATCGACCTCGATGGAATGTTGGACAACAAAGTGGAGTCCATCTCACTGGCATACTTGTTCGATACCTTGAACGAAGCCAAGCGGCGACTGCACCAGGGTGCGGTGTCGGTCCTGGCCGGACGTGATGAAGAAGAACAGCTTGGCAAAGCAGAAGAATTCTTCATCGCGCATGGTGATTACTCTTTATTGTCATTCTGGGACACGCCTTTCAATGCGTCGCCGATGCGGTTTCTCCTGCAGACCGAATGGCAATACAGCGACGATTCTCTTCCATCGATCAACCAGTTCTCACTTGCAGGTCCTACCGTTGCGAAAGGCTTTCCTGTAAACACATTTTCCGCAGATTCAGGCGTTTATGCCGGTCTCCAGCTAAGCCTCGAACGGCCGGCGTTACTTGATTTCGAGATAGGTGGCGTGAATATGAAGGACGTTGTACAGCCAAGCATATTCCTGGATATGTCTTATGGCGTACAAAAACGTGTTACCCGCGGGAGCGACGTGGAGGGCACCCTGGTCGATGGCGGATTCGGCTTCCAGATTGCGCTGTCCAGGAATGCACAAGGAAATCTCTTTTTTGCTTTTCCAATTGCGAGCTACTTCTCCTCAAGTCACCTCAAGGAAGACTTGGATGGGGTACGAGCCATATTCGATTATCAATACATGTTTTGATGCGCAGATGGTGGCGGAGAACTGCCCAACTGCGTAAATCTTGGCGGGGTGAGAAAGTGAGGTGATCGGTTCCGGCCCAGGCATAACCATGAGCAAACGCGCTTGACTGCCGGCGGCAATGACATGCCGGCTTGCCATCAAGCGACTGGCTGATTTATTATGTTTATTCGATTTGTGCAACAACCCATAGGGAAGGGATCCTGACAATGGCGATTTATCTTCAGTATGATGGCATCAAGGGAAACGTAACTGCCGACGGGTATAAAGACCATATCGCCGTGCAGTCTGTTCAGTTTGGCGTTGGTCGTGGCATTTCCATGGAGCCCGGCAACCTGACTAACCGTGAGGCAACACGTCCTTCGCTGAGTGAGATCACGGTGACGAAGGCTGCGGATAACTCGGTCACCGGCATTTTCAAAGAAGCTGTCACCGGCAATGCGGGCAAAAAGGTGGTCATCAAATTTGTTCGCACGGGCGCAGACAAGGTCCAGGAATATATGGATTACACCTTGGAAGACTGCCTGGTGAGCGGGTACTCCATTTCCGCCGACTCCGAAGGTGAGCCGATGGAAACGATTACGCTGAGTTACTCGAAAATCATGATCAACTACAGCGACTTCGACAAGACCAACAAGTCGGGTAACCCGCAGCGCGTGGGTTACGACTTGGAGACCGCAAAGCCGCTGTAGCTTTTTGCCGCAATTTATGCCGCCTGCATGTACTGTTTGCAGATTCATGCGGGTGGCATAACCGGCACGAAGGCAAGCATGTAGCGAAGAGCGTTGCACCGGTTGGGTAACGCAACCGGTGCAGCCACTCGGATTTTATCGGTGTAGTCCCTTGCACAGGAAAACTGGTGCGAGGAAGACTCGCCGTGAGGTGCGATCACATGAGTGAATTAACTCAAGATCATCGGTTGATTGCAATCAAAACACCGTTAGCAGAGCACGAATTGCTGCTCACTTCAATTGATGGTGTCGAGCGCATCTCGGATCTCTTTGAATTCCAATTGGAAGCTCTGTCTTCCAATCACAGTATACGACCAGAACAACTGATCGGAAAAACGGTCACCGTTACGATACAGAACGAGCAAAGGCGAACGTTCAACGGTTATGTGCGCCGCTTCATATATGGTGAAGTCAAGGCGGACAACCTTCGTGTGTATCGTTTGATTGTGGTGCCGTGGCTGTGGTTTCTTTCAAAGACTAACAATTACCGTATTTTCCAGAACAAAACGACGAAAGATATCGTTTGCGAGGTTTTCAAGAACCTTGGGTTCAATGACTTCGACTTCAAGGCCGAGGGCAATCCAAAGCCGAGGGAGTACTGCGTTCAGTGCAACGAAAGTGATCTAGACTTTGTTTCCCGTCTTCTGGAAGAAGATGGTATTGCGTATTTCTTCAGGCAAGATGGCGATAGCCACACGCTCGTTCTGGTGGATGAGAAAAACACGTTTCCGGAGTGCGCCGAAACCAATCTCGAATACTCAAAAGGCAATCAGCCGAAGACTCAAATCAACCGTTGGGAGCATGGTTACGAGTTTCGCACGGGCAAGTGGGCGTTGAATGACTATGCCTATGAGTATCCGTCTAAGTCGCAGTTGCAAACGACGGTTTCAATGAGCGGATTTGCGAACGCACGAAACTATGAGCATTACGAGTACCTGCACTATTACGACTTCGCTGGTTTGAATGAACTCACAAGGAAACGCATTGAAGCCGAAGAAACCTCTCTGAACGTAATCGCAGGAGCCAGTGACTGCAGCAGCTTTTACGCGGGCGGAAAATTCCGGTTGGCGAAACATGCGGTGGCGGCCGAGCAGGGGAGTTATCTGATCACGTCCATTCGACACCGGGCGAGTGAGAGCAGCTATCTTGCGGGCCACGAAAAGCAGTCCGGATACACCAACGAATTCTCCTGTATACCAGACAGTGTCCATTTTCGTCCTCCGCTCGTACACCAAAAACCGATCATGCGCGGCCCGCAGTCAGCCATCGTGGTCGGTTCAGCGGGCGAAGAGATTTACATCGATAAACAAGGGCGCATCAAGGTCCAATTCATCTGGGATCGTGAGGGGCGGCGGGATGAGAATAGCACGTGTTTTATCCGGGTCATGCAACCGTGGGCCGGTGCAGGCTGGGGCAGTTCTTTCGTCCCGAGGGTCGGGATGGAGGTGATCGTTCAGTTTCTCGGGGGTGACCCAGACCGACCGATCATCGCGGGCGCCGTTTATAACGGCGACAACAGACCGCCATTCGAGAGCAAGACCCAAAGCGGCATACGCACCAATTCCTCGAAAGGCGGCGGCGGCTGGAACGAATTGCGATTCGATGATCTCAAGGGATCGGAGGAGATCTACCTTCAGGCGCAGAGGAATTACCGCCGACTGGTGAAGCATGATGAGGAGGCGGAGATTCAGGCCGATCAGCGGCAATCCATCAAGATGAACCGCCATGTCACGGTCTCGGAAGGGAACGAGGTCATTGAGATCAAGAGTGGCGACAGGTCGCTCGTGGTCAAGAAGACAGACTCAGTCGTTGCGGACAAGATCGAGCTCACGGGGAACACCTCGATAGTGTTCAAGGTCGGTGGCAGTACCATCAAGATGGATGCTGCCGGGGTCACCATCAAAGGCACAAAGGTTTCCATCAACGGGACGTTGCTGGAGGCAAAAGGCAGTGGCATGGTGACGCTCAAGGGTGGCGTGACGAAAATCAATTAGCAGGGCCCTGCAGCCTGGGAGAGGGTCGCTGCAGAGAATGTTCATCTGCTGACATAGGAAGGTCGCGACGATATGAGGAAAGTGCAGCAGAAGCTGGCGAAGGACATTCACAAGCATTTCGAGATGGAGAAGGAAGCCAGGGCACTCGCAGACCCGTCGTTTTCTCCGGAACAACTCGTTTGTTCGCTTGTAGAGCACGAGCAGTTCTACTCGGCAGTCGTGTTTCTGGCACACGCTTTACCGAAGCGTGAGGCGGTCTGGTGGGCTTGCCTTTGTGCGAGGACAACGATAACGGAGGACTCATCCAGTGACGATATCGCCGCATTGAAGTCAGCGGAACGATGGGTTTTCACCCCGACCGAAGAGAACCGGCGCCTGGCAGAAAAACTTGCTGAGAAAACGGAATTCTTGACGCCGGCCAGTTGGGCGGCAACGGCGGCGTTTTGGAGCGGCGGAAGCATAACGGGCGAGCAGGATACACCGGTACCTCCGGCGCCATACTTGTACGCACACGCAGTGGCAGGCGCGGTAAACCTTTCGGCAACGTTTGACGCGCGCCGTAATGCGGAAGACCTGTACCGGCTTTTTATAAGTCAGGCGATGAACATAGCTGATGGCGGTAACGGCGAGCTCGCGGCGTAGGTCGCACTATCTGGATGTTGCTCCGATGGGGGATGTAGGCGGATTGCGTCCTTTCCCAAAATCTCGGGCTCAGGAAAACATGCCGTCCGTACCCAAAGCAGTACCACGCAATTCTTGGCTATGAAATGCTGGATAGCTCACATCGCCATGTGTGTCATTGCCCTGGCGGCCCCATCTGTATGTAAGGCGGAAAAGACCCTTCTGTTGGAAATCGAACGACTGGATGAGCGGTTTGTCGCCATATCGTCAGACTTCTACGATGACCAAAGCCAGCGCTCACGGGACCTGTTGTTGCACGAAGGAGGAATGGAGCATCTAAGCGCTATCGTGAAGGGCTATGTCGGCGCGAATGATCATGTTGCAGCGATTGCGGCGATACATGCAAATGAAACGCTTATAAGAACAAATGTTGACCATAATGGCGTACTTGGTCTTGTTGACCTTCTGTTACGGCACAATGATCGTTATTTGGCGGACAGGCTTGTTTCCGCAGTTTACGAAAATGGTGATCGGGCGCTCATAGCGAACATCAATTTCATCCTCGCAAAATATCACGCAGCACGATTGGCCTGGGAAAGAGTGCATGAATTACTCCCAGGGTCGATCAATGAGTTATCTCCGGAAGATGCTGCGTACGCTCATCTGCTTGATGGTGTCGCGCTGCAGAAGTCCGGCAAACATCGGCAGGCGATGGAACGGTACGGGAAAGTTCCGGATAATTCGAGATATTTCCCGGAAGCTTTGCTCAACACGGCTGTGGCCAGTATCAGGCAGGGTTGGTGGACAGATGCGGAAGCGGTCTTGCGTCGACTTGCTGCACAGGAGCTGCTGGATCGTCCGGAGATCGCCAACCGCGCTTATTTGATCGCCGGGCATGCACTGCATCAATATGGGTTTTATCGAAGTGCGCGAGAGGCCTTCAGGAAAGTCCAGCTAAACAGCATCCATGCCAATGCGGCCTTGCTTGGAATTGGGCTGGCGGCCACGAGTCAAGGGGATTTCACTGGCGCAATCAACGCTTTCCTCTACGTGAAAGACAGGGGTGGCACAGATCTCGCCACAGACGAGACATTTCTTCTGCTCCCTTATGTCTATTCACAACAAAGCCAGGAAGGACTGGTCGTCACAGGCTACACGGAAGCACTGAATCACTATCGCACCAGGGTGGCCGAACTGAAAGCGCTCGCAGAAGACGCAGATTGTTCCCTGGACTGCTATGACGGGAATGGCAAAGTGTTGCTGTGTGGCAATCATGCCCTTGCCTACGGTGCGCGATTTCCAGATTCATTTATGAATAACTACGCGGAACTACGTAAGCTCCTTCGTGCTGGTAAAACCGGCACCATATCAGCGCAGCTGAAGACACTCCACGCGGAATATGCGAATACCTTTCGCAACATCCGACGGAAGCTGGTGGAAGAGCGTCTCGATAATATTCAGGATTATTTGAGTCAGGCACAGTATGGTTTGGCACATTACTTCGACAGCACCAGCGTGGCGTCATCTCTCAAAGAAGCTAGGTGAGCTTGTCCTGATCGGTGCTGCTGCGGCGGTCATCACGGCCTGTAAGCCGGACATCCCGGCGGACGATTTGGCAATGATTGACGCTATCGACAGCCGGCACAAGGAAATAGCACTGCTCACCAAGACCCACACGGCAGAACGCGCACGGAAGGCGTACGCCGATTATCTCAGGAACAGTGGTAGTACGGCACGTTTCCGTGTCGATGCACTTTCGAGGCTCGCCGAGTTGGAATTGAACACCGCGCGAGACGACCGCCAAGAACAAAATGCGGTGGCAGACGAGACGGGAACACGCGCAGAAATCAGTAGTGTCATTGAGCTTCTGTCCGCTGCACTGCTCACCTATCCGGATGCGGAAAACAACGACATTCTGCTGTATCAACTGGCAAAAGCTTATGCGCAGACAGGGGAGTCTGCAAAATCACTCGCTAATTTGAAGCGTCTCGTTGACGAATTTCCGGGCAGTCAGTTCTATGCCGAGGCCCAGTTTCGTATCGGCGAAGATGCCTTTTCGCGGGGGGATTATGGCGGTGCTGAACATGCCTATACGGAGGTGATACTTTCACCCAAGAACGGGACCTTCCATGAAAAGGCACTATTCAAGAGAGGGTGGTCGCGCTTCAAGCAGTCGTACTACCGCGAAGCGCTGGAGGATGGTTTCGAGGCGATTTCCCTGCAGGGCTTCGGGTCACCACAAGGGTTGCCGGCGTCAGATGCCGAGGTGTTCAGCGAGTATTTTCGTTTGCTAGGTTTGGGTTTTTACTATTTGGGCGGTGTGAAGGCAATAAGGTCGTATTTCGCGGATAAAGCAGGCTATCAATACATATACCACGTATACGCTTCACTGGGTGACGTGTATTTCAAGCAGGAGCGCTTCTCGGATGCGGTGCAGGTATACCAGCAGTTCGTTGCGCACCACCCACACTCATCAAGTGTCCCATATGCCTTCCTGGAAGAAATCCGGGTTTGGCAGCAGAGTGGCTTCGAATACAAGGTGCACGATGCAGTAGAACGCTTCGTCCAGGCTTTCGGTAAGGGTACTGAGTATTGGAGGGGAGTGGATGAACATTCGGAGGTAGGTCGCAGAGTCCGTGCCGAATTGAAGAAGTACATCGTCATGATGGCACGTCATTACCATGGTAAATACCAGGCCGCGCCGACGGATGGCGCATTCCGTGACGCAGAAACGTGGTATGGGCGCTACTTCGATGCTTACGTCGAGGATGGGCGTGATGAACAGATGGCCTTCATGTTCGCGGAGTTGCTTGCACAACACGGAGACTATGAGCGTGCCCTTGGGTACTATGAGGTGGCTGCGTTCCAGGAAGATACGATCCTGCACATGGAGTCCGCCTATGCGTCGGTATTATTGAGCGAAAAGCTTTTTTCGTTGCATCCCGCGCATAAGCAATACCTAAGGAAAATGATCTCATATTCCCTGCGGTATGTTCATGCTAATCCCGCCGACAACCACGTGCGAGAGCTAACCGCACGCGTTGCACGCACCGCGTATGAATCCGGGGAGTTCTTGTCGGCTCTGGAACTGGCGGAGGGGTTCTTCGCACAACCGTCGAGCGATCATCTGCTTTGGGAGGTCGTCGACGTGGCAGCACAGTCCTATTTTTCGTTGGGGCGATTCGAGGAAGCCGAGCGTATTTACGCCACCAAGCTGGAAGGTGAAGCGCCCGACGCGAAATTGCGTACGGAGTTGGTGGAAAAGCGTGCGCTCGCTGTGTATCGACAGGGAGACGCCGCCCTCAGCGACAATGATAGATCGGGCGCAGTATTCCACTATTCACGAATTTCCGCGGACATGCCGGATTCAAAAATTGCGCCTGCGGGGCTCTATGAGGCAATTGCCTTGGAGATACAAGCGAAGCGCTGGCGCGAGGCGATAGCCTTGATACAGCGGTTCCAGCGTCTGTACCCGGAGCATGAGCACGGGGCGGACATCGCGAGGAAGCTGTCGGTCGCTTACCTTCAAACTGACCAAGGCCAAAAAGCAGCGCAGGAGCTCGAACGATTGTCGGGCATGCATGCGGATACACAATTGCGAGCAGCAGCGCTCTGGAATGCCGCCGAGATCTACATTGACACGAGGGAGTTCGAGTCGGCTATCCACGCTTACGAGGAGTATGTACGCAGGTTCACGAAGCCATTCCCTCAATATATGGAGGCACTTTACCAACTTGTGGAGTTGCATGGAGAGCACGGTTCGAAAGAGGCACAAGCGGGCTGGTTGGGCAAGATAGTGGCTGCAGATCGTTCCGCCCCGGATAAGGTGCAGACTGAACGTACGAAATACCTGGCTTCCATGGCCTATTTGCGATTGGGGAACAGGCACCAGGAGCGCTTCATGAAACTCGACCTGACGCTGCCTTTGAAGGACAGTCTGCAGCGAAAGAAGTCGGCGATGGAAGAAGCTGTACGGCTCTACGGCGGGGCGTCCAGGTATGGGGTACTGGATGTGGTATCTGAGGCTACATACCAGACCGCCGCGATTTACGCGGCGTTCAGCAAGGCACTGTTGGACTCGGTGCGTCCCCCCGATCTGAGCGAGGAAGAGCTCGCGCAGTATGAGGTGTTGTTGGAAGAACAGGCGTTTCAATTCGAAGACAAGGTAATCGAGCTACATGAAATCAATCTTGCTCGGACCCGGGGAGGAGGCTTCAATCGGTGGATCGAACGCAGCCTTAATGAACTGAAGGTAATCTTCCCGGAGAAATACGATAGGGAGCCGAAACAGGATGCATTTATCGGCAAGATGTACTGAATCCAGGGTGCGGGATTGGCGTCGCCTGGTAATGGGTTGTTCACTGTTGATTCTCTTGGGGGCGTGTGCTGCTCCACGGGCGCCGGAGAATGGAGCCATGAAAGCTCCAAAGACCTCGGACAAATCATCGGTGAGTCATTTCCAGCGCGGCCTGGCGGCGATGGAAGAGGGTGCGTACGCGCTTGCTGAACGAAGCTTCTTGCAAGTCGTGGAAAATGATCCGGCATTGCCTGGAGCGTACTGCAATCTGGCGCTCATTCAATTCAACCGCGAGAGGTATGCCGATGCGTCGGAGTTCGTGCAGCAGGCCATTGCGGTTAACCCCAGGATGGCGGAGGCATATAATCTGAGGGCGCAGATCGCCGTCAGACAAGGTGCGATCAAGCAGGCTGAGAGCGATTACCTCAAGGCTTTGGAAATCGAGCCAGGGTATGTTTCGGTATATTACAATTTGGCTCTGTTGTACGACATCTATTATCAAGATGTGACGAGAGCGGTGGAGTACTACGAAGCTTACCTGTCACGCCTTGCCGAACCCGATGAAGCGTTATTAGCCTGGGTAAGACGGTTGAAAGGGACGCTTGGAAATGGTTGATGTACGTTCATGGAAAAGCACGCTTTTGGCGGCGGGATTGTTGCAGGCAGGACTCGCCAATGCGAGCGACAGGATTGAACTCGACATCACGACGATCAAGGGCAACAGGGAGTTGCCCAGAATTATCTATGTCGTTCCGTGGAAGGAAATTGAACATAGCCAGACCAGCGACTACAAGCTGGTTCTGCATAGCTTGTATGGCGACCTTTTCGACCCGGTGTTACCAAAACATATGCGAACGGGGCTGCACTAGGGACACTTGCCGGAGGGTAGCTGGCAGTACGGGTCTACAGGATGGCGATGGGGCTACCGGGTAGGGGTCACTCAGGTAACACAGGGGATCAGGACGGATAATCGACATCGCCAGGCAATGGCGCGCCCCGATGTAGGCGCCGTACTGCGTCGGCGAATCCTGGTGCGCAGCTAGCCACGGTAAGCCTCGGGCGCAGCGAGGCCGGTGCGAGTTCCGGGGAGATGCTGTCGCTGATGTAGATCTTCTCGACGGCCGTAGGCAGCAGGTTTTCGGGGGCTGCGGCGCCGAACACGCCGTGGGCCGCGGCGGCGAGGATGCGGCATGCACCGGCCTGCTTGCACGCTGCGGCGGCGCGCCGCAAGGTGGTCCCACCGGCGATGAGGTCGTCCACGATAATCACCGTGCGTCCATCGACGTCACCCACCAGGCGCTCGCCCGTCACCACGCCTCGGCTGCGGTATTTCTCCATGAAACCGGCGGCGACGGGCCGCTGCACGCGTTGCATGAGCAGTTCACGAAACGCCTCGGCGCGTTTGATGCCGCCGAGGTCCGGGGACAGCACGACCAGATCATCGTTTCCCGCCGCCTCGGCGATGGGACCGGCAAGCAGATGGCGCACCTCCAGGTGCTCGCTGGCGCAGCGGAAGGCGTTCTGGTAGGCCGCCACATTGTGCACCTCGAGGGTGACCACACGGTCCGCCCCGGCCGCCTCCATGAGCGTGGCCAGGTAGCGGCTGGTGACCGGGTCGTTGGGCTGGGTGCGCCGGTCCTTGCGGCTGTAGCACAGATAGGGCGCCAGCACCGTCACCCGCGCCGCGCCGTTGCTGCGCAGCGCGCCCACGAAGAACAGCAGGCGCACGAGCTTGTCGTCCACGCTCTGGCCACCCAGGCCGTGCAGCGATTGCAGCACATAGACGTCGCGGTCGCGCACGTTGGCGAGAGGGCGTGACTTGTGTTCACCGTCCTCGAAGCGCCGCTCCTCGTGGGGCGACAGCGCGATGTCCAGGGCATCCGCCACGGCCTCGCCCAGGGGGCGCGACGCCTCCAGGGCGAACAGCAACAAATCTCCCGGTGCGCGCCACTCAGGCATCGGTGCTGTCGTGGGTTCCGAGTCGGTGCAGGTGGCGCAGGAACCAGTCACCGGCCAGTCGTGCCACTTCATCCAGCGCGCCGGGTTCTTCGAACAGATGGCTGGCGCCGGGCACGATCACCAGCTCGTGCGGCCCGCCCAGTTGTGCGGCGGCGCTGCGGTTCATGGCGATGACGGGCTCGTCGTGGCCGCCGACGATCAGCAGGGTGGGGGCCTTCACGCCCGGCAGTGCGCCCGCCAGGTCGGGCCGCCCGCCGCGCGAGACCACCGCGGCGACGGCGTCCGGATTCATGGCCGCCACGTTGAGCGCCGCGGCCGCGCCCGTGCTGGCGCCGAACAAGCCGATGGGCAGCAGCACCAGGTCGGCTTTTTCGCCAGCCCAGTCCACTGCCCCCGAAAGCCGGCGCGAGAGCAGGGCGATGTCGAAACGCCATTGCGCAGTGACGAGGTCCTCGGCATGTTCCTCCGGCGTGAGCAGATCGAACAGCAGGGTGGCGAGGCCGCGCTCGTTGAGCCGCTCCGCGACGAAGCGGTTGCGACTGCTCAAGCGGCTGCTGCCGCTGCCGTGGGCGAAGAGCACGATGCCGCGGGCGCCCTGCGGCAGGTGGAGATCGCCGGGCAAGGCCGCGTCAGTGGTGGTGACGAGCACGTCGGTCACGGTGCTTTCTCCCGCGCGAGCAGGACGATGGCTTCCTCGTCCGACACCTGCGCGAAGTCGGCGAAGAACTGGCTCACGGCGAAGAACTGGATGGGCGTTTCCAGGCAGACCAGTTCGTCCACCTCCTCGCGGATACGCTCGGCGGATTCAGGCGGCGCCACACCGATGCCGGCGATGAGCCGAGCGGGTTTCTGCGCGCGCACCGCGCGCAATGCGGCGATGAGCGTGGCGCCGGTGGCGACGCCGTCGTCGACCACGATGGCTATGCGTTCGGCGGCATTGACGGGCGGGCGCCCGTAGCGTGCGCGGCGCTCGCGCATGCGGGCCAGTTGCTGCTCGGCTTCCCTGTCCACGTAGTCGGCATCGACGCCCAGGACGTGGGCGCCGTGCGACAGCACCACCTGTCCGTTCTCATCCACCGAGCCGATGGCGTATTCGGGATTTCCCGGGGCGCCCAGCTTGTGCACCAGCACCACGTCCAACTCACCCTCGAGGGCATCGGCCACGATGCGGCCCATGGGCACGCCGCCGCGCGGGATGGCGAGCACCAGCGGGTTCTTGCCGCGGTAATGGGCGAGTTCGGCAGCTATGCGTTCTGCGGCCTGTTCGCGGCTGGCGAACACGTGCTGGCCCCCCGTGCCAAGGCTCTCACGTCCAGCGTAGCGCAAGATCTCCGTCGTCCGTCAGTACCATGCCCGCGCCGAAGCGTACGCTTTCGCGATCGAGGGTCTGCAGCAGCCAGCGCGCATCCTCCCGTGACGCCCGGCGCAATTGCATGCGCTGCATGCGCATGGGCGTCATGCGCATGCCGAGCAGTTCGCCGCCGGGACCGAGCCGCGGGAAATAGAGCAACGACAGGTCGCCGCGGAATGCCTCATGCCCGCTGATGCCCTCGTAGTCGTTGATGAGATCGCCGCAGCCGTAGAGCACCAGGCGGCCTCGATACACCTCCACGGCCTTGGCGTGGTGCGAGGAATGGCCGTGCACCACGTCGGCGCCGGCCAGGTCGATGAGACGATGGGCGAAGGCGATGTGTTCCTCGGGAATAGCGTGGCCCCAGTTGCCGCCCCAGTGGATGGAGACCACGAGGCGATCGCCGGTCTGATGCACGGCGTTGCAGTGGTCGCCGATGCGCGCCGCCGTGGCGGCGGAGAGATCGGGCAACAGGTTCACGCCCGGCGCGTCGGTGGCGGCCCAGGCCGCGGGGATACCGCTGCTTTCATGCCCGCAGGCGTACACCAGCACGCGGCCCGCTGGCGTAGCGAGCACGGCGGGCGCCCGCGCCTACGCCGCGTCCATGCCGGCGCCGGCGGGGTGGATGCCGGCCGCGCGCAGCACCTCCAGGGTCTCGAACAGGCCGGCGACGCCCCAATCCATGACGTGGTTGTTGGCCAGCACGCAGCAATCGAGGGCCGCCGCGGTGAGGCAGGGCACGTTGTGCGGATGCATGCGGTAGTTGATGCCCTTGGCGGGCCAGGGCGTCGCGCTGTTGGTGATGCTCGTCTCCAGGTTGGCGATGCGCACGGCGGGCGCGGCGCGTGTCAGTTCCGCCAGGGCATCGCCCCAGAGCTCGTGGAAGTCGAGGGGCCTGGGAATGGGGCCGCTGGCCTGCTCGGCCAGGGTCACGTAATCGCGCGCGTCGGAGATCCAGCTTTCGTACAACGTGGGTTCTACCGGATGGGGCAACACCTGATCGATGCCGCGCCCGGTCATGACGTCGCCGCACAGGAACAGCGTCAGTTCCCGCGCCCCGTTCACGTCGGCAGCGCGAGCCCGGGCCATTGATCCAGCGGATCGGTGGAGCGCACCACGTGCATGCCCGCCTCGCTGAAGCGGCGAAAGGCGGCGTCGGCCTGATCCGTGTAGTCCGCCACCCCGGGCACCACCACGGGCGAGCTGCAATCCTCCAGCAGGTAGACGCGCTGCGCCAGGCGGGCGTCGCCGCTGCAAACCTCGTTGAGCAGGTCGTCGATGGTCCAGGCCACGCAGTGGCTCTTGGCCTGCCCGGCCACCACCACGGCGTCGAACGACATCAGGTGCGCGATGAGTTCCTCGTCCCGTGCCGCGATGGTTTCACCGTCCGGGCCGGTGGTGACCTCGGGTCCCAGGACCGAGTAGTGCTCCGTGAGCGGGTTGCGTCCCTTGACGCGAAAATCCACGGCCGAGCGCCGTGCCACGGCGTGGAAGAATGCCGCTTCCTCCACCGCGGACACCAGGGCGTGGCCGATGCCGCCCAGCATGGCATGGTAGGGCCACACCGTCAGCTCGTACTTGCCGCTGTCGCGCAACGTGCGCACGTAATGGAGAAGGTGGCGCTGGCCGTACTCGGGCGTGATACCGAGGGTCGGCGCCAACGCCGCATTGAAACGCCAGCGCCCCTGTTCCACGTCGTTGACGCTTACCAAAGTGAACGGGGCGGGGTGATGTCCCTCGTCATCGACCAGAAAACCGGCATGGAACACCTGGTAGGCCACATGGGTGTCGAGGGTGGCCACGATGGCGGTGATCGCCCCGAGGTTCTGATAGATGAAGCGGCACAGCCGGCGGTTGTCGTCCACCGCACCGCTGCCGGAACGCCCGCCCACGTACAACTCGAAGCCCGGGATGCAGAAGGTGTTCTGCACATCGACGATGAGCAGGCATAGCCGGAAGCGGTCTTCGGCAGCCGGAGCGATCCCGTGCACGAGAGCCCAATGCTCGGCCTCCGCGGCGCGCGTGCCGTAGGGTACGCGCCAGACGCCGGACACGCCGCCTTCATCGAAATGGGGCGGCAACGGCAGGGCTCGAAACGGCATCGCCGTTTACCTCGCATTCGCTCCGATATCCTTGAAGTGTAAGAGGGGTACCGGCGGTCGCAAATCCGTGGTAAACGCCGGCGCGCCGATCAGTGCGCCACATGCGTCTGCGCACGTGCCATGGAAACGCCCGGTGGACCTATAAGGCTGATGAAGGGGGAGGGATTGGAGCGGGAAACGAGACTCGAACTCGCGACCCCAACCTTGGCAAGGTTGTGCTCTACCAACTGAGCTATTCCCGCTACGAAGGGCCGCAATTCTAGCGATTTCCGCGCCGGTGTCAAAGGGTAAGTTGATCATCCGCCGGACGCCCGCAGCGCCGAGAAGATGTCCTGCGGCCGCAGCAGGGAAACGGCGGTGCGGTTGCCCACCACGTCCACCCACACGATCCAGTCGGGATGATTCAGATCGACCTTGTGCGGCACGGCCTGGGCGAGTTCGATGACGATGTCGCGGGTGTGGTAGCGCTCCCAGCGCCGCTTCTGTACGCGCATGGCCCAGGTTTCACCGGCGCCCATGAGCGGGACTACGCGCTCGGCGATGAGTTCGCGGATGGCGGGCAGGCTGGTCCGGGTCCAGTGATCCACGGGCACCCATTTCAATGCGAAGCGGAAGTTCGCGGCCGGGTCGGCGCGATACAGCGCGTGGCAGCGACGGATCACCTCGCGGTTTTCCAGCGAGGTCATCACAAGCGCGATGCCCCACACACTGGTCTTCACCACGCGGGGTGCAGGATCGCCGAAGCCGCGCAGCGTGCGCACGACCTCGTCCCGGGCGCGGGCGAACTGCCGGCCCGGGTAGGACACCAGGAGCTCCGCCGTGGCGACGGTGATGCTGCTCTGATCGGGGACGGTCTGCCGGTTCATGGGCGTGCGGTGGCATACCTTTACCGGAGGGTAGCCTACCCACGGGGCGTGGCCCGGGCCGCGGTGGAGTCGCCGGACAGGGGAGACAATCATGCGTGCATTGATCATCAGTGCGGACGAGTTCGAGGATCGCGAGTTGCTCGTGCCCAAGGAACAACTGGAGCAGGGCGGCTCCACGGTGCACGTGGCAACGCCGGGAGGCAGGCCCATTCACGGCAAGCACGGCGCGGAGGTGGTCGCGGACGAGGCCATCGACGACGTGGAAACGGCGGCCTATGACGTGCTGGTGCTGCCGGGCGGCAAGGCGCCGGCAAAACTGCGCAAAGACCCGGGCGTGCTCGCCATCGCCCGCGATTTCCTGGCCACGGGGCGCATCGTGGCGGCGGTCTGCCATGGGCCGCAGATCCTGGTTTCGGCGGATCTGCTGCGCGGCAAACGCGCCACGGCCTACGAGGCCGTGGCCCCGGAACTGACAGCGGCCGGGGCGGAGTACGTGGACGAGGAGGTGGTGGTGGACGGCAACCTGATCACCTCGCGCAAACCTGCCGATCTGCCCGCCTTCGTCAAGGCCATCAAGGAGAAGGCGGGGGCGCGGGCACAGGCCTGACGGGCGGCAATGCGAGGGTGGACGGGCGGCTCCCCCTCCCTTCGCGCGTGCACAATGGGCGCGGCGCGCCGATTGGTGTATGTTGCGCGCCATGACGACGACCACCTTCGCTGAACTCGATCTTCCCTTCGAACTGAGCCGCGCCCTGGACAAACTGGGGCTCGCGGAGCCTACGCCGGTGCAGGCGCAGGCCATTCCCCTCGCGGCCGCGGGACACGACCTTCTAGCGTCCGCAGCCACGGGTTCGGGCAAGACCGCCGCCTTCCTGCTACCCATGATGCAGCGCTTCCTCGACAACCCGGAGACGCCGCCGGAGGCGGGCACCCGCGGCCTGATCCTGGTGCCCACCCGCGAACTGGCCCAGCAGATCTTCGACGAATTCATGCGCCTCGGCAGTTACACGCGGTTGCGCGCCGGCGTGATCACCGGCGGCGCGCCGACCCGTCACCAGATCGCCACACTGCGCAAGAACCCGGAGATCATCATCGCCACCCCGGGACGCCTGTTGGAACATCTGGAGCGGGGAGAGGCCGAGCTGGGCGATCTCGAGGTGCTGGTGCTGGACGAGGCCGATCGCATGCTGGACATGGGCTTCGGTCCCGACGTGCTTGCGATCATCGGGCACTGTGCCGAGGAGCGGCAGACACTGCTTTTCTCCGCCACGCTCCATCACCGCGGCCTGAAACCGCTCACCGATGCGCTGCTGCGCAGTCCCGAGGTGGTGGCGGTAGATGCCGCGCGCGCCCAGCCGCAGACCATCCGCCATCAGGTGGTGCTGGCCGACCATGGTGACCACAAGCGCGCGCTGACCCTCTGGCTGTTGCAGAACGAGAGCTACGACAAGGCCGTGGTGTTCGCCAACACCCGCGAGGGCGCGACCCGGCTGGGCGATGCGCTGCGTGCGCGTGGCGTGCGTGCGGGGGTCATCCATGGCGAGATCGAGCAGCGCGAGCGCAATCGTGTCATGGGGCTGCTGCGCAGCGGCCAGATCAAGGTGCTGGTGGCCACGGACGTGGCGGCACGCGGGCTCGACATCCCGGGTGTGCAACTGGTCATCAATTTCGACGTGGCGCGCAGCGGCGACGACTACCTGCACCGTACCGGCCGCACCGGCCGCGCGGGCGAGGAGGGACTGGCGGTTTCGCTGGTGACACACGCCGACTGGAACCCCATGGCGAGCATCGAGCGCTATCTGCAGCTCGCCCTGGAGCACCGCGAGCTGCCCGGACTGAAGGCGAGTTTCCAGGGACCGAAGAAAACGAAGACTGCGAAGAAGACTGCAAAGAAACCTGAGCGGCGCAGCGCACCGAAACCCAAGCAGCGCCACCGCGACCTCAAGAACAAGGGCAAGCGTCGCGTGCCCTCGTCAGCGGCCGGCGTTCCCGCAGGCGATCGGCCGCCGCCGGGAACGCCGCGCAAGGACACATAGTGACAAGACAACAGCCTGGCGGCAACGACCTCGTTCCGGGTAATGGCGGATATGCGGGGCAGGGCGGTGGGGCAATCACGGTTGGGTTGACAGGGCGGCTCACTGCAACAGTGGCTCGGCATCCGCGTGCTCACCACCGGACAGTCGCTGCCGGAGTTGCAGGAGCTGCGCCTCAATCGCTTGGCGTGTCCTGGCGCGCACCTGGAGGCGTTCCCCGTAGCGGTACAGGAAGTAGGCGATGGTTTCGGTGCGGATCTTGATGGAGCCCGCCGGTTTGTTCTCGTCGATGTCCTTGAAGCAGAAATACGGCGTGCCCGAGTTCTCGATGATCTCCTCGATCACCGTGTAGACGGGCGCATCGTGGCCACACTTGAAACTGGAGAGTTCCAGTGCGACCAAGTTGGGATGGCGCGCCGTGTACTTGGCAGACCACAGCTTGCGCGAGGTATTTTCCGAGTAGCTGTTCTTCCAGACGTCATCGATGGCGAGCGGCGAGGACAGGATCCCTGCGCGTAGCTCGTTTCCGAACAGGCGGTCGAGGAGGTCTTTGTCCATGGGCAGGGCGTCCTGCCAGAAAATCGGGGAGCCCTGTTTCTGCAGTTCCTCGAGGATCTCGTGGTTGATGCCCGGATCGTTGTGATACGGCCGGCCGAGCAGCACGATGCCGATCCGGTCTTCGCGTTCCAGTTCATCGAGCACGGCACGCTGGCGGATCCGCAGCTCCTCATAATGTTTTTCCATGGCGCGCAGCCCCTGCTGCACTGCACGGAAGGATTCCTCCTCGGTCACGCCGATCTCGTCGGCCCAGTCCTCGGCCATCTGCCGGGCGCAGTGGCGCGGCTGATCCAGGTTGAGGAAGGTCTTCTTGAAGACGAGGCCGTTATCCTTGAACAGATCGCCTTCCTTGATGAAGGCCGCGTAAGCCGCCTCGGCGGTGGCGACCACCGTGGGGCAGGCCTTGGAGGCCTGGACGCCGGTCAGAGGCGTGGGGAAGCTGTCGACCATGGGAAAGAAGATGTGGGTGAGCGGTTTCTTCGCGTGCTGGCGATAGAGCAGGTCGTGTACGTGCGGGATGCCCAGCTTGCTAGGGAAACACGGGTCGATGCTGCCGCGCTTGGCGCCGCGCTTGTAGAGCTCCTGGTCGGTGTAGTCGGAGAACACGATGTTCCGGTACGGTACGCCCAGGGCGGTGAAATAGCCGATAAAGAACGGCGCATGGGAGTAGATGTTGAGCACGCGCGGGATGCCGATGCGAACGTGTTTGCGTCTTTCCATGCGTGCGCAGCGCCGAGTCAATGTCTTGCGCCGCAGCAGTCCCAGGCGCGGTGAGGGTAGCGGGTCGGCCACCGCGTCCACCTTGGGGTCCTTGAACACCGAGCGGGCGGCGATCTCGACGAAATTGGGATTGCGCTTTTTCACCTCGTCCACACCCGCCTTGATCTCGCGCATCTGTCCGAGGTCTTCCACAGTGCCTTTTTCGCAGGTGGCGATGATGAGGCGCTGATGGCCGGCCGGAAGCGGCACCTTCGATTCCCACTTCTGCTTTCGAGGCGCCTGCCCATCGTGTCGGAGCTTTGCAGTCGGTGCATCCGCGCCGGTGTTAACGTCGATGAAGGTGCGCAGGCACTCGTTCTTGCAGAAGTGGCAACGGGTGTCTTCGCTGCGGGTGCTGGTGTACTGGATTTGCCGGACGCGCTCCAGGCCGATGAATTGCGTGGTGTGGCCCTGTTCGGACCGCAAGCGATGGGCCTCCAGCGCTGCACCGATGGCGCCGGATTCGCCGCAGTGTCGGTGTACGGTGATCTCGGGCGCCTCGTCACCCTTGAAACGTGAGCGGATGAAGTCCACCTGTGCTTTTACCGCCGCGAGATTGTATTGTGTCCCGCCCTGCAACACGAAACGGCGCCCCAACTTGGCCAGGTTGGGCACCTGGGCCACATACAGCCAGATGTTCTTGGGCAGCACCGCAGCGAGCCCTGCCAGGATTTCGTTGGCCTGCCAGCCCTTGCGCTGGAAATCCACAATATCGGACTGCATGAACACCGCGCAGCCGTACCCGAACTCGGGCATGGCCTCGGCGCTGAAGGCGACGTCTGCATAATCACGTACATCCACGCCGAAACCCTGCGCCGTGGACTGCAGGAAGTAACCGTTGCCTGCGGAGCATTGGGTGTTGAGCTTGAAGTCCTTCACCCGCCCGTCCTTGAGCATGATCAGCTTGATGTCCTGGCCGCCCACGTCGACGATGACGTCCGTGCCCGGATAGAAGTGCAAACAGGCCTCGGTATGCGCCACGGTTTCCACCAGCGCCGTGTCGGCCTTGAGCACGTCCTTCAGAATGTCCTTGGCGTAACCGGTGGTGCCGACGCCGAGGACCTCCAGCACGGCGCCCTCATTGGCCACCTGGCGCGCCAGGGCTTCGATGATCTCCACGGTGTCTTCGATGGGGTTGCCCCGGGAGAGCTGATAGGCCTTGGCCAGCACCGTGCGGTCCTTGCCCAGCAACACGCCCTTGGTGGAGGTGGAGCCGCCGTCAACGCCGATGAAGGCCTCAACCCTTTCACCTGCGCGAAAAAAGGCGGGCTGCCAGTTTGGCATGCGGTAAGCCTCGCGAAATGCGTTCAGCTCCTGTGCACTGGCGGAAAGACCCGTGCTGCCCGTCTGGGCACGCGCGGCGGCGCGTCCATGTTCGATGTGCCAGCGCAGGGCCGCCGTGCCGTGATACAGGCCGACGTCGGGGGCGTCTTCCACCTCGGCCCTGCCGAATTCCACCGCGCCGAGGGCAGCGAAGTACTGGGCGTTTTGCGGGGTGATGATGTAGTCGTCCGGTGTCTTGGCGGGATCGGGCAAGACGACCTTGCGCTCCTGCCACATCAGGGCGATGTTGCGCCGCCAGCATTCACGCATGCCGCGGATGTAGGTGTTGGGGCCGCCCAACAGCAGCACCGTGGGGCGCAGGGTGTGGCCGCGGGTGAGCACGGAGAGATTCTGCTGGATGATGGATTCGAACAGCGAGGCCATCAGCTCGGCCGCAGGCACACCCTGTTTCTGCAAGGAGTTGATGTCGGTCTCGGCGAACACGCCGCACTTGCCCGCCACCGGATGCAGGGCCAGGCCGTCGTAACCCATGTCGCACAACTGCTCCGGCGCGATACGCAGCTTGGCGGTGATCTTGTCGATGACCGCGCCGGTGCCGCCGGCGCACTTGTCGTTCATGGACGGGATCTTCTTTTTTCCATTTTCGCCCGTGTCCTTGAAGATGATGATCTTGGCGTCCTGGCCGCCCAGCTCGATAACGCTCTGCACCTCGGGATAGAGCTTCTCCACCGCCAGGGACACCGCATTGACCTCTTGCACGAACTTGCCGCCTACATGACCCGTGAGCGCGCCGCCGCCCGAGCCGGTGAGGAAAAGGCGAAAGGCATTGTGCGGCACGTCGGGGAAGGCGGCCTCGATGCGCGCGAGGAATTCCAGCGCCTTTTCCGCCTGTTTGGTCTCGTGGCGCTGGTAGTCCTGCCAGAGGAGGGTGTTGCGGGCGATATCCGCCACCACCGCCTTGACCGTGGTTGAACCCACGTCCAGACCGATCGTGAGACCGCGGGGAAAGCGGTCGGTGCCGGCGAAGGGCAGGCGCGTGGTGTCGGGGCGGGGGACGGACGGCTTGCGATAAAACTGAACCGCGGCCGCTCCGGAAGCGACGGGATTTCCGTGCCCGCATGTGTGTTTTGAAAGGTCCACCGTGTGTCTCCCTGAGAACCTTACCCTGGAGCCCGCCTCGCGCCAGGCATGAATCGCCGTGGCCTGGATGCGGCGAGGCGCCTCAGGCCACGAGGATTGCTAGCGGTTAGGCGGGATCGGCCTGATCCAATGCCCCGGTCGCATCCTGCCGCAGGGCACGGCAGGCCCAGTCGGGGTCCTTGTCCATGCGCGTGGCCACGTGCAGCACGAACCGGGCCGCGCGACCGACCACGCCTCTGACGTGTGGTATGCGGTAAAGGGGCTGGCGCAGTTCCCGGTGGGCGGCCACATAGGCACGGATATCCTCAAGGGCATAGCCACAGCGATCGAGTGCTGCGCGGAACTCATCCTTGCAGCGCACCTTGGCCTCGCCGAGGGCCATCTGCACGCGGGAATAGGCGTTGATGTCGCCCTCGCCCGAGGTCTCCACGGGCAGGTAGATCATCTCGGGATAGTGGGCGACGACGGCGGCCTGGGCGCCGTCGGACTGGGTGGAAGGCATGCAGCCGAAGGGCTTCACCGACAGCGTCATGTGGGCCAGGTCGCGGTTGTAGTAATAGATGTTCTTGGCCACCTCCAGGTAACCTTCGCCGCCCGTGGCGCGGGCGTTGTAGAACGGATGTCCCACCCGCTGCAGTTCAAGTTGATCGGCCAGGGGATGGACCGTACCGCCCAGGGCCTCGCGCATGCGGTCGTATTCGCGCCCCAGTACCTTTTCGCCCAGGCTGAGCGCCAGTTCCTTACTGATGTGACCGATGCCGCGCCGGAGGCGCTGCGCCAGCGCGGCAAGGCCCGCGCTTGCGGTCTCACCCTCATGGAGCCCGCGACGGTCCTTCAGATAGAGATGCAGGTCGTGCAGGGTGTAGTCGATCCAGGTCGCTACCGGCTCCACCAGCACCTCGGCGCCCTCGTTCTCCAGGAAGCCGAACATGCGGAAGTTGCCGTCGCCTTCCGTGGTCTGGGCCCAGAACTCGCCCGTGATTTTCACGATGGGGCGCGCGCGGGTGTAGTCCACCTCCAGTTCGTCCTGCATCAATGCGCGGCAGCGTTGGAGCGCTTTCAGGTAATGGTCGTCGCGCAGTTGCTGGAACAGCCGTTCCACGTCCTCCGGAGCGTTCACGGGCGTGAGCCGTGCGGCAAGCCGAGCCAGGAAGCCGCTGTGGACGGTATGGTCCTTGGTGCGGAGGGCCTCCTCACAGAGGGCCAGGCACTTTTCCATCACCTGTTGCGTACGCCCGGCTTCGGTTTCATAAGGGCGGCAGTGAAAAAAGGCCGCGTTGAGCACATCGCCCATGAAAATGGCGTTGAGAAGGGTGAGGAACAGGGCGGGATTCACCTCGAAACCGCCGCCGGCCGTGGTCTGCTCGTTGCCGCCGGTCTGGTCGAAGAGGATGATGCGGAAGCCGTCGAAACCGGCATTGCGCAGGGCGAGGCGGTACTCCGCCTCGTACATGCCGAAGCGGCACGGCCCGCAGGAACCCGCCGTGACGAAGATGTAGTCGGCCAGGATGCGTGCGGTGGGCACATGCTGCTCGTCGCGCAGGCGAATCAGATAATTGACCAGGGCGCCCACGGTGAAGTAGGTGGGATTGCACTGACCGTTGTTGCCGTATTCCTTTCCGGTCTGGAAATCGACCTTGCGCGGCACGGCGATGCATTCCGCCCGATACCCCAGGCCCTGGAGCCCGGCGCGCATCAGGCGATCATGCGCAGTGGTCATGCCACCCAGCAGTACGGTCACGTGCCCGCGTTCTTCGCGGGTGAAGGGCCGTTCCTGCGGACGGCGGAAGTGCTGGACCGGCGTATCCTCCAACCCCGCCTCGCGCAGCAGGCGTGCGCGCTCGGCGGCGATGATGTGATCGTGTGAGGCGGGGCCGCACGCGCTGTCGGGCGCATTGCCCGGGTGGCGATCAGTCATCGGTACCTCCCTGGAATCCGCTTGCCAGACCTCTGTCGTGCCGGGGTATGCCCCGGCCGATCTTGATTAGTTAAGACGCATCGCTGCCGGGTGCAAGTCGTAGAGGCGGGAAAATGGCCTTTGGTTTCCTGCGGTTGAAGGGTGGATCAGGCACATGTCACTAATCTTCGATAGGTCGGGGTCCCGCATCCCGTGCTAACTTCAGCGCGATGGGCGGACAGGAGGGAGATCATGACCCTGGAAAGAGCCCGCCAATTGATCGCTGTCCAGTCACAGTTCGGCGGTGGTTACAACCGCAATGGGGTCCGGCTGATCCTGGGCGAAGTGCAACGGGAGCACGGACAGCAGGCCGTGGACGGGCTCATCGAGGAATTCGCGCTGCAAGCCGTCTTCGGCATCGCGCCCGGCACGGATTTTTCGCGCTTCGGCCGTTGATGTGATCTTGCCCCGCTTTCCCGG
>Ga0172382_10003264_pt1 | contig 25909 bp, 24 predicted proteins | sample Leawel138RmetaG_FD_122245 | JGI IMG/M metagenome (GOLD analysis project Ga0172382, IMG submission 122245) | Leachate microbial communities from a municipal landfill in Southern Ontario, Canada - Leachate well 138R metaG | ecosystem: Engineered > Solid waste > Landfill > Unclassified | place...
CAGCTGACCGAGTATCGGGCTTCGCGTTATTTTGCACGCTTACCCCTGTATGCCGCCGAATCAGGTTCGCTTGCGCTACGTCCATCGGGCTTCCTATGGCTTCCTTCAGACCCCACCGTTGGCTAGTGACGCCCTTGCCATTCAGATTGTCTTCCCCTCGGTCGGGGTGACTCCACCTTCTTTCAGGTGGACGGGTTTGCCGGCTTCGCCGGGCAAACAAAAAAAAGCCCGCAATTACGCGGGCTTCAGGGCATTTCATGCCATCAGGTGCCTGATGGTGCCAGACGCAGAATCATTCCCACTCAATCGTTGCCGGCGGCTTGCTGGAAATATCGTAGGTTACCCGCGACACACCACTGATTTCGTTGATGATCCGGTTGGAGACCTTCTCCAGGAAGTCGTAGGGCAGATGCGCCCAGCGAGCCGTCATGAAGTCGATGGTTTCCACGGCGCGCAGGGCGATCACCCATTCATAGCGACGGGCATCACCGACCACACCAACCGACTTGATCGGCAGGAATACCGCGAACGCCTGGCTGGTCTTGTGGTACAGATCCGCCTTACGCAGCTCTTCGATAAAGATGTGATCCGCACGACGCAGGATGTCGGCATATTCCTTACGTACTTCCGCGAGGATACGCACACCCAGGCCCGGACCCGGGAACGGATGACGATAGACCATGTCGTAGGGCAGACCCAGCTCCAGACCGATCTTGCGGACTTCATCCTTGAACAGTTCACGCAGCGGCTCAACCAACTCAAAAGCCATGTCTTCCGGCAGACCACCAACGTTGTGGTGCGATTTAATTACGTGCGCTTTACCGTTCTTGGTGCCAGCGGATTCGATCACGTCGGGGTAGATGGTGCCCTGGGCGAGGAAACTGACATCCTGCAGCTTGGTAGCTTCCTCATCGAACACTTCGATAAAGGTGCGACCGATGACTTTGCGCTTGGCTTCAGGATCGATAATGCCCAGCAGGCGCGACAGAAATTTATCCTGTGCATCAGCGCGTATCACTTTTACGCCCATGTTCTCGGCGAACATGGCCATAACCTGATCACCTTCGTGCAGGCGCAGCAGGCCATTATCGACAAAGACGCAGGTCAGCTGATCACCAATGGCTCGATGCAGCAGCGCAGCCACTACCGAGGAATCCACACCGCCGGACAGACCCAGCAGTACCTTGGCGTCACCCACCTGAGCACGCACGGTAGCGATGGCATCTTCAACGATATGCGCCGGTGTCCATAGCGCATCACAGGCGCATATTTCCAGAATGAAACGCGACAGGATGCGGGCACCCTGCTTGGTGTGGGTCACTTCCGGATGGAACTGCACACCGTAGAACCGGCGGGCATCATCACCCATGGCCGCAATAGCGCAGCTGGGTGTGCTGGCCAGCACGCTGAAGCCGCTGGGCATCTCGATAACCTTGTCGCCGTGACTCATCCACACATCAAGTGTCATCAGACCGTTATCGGCAATCGCGTCCTCGATACCATCCAGGAAGTTGCTCTTGCCAACCAGGTCGACGCAGGCATAACCGAACTCGCGCTCCTCGCTACCCTGTACCTTGCCACCCAGCTGGGCGGCCATGGTCTGCATGCCGTAGCAGATACCCAGCACCGGCACACCCAGTTCAAACACCAGCTCAGGCGCGCGCGGGCTACCCTGTTCGGTGACCGACTCAGGACCACCGGCCAGGATAATACCCTTGGCTGCGAAGGAGCGGATCGCGTCCGACTCCATGTCCCAGGGATGAATTTCGCAGTAAACGCCGATTTCACGTACCCGCCGTGCAATCAGCTGGGTGTACTGGGAACCGAAATCCAGAATCAGGATGCGGTGAGCGTGAATGTCATGTTGAGCCATGGTTCGCCTTCGGAGAGAGCGTGATACTGAAAGCCGGAAGCAGCAAGAACAACCGTTTCATTAGCGATTGTACGTGCGGCTTCCGGCGCCGGTGATACAAATGTCCGGATCAGCTGACCCGATAGTTCGGTGCCTCTTTGGTGATCTGCACGTCATGCACGTGGGATTCGGTCATGCCGGCACCGGTAATGCGCACAAACTCAGGCTTGGTACGCATTTCTTCAATAGTGCCGCAGCCGGTGTAACCCATGGCAGAACGCAGGCCGCCCATCAGCTGATGGATGATCGCTGCCAGCGGCCCTTTGTAAGGAACGCGGCCTTCGATGCCTTCGGGTACCAGCTTCTCTGTACCAGCGGAGGTGTCCTGGAAGTAGCGGTCAGCCGAGCCACCGCCGGCGTTAGCCATGGCACCCAGCGAACCCATGCCGCGGTAGGCTTTGTATGAGCGGCCCTGAAACAGTTCGATTTCGCCTGGGGCTTCTTCGGTACCGGCAAACATGGAGCCCATCATGACGACAGAGGCGCCAGCAGCGATGGCTTTAGCCAGGTCACCCGAGAAGCGAATACCACCATCAGCTATCAACGGAACGCCGGTATCCTTCAGCGCGGCGGCCACATCAGCAATCGCGGAAATCTGCGGCACACCCACACCGGCAACAATACGGGTTGTGCAGATGGAACCAGGGCCAATACCGACCTTGACCGCGTCAGCACCTGCGGCAACCAGGGCCAGCGCAGCGGCGCCGGTGGCGATATTGCCGCCCACCACCTGAATGTGCGGATAGGTCTGCTTGACCCACCGTACGCGGTCGATCACACCCTTGGAATGTCCGTGGGCAGTATCAACGATGACCACATCAACCCCGGCCTTGACCAGTGCGGTAACCCGCTCTTCGGTTTCGGCGCCGGTACCTACTGCGGCGCCCACGCGCAGACGGCCATGCTCGTCCTTGCTGGCCAGCGGATAGGCCTTGGCCTTCTCGATGTCGTTGACGGTCATCATGCCCTTGAGGGTGAAGTTATCGTCCACCACCAGTACCCGCTCGATGCGGTGTTTGTGCAGCAGCTTGCGCACTTCGCTGGTGGAGGATCCTTCCTTGACAGTGACCAGCCGCTCTTTGGGGGTCATCACGTCACGCACGCGGGCGTCCAGGCGGGTTTCAAAACGGATATCGCGGGAGGTGACAATGCCAACCAGATCGCCGTTATACAGTACCGGCACACCAGAAATATTGTTCTGATGGGTCAGCTCGAACAGCTGCGCTACGGTTGCGTCAGCGTCGATAGTGATCGGATCCTTGACCACACCGGACTCGAACTTCTTGACCTTGCGGACTTCGTTGGCCTGCTGTTCGATAGTCATGTTCTTGTGGATGATGCCGATGCCGCCTTCCTGAGCCATGGAAATGGCCAGACGGGCTTCGGTCACGGTATCCATGGCAGCTGATACCAGCGGCATGCTGAGCTCGATCCCGCGGGTCAGGCGCGTGTTGAGGCAGACATCCTTGGGCAGCACTTCGGAATAACCGGGCACCAACAGGATGTCATCAAAAGTAAGGGCTTCTTGGCGAATACGCAGCATAGCGGGAGCTCCCGAGCGGGAAAAATGGAAGCGCGCCATTATACCCATAGACTCACAGGTACTCAAATGTAATCAGCCTGATTTCAGCATTAATCAGATGACCACGAACTGCTAACATGCGCGCATGACTATTGATGACGCTATATTCCAACGGCTAGGCACAGAACGCGAGGTTTTAACCGTCAGCCAGCTGAACTCGCGGGCACGCAGACTGCTGGAGGAGGTATTTCCTCAAGTCTGGGTGGAAGGCGAATTATCCAACCTCGCCCGCCCCTCGTCGGGCCACCTGTACTTTACCCTCAAGGATAGTGGGGCGCAGGTGCGCTGTGCCTTCTTCCGTCAGCATGCTGCGCGGGTACGCATGGATCTGCGCGACGGCCTGCTGGTACGCGTCCGTGGTCGGGTCAGCATCTATGAAGGGCGCGGCGATTACCAGATGATTGTCGATGCGCTGGAGCCTGCGGGTGACGGTGCGCTGCGCCAGGCCTTTGAAGCACTCAAGCTCAAACTCCAGAGCGAAGGTCTGTTTGCCACCGAGCGCAAGCGCCCCCTGCCCTCGCATCCGACCCGTATCGGGGTGATCACCTCGCCCAGCGGCGCTGCGGTACGGGACATCATCAGTGTGTTCGGTCGTCGTGCGCCCTTTATTGAATTGATCATCAGCCCGACTGCCGTGCAGGGCCGGGATGCAGCGCCACAGATCGTCAGCGCACTGGAGCGTGCCGACCGGGCCGGCTTTGATGCCCTGATATTGGCCCGTGGTGGTGGTTCGCTGGAAGACCTGTGGCCATTCAACGAGGAAATCGTGGCGCGCGCTGTGGCTGCTTGCAACACGCCTATTGTCAGTGCGATCGGCCATGAAACCGATGTATCCATCGCGGATTTCGTAGCGGATTTACGCGCACCTACCCCATCGGCAGCCGCGGAATTACTCAGCCCCGATACGCAGGCGATGTTACTGCAACTGCAACGCTGCCAACGGCAACTTGAACAGTGCATGAAGGTGCGGCTGGCCCGCGATCGCCTGCGTCTGGACAATCTGCGCCAGCGGCTGCGCCATCCCGGTGAGCGTCTGGCGCAACAGAGTCAGCGGCTGGATGAGCTGGACATGCGCCTACGGCGCGCCTGGCAACACCGTCTGCAGCAGTGCCAACAACAGCTGAGCCATCTACAGGGCCGCCTGCAGCACCAGCATCCTGAACGCCTGTTGCGAGTGCTCCATGAGCGTCTGGCGCAACTGCGTCAGCGTTTGCCCCGAGCCATGAACCTGCAGTTGCAGCAACGTCGGCAGCGACTGGAAAGCACCGCGCAGGGCCTCCATCTGATAAGTCCGCTGGCTACGCTGGGGCGCGGCTATAGCATCCTGCTGGATCAACAGGGTAAGGCCATCCGCAGTCAACAGGACACCCAACCCGGCCAACAGTTGCAGGCGCGGCTTGCCGAAGGCCGGTTGACGCTGCGGGTTGAGGCAGAACAGCCGCACACGCTACCGCTACTGGACTGACCGCATACACCCCAGGGAGTTACCGTTCGACACATCTCGTGCGATAGCCGACTGGGGTTTTGTCATGACTCTTTGTTAGGATGGCTCCCTCGCCTCGCTTGGGGCCCATCCACTCACCAGCTATTTTTGGAAAGTCATGGCAACTCCAGAAGCAACTCAAGACACCGACATTCAAATCAACCTTTTACAGAAAACCTTACCGCTGTTGCAGGGTCTTGATCCGATGCTGCAAACGCTGATCAGCCTGACCGTGCTTGTGCTGGCCGCCTGGATCGCAAACTGGATAGTCAAGCGCATCCTGGTGCGCGGTCTGATGCGGGTGCTGCAGGCCACACCCATCGGTAACGATAAACTGCTGCATGATTCGAAGGTCATTTCCCGACTGGCCAATATCGTTCCGGCGCTGATTCTTTCGGCTGGGATCGGCGTCATTCCGGGTCTGCCAGAAGCCATGATCACCGTTGTGCGCAATGTCTGCGGCGCCTTCATCATTCTTACCGTGGCCCTGGCCATTACCAATGCGCTGACCATCGTCAACACCGTATACGAGCGCCGCCCCACCGCACGCAGCAAACCGATCAAGGGCTACGTCCAGGTAGTCAATATTGTTATCTACTCGATCGCCGCCATATTGATCATCGCCACGCTGATCGACCGTTCACCGCTGATCCTGCTGTCCGGTCTGGGTGCCATGGCCGCGGTGTTGATGTTGATTTTCCAGGACACCCTGCTATCGCTGGTAGCCAGCGTGCAGATCAACTCCAACGATATCGTACGGGTCGGCGACTGGATAGAGATGCCCGCGCTGAGCGCCGATGGTGACGTGATCGACATATCGCTGCATACCATCAAGGTGCAGAACTGGGACAAGACCATCACCACCATCCCGACCAAGCGTCTGATCAGCGACCCGTTCAAGAACTGGCGCGGCATGCAGGAGTCAGGCGGTCGACGCATCAAGCGGTCAATCATGCTCGACCAGCAGAGCGTGCACTTCCTCGACGAGGACGAGTGCCGTCACCTGCATCGCTTCCGTTTACTGAGTGAATATCTGAAGGACAAGCAGGTGGATATCGATGAATGGAATCGTAAGCTGGAAGAAAGCGGCAAGGAGCCGGTCAACACCCGCCGCATTACCAACATCGGCACCTTCCGCGCTTACGTGGAGCGCTATCTGCGCAACCACCCGGGCATCCACCAGAACATGACGCTGATGGTGCGCCAGCTCAGTCCGACTCCGGAAGGCTTGCCGCTGGAGTTGTACTGCTTTACCAACACCGTGGCGTGGGTCGCCTATGAGGGGATTCAGGGGGATATCTTCGATCACCTGCTGGCCATCCTGCCGGAGTTTGGTCTGCGGGTATATCAGGCCCCGAGCGGCCTGGATATGCGTGAGATCGGCGCCAGCAACCGTCCCCAGAATCAAGCCGGTACCACCTCCCTCGGCTGATTGCGCAGCGGCGCACCGGCAAGGTGCGCCGTTTTCTGCCAAAGCGGCAATAAATACCACCCCTTCACACAACAATTACTCATGAATAACGCGAATACAGAACAATAATTGCGTTTTTATTCATATCATTGCCATAAAACACGCATGACCGTATATTTTACGGCATGAAGACATCGAAAACTCTCATCACCCTTCGGCAGCATCTCTGCCTCTGTCTGGTCAGCCAGCGACTGCGGTACTGACAGGTTTTCTCGTCCGCTCGATTCTGCCCGTTATCAGGCCCAATGGATTACAAACAGGATTCTCGCCATGACCATGCTCACCGACCCGTCCAGCAAATATCGCCCGTTCACGCGCATCGCGCTGCCCGACCGTACCTGGCCGGACAAGATCATCGACCGCGCGCCCATCTGGCTGTCGACCGACCTGCGCGACGGCAACCAGTCGTTGATCGAGCCCATGGATGCGCAGAAGAAGATGCGCTTTTTCAAATGCCTGGTGGCGGTGGGTCTGAAAGAAATCGAAGTGGGCTTCCCGTCCGCCTCGCAGACCGATTTCGACTTTGTGCGCGAATTGATCGAAGGCGGGCACATTCCCGATGACGTTACCATCCAGGTATTGACCCAGGCCCGTGATGACCTGATCGAACGAACCTTCGAGTCGCTGAAAGGCGCCAAGCAGGCCATCGTTCACTATTACAACGCGTGCGCGCCGGCATTTCGCAAGATCGTCTTCAATCAGGACAAGGCCGGGGTAAAAGCCATTGCCATCGCTGCCGGCAAGACCATTCGCCGACTGGCTGAAGCGGCACCGGAAACCCAGTGGCGCTTCGAGTATTCACCCGAGGTGTTCAGCTCCACCGAAGTGGATTTCGCCGTGGAGGTATGCAATGCGGTGATCGCTGTGTTCGAGCCGACACAGCAGAACAAATTGATCCTCAATCTGCCCGCTACCATCGAGTGCGCCACACCGAATAACTACGCGGATCAGATCGAGTGGTTTGGCCGGCACATCGATCGTCGGGATAGCGTGCTGATCAGTGTACATACCCACAACGACCGCGGTACCGGGGTCGCAGCATCCGAACTGGCAGTCATGGCTGGTGCCGATCGTGTGGAGGGCTGTCTGTTCGGCAATGGCGAGCGCACCGGTAACGTCTGTCTGGTTACACTGGCACTCAACCTGTACACCCAGGGGGTCAATCCGCAGTTGGACTTCTCCGATATCGACCGCGTGCGCCAGGTCGTTGAGGAGTGCAACCAGCTGCCGGTACACCCGCGTCACCCCTACGCCGGTGATCTGGTACATACCGCGTTCTCCGGCTCGCATCAGGATGCCATCCGCAAGGGCTTTGCCCAGCAGCAGCCGGACGCCGTATGGGAAGTGCCGTACCTGCCGATTGATCCGGCGGACATCGGCCGCAGCTATGAGGCGGTGATTCGCGTCAACAGTCAATCCGGCAAGGGCGGTATTACCTACCTGCTGGAGCAGGAATACGGTATCAGCCTGCCACGGCGCATGCAGATCGAGTTCAGCCAGGTCGTGCAGGGAGAAGCGGATCGCCTGGGCCTGGAAATGACTGCGCAGCAGATCTATCAATTGCTGGACAGCGAATATCTGCAAGCAAACACGCCCTATGCGCTGACTCGTCACCGCCTGCAGGAAGAGGATGGCAACAGCACTGTGGAGGTCGAGATGCTGGTATCCGGCGCTCCTCAGAATTGGCAGGGTGTTGGAAAAGGCCCGCTGGAAGCGCTGGTATCGGCCTTACCGGTCAAGGTGGAGATCATGAACTACGCCGAGCATGCGATTGGTTCAGGCACCCAGGCCAAGGCCGCCGCCTACGTTGAAATTCGTCTGGAGAATGGCCCCTCACTGTACGGTATCGGTATTGATGAGAACCTGACTACGGCGAGCTTCCGCGCGCTGTTCAGCGCGGTAAACCGGGCCCAGCGTCAGGCTCAAGCCAAAGCGGCCTGAGTCCATTAATAAACCCGTCCATGATCAGTCCTGTTCATGGGCGGGCAAATCCCGCAGTAACCGGTAGCCCAGCACCAACCCGCCCAGCATATAAGCCAGCCCACCCCAGGCGGCCATCAACACACCCCCGAAACGTTGATCCTCCAACTGCTCAAAGCCGAACGCGCCCAGACAGAGATCCGCGGAGTAGATCAGCTTTGGTGCCATAATCAACAGTACGCCAAGCATGGTCATGTGCATCAGCGTCAGGGCGAAACCGAACATGGCCGCAACCAGATCGCTGCGCTGCTGTGCCGCCAGCCCAACCCACCACACCGCCAACCCAACCAACAGAAAGCTGAGTTGCTGAACCACAAACCCCCCCACGTGTCTGGCTGCCGCTTCGTGCAGCGCCGGGGCATGCCAACCCCAGACCACCAGCATTTCCATAGCAAAGGCCAGCGCCACCCAGCTGCGCGGGCGACCAGGCAACCGCAGCCCTGCACGAACCAGCCCCATGGCCAGTACAGGCGCCGCGAGTGCCACCACGCCGAGGTGCAATAACATGTGCGCCGAGAAGGCGGTGCGACTCATGGCCGGTAACGGGCCAAGCCAGAGACTGGCGAGAATGATAAAGCCCACCAGCAACCAGGGGCGCGCAGATAGCGAGCCTTCACGGCTCGGGTCGTTATCGAGGGTTATCGGCATTGCGCTCCGTCCTGATCGAGTCAATACGTGGTCAGCAACATGGCGATCTCATCAGCCAGGTCAGCGCTGCCCTGCTGCCCGGAAAAGCGCCTGACCAGCTCGCCATCCGGCTGTAGCAGATACAGACTGCTGCTGTGATCCAACATATAGCTGCCGTTGAGGGGCACCTTGCGCGAATACACACCCCACGCCTCTGCCACCTGACGGATCTGCTCCGGCGTTCCCGTCAGCCCCTGGATGCGTTTATCAAAGAAGCGGATGTAGGCGGTCAGATGCTCAGGGGTATCCCGCTCAGGATCCAACGTGATGAAGAGGGGCTGGAGTTGTGCCGCCTGTTCACCCAATTGATCCAGAACCGTCACGATACGGCTCAGTGTCGCCGGACAGACGTCCGCGCAATGGGTAAACCCAAAAAACACCAGCGTCCAGCGCTCACCCTGCCAATCCTCGGCATTCGCGCCAGCATGGCTCTGTAGCTGTTGCAGGCCTTGGACAGCATCACTACCAATCACGGTCGGCGGCGGCGGGCGGGCCGGCCAGAACTGATAGGCAAGGGGTAGACCGGCAAGCAATAACAACAGACCGGCCCCCAGCATCGTCAACTGTTTGCGTAGTACCATGGCCATCACCGTTTTCGCTTCTTCTCAGTTATGGAGGCAGCCAAGCGATTCATGGTTCCCGCAGCTCGACCCGGTTTTGTCTTTGCCCGGGACTTTGGTAAGGTCTGGCGGCTTATCTATCAGGAGGCGTTATGTATTTCACAGTCTATCTGTCCGGTGAAATTCACACCGATTGGCGGCAAGAGATCCAGCGCGGCGCGGAAGCCCGAGGCCTGAATGTACAGTTCACCTCACCGGTCACCGATCACGAGGCCAGTGATGCTGCCGGTGATCATCTGGGCCCGCAAAGTGAAGGGTTCTGGCGCGATAACAAGTCCGCCAAGGTCAATGCCATCCGCACCAAAACGCTTATTGAGCAGAGCGATCTGGTGGTTGTGCGCTTTGGCGACAAGTACAAGCAATGGAATGCGGCCTTCGACGCAGGCTACTGCGCCGCACTGGGCAAACCCTATATCACCCTGCATGCCGAAGATATTATCCACCCGCTGAAGGAAGTGGATGCCGCTGCACTGGCTTGGGCCACCACCACCGACCAGGTAGTCGAGATCCTGTCTTACGTCCTGCGCGACTGACCCGGCACCATGTCGATCCAACACGCGCTGCTTACTTCACTACTGAAAAAGCCCTCGACCGGCTATGAACTGGCCAACCGTTTTGACCACTCCATGGGCCATTTCTGGCAAGCCAGCCATCAACAGATCTACCGCAGCATTGACCAGCGTTATTTCTCGGACGCCCCAACGGGTCATGCCCAACAATTGCGACACGCAGTATTGCGCAGAGGCATCATGGCCGAGGAAAACTGGCCGGAATGGGCCACACAGACACTGGCCTGATGGAAATGAACGTAGAAGGCCGAGTAACAACCCGGCCTTCATTACGTTCCTGGGGAGTGTGCTCTAACGACTACAGCGCCAGACGTTCGCGGGCAGCCTGATATTCGGCTTTCAAGCGAGCGATCAGCTCGGCAGCTGGCACCACTTCCTTCACTGCGCCGACCCCTTGCCCTGCACCCCAGATATCCCGCCAAGCCTTGGCCTTACTGCTACCGCCCGAACCGAAGCTCATTTTTGACGGATCTGATTCAGGCAATGCATCCGGATCCAGACCGCTGTTGATGATGCTCTGTTTCAGATAGTTGCCATGCACGCCGGTGAACAGGTTGGAGTAGACGATATCCGAAGCAGAACTGCCGACAATCATCTCCTTGTATGCCTCTTCTGCATTGGCCTCGTGGGTAGCAATAAATGCCGAGCCGATATAAGCCAGATCCGCACCTGCCGCCTGAGCCGCAAGAATCGCATTACCGTTGGAGATGGCGCCAGACAGCAATAAGGGCCCGTCAAACCACTCACGAATTTCATGCAATAAGGCAAAGGGCGACAGCGTACCAGCATGCCCACCGGCTCCTGCTGCTACGGCAATCAACCCATCGGCACCTTTCTCGATCGCCTTTTTCGCGTAGAAGTTGTTGATCACATCATGCAGCACAATGCCGCCATAGGAATGCACGGCCTGGTTCACATCCTCGCGCGCACCGAGCGAGGTAATGATGATCGGCACCTTGTACTTCACACACAACGCCAGATCCTGCTCCAGTCGGTCGTTGGACTTGTGCACAATCTGGTTGACCGCAAAGGGTGCAGCTGGGCGCTCAGGGTTCTGCGCATTGTACTCATCCAGCTCACTGGTGATGCGTTGCAACCATTCCTCGAATACCTCGAGCGGCCGCGCGTTCAGCGACGGGAAGGAGCCGACCACGCCGGCTTTGCACTGGGCAATAACCAGATCAGGATTGGAAATGATGAACAAGGGTGAGGCGACCGCCGGGATCGACAAGCGCCCTTTGAGGATGTCAGGTAAAGACATGCTTACTCCAGAACAGAATCAGTCAATAAGGATAATTATCAGTTCTTGCTGCCGAGTAGCGCCGCGTAAGGCGCCATGCGCTTGGCCATTTCCTTGCCAAGCTCCTGCAGGCCGCTGAGCGGACGCACCATGACCTCGAACTCGACAATACGGCCCTGATCGTCGAAACGCAGCATATCGATGCCCTTGAGCTGCTTACCGTTGACCTGTGCGCTGAACTCCAGCACCAGGCTGTCGCCGTCATCGGAGACCAGAATGCGGTGGTAGGTGAAGTCCTGAAAGACCTGATTGACGTTTTTCAGTACCAGCTTGATGGCGGCCCTCCCGGGATAGGGCGTATGTGCCACCGGCGAGCGGAAAACAATGTCATCCGACAACAGCGGATCAAGTTCTTCCATGGCGTTGCGCTGGACAAGATCATGCCAACTGGCAAGGGTCTTCCGGGCTGCATTAGATAATTGTTGTGACTGCATCGGACTCAGCTTCCTGAATTAGCGGAAGACGATAAGCTAGCAACCCGTCTACCACACTGCAACCCGCTACATGCCCAGTGAATGATCCGCATAGCCCATCATCACCAGCGAAAATCTGACTGTAATTTTTCGCCCTGAATCAAGATGGATTGCAAAGCCCGGGCGCCAGCTTTCATCTGGCTGGCCAACCCTGCCCGCCCGCCCCACAGCCTGAAGAGTCCTGCGGCGGCGGACAGATGGGAAGTAGTAACGCGGGCTATTCGATCAGCGCTTGTCTCTGCGCTTCTTCTCCGCCTTTTTATGGTGACTCATCAGGCGGCGCTTCTTGTTCACCTGACGCTCGGACAGCTTGTTCTTCTTCTCCGCGTAGGGGTTGTCGCTACCCTTGTATTCAATGCGAACCGGCGTGCCGGATAGCTTCAATACCTTGCGGAAGATGTTTTCCAGATAGCGCGTATAGGAGCGCGGAACCGCATCGATCTGGTTACCGTGGATAACGATGATCGGCGGGTTGGAGCCACCCAGGTGAGCATAGCGCAGCTTGATCCGACGTCCATTCACCAGCGGTGGCTGATGCTCAGCCACCGCCGCTTCGAGGATCTCGGTCATGCGCTTGGTCGGCACCTTGGTCATGGCGCTTTCGTAAGCCTGGTCTACCGACTTGTAGAGCAGCCCAACACCGCTGCCGTGCAACGCCGAAATGAAATGCTGGTCAGCGAACTGGGTGAAAATCAGACGGCGTTCCAGCTCCTTCTTCACATACTCCTTTTCGCCCTGCTCCATGCCATCCCATTTATTGATCGCCACCACCAGCGCGCGACCGGACTCCAGCGCAAAGCCCAACAGGTGCAGATCCTGCTCAACGATACCGTCCCGGGCGTCGACCACAAAGATCACCACGTTGGCATCCTGAATTGCCTGCAGCGTCTTGATTACCGAGAACTTCTCGATTGCCTCGAACACCTTGCCGCGACGGCGCACGCCGGCCGTATCAATCAGCGTGTAGGGTTTGCCGTGGCGCTCGTAAGGAATATAAATACTGTCGCGGGTGGTACCCGCCTGATCAAATACCACCACCCGATCTTCACCCAGCATGCGGTTGACCAGTGTGGATTTACCGACGTTGGGACGGCCAATCACAGCAATCTTGGTACCGATGGGCGTTACCGGAAGACGCTCAACAGGGTTGCCCTCGGCATCCAGTTCCACATCACTGGACTGAATGTCGCCATCGACCAATACCGCTTCCAGCATCGGGTTGATATTGCGCCCGTGAGCCGCAGCGATAGCAATCGGCGTTCCAAGACCAAGGGCAGCAAACTCCCCGACGATGGAATCCTGATCCGCACCGTCAACCTTGTTGGCGATCAGGAAGGTGTGCTTGTCGCGTTTACGCAGGTGCGCGGCGATCATCTCGTCACCGGCGGTGCGCCCCGCGCGGGCATCCACCAGAAACAATACGGCGTCGGCTTCTTCGATGGCCTGCAGGGATTGCCCCGCCATGATGCTATCGATACCGTGCTCATCGCCGGTCAGACCGCCAGTATCCACCACAATAAAGGGCCGGCCCTGCCACATTGCCTCACCGTACTGACGGTCACGGGTCAACCCGGCCACGTCGGCAACTATCGCGTCACGACTTTTGGTCAGACGATTAAACAATGTGGATTTGCCGACGTTCGGCCTGCCCACCAGGGCAATAACAGGAACCATGAATACTCCGCGCACCGCAGGTGCCAAACAAAAACAAAAAGGCCGCTGTACCTTCTGTGGTCAGCGGCCGGAAAGTATAACCCGTTTCAGCTTCAGCGCAGCTGGTAAGCCGCCAGATCGCCGCTATTGCCGTATATATACAGCGTGCCGCTCCGCGCAATCGGCGGCACTCGTACGCCCTTGCTATCAACCCGAACCCGAGCAACCAGCCGACCATCGGTCTGCGCCAGCAGGTGCAGATAGCCCGCGTAATCAGCCACGGCAACGTAACTGCTGAAGGCAACCGGCGCTGTCAGTTGGCGGCGCAACAGCTGGTCGTTCGTCCACAGCGCAGTGGCGCGATTCTGGTCGTAGGCTTCTACGCTGCCGTCGGCCTTGCTGAGGTAAACACTACCGAAGCCAGCACCGGGGCCAGCATGGCTGGAAGTCGGACGCTGCCAGCGAATGTTACCGGACTCTGCATCAATCGCTACGAGGTTGCCCTGATAAGTGGCAGCGTAGAGGGTGTCATCCTCCAGCAACAGGTGACCGTCGATGTCTACCATGCGCTCCAGTTCGGAGCGGCCCTGCGGCTGAGCAATGCGCTGCTCCCAGACAACAACACCACTGGCTGCATCCAGCGCCACGACCCGACCACTGGCCAGACCAGCATATACCCGATAAAGGGATATAACCGGCGTACTATGGCCACGTACGGTCAATACCGGCAGGCTGGATTCATGCACCCAGCGCTGCTCACCGGTGCTGATATCCAGGGCTACCAGTTTGTCGTCCTGACTCTGTACCACGACGATGTCACCGTTGGTCTGCGGTGGTGCCAGCACTTCACTGGACATCTGGGCGCGCCACAATTCACTACCATCGCTCTCGTCCAGAGTAATGACAGCGCCATCCAGGGTGCCGAGCATTACGCGACCGCCACCCGCTCCAACCGCACCGGATAGACGCTCCTTGAGTTTGACCTGCCAGTTGACCTTACCGGTCTCGCGATCCATGGACACAACGCGGCCCTTGGCATCCGCAGCGTACAGGGTCAAACCATCCAGCGTGGGTTGCAGGCTGTTATATAAATCACCCTGGCCCACACCGATGTTGCGCTTCCAAGTCCGCTCAAGTTCAACTTCAGCGGTGAATTTTTCCAGCTCTGCTGGGGGCAACTCCTTCTTTGAGGAGCTACCGCAGCCAGCCAGCATCAGCACAGCAAGCCCGGCTGCAAGAGTTAGGTTCATCCGCTTCAAGAGGCTTCCTCCGCCAGATCATCCAGCTTCAATTGCAATTGAGGGCGGGCACGCTGATCTTCGATAGCCAGCAGCGCTGCCTGGTAGGCCTGGCGGGCATCGGCTACCCGGCCCAGGCCCAACAAAAGGTCGCCTCGCACTTCTTCGCGGCCAGCCAGCAATGCGCCTGTTACCGGAGAATCAAACAGCGACAGTCCCTCTTCGGCGCGATCAAGTTGCGCCAGTACACGGGCCAGGCGCTGACGGGCCACCTCCTGAAGTGCCTGATCATCCGCGTCCACAGCGACGTCGCGCAGCAGCTTCTCGGCGGCGGCAAAATCTCCACTTTCCACGGCCAGACGAGCCTGCATCAAGGCAGCAAAGTGTGCATAATGAGTATCGGCGTATTCGCTGCGCAGTTGCTCAGCCAATTCCGCTCCACGGGCGCGATTGGCTTCACTATCATCCTGAAGCACATTTTCCAGCATGCTCTGATAGAGGCCAGAGGCATTGACCGCCTTGTTCTCTTGATAGTTATTCCAGCCATTCCAGCCCAATACCCCAGCCAGTGCCAGTACCACACCTGTCAGTACAGGAACGCCGTGGCGCTGCCAGACATCCTTGATGCGTTCGATCTGTTCTTCTTCCGTCTGGTAACTCACCCTGCTCTCCTTTACCGCGTCAGATATTGTTCAATAGTTATAACAGGTTGCGCAGCTGCTGCGGCACATCGGCCCAGGCCATGTTCAGTTGTTCGCCATCCTCACGCAACGGCTTGAGGCCCACCTGGCCTGCCGCTGCTTCAGCTTCACCGAGAATCAATGCGTAAAGGGCACCGGACTTATCGGCCTTCTTGAACTGACTCTTGAAGCTGCCGCCGCCACAATGCACTACCAGGCGCAGATCAGGCAAGGCGTCACGTAATTGCTCGGCCAAACGAATGGCCGCCTGCTGAGTACCTTCGCCCAGCGTGACCAGATAGACATCGACCTGACGGGACAGTTCTGCCGGCACTTTACCGAGGGTTTCGATCAAAAGCAGTAGCCGCTCCATGCCCATGGCAAAACCGACGGCGGGTGCAGGCTTGCCGCCCAGCTGCTGCACCAGGCCGTCATAACGGCCGCCGGCGCAAACCGTGCCCTGAGCGCCGAGCTTGTCAGTCACCCACTCGAATACCGTCAGGCCGTAGTAATCCAGCCCCCGTACCAACCGCGGGTTGATCACATAGGGAATACCCGCCGCATCCAGCAAGCCGCGCAGCCCATCAAAATGCGCACGGGCTTGGTCATTCAGGTAATCAGCCAACCTGGGCGCGTCCGTCAGTAACGCCTGGGTATCCGGGTTCTTGCTATCCAGCACGCGCAGCGGGTTGGATTCAAGACGGCGCTGGCTATCTTCGTCCAGTTGATCAAAACGGGCACGCAGATAGGCAACCAGATCTTCCCGATAGCGGGCACGGTCTTCACTGGAACCCAGGCTGTTCAGCTCCAGCGTGACCGCTTCATCCAGCCCCAGCTTTTGCCACAGGCGCCAGCTCAGAATAATGAGCTCGGCGTCAATATCCGGGCCGGTCAGATTGAAGGTCTCTACGCCGATCTGGTGAAACTGGCGGTAGCGACCTTTCTGCGGACGCTCATGGCGGAACATGGGCCCGGTGTACCAGACCTTGTGACTAACGCCGCCGCCCAACAAACCATGTTCGAGCATCGCCCGCACACAGCCGGCAGTGCCTTCCGGGCGTAGCGTCAGCGAGTCGCCATTGCGATCAGCGAAGGTATACATTTCCTTCTCTACAATGTCTGTCACTTCGCCGATCGAGCGCTTGAACAGCTCGGTTGGCTCAACAATCGGTAAACGGATCTGTTGATAGCCGTAGCCAGCCAGCAGCTTGGCTACGGTGGCTTCCAAGTATTGCCATAATGCGCTGTCGGCGGGCAGGATGTCATTCATGCCGCGCACGGCTTGCAGGTTCTTCAAGTTACATTTCCTTAGAATCAGGCAGTCAACCGCGGGCGATGGTGTTGTCGTCCAGGGCTTTTCTGGCGGCAACCTTGTCGCGAATCAATCGCTCCAGCCGGTCCACCAGATTTTCATTGATCACTTTCTCACTGGGTACGCCATCCACGTACACCAGGTTATTCGGCGAACCACCAGCCAGGCCGATATCAGCCTCCTTGGCTTCACCGGGGCCGTTAACTACACAGCCGATAACCGCTACATCCATGGGTACCACAACGTCATCCAGTCGCTGTTCCAGCTCGTTCATGGTTTTTACCACGTCGAAGTTCTGCCGTGAGCAGCTGGGGCACGCGATGAAATTGATACCACGGGAGCGCAGACGCAAGGATTTGAGAATATCAAAACCGACCTTGATCTCTTCCACCGGGTCAGCTGCCAGCGAAATGCGAATGGTGTCGCCGATCCCTTCGGCCAGCAACATGCCCAAGCCCACCGCCGACTTGACGGTACCGGAACGCAGTCCACCAGCCTCGGTGATACCAAGGTGCAGGGGCTGTTCAATCTGTTGCGCCAGCAGACGATAGGCACCTACCGCCATGAATACGTCGGAGGCCTTGACGCTGACCTTGAAGTCCTGGAAATCCAGCTTGTCGAAGTGATCCACATGACGCAGAGCAGATTCGAGCAGAGCTTCAGGCGTCGGCTCGCCGTACTTCTTTTGCAGATCCTTTTCCAGCGACCCGGCATTCACGCCAATACGGATCGGGATGCCATGATGACGCGCGGCGTCCACCACGGCCTTGACCCTATCCTCGCGGCCAATATTGCCGGGATTGATGCGCAGACAATCAACACCCAGATCAGCCACACGCAGTGCGATCTTGTAGTCAAAGTGGATATCCGCCACCAGCGGGATCTTGACATGCTGACGAATCTGGCCAAAAGCCTCTGCGGCCTCCATGGTCGGCACCGATACCCGTACGATATCCGCACCCACAGCCTCCAGCTGACGAATCTGTCCTACCGTAGCGGCCACGTCACAGGTATCCGTGTTGGTCATGCTCTGAACGGAAATCGGTGCATCACCACCAACCAGTACCGAGCCAACACGGATCTGACGGGACTTTCTTCGTTTAACGGGAGACTCCTGATGCATACTTACCTCTACTGGCCCAGACGCAGGCGCGCCACACCGGACTGGCGGTGGGCACTCAACTCTACGGGCTGGCCGTTGTATTCAATGGTCGATACTGCGTCCGCCGCACCGATTACCAGATCCAGCGGGCCCTGCTGCTCAATATTCAATGTCTGTCCGGGACGCATCTGGCCGCTATGCAGTACGCGACCGCCGGGCAGACTGACCTGCACCCAACAATTGTCGGAGAAGGTCATGGACAGCCCCTTGCCGGAGGCCGGCTGGCCAGCTGTCGTCTCCGTTGATGCGGCGCTGTCAATGGCCGCGTCTAATTCTACTGGTGCTGGCGATGCGGCCGGTGTTTCAGCCTCGATGACAGCCTCATCGGTCGCGGTCGTCTCGGTTTCTACCTGCGTTTCATCCGGAGTAGCGATGTCCCGTGCTGCTGCGCCTGGATCTACCGATTCCGCCATGCCTGGATTGGTGAAATCTTCCGGCAGCGCCATCGAATCCACCTGCACGTTGTCAATCAACGCACCCAGATCGCTATCTTCTGTTGTCAGGCCGACGTTACGACTGTCATTCCACCACCACAGTCCGAGCACCAACATACAGGTAACAATCAGCACAGTGCTGACACCCATTACCCAACGTGCTCCGCGACGCGGGGCGATCACCACACGGTTGATAGTGGCGACCTTCGCTTCCCGGCTTTCACGACCCACATAGCGATCGTAGTGTTGCGCCAGCGTATTGGGATCGAGCTTCAACAGGCGGGCGTAGGAGCGGATGTATCCCCGGGTAAAGGTATCGCCAGGCAGGCGGTCGAAACGCCCTTCCTCCAGATAACCCAGCGTAGCCCGGGACAGATGCAGATGCTTCGCCACCTCTTCGGTGCTGAATCCGACCCGCTCACGTTCGCTGCGTAACAGCTCGCCCGGATTGACGACAGTCCGGCCTGCTTCGTTTTCAAGTTCTTCCGTCATCAGGAAGACTCCGACTCGGCGAGCGCACGAGCTTCCGGTGTCGCGGGATACAGTCGGCGCAATTGCAGCGCGTAGCTGGCGGCCCGGTTATGATCATTGAAGCGGCGAGCCAACTGCACCCCAAGCCACAGGCTGGAGGCGTTCTGTGCCGACAACTGGGTGAAACCGAGATAGTAATTCCAGGCAGGCACGTAGTTCTCACTGTCGAATTCAATACGCGCAAGCTCCAGCAGAGCCATCGGCTGGCGGCTGTTCAGACGCAAGGCCCGCTCGAAATTGGCTTTGGCCTCTTCCTTGCGATCCAATCGCTGATAGGCCAGACCCAGGTTCTCGAATACCCGGGAGCGCTCCGCGTAGAAAGTGTCTTCCGAGGCTTTGGTGAAATAACCCAGCGCCTCGCCATAGCGTTGCTGTTCCATCAGGAACGCACCGTAGTTATTCAGAAGTCGCGCATTATTGGGCGCGCTGGCCAATGCTGAGCGAAAGTGCTGCTCGGCCGATTTACTTTCCCCTTCCTGCTGGAATACCAGAGCCAGCGCCATGTGCGCGGCATCGGAACGGGAATCAAGCTTCAGTGCTTCCTGCAACGGGCCCTTGGCTCGTTCGGTCTCGCCTTTCTGCAGATAACCCAGACCAAGCTGAATATACGCATCGCGTGCTTCGGCAGGGTTGGTCTGACGGCGTGGTTGATCACTGGTAGTAACACAACCTGTCAACAGCAGTGTCAGTATCCCGATAACGACAATATGCTTTCTCATCACGCTCGTTCCTCGATTGGATGTCATGGGCGATTTGTCGGTTGCGTTACACCAGGCTGCTCGTCAGCGAGCTGGCGTACCGCAATGTAGCGTTCACTGCGCCGGGTCTTGTCCATAATCTGGCCGACCAGTTGACCGCAGGCTGCATCGATATCATCCCCCCGCGTGGTACGCACGGTGACGTTGTATCCGGCGTTATGCAGCAGATCCTGGAAACGGCGGATGGCATTGTTACTCGGCCGCTCGTATCCGGAATACGGGAAGGGGTTGAAGGGAATCAGGTTGATCTTGCAGGGTGTCTCGCGCAGCAGATCAATCAGTTGCCGGGCATGCTCTGGCTGATCGTTTACATCCTTGAGCAGCGTGTATTCGATGGTCAGATAGCGCTTATCGCCCAGCCCGGCTATGTAGTTGTTGCAGGCGGGCAGCAGTACTGACAAGGGGTACTTCTTGTTCAGCGGCACCAATTGGTTACGCAGCTCATCGTTTGGTGCGTGCAGCGACAGTGCCAGCGCCACGTCGGTCACTTCACCGAGCTTTTCGATCATCGGCACTACGCCGGAGGTCGACAGCGTTACCTTGCGCTTGGAAATACCGTATCCAAGGTCGTCCATCATCAGCGTCATGGCGTCGATAACGTTGTCGAAGTTGAGCAGGGGTTCACCCATGCCCATCATCACCACGTTGGTCACGGCACGATCTACCTTGGCCGGCACCGTACCGAATGACTTATTGGCAATCCAGACCTGGCCAATGATCTCGGCGGCTGTCAGGTCGCTATTGAAGCCCTGCTTGCCGGTCGAGCAGAAACTGCAGTCCAACGCACAGCCCGCCTGAGACGACACGCACAATGTGCCGCGTCCATTCTGTGGGATGTAGACGGTTTCGACGCAGCTACCGGATGCCACCCGCACTACCCACTTGCGCGTGCCATCCTTGGAAATATCTTCGCTGACCACTTCCGGGCCGCGGATTTCGGCGCGGGCCTTGAGCTTTTCGCGCAGGGCCTTGCCGATATTGCTCATATCATCAAAATTATCGACCCCAAAGTGATGTATCCACTTCATGACCTGCCCAGCACGGAAACGCTTTTCTCCGAGCTCCTCGAAGAAAGCCTCCAACTTGGCCTGAGTCAGGCCGAGCAGATTTACCTTGGCAGTGTCAGTCATTGCTATACATCACTCACTTGGGGTCTACAGCTGGCTCAGCGGGTACGTGCGCACAGCTCGGTTTCGGCGAAGAAATAACCGATTTCACGGGCAGCAGAAGTAGCCGAGTCCGAACCGTGTACAGCGTTGGCATCGATGGACTCAGCGAAATCAGCACGGATGGTGCCGGCAGCTGCTTCTTTCGGGTTGGTAGCACCCATCAGATCACGGTTTTTCAGTACTGCACCTTCGCCTTCCAGAACCTGTACTACCACCGGGCCGGACGTCATGAAACTGACCAGATCCTTGAAGAAAGGACGTTCCTTGTGCTCAGCGTAAAAGCCTTCGGCATCAGCTTGGGACAGTTGAACCATTTTGGCCGCCACGACGCGCAGATCAGCCTGCTCGAAACGGGTCAGGATCTGGCCGATGACGTTCTTGGCAACGGCATCGGGCTTGATGATGGACAGGGTGCGTTCTACGGCCATGAAAATCTCCAGACTTTAAAAAATGGATAGACAGATAACAGGAATTGTTAACCCGCAGATTATACGCAGGTTGACTGCAAATACGTAACAGGCGCCGCAATCGAGTTGCTACGCCTTGTTACCTCCGCTGGCGCAGGCGTTCAACCGCTTTACACAGCACTTCTGCGGCGTGTTTTACCTCTTCCGATGTGGTAAAGCGTCCCAGAGACAGACGAATGGAGCTATGCGCCAATTCATCCGGCAGACCGATGGCGCGCAGCACATAGGATGGCTCGACCGACGCCGATGTACAGGCCGATCCGGTGGACAACGCGAGATCGCGCAGCGCCAACAACAGCAACTCGCCATCCACCCCACTGAAAGCGAGGTTCAGGTTATGCGGCACGCGATGCTCGGCAGAGCCGTTCAGGGAGACACCCTCGAGCCCCTTGAGGCCCTGCAGCAACTGAGCATGCAACCCAGTAATGCGCAGACTCTCGGCTTGCATCTCCGCTCCGGCAATAGCAAAAGCCTCGCCCATACCCACCAATTGATGGGGGGCCAGCGTCCCCGAACGCATGCCACGCTCATGCCCACCGCCGTGGATCAACGCTTCGATGCGCACATCCGGCGAGCGCCGCACATACAAGGCGCCTATGCCCTTGGGGCCATAACTCTTGTGGGCACTGAAGGACATCAAATCCACCGACAGCTGCTGCAGATTGATAGGCAACTTGCCCGTAGACTGCGCCGCGTCGACATGAAACAGGATGCCACGCGCTCTGGCGATTGCCCCCAGCGCAGCAATATCGTTGATCACACCGATCTCGTTATTCACATGCATCAGCGACACCAGAATGGTGTCCTCGCGCAGTGCCGCCTGCAGCTGTTCGGGGGTAATTCTGCCATCCGCGCCCGGCTTGAGCCAGGTGACGTCAAACCCTTCCTTTTCCAGCTGCCGGCAGGGATCGATCACTGCCTTGTGCTCAACCAACGAGGTAACAATGTGCCGGCCACGCTCAGCCATGGCATGTGCTGCGCCCTTGATCGCCAGATTGTCGGATTCGGTCGCGCCGGACGTCCAGACAATCTCCCGCGGATCGGCACCTACCAGGTCAGCGACCTGACGGCGGGCCAACTCCACCGCCTCTTCAGCCTGCCAACCGTATTGGTGGGAGCGGGAGGCCGGATTGGCAAAAATGCCGTCCATGGTCAGACAACCACACATCTTTTCCGCTACACGCGGATCGACTGGGGTGGTCGCGGCATAATCCAGATAAATCGGTAACTTCATCATTACACCTCAGCGCTGCCCAGCCGCATCATCGCCCTGCGCAGGCGAATGCGTCTCGGCATCTTCAATCAGCGCTTCAAATTGCTCGGCATCCAGTTTCGGCAGATCACGTGCACAATAGTCACTACCCAGCTCATTCAGCGCCTTGCACATGCCTTCAATCCGACCATCCACTGCGTACATGTGATCGAGCATCTGACCGATAGCCCGGGCTACGGGGTCAGGCATATCACGGGTTTCACCGTAGGCATCAAAACCAATCTTCTTGGCGATGGCCTGACGCTGACTATGCAACTCCGCATCTTTCGCCTCCTTGGCTTCGTCGCGCACGATGATGCGACCCGGAATGCCGACCACCGTTGCACCAGCCGGCACCGCCTTGGTCACCACCGCATTGGAGCCCACCTTGGCGCCGGCACCCACCGTGAACGGACCGAGCACCTTGGCGCCGGCACCGACCACCACGCCATCTTCCAGCGTCGGATGGCGTTTGCCCTTGTTCCAGCTGGTGCCTCCCAGGGTCACACCCTGATACAGGGTCACGTCATCCCCGATTTCAGCAGTTTCCCCGATAACCACACCCATGCCGTGATCAATAAAGAAGCGCCGCCCGAGCCTGGCGCCAGGGTGGATCTCGACCCCAGTCAACCAGCGGGCCAGGTTTGACACCACACGAGCCAGCAAACGGGCATCGCGCAACCACAGCCAGTGGGCCATGCGATGACACCAGATGGCATGCAGACCGGGATAGCAGAGCAATACCTCCCACTTGCTGCGTGCTGCTGGGTCACGATGGAATACGCTGGCAATATCCTCTTTCATTCCGTTAAACATGCTCAGGTTCTCCGCGCACCGGCAGCCTGGACGCCGATGGCCTTCTGGGTTTCAGTCAGGATGCCACGCAGAATATTCATTTCCACCTGGTCCGGCTGGCCACGCTCATACAAGCGCCGCAGACGCGACATCAACTTCTTCGGATGCTGCGGATCAAGAAAACCGATCTCGACCATGACCTGCTGCAGATGCTGATAGAACAACTCCATCTGCTCTGCCGTCACCGGCTGCTCAACCGCCACCGGCGCAGACTCTGCTTGCGGAAAGGTTGTCGATAGGCCCTGACGATACAGGCTCTGCATACGCAACTCATAGGCTAGCACCTGCACCGCAGTCGCCAGATTCAGCGAACTGAATTCAGGGTCTGAGGGAATATGCACATGGTAACGGCAGCGCTGCAGCTCTTCGCTGGTCAGCCCGGAATGTTCACGACCGAACACCAGCGCTACCGGCCCGGCAGCCGGCCCTCCCAGCTGATCCAGCACCTTGTCTGCCGCCTCACGCGGATCCACTACCGGCCAGGGTATGCGCCTATCCCGGGCACTGGTACCCAGCACCAGCACGCAATCCGCCAGCGCCTCTTCCAGTGTGGCTACGACCCGCGCGCTGGCCAGCACATCATCTGCACCGGAGGCGCGGGACACTGCTTCGGGATCAGGAAAGCGCTCAGGACCGACCAACACCAATTGGTTCAATCCCATATTTTTCATTGCCCGGGCAGCGCCACCAATATTGCCGGGATGGCTGGTGTTCACCAGAACCACGCGAATCTTGTCGAACACGGACACTCCAGAGTTGCAACGAGGCAAAAGGAAAGGTACACATCTTACTAAAATCTGCCGATGGCTGACTACGATGCATTTGTGCACGTCCGTTGGCAACTCTGCTATAATTTCCGGCTTTTCGCACCCCTAGCAGAGATACCCCGTATGCAGCCCATGTTGAACATCGCCCTGCGCGCAGCACGCAGCGCTGGAGAATTGATCTATCGCTCCATGGAAAGGCTGGACGTCCTGACCGTAAACGAGAAAGAAGCGAACGATTACGTCAGTGAAATCGACCGGGCTGCAGAACAGACCATCATCCATCATCTGCGCAAGACCTACCCGGATCACGGCATTCACGCCGAAGAGTCTGGTTTCCAACCCGGCCAGGGTGACGGCGCAGATATCGTCTGGATCATTGATCCGCTGGACGGCACCACCAACTTCCTGCGTGGCGTGCCGCACTTTGCTGTAAGCATCGCGTGCCGCATCAAGGGCCGCATCGAACACGCGGTGATTCTCGATCCGGTCCGCCAGGAAGAATTCACCGCCAGCCGCGGCCGCGGTGCAGCGCTGAACGGCAAGCGCCTGCGCGTCAGCCAGCGCAAGAGCCTGGACGGCGCCCTGCTCGGCACCGGCTTCCCGTTCAAGGAAGATCACGTCGAGTCACTCGACAACTACCTGGGCATGTTCCGCAGCCTGGTTGGCCAGACCGCCGGCATCCGCCGCTGCGGTGCCGCCAGCCTCGACCTGGCCTATGTTGCCGCCGGCCGCTATGACGCGTTCTGGGAATTTGGCCTGGCAGAATGGGACATGGCTGCAGGCAGCCTGTTGATTCAGGAAGCCGGCGGTCTGATCAGCGACTTTACTGGCGGCCACCAGTTCCTGGAAAAGGGTCAGGTAGTAGCCGGCAACCCCAAGTGCTTCAAGGCAGTACTGACCGCGATTCAGCCGCACCTGACTCCGGCAATGAAGCGCTGAGTCAAAGCCTCTCAACATCTGCACAAGCCCCGCCCCGGGGCTATATCAGCTGGCTACCGACTCCTGTAATTACGGATAAGGTAACCAGCGGTAGCCCTTGGTAGTAGTCGCCGCGGTGGTGTTCCAGGCTGCGCAGGGCCAGCTGTTTGCCGCGGCTGCGGTCGCTGAACTGGACGGGATAGTCGTAATCTTCCAGATCCGGCAGCGGCTCGCCGCGGGCCTGGCTTTCCAGCAGCAGGCGGGCCTTGTTGTGATCATAGTCGCGACGGGAAACGCGGCTCGCCCTGGTTATGGCGAAAGTGATAGTGGATGCCCTCCTCCTCGCACAAACGCTGGATAAAGTGCAGGTCGGTCTCGTCCGTCATATGGCCGGAGCACACATTATGAGTGCCTTGCTATTTGAATAACGGGAACGCCGTTACAGCAAACTACGGCACGAGGGCATTATTCCTGATCATCAGGAATGAGGCTGTGAGCCAATCGGCATAAACACGGCGGCCGCAAGAACTGAGTGCAACACCTGACCATTCCGGTATGGTGTCGCCATGTCTTACCTTGAATTGTGTATCGAAGAACGCGCCAACATCCAGGTTGGCCTGGCCCGGGGGATGAGCG
>Ga0172382_10003266_pt1 | contig 25902 bp, 20 predicted proteins | sample Leawel138RmetaG_FD_122245 | JGI IMG/M metagenome (GOLD analysis project Ga0172382, IMG submission 122245) | Leachate microbial communities from a municipal landfill in Southern Ontario, Canada - Leachate well 138R metaG | ecosystem: Engineered > Solid waste > Landfill > Unclassified | place...
GACAACCCGATTTGCATCCGAAAACACAAATTAATGGACAGAAATATAAGCTATCTATCTGATAAACATACTGCTACAACTACAATTCCCCACTTTTTTGGGGGAATGCCTTGAAACTGTGTAGCCTTTTCAGATTGCGGTTTTTGGGGCTCGGATTCGGTCACATTGGCGGCTGGGTTTTTAACTGGGGAATGCAAGCTGTAAAACCGGTTAAATTGATTTTGATTGACGTAAACCCGGTAAGCGCAAATGAGGACAAAAATTAAAAAATAAGGTTCACGCGCGAGGAAACGCAAACATGGTTCAAGCTTGGAACGGGGAAATTGTTGCAAACAGGTGCTCTGAGAGCGCCAGGGCGGCGTTTTGCCTGGGAAAAGACCTTCAAAATCTGGAGTTGGAGAATCGCCGTGCGTGATAGTTCCAAAGCGGCTAAAGCACACAGAGCCAAGCAGAAAAACCATACGGTTGCCAGAACCTACCGCGTTTCCATCATTGAGGGAATTTTTGCCCAAATCTATGGCGCTCTGGCAAATATCGGCAGCAATTTCATCACCAAGTTTTTGGTGATTTTGGGGGCAAGTCCGCTGCATTTCAGCATCCTCAGCGCTTTGGGACAGGTGTCCGCGCTGTTTCAGCCTCTGGGAGTGGCGCTTACCCACAGGCCGAGACAACGCAAGAAACTCTGTGTGTGGGTGACCGCGGCGGGACGTTTCTTAAGCATTTTCATCGGCAGCGCGTTGCTTTTTTCTGAGGCACGCCAGGGCATAGCTTTCGTTTTGGCATTGCTTTTCATCAGCGCGGGTTTGCAGGCTGTGGGTGGAAATATTTGGATTGCCTGGATCAGCGACATCATCCCCGCTGCCATCCGCGGTCGGTTTTTCGCACGTAGGAACCAGATTCTTGTGTTCAGCGGGCTTCTGGCGGGGTATCTGCTTAGTTATCTGACAGATAGCTTTGAAAAAGGCGGTGGGGCTCTGCGTTCTTTCGCGGCAAGATGGGTGAATCCGGATGCTTTTTTCACCATCCGCAATCAGTCTCTTTGGTTGGCGGGAGTATTCGTTTTTGCCAGCATTTTGGGTTTGGCGGGCTTGGTGATTTTGGCTCGGCAGCCGGATAGGAAACGCTCTCTGCAGCAAGTTTTGCCGCTGCGCCAAAAATTTGGGGAACCCTTCCGGGATAAGAATTTTCGCTTGTTGATGGCATTTGGGATTTGGTGGATGCTCGCCACAGGTGTGGGCAGCGCCTTTTGGACACCTTTCATGCTTAAAAACCTGGGGCTCAGTATGTTCAAGCTCCAGCTTTACGGCAGTTTACACATGGTTTCCTCGCTGCTTTCATATTCTTTTTGGGGCAAATTCATCGATCGCTGGGGCAACAAACCTGCCATGCTGATCTGCGTGATTTTGGGTGGGTTGAACCCCATGCTGTGGCTCTTTATGACGCGTCAAAACTATTCTTTACTGTGGATTGAAGGCCTTTTTTCAGGGTTTATGTGGGCGGGAAATGGAGTTGCCACCACGAATTTTGTTTTGGCAATCGCAGGAAAGGGCAGAGAGCAAAGCTACAGCGCGCTTTACGGTGCCATTGGCGGTGTGAGCATGATGGCGACCACCCTGCTGAGCGGAATTTTCTATCCCCAGCCGCTGATGCTGGGTTCCAGACTTCTGGCTTCGGAACAGGTTATCTTTGGTGTGGGCGGAATTCTGCGTTGGCTGAGCGTGATTCCTCTGATGGCGGTTAACGAAAAACGGAGCAGTGTTTTCCAGAGTTCTCATTCTGGATATTGAAGTTCAAACCGACACTTTGCCGCCAGACTTCTCATTTACTTGGTATTCAACAAGTTAGCGATTTAGGTTGACAAAATAACGCGGTTACAGGACTTTGATTCAAATTGAAGAGAAATTCGCGCTGGAAAGCCTCTGGTTTTTCGGCGCGCCTTAACTATTATTTAAATAAAAAAGGAGAACCCATGGCCGTTCCCAAACAGAAAACTTCGAAAACTCGCAGAGATAAAAGAAGATCGCACGAAGCGCTCACGCCACCAGCGGTGAGTCTTTGCTCCAAATGTGGCGAGCCGGTTCGCCCGCACCACGTTTGTGACAATTGCGGCACCTACGCCGGCAGGCAGATTAAAGCCGTTAAGGAGTAATGTGCGCATAGCCTTGGACGCTTTTGGAAGCGACCGCGCGCCGCATCCAGAGGTGGAGGGGGCAGTTCTGGCTATAAAAGAAGAGGTCTGCGAAACCGTCCTTTTGGTGGGAGACGAAACGATCTTGCAAGCTGAATTGGATAAATACTATTACGATCGCTCACGCATCCAAATCGTCCACGCCTCCCAACGTATTTCAATGGATGACAGCGCCGCGGAATCTGTGCGTTCAAAACGGGATTCCTCGATGGTCAAAACTGTGGAATTGCACAAAAAAGGGGAAGCCGATGCTGCTGTCAGCGCGGGTAATTCCGGTGCCTTTATGGGCGCCTCGTTGCTCGGTTACGGACGCATCAAGGGCGTTTCCCGCCCTGCCATCGCAGTGACCCTGCCCACCGTAATACAGCCGGAAATCCTGTTGGACATGGGCGCGAATGTGGATTGTGACGCCCACAATCTTTTGCAATTCGCGCAGCTTGGAACCATCTATTTCAGTTATATTTACAACGTTCCCCAGCCTCGGGTGGCTTTGTTGAACATCGGCGAGGAAAGCGCCAAGGGAAATTTGATGTCCCGCGATGCCTGGACCCTGCTTTCCCAAGCCAAAGACCTCAATTTTGTGGGCAACATCGAAGGAAAAGACGTTTTGAAAGGTGATTGCGACGTGATTGTTTGCGATGGCTTCGTTGGAAACATTGTTCTAAAAACCATCGAAGGCGCAGTCATTTCCGTTTTCGAACTGCTGAAAGAGCAGTTGAATAAAGACTGGATTGCCAAGCTGGGTGGGCTGCTTTCCTACCCTGTTTACAGCTATCTGAAACGCAAGCTGGACCACACCGAAATTGGCGGCGCGCTGTTGGTTGGGCTGAATGGATGCAGCATTGTTTGCCACGGCAGCAGCAACGCCAAAGCTATCAAAAATGCCATCAGATTCGCCGTACGCACGGCGCAGTCTGGATTTGTGCACCACACCAGGGAATATTTTGAGAGGATGCGCTAATGCCAACATACAAAGCAAAATTCTCCGCTTTTGGAAGCCATACACCTGCAAAAATCGTCAATAACTTTGACTTGGAAAAGATGATTGATACCACAGATGAGTGGATCCGCACCCGCACCGGGATGATCGAACGCCATTATTGCGCCGAAGACGAAGCCGCCAGTGACCTTGCCACCGTGGCAGCCACAAACGCCATCGAAGCATCCCAGGTGAGATTCAAAGATATAGACCTCATCATCACAGGCACCGTGACCGGTGACCATGCCTTCCCATCCACAGCCTGCGTTGTGCAGAAAAAACTGGGACTGAAAGGTATTCCCGCTTTCGACGTTTCCGCGGGCTGTTCAGGTTTCATCTACGCGCTGAATATTGCCAAAACCTTTGTGGAAAACGGCAGCGCTGAAAACATATTGGTGATTGGGGTGGATGTGCTCACAAAAATCACAAATTGGGCTGACCGCGGCACCTGCGTCCTTTTTGGAGACGGATCCGGAGCCGCTGTTGTTTCCCGGGCACGCCAAAGTGATACTTCACATATAATTGACTGCCTCATCCAATCCGACGGCAGCCAGGGAGAATTGCTTTTCCAAGCTGCCGGCGGTTCGCGCATGCCAGCCAGCCACGAAACCGTGGACAAAAACCTCCACACCGTGTATATGGAAGGCAATCGCATCTACAAACAAGCCATCCGATCCATGTTTTCCTCCACGGACGAATTGCTGAAACGCAACAAAATCAGCGCGGAGGATGTCGATTGGATTATACCCCATCAGGCAAACCTGCGCATCATCGAAGCCCTGGCTTCAAAACTGCGCGTTCCCATGAGCAAAGTGATTGTGAACATCGAAAAATATGGCAACACCTCCAGTGCCACCATCCCGCTGGCGCTGGATGAAGCAATCCGATCCGGAAAAATCCGCCGTGGAGACATCATCCTGCTCACAGCTTTCGGAGCAGGACTCACCTGGGGAAGCCTTTTGGCAAGATATTGATTTTGGAGTCACGCTAAATGAAGACAGCTTTTGTATTTCCGGGACAGGGTGCTCAATTTGTGGGCATGGCACGCGACCTTTGTGAACTTGATCCCAGCCTTTTGAAGGTTTTGGATGATTTTGACCAAAATCATGGTACAAACCTGCGTGAAATTATGTTCGAAGGACCAGAAGAAGCGCTCAAGGAAACACGCTTCACCCAACCCGCCATCCTTTTTCACAGTATCTGCGCTTTGAGAATCTTTCATAAACACAGTGATTTACAGCCGGATTTTGTGGCTGGACATTCCCTGGGCGAATTTTCCGCTTTGGTGGCAAACGGCAGTTTGGACTGGCAGGATGCCATGCATTTGGTTCACAAACGCGGTGAATTCATGATTAAAGCCAATGCCGGCACGCCTTTCGCGATGGCAGCGGTCATCGGAATCGATTCCCAAACCGTGGTGGACGCCTGCGCGGAAGCTGAAGCCCAGGCTGGATTGGTGCGCGCCGTGAATTTTAACAGCCCCAAACAAACCGTGATCTCCGGCAGCCAAAGTGGAGTGGAAAAAGCTGGCGAAATCCTGAAGGCAAAAGGAGCGCGCAGGGTTTTGCCTCTGGCAGTTGGAGGTCCTTTCCACACACCCTTGATCGGGGATGCCAGTTTGTGGCTGGCTCAGGAAATGGAAAATATCGAATTCCGCGATGTTTCAATCCCTTTAATTTCCAATGTGGACGCCCTTCCCGCCACCGCTGGCATGCAAAGCCGGGAAAAACTTGTGCGCCAGATTGTGTCTCCCGTGCTGTGGGTGGCAAGCGTGCAAACCATGCTGAATTCAGGCGTTAAACGCTTCATCGAGTTCGGCCCGCAAAAAGTTTTGAGTGGTTTGATAAAGACCATTGACAAGGAAGCCGAGGTTTTAAACTTTGGCACGGTTGCCGAATTGGATAGTTTACTTTCGGCACTTAATTAAATGAGATAAAAATTATGGATACAGCAAAATACAATCTTCAGGGCAAAACTGTGGTGGTCACCGGCTCGGCTCGCGGCATTGGATTTGCCATCGCTGAGGCTTTCGCAGCCCAGGGTGCGCACACCGTGATTTTGGATTTGAATTCCGAAAGCGTCGAAAATGCCGTGCAAAGCCTTATGCAGCAAGGATATTCCGCTTCCGGAAAGTTGGCTGACGTGACCGACGGCGCCGCCATGGAAGCGGTTTTCGCCGAAGTGGAAAAAGAGCGCGGCGGCATCGACTGCCTTGTGAATAACGCAGGCGTCACGCGCGACAACCTGATGCTGCGCATGAAGGAAGAGGATTGGAAGCTGGTTTTGGACATCAACCTCACCGGCACCTTCGTCGCCACCCAAAAAGTTTTTAAACACATGATGAGGGCGCGCAAAGGCTCCATCATCAACATTGCCAGCGTGATAGGCCTCATGGGCAACGCTGGTCAGGCAAATTATGCTGCCTCCAAGGGCGGTGTGATTGCCTTCACAAAAAGTTGCGCCAAGGAATTTGCCGCCCGCAATGTGCGTGTGAACGCCATCGCGCCCGGTTTCATCGAAACCGAAATGACAGCCTCGCTGCCCGAAGACGTTGTGGCATCTTACGCGGGTGCGATTCCTCTGCGCAAAATGGGCTCTCCTGCCGATGTGGCAAAGCTTTGCCTGTTTTTGGCATCGGACGACAGCGCCTACATCACTGGTCAAACCATCGCCATCGATGGTGGCTTGACCATGCACTAAACAAATTGAAAGGGAAACCCTTCAAAATAGAAAATACACTTCAATAAACATAGGAGGAAAAATGGATATTGAAGCCAAAGTCAAACAGCTCGTAATGGATAAGCTCGGAGTGGAAGAATCTCAGATTGTTCCTTCCGCGAACTTCCAGGACGACCTTCGCGCCGACTCTCTGGACACAGTGGAACTGGTCATGGCGTTTGAAGAAGAGTTCGACATCCAAATTCCTGACGAAGATCAGGATAAACTCCGTACAGTCGGACAGGCCATCGACTACCTCAAAGAAAAACTGGCCTAAATCAAAAACAGTGAATCAATCCTGATGGCCAACCCGTCATCAGGATTGATTCCACCTTTTTAAGAACCTTTTCCCGCTTTTTGCGGCAAAAAAGACCGGTCAGCCGGAGCGACGATTTTTTCTAAAAATCCTCAGCCCGGCTAAACCGCACATCGAACACGAGGACCCGGATATGAAAAAAAGAGTGGTTATTACAGGCATGGGGGCACTCACCCCAGTGGGAAACACCATGGCCGAAACTTGGAACAACTTGGTGAAAGGCGTTTCTGGGGTGGATCTGATCACCAGCTTCGACACCTCCGCCCTGAGCGCGAAAATCGCCGCGCAAATCAAGAATTTCAATCCAGAAGAGCATTTCGACGTAAAGGAAGCCCGCAAACTGGATACCTACAGCCAATATTCAATTGTGGCGGCACGTGAAGCCATCAAAGACGCCGGCATCGACCTCACCAAAGTGAATGGAAAACGTGTGGGCGTTATCACTGGCGTGGGCATTGGCGGAATCCGCACTTTTGAAGAGGAAACCGTGAAATTCCATGAGCAGGGACCCCGCCGTGTGAGCCCTTTCTTTATTCCCAAGATGATTTCGAACATCGCCGCGGCTCACATCGCCATCGAAAACGGTTTCAGAGGACCAAACTTTAGCATCGTCAGCGCTTGTGCCAGTGCCAATCACGCAATCGGAACCTCTTTCCGTGCCCTCCAATATGGAGATGCGGACATCATCATCAGCGGTGGCGCCGAAGCTGCCGTGACGGGATTGGCAATTGCCGGTTTTTGCTCTCTGCGCGCACTTTCCACCCGCAACGACGATCCCAAAACAGCGTCACGCCCCTTCGATGCCGGCCGCGACGGTTTTGTGATGAGCGAAGGCGCGGCTTTTCTGGTTTTTGAAGAGCTGGAACACGCCCTGGCACGCGGAGCCAGGATTTATGCCGAAGTGGCTGGATATGCTGCCACAGACGATGCTTACCACATCACAGCACCCCTGGATGATGGTTCCGGAAGCGCGGATGCCATGCTGGGCGCGATCGCCGACGCAGGACTCAAACCCACGGACATTCAATATCTGAACGCGCACGGAACTTCCACACCCTTGAACGACAAAGGTGAAACTCTTTCCATCAAGAGCTGCTTTGGCGAGCATGCCCGCAAGCTGAAAATAAACTCCACCAAATCCATGGTGGGTCACATGTTGGGCGCTGCTGCCGGCATCGAAGCCATCGCCTGTGTGAAATCCATCCAAACGGGCATCCTGCATCCCACCATAAACCAGTTTGAACAAGACCCTGACTGTGATCTGGACTATATTCCCAACACAGCTCAAAACTTGGAAGTGACTGCGGCTCTTTCCAATTCGCTTGGTTTTGGCGGTCATAACGCCGCTCTGGTGATCACAAAATACGAATAACCGAAGTCAAATTATGCGCGTGTCACGAAGCAAGAGGCGGATTTGAACAAAATAGTTAAGAAAATCATCGACTATTTTAACGGGAAAAAGATTTCAGAACGCTATCCCAAATGGGAAAAAGGCTTGACCCAACTGCAAAAGAGGATTGAATACAATTTTCATGACCCCACCCTGCTCAAAGCCGCCCTCACCCACAAATCCTACCTCCGCAGAAATTATGGAGACCATAAAACACCATCGCCATTCGAGCGGATGGAATTTTTGGGAGATTCCATTCTGGGTTTCATCGTCTCCAAAGAACTTTTCGCGCGTCATCCGGACGAACAGGAAGGCAAACTCAGCAAACTGAAATCCAAAATCGTTTCCGAAACATATCTCACCCTGAAGGCAAACGCGCTGGATTTGGGAAAACACCTCTTGCTCAGCCCTGAGGAACACCAATCCGGAGGCGACAAAAAACCCTCCATCCTCAGTGATGCAGTGGAAGCCTTGATTTGCGCCATTTATTTGGATAGCGGCATCGCCGCGGTTACCCGCTTCATAAAAAACCATATCCTCAAAGACTACGAAACCACCGTAAACCGCAACGAGCTCGTGAATTACAAAAGCATCCTGCAGGAACACATGCAATCCCGGGGAGACCAGGCTCCGCGCTATGCCACCGTCGCAGAGGAAGGTCCGGAACACAATAAAACTTTTATCGTGGAAGTGTTTCACGGTCAGGAATGTCTGGGACGTGGCAAGGGAAGCACCAAAAAAACCGCTCAGCAGGAGGCCGCTCACGCCGCCTGCCAAAAATTGGGAATTTGAATTCCCACACCTGTGATGGTGAAATCAAGCCCACAAATTGTTAGAGCCATAATATGAAGATTTTTCCCGTCTTTTTGGGCATGCGAGGATGTCCCACCCGCTGTATTTATTGCGATCAAGACAGGATTAGCGGCGCGCCGGATTTGGATTTGAACAGCCTCCTCCCCCAGATACAGGATTTCATCGAGCGCAACCTCGCTCACCACAAACAGATAGCTTTCTATGGAGGAAGTTTCACCGCTTTGCAGCAGTATTATCGCGAAAATCTTCTGCGTTTGGTTTTAAAACTAATTGATGACCAAACCAGCTTCAGAATCTCCACCCATCCGCTTTTTGTGGATGAAGATATTTTGGATTGGTGCGCGGCTTGGAACATCAAAACCATCGAGCTGGGCATCCAGGATTTTAGTGACGAAGTTTTGCGCCAGTCCTGTCGCGGTTATGATGGCAAACAGGCTTGGGAAGCGGCTTCCCGGGTGAAAGAGAAAGGTTTTGAGCTTGGCATACAACTCATGCCCGGTTTGCCCGGATGGAGCCAAGCCAGCCTGGCAGAAAATCATGCCCGGATCCTGGAACTAAAAGCCAACCTGTTAAGACTTTATCCTCTTATCATTATCCGCGGAACCGCCTTGGAAAAGATTTTTCACTCTGGAGAATACACTCCGCTCAGTTTGGAGGAAGCTGTCACTCAATGCGCGAATTATTTTCCCATCGCCGAAAAGGCAAATACACGCATCATCAAACTTGGCATCCCTTCAAATATCAACCCTGAGGAAATTGTTGCCGGTCCCTGGCATCCCGCTTTTGGGGAATTGGTGAAAGCGGAGCTCGTCGCGCGCAAAGTGCTTTCCATCAATCCGCAGGAAGAAGCTGTAACTTTGGAACGCGAAGAAATCCGTCTCCTTAAAGCTCACGGCGGCAAGGCCTTGGATAAAGTTCAGGCCTGGTTTGAACATAACACTTGAATAAAAATTGGACTAAAAACAAAAAAACTTTTTGGCTTGGCTCGAAAATAGCTTATAGTATATGTAGCCTACAGACACTACATAGAATGCCCTCCGAAACGTGGGAACACCGCCCGGTGTTTCCCACGTTTTTTTATTCTCCAAAAAAAGAGATTGACACAGTTTGAAGAGCCGGAAACAATGTGATTACTCATTTGGGACTCAACAGAAAAAAGGTGATATGATGGCAACCACGGAATTCACGGAAAAACACGGAAAGATTATTCTCGCTGATGAGACATATTTGATTAGAGGTGCAATTTATGAAGTGTACAAAGAACTTGGTTCTGGCTTTCTGGAAGCCGTTTATCAAGAATGTTTACAAAGAGAATTCACTTTGAGAGGCATCCCTTTTGCGGCACAACCAGAACTATCCATCACCTATAAGGGTGAAATTCTGAATCAAAAATACAGACCAGATTTCATCTGTTACGATAGCATTATTCTGGAAATTAAAACCGTTAAAGAACTTCTTCCCGAGCACAGAGCTCAGTTAATCAATTATTTGAAAGTCACCCAAAAACCCCTTGGCTTGCTGATAAACTTTAATTCTCATCCCCATGTTAAGATTGAAAGATACGTTTTGTGAAATCCAGATTAGGAATTTCCGTGCCTTTCTGTGTATTCCGTGGTAAAATAAGGAGTTTAGATACCTACAACTGTTGGTGATATGATGGCAACCACGGAAACCACTGAAGGACACGGAAAGATTATTCTCGCTGATGAGACGTATTTGATCAGAGGTGCGGTTTTTGAAGTGTATAAAGAACTTCTTCCCGAACACAGAGCTCAGTTAATCAATTATTTGAAAGTCACCCAAAAACCCCTTGGCTTGCTGATAAATTTTAATTCCCATCCCCAAGTTAAGATTGAAAGATACGTTTTGTGAAATCCAGATTAGGAATTTCCGTGCTTTTCTGTGTATTCCGTGGTTAACCATCACATCACCATCGAAAAAACTTGACAGCAAAACCAATGACAAGGATTTGTTTGAACAAGGATAAATTTTCAAATCAAGCCCGCCAATGCGGCAAAAGGAGCCAGGCCATGAAAAGATTTCTGCTTGCGCTGACTGCGGCTCTGCTCTTGCTGGCAGCATGCAACATCAGCAAACCCCGCATACCATCTTGGGATGTGGATCTCACTGTCCCGCTTTTAAATGAACGATTTTTTGTCTCTGATTTGGTGGATAGCGTAAACATCGTGATTGGCACATCCGATGTTCTCACCATCACCAGCACGGGCGAAGCTTCCACCCCGGATTTTGGCAAGGTTAGCTTCAATCCCGAGCTTAGCATTGAGGATTTGGTCTTGATCAGCGGCATGGATATACCATTTTTGATTCCTTTGGAAGACCCTGCCGGCTCGGTTTTTGTTAGTTATGGCCATCTTTTCCAAGGCGGCTTGGATTTCCAGGCTCAGCTTAATGAACCAGCCCAGATCACGGTCAAATTTCCCGATATCAAATCCGCAACGGGAGAAACGCTCACCTTAAATGTGAACGGCAATACCGGCTGGCAACATAAAGACCTTGCGGACTACACATTTGGGGTGGAAAATTCCGGCGTGATTCTCAATTCGCTGAGGATGAATATTTCCATCCAGTCCCTCCAGCCTGATGGAACCCCGCTTGGCATTGGTGGCATCCGCCTGCAAAACAATCTCGTTTTCGACCATCTGCAAGGTCATTTATACGACTTCCGGCGTGAGGTGGCAGGAACCTACACTACCATCGAGATTGAATATCCCGAAGATTTTGAAGACGCCGTGGAATTGCAGGAGGCACGGGTGTTTATGACCCTGACAAACCAGTTGGGTTTCGGTGCCGCTTTTCATGGCAAAATCCGCGCGATAAACGAAAAAACCGGGCAGGAACGCTGGATTGATGTGCTGGACGACGATGGTCTGCCCTTTGGCGTCGAGCCTGCCGACATTAATGGACCAAAAATCACCGAACTTTCCTTCAGTGAAGGAGTTAGCACAGTGCTGCAAATTATGCCGAACAAGGTGGAACTGGTGGATGGATACCTGATTTTCAACACCGACAGCGGCGGCTCCATTGGATTTGTCCACGCTACGGACAGAGTTTTATGCAAATATCAGGTTGATTTGCCCTGCCATTTCGTTTTGAATGAACACGAATTCACCATGCCAACTCCCAGCGTGATAGAGCTTTCCCACGAAACGCAAACCCAAATCATGAACCGGGCGCAAAGCGTGGCGCTCACCCTGGGCATGATAAACCGCATCCCGGTGGGCGCTTCCATCACCATCTATTTTGGCAACACCGAATCCATCGACATACAAAACCCTTCCACCTACTCTTTTAGCAAACAGGCAACCCTGCATTCATCCGAATACACCGGCCCTGATGTGAACGAAGAAGGCGAGCAATTTGTTCATCTCGCCCTCGATAAAGAGGAACTGCGCCTGTTTTCCAATCCCAGAGTATATCTGCTGGCGGCCATCAGCTTGGAACCCAGCCTGGGCCCGGTGATAATTCACGCCTCCCCAGCGGATTACATCCAAATCAGAGGCATGCTGAGCGTCAAATTACGCGTTTCTGAATAGCGATGAAAAAACAAATCATTCTCCCGTTTTTGCTGATTTTTTTCACAGCCGCGCTTTGGGGCGGAAATTTCACCCCCAGGTCGCTGTTGGTATCAGACAGCTATATGCTGCGCGCAAGAGGCTGTGACGCAAACTATTGGAACCCCGCCCTGCTGAACCGGCAAACCAAAGATATCTGGCTTCCGGTTCTAAATCTCGGGGTTCACGTCGGAAATAATGCTGCCGATCTGGATCTTTACAACTATGTGATGGACCGCGAATTTTTGGATGAGGAAGACAAAAATCATATCATGGACGCATTTAAGGAAAACCTGGCTCTCAGCCTCGGCGGCCAGATTGCTCTTTTTGGCTTCACCACGGGAAATGTTGCCCTCAGCAGTTCCGTCCATCTGAACGCAAAGGCTTCCCTGGATAGAACTTATCTGAAATTGCTGCTGTTTGGAAATGGCGATGGCAGCGAAGTATTCAATTTCGACGAAACGGACACAAACCTGGAAGGCCTTGGCTATTTTGATGTTACAGTTGGCGTAGGCGACATTCTGATTCCCCTGCCGGAAACGGTGCCGGACATCAAATTCGGCTTCGCGGTGAGCGCGCTGGGTGGCATCCTGAACACCACCACAAACTCTTTTGAAGGACATCTTTCCTCAAATCTGGATGGATTTAATTTCCAACAAAATGTCAAACAACTCGCCGGCGCGGGTGGATATGGAGCCAAAGCCATGCTGGGTCTATATTCCGAACCAATCAAAAACCTCAGCGTGGGCGCCACTTTGGATAATGCCATCGGCTTCATCAGATGGGGCATGATTCGCGAAGAATTGGATATAAGCATCAGTGTGGATAGCCTTTACGCGATTGACCTGCTGGAAGACATCGAGGATATATACAGCTATGAAATCAGCCAGGAAAAAACTGATTCCTACACCAGCAGAATCCCGGTGGAACTGCGTTTTGCCGCACAGTATGATTTCCCGCAAGCCTCGATTTCCGTGGATTATATCCAGGGTTTTGGTGATTCACCTGAAACCAGCCGCCAGGCCAGGTTTGCCCTTGGCGCCGAATTGCGTCCCATCCCTCTGATATCCATATATTTAGGCTATGGCACCCCAACCCGAAATTATCCCTGGAGAACCTCCTTGGGGCTCGGTTTTAATGTTGGCATACTGGAGTTTGGCATGGGCGTTCAATCCATCGAACAGTTTTATCCCGGCTATACCTCCAAAGGCATAGCCCTGGCAAACTACTTCAACATAAGGTTTTAGCTCTGAGATACGCCGTCATCGCAATGGTGGCTCTGCTTTTGGCGGGCTACTTTTATCTGCGCACCCGTCCCGAAATTGGACGCGGACGCCGCTGGCTGCTTTTCGGATTACGTTTCATCAGCCTGGGCATCTTGCTTTTGCTGCTCATCAGCCCGATTCTCAGCTTTGTGCGCCAGCGCCGTGAACGGCAGCAAATCATTGTATTGACAGACGTTTCCGCCAGCATGGAACTCAGCGGTCCATCCGGCAGAAAAAAGGATTGGCTGCGCGGACCCGGCAAAGAGCTTTCTGAAAAATTCGCCGCGGCAGGATATGAGCTTCACAGCTATGATTTTGCCACCGGCTTGAGCCTGGAAAAAGAAAACACCCTGCTGGCTCCAGCACTTGATGAACTGGCAAAAAAACACGATTTCAGCCGGGTGAAAGGCATTCTGCTGCTTTCCGACGGCTGGCTTCGCGATGAATCCCTGCAACAGGTTAAACAGCTTGGCAGCCCATTTTACGCGGTCGCGGACACCAGCAGGCAGGACAAAGCCGATCTCAGCGTGGTTCGCGCCATTTCGAACCGCCAGGCTTACCGCAATGAACCCACCCTCATCCGCGCTGAAGTGCTGTCCGAAAACTACAATGGACCTGCCACCGTGAGCCTTTGGCAGGGAAAGGCTGCCCTCGGCAGCAAAAATGTGCAGCTCAAGAGCGGACAGCCCCAAAATGTCGATTTCACCCATTGTTTCACCCAAACCGGATTTTTCCCCTATCGGATGGAAATTTCCGCCGCCGGCTTGAACGAACGCTCTCAAAACAACAACAGCTATCCCGGCGCCATCGAAGTTCTCAGCGAAAAGCAGCGCGTGGTCGTGCTTTCTGACAGTCCCGCTTGGGACAACAAATTCACCCTGGATGCCATTGCTGAAAATCCACGCTGGGAAACCGCTCACTACCGGGTTCAGGGCTCCCAAGCCTGGTCTGGCGAAAAAGCGGTCAGCACCCTTCCCTCCGGAAATCTGGCTGCCATCGTGTTGATAAATAACGGCGCCATGCAACTGAGCGGCAACACTTTAAACTACATCCTTGCCGCCCATAAAAGGGGCGTGGGCATCCTCTTTCAGGGTCTCCCGGTTCCGGAACTGGCATCCGTTTTACCGCTGCAGCGTTCAAACATCAGCAGCGCCTATCAGGGTTTTATGGAACTCAGTCCCGCCGCGGCAAACTACCCGATGTTGAATTTCGACAGCGCCGAAATGAAAACTGTGCCGCCCTTGGATTATTATTATGTAACCGCGTCCCGCGGCGCGGAAGTTTTGGCAACAATCGACAATCCACAAAAATCACCAGCCATCGCCGCGAGCACCCAGGGCAGCGCAAAAACCCTGTCCATGGCCTTTCTGAACCTCTGGAAATGGCAGTTGCAAAGCGCGAAAGGCGGCTACCGTGAGCTGCTGGCAAATTCGCTGACCTGGCTGGCAAACACATCCCAGAGCGGATATGAAGCCATCCACAACAGCAGTTATTTCCTGGGTGAGGAGATAAATTTGCGCCTGCGTGCCCAGGACGATATCCGCGCCCTGCGTCTGGATTTGAATCCGGAATTGAAAGTGACCGGCGAGGATGGCAAGGAAGTTTTCCGGGATTTCATGACCCAGAGCGAAGGTGAATATTCCGCCCGCTTTGTGATTGATAAAGCAGGCAGTTACAGCTTCCAAATCCAGGATAAAGTGAGCGGCGAAAAAAGCGAGGGACGCTTCAGCGTAAGCGATTCCAGCATCGAATCCAGAGATTTTGATTTCAACCTTCCCCTGCTTTCCTGGCTCACTTCAGACACCGGCGGCAGGCTTTTCAGCCCGAGCCAAATCGCAGAATGGAACCCCGTTCCGGCGCAGGCGAGGGAATTTGAACAGCGTGAGGATTTTGCCATCTACCGCAAATGGTGGGTTTTGGCGATCTTCATCCTGGCATTCAGCTTGGAACTGTTTTTCCGCCGTCGCTGGGGTCTGCTCTAAAAACCCACTTTCCACTTTCAGCAGTGTTGGAGAGGCAAATATCGCCTCACACCTGCTTCGCTCCGGATTCCGACCCCTGCGTTACTGCTCCATGCCTCGTGAACAACCCGATTCTTTATCGGGATACTCAGGAGAAAGACCGCGGTTACTCTCGAGCCAGAATCAAGAAAGAAGCAAGAGCGAAACCATCAGCCTGCTCTTTTTCGGATATCGGGCTGTTTTTGCCTGGAAATTTGGCAAAATCTGGCTGCTTCCTGCTTGCCCCCTTATGTCTTCCTTATGTTTCATAAGCTAACCATAAGCCAGACATAAGCTTAGGCTCATGAGAGGGGTTTTACAACAGACTCGTTCTAATATAAGGTGGGATCGCCTTCCACAGCGCTGAACAGAGACGCGTCCCTGGTGAAACGCAAAAGTGTGTCTGCAACCATCACAAAATAGCTGTCTGGATGCAGGTCTGTGTGCATCAGGTAATACTGGTCCCAGGGGTAAAAGCTGATTTTTATCCTGGATTTATCCACCAGGGCAAGATTGACTTCGCAAACAGCTTTGCCAAGCTCTTTTTGAGAGGGCACTTCATTCTCAGCCAGTCTGGTGTGAGCGCCCATGCTCGCCAAAGTGTTCAGGATTTTTCCCATGGTTTGGTTTCCCGGCTGGATTTCAAAATCCTCACGCTGGTCTTTGTAGCGCCAAATGCCTCCCTCGCGGGATAATTCATAGTTGCCCTTTTCGTGCGCAACCTTGATGGAAAGCAGCTCATCCCAATTCACACTGACAACGTTTGGCGAGCGCCAGGAATCAAAATGCGGCCTGTAGAATTGCAGCACTTTGCTCCGGATTTGGTAAACATTGCTGTCGCCTTTGAAGCAAAAATAGTCGTAGGGATTGCCCGGATCGCCGAACCAAACCTCTTTCAGAAGCTTGCCTTTGGCGTTGAAAACCTTGACGCGCAAAGCCTCTTCCTGGGTGAGGCGGTATTCCTTGAGAATATCTTTGCCGGAAGCCACTGGCTTGGGAGAATAGTTGCGGAAAATCACTTCGTTCAAAAACGCATCGAAGTGGTCATCCTTCACGTTCCACTTTACCGACTCCATAATCATCCAGCGTGTCTGCTGTTTTTCGAAGGTGATGCTGGTGTCACGGTCGGCAATCTCGATTTTGACAACAGCCGTGCTGTCCGCGCTGAATATGGGTTTGAGGACTTCCCTGGTGTTTTTGGCAAATTTGAAATAGATGACCAGCGCCAACAGCAGGACGAACACCACCAAAAGGACGATTTTATCTTTCTTCAAAACTTTTTCCTCCTCACCAGCAGACTGAATTCAAGCAAGGCTAAAAGCAAGAGCGGCAACACGATGGCGCTCAGTTTGAAGATGTTGCCCAGGCGGTTCATCGCTTTTTGCGGATCCGCGACCTGGCGGCCACGTTTGATGAGATATACATCCGCACCGAGGCGGTTGTAGCTTGTGCGGAAGGAGCGCAGTTTCACCATATCCGTGCGTCCCAAAAGGTGGTCAACCGCGTTCAGGACTACGTATGCCCCGCCGCTGGAGAATTCCAGATTGAAATCGCTGTCGCCAAACAGGATGATTTTGGAACTGTCTGAAGAGGCGTGGAAAGTGCTGTCAGTCAGCGCGTTGCTGAAATAGCTTTTGAAAGGCCCGCTATATTCCGCCGCCACTGTGATGGGAGGCAATTCCAGGCTGCCCGGTTCCAGCGCACTTCTCATTGCTTCATTCAGATCAAACCAGGGACCCAGCAATGTGTTGGATTTGCCCGAAGTTTGCAAAACGGGCTCCATCTTGAGTTTGGCACCAGGCATCAAAGCCAGTTCTGAAGCGATGTTCATCACGATGTTTTCAAAGCCGCTGGTGTAGGGAATTTTGGGGGCTGGTTTCAGGTGCGGAAAGAAGGGATAGGGAATCTGTCCGCCCTGCCCAGGCGCCATGCCGATTTCGCAATCCTGGTCCAGAACGATGTTTGGTTTGATGAGGATGCCATAATGTTCCAGCATCCTGAAGATATTGCTATCCAGTTCTGTAACTGCCGTTCCCTGAGAGGTATAGCTCACCATAGCGCGGTCTTGCAACATCACGATTTTGCCGCCCGCCATAAGGTATTGATCCAAATTATAAAGCTGGAGGGTGGAAAGCGAATCCACCACGCCCAGAGCCAACATCACGGGAGTTTGTTTGGGCGCGGTTTGCAGGTTTGTGTGTTGAACCTCATAGTTTTCTTCCAGTTCCAAAAAGAAGGTGGCAAGATGATCCGGATAGAGGGAATATTGGGTCAACAGCGCCAGCGAATCCGCGAAAACAGACAGTTCCGGCAGGTTTGTCCGCTGCAGCTTGTTAATCTGTTTGAGAAGCTGGTATTCCAGCATTTCTTCCATTCCGGGACGCAGGGGCATGGAAGCCGCTTTTCCCATGCCTTCAAAACCTATTCCGAAAACGATGTTTTTGCTCACCATCCTGTCTTTTTCGAAGATGGTCAAAGGCATTTGCGGGATGTTGTATTGCATGGCTTCGTCTGCCAGTTCGTCCGGGTCTTTCGCGCGCGCGTATTCAAACTTCAGTTTTCCGCGGGAAACGCTTTGGAATTCCTGCAGCATATCTTTCAGCGCGCGGTTCAGCGTGGCAAATTCACCCGGCAGATCGTCCGAGGCGAAAACTTTTACCACAACCTTGTCATCCAGTTCCCGCAGGGTTTTTTTGGTTTCGCGGCTGAGGGAGTGGGAGCGATGGCGGCTGGCATCCAAACGCAGGAACAAAAATCCGCTCAAAATCAAGACCAGCACGGCGATGAATATCTTCATGGCATAGGTGCCAAAAATCTGGCTGCGTGTGTTCATTTTTACCTCTCCTGTCTCAAGTTTTCGCTCTGCAGCCTCAGTTGTGCCAACAAAACGAAGATGAAAGTGACCACGGCGAACCACAGCAGGTCGCGGGTGTCGATTACGCCCTTCATGAAGCTGTTGAGATGATAATCAAATCCCAGATATTCAATCGCGGCGAAAAGCCTGAGCGGAATCAGGTCTCCCAAGCGTCCCAAAAGGAACATGAGACCCGAAATGGCGAGGGCAATCACGAAGCCAATCACCTGGTTGTCTGTGAGGCTGCTGGCAAAGATGCCGATGCCCGCAAATGCCGCGGCGGCGCAAAGCAGACCCAGATAACCGGTGAAAACCGCGCCCAAATCCATGCCCACACCAAAAATGACGACCAAGATTGGGAAAACCAGGGTGAAAGCCAGAACCGTTGCCACCTGCAGCCAGACCGAGAGGAACTTTCCCCAAACGATGTGGCTGAGCTTGATAGGCAGGGTGGAAATCAGCTCCAAAGTGCCGCTGGCGCGTTCACGGGCGATGCTGCCCATGGTGAGGGCGGGGATGAAAAACAGGAAGAAGGAGTGCATTTTGGAAAAGATGTCCCGCAGGTCGGCAACTTGCAGCTTCAGCGCCGTCAGCGCGAACCAGATGCCAGATGCCAGGAGGAAAACCCCAAAAATGATGTAGGTTCCAAAGCTGCGCAGGGAAAGCGAATACTCTTTTTTTGCGATGGTGAGGGCGGGGTTCATTGTTCATCCTTGTTTTCATTGTTGTTTTGCGGAAGGGTTTCAGATTCCGGACAGGTGAGGTCGCCATCGATGGGATGCAGCTCCGCCACCAGTTTTTGCACGCCGTCGGATTCCAGCGGGATTTCTTCTTCGGACTCCACAGCCTCTTCCTGGGAGGTGAGTTCGTGGAAAATGCTTTCCAGGCTCTGCTTTTCCTGATACACGCTCACAAGCTGCCAGCCCTGTTCCAACACAAACGCGGTCAGGTCTTTACGGATATCCAACTCCGGCGGCGCCAAAAAGCGGGCCAGGCAGATCGAGCCACTTTGCACCTTGGATTCCAGGTTCACACCTTCTTTTTTATCCAGCCAGGGGGTGAAATCGGGATTTTCAGCTTCCAATTCCATCACCACGCGGTTCAGCCCAGAGATGTGGGCGCCCAGGTTTTCGATGTCGTCGTCAACAATCACGCGCCCTTTATTAATGATAATCACACGCGAACACAGGGCTTGAACTTCCTGCATGATGTGGCTGGAAAGCAGCACGGTTTTTTCCTTGCCCAGTTCGCGGATTAGCTCGCGGATTTCGATAATCTGGTTTGGGTCCAGCCCGCCGGTGGGTTCGTCCAAAATCAAGACCTCCGGATCGTGCAAAATTGCCTGAGCCAAGCCCACACGCTGGCGGTAGCCCTTGGAAAGCGTGGAAATACGCTGTCTCCAAACCTCGTCCAGGCCGCAGGCGGCGCGCACAAATTCCAGCCGTTCGTCCAAAAAAGAGGGGCTCATGCGGCGCAAAGTTCCAAAATAACGCAGGAATTCACCCACTGCCATTTCGCCGTAAAGGGGATTGTTTTCAGGCAGATAGCCAATGCGGGCGCTGACGGCAAGAGGATCCGCGAAAATGCTTTGTCCACCCAGGGAAATCATCCCTTCATCGGGCTGAAGCCAGCCCACCATCATGCGCATGGTGGTGGTTTTGCCGGCGCCGTTGGGACCTAAAAAACCGACAATTTCGCCTCCGGAAACGGCGAAACTGACCTTGTTCACGGCTTTTATGGCGCCAAAATTGCGGGACAGATTTTTTATCTCAAGCATAAAACTTCCTTGCTCACATCCGATATTTCGCCAAAATCCATCTGGATGGCAAGCCGGATGTGTGAAATCCACAAAATCTTGGCACAGTCATAATGTCAACAGAAAAGGCCAAAATACGGGTGGCTATAGCTGTGGAAATCGCTCAAAAGATTGCATGAAACCGGGCTCAGACCGATGAAGGCAAATAAATACTTCAAAACTGGCTCTAAAATTGTATGTTGAATCATGTCGTATTTTATTTAGACGCCAGTTTAAGCAATAACAAACACAAGTTTTTAGTATAAGGGAAAGGAGATATCCCATGAAACGTATTTATGTTTTTATACTTTTGCTGATTCTCGGGATTGGCATTTGTGGAAATCTGGACGCGCAGGTTAATGTGACCGTTGGTGATGGGACACTTGCCAACGCCACAACTGGCGTCCCAGCACCTTATGGAACCTATTGGAAAAGTTTCCGGCAACAGTTTTTAATCCTGGCTTCGGAATTGGAAGACCTTGGCGGAGGCGCGGGAAATATCAACTCGCTTGCCTTCAACGTGGACACTATCAACAACTGCTCTCCCATGCCAAACTTCACCATTCGCCTGAAATCAACTTCCCAAACGGTTTTATCAACTACATTTGAGGTTGGTGATTACCAAACTGTTTTTGTGCAAGACGGATTTATGCCCACCACGGGCTGGAACGTCCACGAATTCACCACTCCCTTCAATTGGGATGGCGCTTCGAATATCCTGGTGGACATCTTTTCAGACCTCGTAACCACCTACACTCAAAATGCTTCGGTTTTCTACACTGAAACTGGCTTCAACAGTAGCTTGCGCTTCCAAAGCGACAGTGCTGAAGGCCAAAGCGCCACCACAGGCACGCTTTCCATGAATCGCAGCAATATCCGGTTCAACATGGCTGCACTGGTGGTAACCAATCCGCCCAATCCGGCGATAATGATTTCTCCCGTCAACGAAGCACAAAACATTTTTGGCGGTGTTGCTCTGAGATGGGGCAGCGGAGGCGGAGCGCCCCTGGGTTACAAAGTTCATTTTGGAACCACAAACCCGCCGCCCTTCGTTGAGGAAACAACCGAAACCACATACAATCCAACCGTTGAGAACGAAACAACCTACTATTGGCAGATTGTACCCTTCAACGCCATTGGTGATGCTCAAAACTGCCCGATCTGGAGTTTTACAACGGCAGGACAACATGCCATAATCGGAGCAGGAGACCAATGGGCGCGAATGCCGATTGATTTCTATTATAAATGCTCCCTCTTTGAAACCATCTATTACCCAGACGAACTGGGCTTTGCCAGCGGAATCATCACTGCCATTGCCTTTTTTAACAACTTTTCCAGCACCACAGTCATGGATAAACCAACCCAAATCTGGTTGGGAACAACAGACCAAACTGATCTCACCGGCGCGTGGATTCCTTCCACCGAGATGAACCTGGTTTTCGATGGAAATGTTGACTATCCCGCAGGTGAAAATACTGTCATAATCCAACTGCAATCCCCATATATGCACACACCGGGGAACCTGGTGATGATGGTGAAACGTCCTCTGGATGGAGGATATTTCTCTTCTACAGATTACTTCAAATGCCAGACTGGTACCGAGATGAGAACGCGCAAATTGATGTCCGACAGCATCGATTACGACCCCACCGCGCCTTCCGCAGCGACAGCGGTGGCGCAATTCCCAAAAACTGCTTTCTTCTACAGTGGACAGCAGATTGAGAACGATTTGGCAGCGATGTCGCTCACCGGACCACTCAGTCCCACCGAGGGTTTGCAATCAAACTATGTGGTCACCATCAAAAACAATGGCGTCAATACCCAAACCAACTATCAGGTGAAGCTTTTCAAAACCGGTGAGGTGGAACTGGCATCCGTGAATGGTCCCAGCATCGCGTCTTTGCAAACCTTGCAGGTTACGATACCTTGGACGCCTGCAGAAGCAGGCGCAGTCACGATTTGGGGTGAAGTTGTCCTCACCGGGGATGAGATTGAACAAAACAACCGGACAGCAACTCTGGACCTGGCAATCCAACCCGAAGGCATACAAGCCGTTACCATCGGTGAAGGAAACGAAACTGACCGCATGCCGATGGATTATTATTACAAAAACTCCATCTTCGAAACCCTCATCTATGAGGATGAACTTGATTTCGTGAGCGGAACCATCACTTCTCTGGCGTTTTATAACAATTTTGCGTCCAATAACCCAAACGGCGCCACCAAGATTTGGATGGGAAGCACAGACCAGACAGACCTCACAGGCGGCTGGATTCCATCCACTCAGCTTAACCTGGTTTTCGACGGAAACGTGCAATATCCCGCTGGCGCGAATACCATCACCATTCCGCTGCAAACGCCCTATTTCCACACACCCGGAAATCTCGTAATCATGGTTCTGAGACCCATGGACACGGACTGGTATTCTTCCTCGGATTATTTCCTCTGCCAAAGCAGAACCCAGATGCGAACGCTTAAACTTCAATCCGACGGCACAAGTTACGATCCAACCAACCCTCCAACAGCCACTGCCACAGCCAGATTCCCCAAACTCACGATTTTTTATTCCGCAGAACCCATTGAAAATGACCTTGGAATATCGAACCTCATTGGAAACCAGACTCCCAGCGTTGGAAGCTCCTCAAACTATGTTGTCACCATAAGAAACAACGGCAGCAACGCCCAAAACAACTATCAGGTGAAGCTTTTCAAGGAAGGGGACATCATGGTCAGCAGCGTGGCTGGTCCCGCCATTCAATCCCTGGAAACCCTGCAGGTGAATATTCCCTGGACGCCAGACGCCATGGGTCAGACCTATCTGTATGCCACAGTGGATCTTGCTGGAGATGAGATTGAACAAAACAACCGTACCCAAAACTTCATCGTGGAGGTGCTGGAAGCCGGAACCACCTTCATTACCATCGGTGCCGGAACTTCCTCCAACACCACCACAGGAAGCCCGACACCGTATGGAACCTGGTACAGAAGCTTCCGCCAGCAATATCTGTGGACCGCTGCCGAGCTTCAGGATGCTGGAGCAAACACGGGATTCATCACCGCCATCGCCTTCAACGTTGATGTTGTGAACAACTGTTCACCCATGACGAACTTCACCATCCGCGTCAAGGAAACCGACCAAACCGTGCTTTCCACCAGCTTCGAGCCCGGAGCTTACACCACGGTTTGGAATCAAAATGACTTCCTCCCCACCGCGGGCTGGAACGTACACACGCTGAATGAAATGTATCACTGGGATGGCACATCCAACCTCTTGATTGACGTTTTCTGCGATATCATTCCCGGCGGCTATTCCCAAAATGCTTCCGTTTATTACACTTTAACGGGAGGCAACACCGCTCTTCGCGCCCAAAGCGACAGCGAAAACTGTTCTGAATCCGCCACCGGAAGCCTTTCATCAAATCGTGCCAACCTCCGTCTGGGCATGATTCTGGTGGGCATGGCATCACTCAGCGGAACCGTTACCGGACCCGGAGGAACACCTCTTGCGGAGGTTCAAGTCCAATTCGCCAATGGCGGACACAGCACCGTCACAAACTCCCAGGGTCAATACAACATCCAAAACATCATGCCCGGGGATTACAGCGTCAGCTTCAGCAAACACGGATATCAGACCCAGACCCAAAACATCAGCCTGGATGAAGACGAAGACGCCACCCTGAATATTTCCCTGGCCACCCTGCCGATGGTGAATGTGACTGGAACTGTGATTGCCAGCGACACCCAATCCGGAATCGCCGGCGCCTCCATACAGCTTTCCGGATATGAAAACTATAGCGGAAACACCACCGCCACCGGAAGCTTCAACATACCAAACGTTTACGCCAACAACAGCTATCAATGCACCATCATGGCTCCCGGTTACAGCAACTATCTGGGAACCATCACCCTCGGCTCCGCCAACCACGATATGGGAACCATCACCCTGGACGAAATTGCCTACGCGCCACACTCTTTGCAGGCTGAAGTGAACGTGACCGGAACCGCTGTGAACCTGAACTGGACGGCTCCGGATCCAAACGCCACCCAGATTACAGAAAGCTTTGAAAGCCCCAACTTCCCACCCACGGATTGGAGCCAGGAAATCACAAACACCGGCGGGCCAAACGCCAACGGTGTTTACAACAGCTTCTGCCGCGTGGGTACCGTTCCGCTGAGCGGTTCACCCGCCACTCCCACAGACGGCAGCTTCCAAAGTGGCCTCTTCTGGGATTCCACCCATCAGGACGAATGGCTGATCACACCAAGCTTTAACTGCCCTCCCGGCGGATATTTACGCTTTGATTCCCACGTCTTTTTGGGTTCCATAAACGAGGATCACTACTATGTGAAAATCAGCACCGATGGCGGAAACTCCTGGACACCGCTCTGGGACGCGTCCGCGCAAACCGGAGGCTGGAACTATTATGCCAGCCCCATCACCGTGGATTTGGAAAACTATGGCGGCATGCAGGTTAAGCTTGCTTTCAACGCCGTGGACGGCCCCGACCAGGAAGGCCTCTATTATGTTTGGTTTATCGACAACATCTACATCGGAAACCTCAGAACCGAACACAGCCCGGTGGTAAACATCAATTTCCAGGATGAAGAACTCACATACCGTTCAGATTCGAAAGTGGACCCTTCACCCTTTGCCACCAACACGCGCCATCCCTCACGCGCGCAACACTTTGGACTGACCCGCAACGAGCCAAGCCTGCCGCAGACGCAACAGGAACGCCAGGCACCGCAGCGCTCCTTGCTGGGATACAAACTCTGGCGCTTCACACCCGGTCAGGAAAGCAACGAAACGGCATGGTCAAGCCTCACGCCAAATGTCCTTGATGAGCCGCTTTTCACCGATCCAGACTGGCAAACCCTGCCCAACGCGGAATATCGCTGGGCTGTGAAAGCCATCTACACCAATGGCGTCTCCTCGGTTGCCTCATTTTCGAATGTCCTGGAAAAATCTGAGGAAATCGGACTGATCGCCGGAGTGGTGCGGCGCATAAATAACGCGCCCATCCAAGGCGCTACTGTCAGCGTGGGAGCGGTTTCCGCCACCACCAACGCCGCCGGAGCCTATTCGCTGATTCTGCCCATCGGAACCTACGACGTAAGCTGCACCGCCACCGGCTTCGAACCCCAAACCGCGAACGACATTACGGTGAGCCCAAACCAAACCACCACCCTGAACTTCTATCTGGATGCCGTTTCCAACGAAGATGAGCTGGTCCCCGTGGCAGCCACGGAACTTCTGGGAAACTATCCCAACCCCTTCAACCCCGAAACCGTGATCAGTTATAGCCTCAAAGACGCCACACCGGTGCGATTGGAAATCTACAACTCCAAGGGTCAAAGAATCCGCGTGCTGGTGGATGAAACCCAGGCCTCAGGCTGGTACCGAGCCCTCTGGAATGGACGTGACGACCACGGAAAGCCCGCCTCCAGTGGAATTTACATGTATCGCATGAACGCAGGCAGCTATAGCGCTTCACGCAAAATGGTGCTGCTACAGTAAAATCATAAAATCAGAATAATGTGAAAGCCCCGGAAATTCTGCTTTTGCCGAAAGCCTTAATCAAGCGTTAATTATTAAGACTTGATTACGGAGGGCAGGGGGATTATAAATCCCCCTGCACCCCCTCTTTTACTCTTGCCTCAAAACTTTAATCTCCCTTGCTTCTGAATCTTCAAAAGGCAAAAAGGAGAAAAAACAAAAATCAAGGGGAAACCCTGCAAACGCGGAAGCCAAGATCGCCGTAGCTGTACGTAGCATCATAGTCGATCCGATACGAAACGGTGCAGCTGTAGGCACTGTCGCTCCAGCTACCACCGCGCTCCACACGGCCGGAACCATAGATAATATCCCAGCACCATTCCCAAACGTTGCCACTCATATCATGGATGCCAAGTTCGTTGGGTTTTTTGGTGCCCACTTCGTGTGTGCGGCTTCCAGAATTTTCATCATACCACGCTACTGTTCCGATGCTGTTTGATCCGGAATATTTGTAA
>Ga0172382_10003267_pt1 | contig 25894 bp, 21 predicted proteins | sample Leawel138RmetaG_FD_122245 | JGI IMG/M metagenome (GOLD analysis project Ga0172382, IMG submission 122245) | Leachate microbial communities from a municipal landfill in Southern Ontario, Canada - Leachate well 138R metaG | ecosystem: Engineered > Solid waste > Landfill > Unclassified | place...
GGTCATTATTGTCGCCTTATTAAATGTATTCCTTTTGCTTCCATTTGTATTTGTGGGCTCGAGTCATGAGGTTATTGCTGTTGTCCCAACGATAGCGAGTTTTGTTGGTGGGGGACTTCTAACTATTAAGGAAAGGGATAATGCTAAATGGCAGGTGTTTGTTTACAATTTTCTAATTCTAGTAATTGTATTTATAGCAGTGTATTTGAGTTGGTTCTAATTTCATATGGTCAGAGTGTGATAAAGAGTAGGGGGGTGCTGTTACGAAAGCAACGCAGAGTCCCATAGTGTTGATAGGCCTATAGTTTCACAGTGTGGATAAGAAAGTGCTAATCCTCTTATAGACAGGTCAAAAAGAGCATTTAAGTTAGTTACCATTTGACTTCTTGAAGATGTGTTTAGGATCTTGTGTACAGAGCAAGAGGAGTAGTACTACTCTGTAGTAGAGATGGATGTATTTTCTAGTTGTATGTATCGAGTATAATCACGGTTATATGCGATGGGGTATGTATAATATCTTTGGGTTACTATTCCAATACTATTTCCTCTTATTATAATTCTTGTAGGTTTTCTTCTTTAGATATCCTTTGGTGCTTCTCTTTTGACCTGTGTATGCACGATTAGGTATATGCTATTTTTAAAAAATTTCCTTCCCCTACTCTAATTTTAGGTTTTTAATAATGCTATAAGCAAGTAATGGTATTGTATGGGGCATTGTGACGGCAAGGCTCTAGAATCGATTCTAAGGCCAATGCAAAGCTTGGATGATATACTTACTGCTGTTGATCTACAATGTTTTTGTAGGTATCTGAATTCTGGGCTTCTTCTAAAAGTTTCTGGGCTTGCGGATCACCTGAGTTTGCTTTTTCAAGAAGTTCATTTGCTTGTTTGATTATTCCCTCAAGAGAATCTATTAAGTCTAAATAGATGTTTCTTATTTCTTCATCGGCATTATCTTCATAAGTTGTTGTTGCGAGTTCTTTTATAATAGTCTCAAAATGTTCTGGGGATTTTGCATTCTTAATTCTCATTTCAATTGAGCTAAGTTCTTCATCAGTTGATTTCTCAGCAAAGTCCTCAAAGAGTACATCTAACACTTCCTGTGAGAGAAGCTCATATAGCTCTTCAGCTCTTTGATCTTCTACTCCTAAAGCCTTAATTTTTTGTATAACTTCTGTCTTCATTTGATTATGGTTTTTAATTAAAAATCTATTGCCCTAATAATGCATCAGCGGCACCTTGTGCAGCTTGAATCGGATCAACACCTCTATATGCATTTCTTAGATAGCTATTAACAATATCTCCACTTGCTTGTCCCATTAATTTATTTTTTGGTACTAGCTCAGTTAATTCTCCAAAGAATCTCTTCTGTAGTAGTCCGTTAGGGCCTCCTTTAGGACCAACAGAGACATTGTCACCTAGCCAGCCCATCTTTTGTGAATCCCATTGATAATCAGAGGCCTTAAACCACTCTACATTCCCTAACCCTTCACCAGCGGGTGTTGCTCCTCCACCTATATCAGTAGGTGGTGTGGGCCCAGCTCCAGAATCTAATGGTGGTTGAGAAGGTGGTTCGACAGGAGGTTGGGTGGGTGGGGCAGATTGCCCATCTGTATTTGTAGCTCCTAATCCTTCGACAGCACTCGCTTTGCTACCTATTTGCCATCCGGTTATGTTCTGGATAGCCGCACCGATACCGTATCCGACAGATCCTCCTATTACTACAGCGGAAGCCTCCCCTAGTCTATCTGCCCACCAAGCTTTCCTCTTCTGTTTGTTATCCATTTCATCTAACTCTTCTTTGGTCTTTTCTCTTCTATCTTCATATTTCATAGCATTAGACTCGTTTCTTAAATTCTCCGACCATCTTTTAAGACCTTTACCGATATAGCGGCCGCCAAGAGTCACAGCAATTATTGCAGCTACTCCTACTGCAGGTGTTGCTAGAGCTATACCTGCTCCTGCTACTCCAGCGACAATTTTAATAATTTTCTCTTTCCTTTCTCTCTCCCTTTCACTTTCTTGTTGTTCTGGAGCTATAATATTTTGATCTATATATCTCCTTTCTCTTTCTAGATTGAAATATTCAATTCTTTCCTCATTTGTTAGAGGTCTCGTGTCTAATATTTTATCTAATTCTGCTAGTTGTCTTGTATAGTCAGCGGATGTTTGTTCCCAGGTGTCTTCACCTTCTAATTCTTGCCCCTCTGGATCAGCACTTGGTATAGGTGGGACTGTTATAAACTCAGGCGCTGCTGGCGTTGGTTCAGGGACTGGGGTTGGTTGTATATTATTAGGATATTATCAATGTATGTCCTTATCTGTGCATTCTGTTTTTCAAGTATGATTGAGAATCTTTCGTTCATAAGGGCGGTCTGAGTAGAGAAAAGTTGATTTTGCTTACTTATGAGAGTAATTAGTTCGCTATTACTCAGGTCACTCGTTAATTCAATATTTGCTAATTGTTTTGCATTGTCGTCAAGTTTATCCGTTATTTCTTTTAATCGATTGTCGATATTTTCTAAGATGTCTGCTTCTTCTGGTGTAGGAACAGGTCTTGGAGAGAGGTTAGTTGTTTTGTCCTTATCGTTTGCTCTTTCGATTTTTTCTCTCATAGCAGAAAAGACATCATCTACGTTATCGACATGCCCAGTGAGAGAAATCTCGTATGCTGCTCGAGCAGTTGGGGACATGTATTCTCCTAAGGTAGAGACTTTTTCATTAGCATTATTCTCTCCAAAATACTCTTTTTGAGCATCGTGATTCTCATCTGTCTTTGGAGGCATTGTGTAACCTTCGCTTGCTAATACTTCACTTTCTGTAGGCTGCTTATGTACATCTGATATCTCTTCATTAACTTCGCGATTACTTAGATCTTGATTCATCCCTTCATGAAGCTCCTCATACTGGTTGCCAGTAATAGAGAGGCGATCGTTTTGATCACTACTGAAACGACCCTCCTCATCTCTTCTTCGAGCATTTCCGCTCATCAACTCTCGATCGCTCTGCTCCATTGTGTCACTTGTAGAAGCAATGCCTGTTCCTGTATCCATATCAAAGCAGTTTTTAATTTAGAAATTCAACTGATAAATAGTACTTCATTATAGAACGCTCTGTCAAGTTAGAATTTGCTTCGTCTGAATCGCAATTACTGTAGTTTGTAATGTAAAAAAATGGTTTTTTTGTTAGAATGTTGATATGAGGAAATTTCTAAAAAGGAATTGGGGTAAAATACTTCTAGCCATACTATTAATTAGCATCTCTATTGTTTCTTTTAAAACAGGGTATTCCTATTTATCAAATGATAATTATTCTCCAGACCTAAATCCCCTACTAACTATAGAGAGAAGTATCCAATCTCCCGCATGGAGAAGCTATAGGGTCTTAGGTTTTGCATCTGAGAGTGAGCAGGCAGATATATTTAGAGCAACACTCTACTATATATTAGACCTATTTTTACCCACATGGTCTCTGAGTCAGATATTTGCCCTACTCTGTTTTGTTGTAGGTAGTTGGTTTACTGCATTACTAGCATCTAGCTTAGTTAAAGATAGTAAACAAGCAAAATACTCAGAACTGGTCTTCTTACTAAGTGGGACATTCTATGTATCAACTCTGTGGACAGTATGGGTTTACTATCAAAACATGTTCCCATATATTACACAGTTTGGGTTTTTGCCCCTACTGATTTGGAGTATTTACAGACTAATTAAGAATTTTAATTGGAAGAATGCTCTTATATTTTTTATATCAAGTATCCTCTTTGCCTCAACCTTTGTCATAGCGACTCTCTTTGTAGTAGATGTATTAGTAATCTCATTTCTAATAGTAGTATTCTCTATTTTCTACAGTAAAACATTTAAAGAGGTTTTAAAGAAGAGTGTCTTAACAATATTACTATTTATTTCTACCCAACTATTTTGGATATTACCTTTTGTACATTACACAGTTAATGTAAGTGGGGATATTGTAGATTCATATATTAATAGGAGTATAACTACAAGTGTCATAGATTTAGAATCTCGAGATCAAGATGCTCTTAATTCGGCAAAACTATTCACTCGAACAATCTTAGAGAAGGATAGCAATGATAACTATATATTTGAAAGAGCTGACGAGTATGCCAAATACGATTTTTTTAATGTAATTGGTTTACTACCTGCAGTTTTTACAATCGTATTATTAGTTTTTGCTTTAATAAAGAGGAAATGGTTGTACCTTGTATTCTCTTTACTCTCTGTACTTATATGGTTTGTAATGAAGAATGTAAATCCTCCTCTAGGTAATCTCTTTGTATGGCTCCAAGATAACATTCCCCTATTTAAGCAGGTATTTAGGTGGCCTTCGTCAAAAGTTGGGAATATATATCTTCTATTAACATCTATCTCAGCACCGATAGGCTTTATTTACATAATAGACTTCTTAAGCTCTTTTTTGAGTAAAGGATTAAAATATATTTTATTTGTTTTATCAACCATAATTATTGTTGCCCCTACTCTATTTTATGCTCAGCACCTTTTTACAGGCGATGTATATCCTGATAGAGCCATTGTGGAGATTCCCAACGAATACTATGACATGAAAAATCTTCTTGAAGAGAATGAGTTAACGGGTAAGAGAATACTATATCTACCAATGGCTAATAATAATTACTTTAGAAGCTATGATTGGGGGTTTGAAGGTTCTAATTTCATATCTTACATAATTCCAAATCCAATAATGGATTTGTCATCGGCAATAGGTTCAAAATATGGGGAAAAAGCTATATCAGAAATTCAGGAAACTTTTAGAGCGAAAGATTTAAATACTTTTAATGAGCTTTTATCAAAATATGAAGTTGATTATCTGTTAGTAGATAAGACTCTAAATGAAGAAGGCTTTACATATTCATGGAATTGGGACGAAGTAAGTCAATTATGGGAGAACAGGGAATTAGCTCACTCTACAGAGAATCTGTTCTTGTATAATACTGGGGTTCAAAATATAAACATTCTAACGGAATCAAATACGAATCAAGATGGAACGTTTTCGTATATTAGCGGCCATAAGAGTGCAGTTGTTTCTCTAGATCCAGAACTTTACAACAATTGGAATATTAAAGATAATTTCCTTGTAAGCGAGAATATCTATAATGGCAACGATATTATCTTAAATAATGTTATATCTCTTGAGGCCATTAAAGATTTCCCAAGTTTGTTGAAAATCCAAGATGGACATATTTATCTTTATCCTGCTGTATCTACCATTAACCAAGTAAATACGCAGGTGTACAAAAAATATGAATACGACAATTCGGACGTTATTGTTGTTGACAAGAAGGTCTTAGATGTATCCAATGAATATGTAGGGATAGAAGATCTTTTTGATTCTAATCATGATATTTATACTGTAAACAATTCGAGTTTTATACTCAATAATTTAACATCAACTCTTTCCCAGTCAACACCTTACGAGTGTATTTCTGGAGAAAGAGAAGAAACTACAACAGTTAAATTACAAGGTGATGCAACGGGGTTTGATTTGAAAGGAAACAATGGCAACCCATGTATATACTTCCAATTAGAATTTGACAATAGAGATTCGGACAAAGTGTTAAGGGTAAATATAAACTGGGAGAGTATAAATAACTCGCTATTAGGATACTGCATATATTCACAAAACGAGCAGGAATGTTTAAACAGCGAAAGGTATTTCTCTGCTAAGGATGGAATTGGGAATATTGACACTCTATTAGACCAAACAATATCAAAAACCGATTATATCAGCCTAATTCTCTATGTCTTAAATGGTTATGACAAACCAGAATTAACAGTACGCAAGGCTTCTGTTAGCTATGCACCTATACAAAACAAAATGAATCTTCTGGACCGAAAGATTTCTCAATATGAAGATAAAATAACGTTAGATAATGGGAGTGTGTATCAAATTAAACTTCCAATCTTAATAGGTGAGAATAGTTATAAATTATCCACAGATACAGTATGGCAGCCTAATATCTCTGAGGATGCCAACTTTATTACTAACAATGATTCCGGTATATATCAAAAAGTACAAGAAGGTTTCGCTAATTCATCAATAAATCTGTTTTCTACTAATCCCTTGTCTAAATATTTAATGTATTGGAAAGGAGAAAATATATCCAATATTCCGGCCAGTTTGTGTATAGCCTACTCTGGAGATAATACATGTTGGATACAGGATATTATGTATGACAATATAATATCTTCAAATCTTAATATCTTTTCGTCTGATCAAAGAGAAGAACGTTTGGACTTATCTTTAGTTAGTACCAGCTATAATCTAACAACAGAAAACATTCTTAATGATTTAGTAGTTATGGAATACCCTGAGCAATGGAGAGATCTTTCATATATACCAAAAGAGCTTAATACAAAAAATCATGTATCAACGACATATTCTTTTTCAGGGAAATCATCGAATAGTATTCTTACAGTCCCCCAAGCTTCTGAATCTGGTTGGATAGCAATATCTTTTAAGAATAATATACCTAAGATAGTTGACAGCAAAGTTTTAGTAAATGGTTGGAAACAGGGTTGGGATATATCTAATGTAGATTACGATAGTATATATGTAATATACTACCCTAACCTACTTGCATATATTGGGTATGTAATATTAGTAACAGAGTTTTTTGTAATACTGTTTAATTTAGTAAAAAGAAAGAATGGAAAGTAAACCTTTAGTATCTGTAGTAATACCTGTACATAATGGAGAGAAATATATTAAGGAGAGTATAGATAGTTGTCTTAATCAAGATTACCCTAATATTGAGATAATAGTTGTAGATGATAAATCTACTGATGGTACATTGAATATCCTAAGAGAGTATGAGGATAGAATAAGAGTAATACCAGTAGAAAAACAGAATGGTTTAGGTAATGTAATAAATATAGGTATAAGAGCCTCTAAGGGGCAATATATAGCACGTATGGATGCAGATGATGTAATGTATCCTTCTCGTATATCAAAGCAGGTAGAATACCTACAGAGTAATCCTAATTGTGTAGCTGTAGGTGGTCAGATAGATATCATAGATAAGGATGGCAAGATTGTTGATTACAGAAAGTATGCATTAGAAGATAAAGATATTAAAAGGAATAGATTTCTTCATCAGCCTTTTGCACATCCTGCTGTTATGTTAAGAAAATCTACGTTAGAAGAAGTAGGTCTTTATCCAGAGGATATGTGGAAGGTAGAGGATGTAAAGCTTTTCTTAATACTTAGTACTAAGGGAGAATTTCATAATATAAAGGATACAGTTTTAAAGTATCGTGTTACTTTCCAAACAGAATCTCAGGCTAAAATGGTAGATCATTTTAAGAAGACAAATGAAGTTAGGAAATGGGCTATTAGAGAATTAGATATTAAACCAACTTTTAGAGAATATATTATATGGAATATGCAAAAGATAGCTGTACCTATTCTTAGTCTTTTACCTCCATCTTTATTTATGAAGTGTTTTGAGTTGTCTAGGAAGATTTTTAAATAAAAAAAGGAACACTTTTAGGTGTTCCTTTTAAATTAAATCTTTCGTCCTTAAGGACTCATCAGTAAGATAAATATAATCTTAGAGATTCTAGCGTGTGGTGAGTGTGAGGGATGAGAAATTTTAAGTCCGAAGACGTTAAAATGATTATATCATCCAACTACACTAGCTAGAATCGAGATAGGTTTTGGTTAGTTGATTAAGGAAAAAGGCTAGTTGGGGGAGTGCACTCTCCTTTTGTATCAAAACAGATTTCAAAAGGTACTCGAGACCCATCTTTTGCCCAGCCAAGTTCGCTGCCAACAACAAATGGCGCGTCGAAAATCGCACGTTCATTACCTGCATATTCAAAGGCATAAGATGCCATTGAGGGGACAACGAAGTCCTGCAGAAACCAAACTCGGTTTTCAGCGTCAAATGTGATGGTACCGATTTGGACAACTGTCCCAACTGGAAGTCTCATAGAGACTCCATTCTCGCCAGGGGTTGCTTCGCAAATTGCGGAGATAACGTCCTTGGGTGCACCAATTTGTTCTGCCTGCTTAACGCAGTCAGAATTTGGGGCTGAGATTGGGTTTTCAATCACTGTAGTATTAACAGGATTGCTTTCTACGGGTGGTTCTTGGATATCTACTGTTTCAGGGTTATTCAAGTTGCGAATAATTGCAACTCCGAAAATTACACCAAAAACGAGTACAATAACCAACCCTATGGCCAGAAGGCCCAACAAAATACTTTTCAGTATGTCATACATTATAATCCTCCTTATGGATTATCTTTTTCTTTATCCAGACCTTTTACACCTAAAGGTGTGTATAAATTCATTTGAATTCATACCAATCTGGCTGAATTAAATCTTTAATAAATATTAAAAACTAAATTCAACCAAATTGTAGATCTAGAAATATAGACTCTAATCTATATTCACCACACGCTATTTTATCTAAACATATACTAGATTAAATCTATATGTATATCTTTAGAAATTTTTAATGATCTGAGTTCATAAGAACTCATAATAGGGATATGCCAGTAGCTATCACTACCTATGAGTACTCATAAATCTATTGAAAAATATGTAAAAGAGCAGTCTTTAATTGTCTAATATATTATACTATAGGTTGGTATAAATATCAATACCCCCTACCCTAATTATCTTATACTTAAAAAATTAAAAAATTGCTTAGTTAAGAAATACCTATCTCTAAAAGATAACCTTAAAATATCCTTAACCATACCAAACTCAGCCCTAATATTAGTAGAAGTACTATCACTCCTATTCTTACTCAAAAAGAAAGGAATAACCTCTACAACAATATTAAACTTACCAATTTCATTTAAAATATCACTATCTATAGCAAAGCCATCAACTGTTAAAACAGGAAGTATCCTATCCATCAACTCTTTTTTGAAAAGTTTTAAACCACAACCAACATCATCTATACCCTTAGGTAATCTTAAAAATAGCTTATTAAGATCTATAAGTAGGGTTGAAAGGAGTCTTCTCTTTAAAGAGATCTCTACATTAGAATCTTTATGAAACTTAGAAGGAATAACTGCCTGTACACCATCTTTCTTCATTGCCTTTATAGCATAGCCCAATGTTCTAAGATATATATCATTATCAGCATCTATAAAGCCAACTACATCACCAGTAGCATACTTCATACCGTATCTAATTGCACAACCCTTACCAATATTATTTTCATATCCTACTACCCTAGCCTTACTTAAGCTATTCTCTTTAATATATCTTTCTAATATCTCCTTTGTATTATCTACATACCCATCGATAACAAAGATTAACTCAAAGTCTGAGTTTTTTCTTGTAAGGTAAGAATACAGCCTATCTAACTGCTCTATTACTTCCTTTTCTTTTTTGTATGTTGGTAATACCAAAGATATTTTCATAGTTTTTGTAAATGATAAATAGATAACCTTAAAAAGCTCTCAACTGGGCAGCTTTTATTCAGAGAGCTTTTCTTTTAAGGTTTTTGCTGTACTTAAAGTTGCTATTCCTAGTACAAAGAGTACTAATGCTACAACGTAGAATATACTTGAATCCTCTAAACCAGTTTGAATTGGTATGTGAGGTTTGTAGGGTGTATATACACCATTACTGTCTGCAAGTACTTTCTCTACATTTAAAGCGAATACTGTTGCAACTAAAAGAGCGGTATTTAATATGTTTTTCATCATTTATATATATAAATTTAGATGAATACTGAAATTATATCACTTTAAGCCTATTTTGTATATACTATGGGTTAAGTTGGTGGGGGTTTGATATGATATAAAGGAATGGAAGGATGGCATCCTTCGTATTCGAAACAAGCTCAGCAGAGAAAGGTTTATTCGAGAGCTATCAACAGTTCTTAAAATCTTTTAGTAAAGGATACTCTAATTAACTCTCGTGGCGTATCTAAATATCCTCTGTGGGGAATTGAAGTATTTGCAGGTATAAAGTATTAAATCAGCCTCGTAATCTTTTATATAGGAAGATTCATCAGCATCATATATTACATATTCATATCTTCTTTGGTTCCAAGTAAGTTCAACAGTATCCCCTACAGAAGTATTTGGCAAATTGAAAAAGGACACTCTATTTCTAGTTTCTCTATCCCAATATACATAACCAAATCTGTGTGCTGCTAATATTATTGGGAAGCTATTGTCCTCTGGAGTGCCGTAATCAGAGGCTATCCAAGTACCATTTTTAAGACTTTCTTCGGGTACAGTACTATCTCCTATGGGTGAGTATACCCCAATACTAGGCATTTTAATAAAAGGGTCCTCTGGTAAAGAGGGATCGAAAACTGGCAAATAATCTTCTTTTTCATTAACTTGCGTAGGGATTATAGGAGATTGGGAGATCTCCATACTAATACTCTCGATCTCTGTTTGTGTGAGATCTGGATTGATTCTATAAAGGATATATGGAGAAATAGGTATTGCGATAACAATGAAAGCGATTAGTAGAAAAAAGAAACCTAATATTATATATACGTTTGAAAGATTTTTTATAAACTGCTTCTTTTTCATACTCTATCTTACCATACAGCAAGTCATTTAATTCTTACTTCTTAAATACATCTCTAATATCATACCGCTACTATGTTGCTCTAATGCATTACTCTTTCCTATGTATCTGTAATGCCAGCTCTCGTAGCTATAACCAGTAGTACTCTCATATCCCTGAGGATACCCTATTATGAAACCATACTTGTAAGCATTATTTTTCAACCAATTAGCAGCTTTTGTATTACTAAATTGACCACCCAACCCATCCCCTATTTCACTACTACTAAAGTCTAATGTTGTGCCCAACTGATGTTGACTATGTCCTGCTCTAGCAGAGATTCTATCTGCACAATCTATACAACCACCATTGTATTTTACCCAGTAGTTATATGTGCTTAACTGTGTGCTGTACGATCTATATGCACTAACGATACTTAAATCTATCCCTTGGTCTCTAGCTGTATCAACCAAATTTTTTAAATCATTTAAAACGATTGATCTAAGGTAGTAATTAGAACCTCTTCTGATTACATTCTCCCCTACTATAGATAAATCACCTGGTGCGTATGTACTAGGTAATCTATACTCTTTATTAACTAATACCAATAGGTCATTACCAGATCGAGTACTTTCTTTAATGTCATTTGGATATGACCACCAGTTACCTGTTGTGGGTACAGTGGCTTTAGGAGCACTTAGAACAACCTCCTTTGGTGTTAGATCTTCAATATGACTCTCTTTGATATCAAGAGGCTCTGTAGTAACAACTATCTCTTTGTCAGTGTCAAAATTTTCGTCTTGAGGTAGATCTACTATATTGAAAAGAGAAAATGTAGATGTAATAAAGGAAAGTAGTAGACTCAAAAATTTTAGCATATCTGATTATACCAATTTTTTAGCAATGTTGATGTGTATAACTATGTTCATGAATAATGGGTATAGATAGTGAGAAAAATATAGCTTGCAGTTACTAACTATTAGGTCAAGAAATATATTTTTACATAGCATACAATAAAATATATAAATTGTAAGAGTAATAAAGATGATATTAAATAAAGATGAAATGAAAACATTGCAAAGACAAATAGATAGTCTATCTATCAAGATAGAGAGTATAGAGAATAAAGTTGTTAAGATTGATGAGAGTAAAGATTTCGATTATCAGAAAGTCCTCTCTGCTATAAAATACCTATATCGATACTACGATGATATGAACAAAGATAAGATTGTAGATATTACATTAACGCAACAGTAGCAACCTTATCCCCCTTATCAATATTCATTATCTTCACACCACTTGTCTGTCTTCCTTGTGTTGGAACTGCTTCTAAGCTTGATCTAATAACTTTAGAGTTCTCAGAAATAATTACAACTTCCGTTTCATCAGGATTATCAAGAATTCTTGCGGCGGCGACATTACCTGTTTTCTTTGTTACATTAAAAGTAAATATTCCACTTCCAGCTCTCTTCTGTACGCCATATTCGGACAATTCGGTCATCTTTGCGTAGCCGTATTCGGACACGACGAACAGCCTGAATGTTTCATCTCTTACTATGTCCATAGTGACGATACGATCTGTTTCACTCTTAAATTTCATCGCTGTAACGCCTTTGGCACTTCTACCCATATGTCTTACATCAGACTCATGAAATCTAATAGACTTACCCTCGGATGTTATTAAAATAATGTCATCCACTCCTGTTGTGGGTTTAACCCATGTGAGCTCATCGTCATGCTCTAAAGTAAGAGCGATTAAGCCATTAGATCGAATATTTGAGAATTCTCCGATCTCTGTCTTTTTGATAATCCCATTCTTTGTTGCCATTGTTAAATATTTGTTATTCTCTGCACTTTCTGCCCCTTTACCCTCTCTTACTCCGCCCTTAGGGTCTCTAGTAACAAAGGAGTTAATAGCCTCATCCTGCTCAAGTTGGATGAGATTAACAAGAGGTAAGCCTTTTGCGGTTCTACTATATTCTGGTATCTCGAAAACTCTCAGGTTGTATACTTTACCCTTGTTTGAGAACAGAAGAAGCTCATCTAGAGTGTTGCAAAGTATTGCATGTACTACGAAATCTCCCTCTTTATTACTCCCTCCACTTACACCCTTTCCTCCACGCCTTTGAGCTCTGTAAGAATCAGGGCTTACACGTTTAACATATCCCGAATTTGTAATTGTAACCAATGTTTCTTCTGAGGCCACCATATCTTCTTCGTTAATCTCCCCTACTTTACCTTTTACTACCTTCGTCTTTCTCTCATCACCATATGTTTCTTTAATCATTTGCAAATCGTTACCGATAACTTCTAATATTTTGTCTTCATTGCTAAGTATTGTATTGTATTCTTCTATCTTACTTTTTATATCTTTAAACTCATTTTGCAATTTCACTCTTTCAAGTGCTGCTAGCCTTCTAAGTTGCATATCTAAGATAGCTTGTGCTTGGACTTCTGTGAACCCGAATTTGTCGATAAGGTTGGTCTTCGCACTATCCTGAGTCTTTGATTTACGAATAGTAGAGATAATCTCATCAAGAATATCTAAAGCTTTAAGTAGGCCTTCTAATATATGGCCCCTGTATCTGGCTTCTGCCAAATCATATTCGTACCTTCTTATTGTGACTGTAATTCTAAATGAGAGGAATAGCTCTAGCATTCTCTTTAGAGACAATGTCTTAGGCTCGCTATTTACAAGAGAGATCATGTTGGCATTAAAAGCCTTCTGCATCTCAGTATATTTATAGAGCTTGTTTAGAACTGCCTTAGGTTGTGCGTCTTTTTTGAGGATGACTACAACTCTAATTCCATCTTTATTAGACTCATCTCTTAGGTCAGCAATTCCTTCTATTCTTTTATCCTTAACCAAATCAGCAATTTTCTCTATCAAATATGCTTTATTAACTTGGTAAGGGATTTCTGTGACAACAATTTGGAATCTATTATTCTTTCCCTCTACAATACTTGCTTTAGCTCTTTGTAGAATTCTTCCTCTACCAGTTGCGTAAGCATTAAGTATCTCCTTTTGGTCATATATTGTTGAACCTGTTGGAAAATCTGGACCAGGAACAATCTCAATCAACTCAGATGGAGTAATGTCAGACTTAAAGTCAGGATACATAGATTGTTCTGACTCTTTAAGCTTTTTCTCCATTGTCTTTATCTCTTCTAGGTAATCCAATTGTTTCGTGTCAACATAGTTTTCATAGTAGTGTTCTGGATTAGGATTGAGAGTTTGAGGTACTGTCTCTTTCATCTCTTTTACTTTCCTTAATTCGTTGTATACCGCTTTTCCTTCCCATTTATTCCCTCTCTTAACCATCTCTTGTAGAGCCTGTATTAGCTCAGTTAGATTGTGAGGAGGGATTTGGGTTGCCATACCTACTGCAATACCTTGAGAGCCATTTGCTAAAAGATTTGGAAAAAGTGCAGGGAGAACAGTTGGCTCAAGTCGTGTACCGTCATAGTTAAGTGTGTATGTAACTGTACCTTTATTTAAGTCGTTGAGTAGCTCTGGTGCAATTTTAGAGAGTTTCGCCTCAGTGTAACGCATAGCTGCGGGAGGGTCGCCATCTATAGAGCCAAAGTTTCCTTGCCCGTGTACTAATGTGTATCTCATCGAGAATGGTTGGGCGAGCTTTACCATGGTTGGATAGACAACTCCCTCTCCGTGTGGATGGTAGTTACCAGAGGTGTCACCAGCGATCTTTGCAGATTTCCTAAAGTGTGCACTAGGTTTTAGACCCAAATCATTCATTGCGACAAGAATTCTTCTTTGAGAAGGTTTAAGTCCATCTTTCACTTCAGGTAGTGCACGAGATACAATTACGGACATTGAGTAGTCGATGAAATTAGATTTCATCTCATCAACGATACTTCTAGGGAAAACTTCTCCTGGCTTATATGTCTTCCCCGCTTCTAACATGTCCGTTGATCCTTCTTGAGTTGTTTCTTTTATTTCTTCTGGCATTTTATTGAATTAAACATCTAATATAGCTTGATTTGCATGCTTTTGGATGAAGTGTCTTCTTGGAGGGACTTCACTACCCATTAACATTTCAAATACGTGTTCCGCTTCTTGAGCATCATCAATTTTAACTCTTTTTAGTACTCTGCTTTCCGGACTCATCGTAGTATCCCAAAGCTGTTCAGGATCCATTTCACCCAATCCTTTAAATCGATTTACTACTGGGTTTTTACCTGCATCTTTTGCTTTAAGGACATAGGCATCTTTTGTTTTTTCATTTATAAAATATTCTTTTTTCTTACCGACTTCTACTTTAAAAAGAGGTGGTTGTGCAACATATATATATCCTGCTTCTATTAGAGGTCTAAAAAATCTAAAGAAGAGTGTTAGAACAAGCGTAGTAATATGCAAACCGTCCACATCAGCATCACTCATAATTATTACTTTATGATATCGGAGTTTGTTAATGTCCAATGAATCACCTATACCAACTCCTAGTGCTGTGGTTATATAGTTAAATTCATTATTATTTAAAACTCTGTCGACCCTATATTTATGAGTATTAATGATCTTACCCCTGAGTGGTAATATAGCTTGCGTGTGTCTATCTCTACCTTGTTTTGCCGACCCACCTGCACTATCTCCCTCGACTATATATAGCTCACTATCTACAGGATCATTACTAATACAATCTGCAAGTTTACCAGGTAACGTAGAATTCTCTAAAGCACTCTTTCTTACGATGGCATCTCTAGCTGCCTTAGCAGCGACCTTTGCTCTATGTGCTAATACGGCCTTACCAATTATATTCTTAGCGATATCAGGATTCTCATTGAAATATGTAAGGAGCTCATCTCTAAGCAAACTAGAAACAGCACCTCTGACTTCCCGATTATTAAGTTTAATCTTTGTCTGCCCTTCAAATTGAGGGTCTGTGACCTTTACCGATACAACAGCAGTCAAGCCCTCTCTAACATCATCTCCGCTTAAAGCATCCTTTACACCTTTAAGTAATTCGTTTTCTTGAGAGTATGTATTAACAGCAGTCGTAAGGGCCATTCTGAAACCTGCTAAATGAGTCCCACCCTCTGGATTGATGATGTTGTTGGTGTAACACATAACGTTCTCATCCATACCGTCGGTGTACTGTATAGCTATCTCTACCCATATGTCATCAACTTCCCTATTCATATAGAAAGGTTGTTGTGAAATTACCTTCTCGTCAATATTGAGAAATTGGACATACGATTTAATACCATCCTCAAAATATAGTTCAAACACCTTACCCTTTTCCCCCTCCTCTACCCTGTCATCGACAATAGTGAACCAAAGGCCTGCTGTGAGATATGCATGCTGTCTGCACTTCTTTACAATTGTTTTAAAATTCCACTCTGTTTCTTCAAATATCTCAGGATCAGGTTTGAAGGTATGCTCGGTACCCGTTTCTTTACATGTTCCTATTTTTTTGACAGGATATTGAGGTATCCCTCTTTTATACTCCTGTTTATACCTTCCTCCATCCTTGCAAACAATAGTTTCCATGCTCTCTGAAAGAGCATTAGTACACTTCATACCCACACCATGAAGTCCACCAGAGACCTTGTAAGCGCCTTGGTCAAATTTACCTCCAGCATGGAGATTAGTCATTACAGTCTCTAATGTGGAAACTTTAGTCTGTGGGTGTATTTCTATTGGGATACCTCTTCCGTTATCCTTTACGGTACAAGAGTTATCTTTATTAAGGGTTACCCATATATGGTCACAAAAACCTGCGATAGCCTCGTCAACAGAGTTATCTAAAATTTCTGTAAATATATGATGTAAACCCATACTGTCGGTAGAACCGATATACATAGCGGGCCTTTTTCGTACAGCTTCTAACCCTTCTAAAACCTGGATATTAGATGCTCCGTAAGTGCTAGTTTTTGCCATATTCAAGAAGTTTTTTGCAATTTATCTAGTTTCTGAGATACCCTATATTCTACGTGTTTTTCACCCAAATGTTAAGTGTCAGACTATGTAATATTCTGGATTTGTAGATACAAATTCTCTAGTAACAGCCTCCTGTTACCGTTAGCATTAATCTGTCTCATAGTAGTATTTACTAAAGAAATTCTTTGAGTAATATCTTCAATACTAATACCCTTCTTAATACCACTTCTGAGCCTCTCTTGTAAAGAGTCTAAATATTTATCAAGGTAATCTAAGCTCTCTGCCTTGTCTTTAGCAATCTGCTCAAAGAGTGAGAAACAGTATATCAGATCATTGTTCTCAAAGCACATTTCGTCTCCCGAATCTGAAGATTTTCTCACCATTTTTGTTTTTGAATACAGCTTCTTAGACCTTGACACGATTGTAGGAAGCAGATCTTTTTCGTTTCCTACAAGGAGGATATATACAGTACTATCAGAGCTTTCCTCTAAAGTTTTAAGGAAGGCATTTTGTGCTTGTATAGTTAGCTTCTTTGCGTCTAAAATCACCGCAACTTGCACCTTCTCTTGGAAAGGTTTGTATTGCATATCCTCTTGTAACAATTTCACCTCCTCTATCCCTATTGAGTTTTCTAGCCTACCATCGATTATATGGAAATCAGGATTGTTTAGAATTGTTTTAGGATTAATTTCCTTTGACCAAAGTGAGGAGATCAGCTCCTTTGTTCTATCGTCAGTGATATCATTTTGTTGTGTGATTACTAGATATGTCATCTTTAATCTACTATTATATACCATATGCAAACTATTGAAATTAAAAATCAGCAAGAATGGGACAGGCTCTTAGGTCAATGTGAGAGAAAAACTTTTCTTCAGACTTGGCAGTGGGGAGAGTTTCAGGAATATCTTGGTTATGAAATTAAGAGGTTGGTCTTTTTTAATAATGAAAAATTCTTAGGCCTAACTTTGTGTATCATAAACAAGTCAAGATTTGAGAGATATGTATATTGCCCTAGAGGTCCACTACTTTCTAAAGACAACTCTGAAATATATGCTCAGGCACTTGGTGCATTAAAAGAGTTTTGGGAGAAGAAGCATATTTCTACTCTGAAAGTTGACCCTGCTTTTCTAAGGGATAGTAAGATATCTAAACTCCCACAAAAGTGTGGATTTAAACATACTGTTAATTTCATACAATCTGAAAATAACTGGATGATAGATTTGGTTGGTGAGAATGAGGAGGACCTCCTTAGGTGGTGTAAAGAGCATGGTATGAGTAAGAACTACCCTACATATATAAGGAAGGCAAGGCACAGCGGTATAGAGATAGAGTTTTCTAAAGAGCAGAAGGATTGGGATTTGTTCCACACATATTTAAAATATAGTGGACAGAGAAAAGAGTTCGAAGTCAAATCTAAAAGATATCATATAGGGATGTGGGAGTGCCTTGGGAAAGATTCGGATATTTTAAGATTAGGTATAGCGAAAAGGAATGGGAAGATATTGGCAATGATAGTTATCTCCTCTTATGGTGATGAAGTCTCAGCCCTATACAGTGCCCAAACCGGTGTGGATAGTAGGTTGCGAGCTACTATGCTCCTAAGGTGGGAGTGTATGCTCTTGGGCCAAAGAGAGGGATTTAAAAGGTTTAATAGCTGGGGTGTTTTACCGGAGAAAAAATATACTCCCAAAAATCCAGGGTTTGGATATTCGCAGTATAAGCGAGGCTTCGGTGGATACTTGGAAGAAATTGAGAGAACCTATGAATATGTGTTTAATAAGGCTCTTCATCCCCTACAAAAGCTCTATGACTTCTATCTGAAGCTTCGATATTACAGGTTTAGATAAACGTTTGACTATCCGACTTCTTTCCAATATCATTTACCATAGATATAAAATCATAACTGCCCTATGAGTAAGATTACATTACTACAGTACTTGGAGAATAAGGAGCTGATATCCAAAGAGGATTCTAATAGAGTTCGTGTCGAAAGAGCAAAATCTCCAAAGAGTGAAGAGGCTATTATAAACGAGCTAAATGTTGTTGATAATGAGACAATAGCAAAGGCAAAATCAGAGATATTTGGAATACCATATATAGATTTAAAAGAGGTGTCTGTACCTGAGAGTGTCATAGCGGAGATTAATGTTGACCTTTTACAAGACCTTAATGCTGTACCTTTTGAGCGTGGAGATGATTACGTCAAGCTCGCCATGAAAGATCCTTTCGATGTCCAAGCTACACAAGCTATACAGCAGAAATATCCTTTTGGTACTAAGATACAGGTACATATAACAACCCAAGAGAGCTTAAACTTTGTGCTAGATCAAAGAGTTGGCGATATGATGAGCTCTGAGGTTACTGAAGCTTTAGAGGACGTAGATGTCCCAATACAGGAAATTAGTGAAGACGCAAATCAAGTGCTATCAAGTGCAGAGCTTAGAAACGCTCCTGTAGCAAGGATAGTGAATGCAATTTTGCAGTATGCAGTCACCGCATCATCATCAGATATCCATATAGAGCCAATGGAGAGTAAGTTAAGAGTGAGATTTAGAATTCATGGTGTAATGACGGAACGTTTAGTTCTGCCTAAAAACTTAACAGCGGCAGTTACGTCTCGTGTAAAAATACTCTCCAATTTAAAAATTGATGAAAGAAGGTTGCCACAAGATGGAAGATTTCAAATAAAGGTTAATGGTCAGAAGATAGATATTCGTGTTTCTGTCATGCCCACTATACACGGGGAAAAGGTTGTAATGAGGCTTCTTGAATCGGACACATCTGGTATTACCTTAGAAACTACTGGCCTTCGTGGGACTGCTTATAAAATCTTTATTGATGCAATTAAGGTCACTAACGGGATTGTACTTGTTACAGGGCCTACTGGTAGTGGTAAGACAAGGACTCTTGCCTCTTCCCTAATGAAAATTAACGATCCAAAGGTCAATATCATGTCTCTTGAGAATCCAGTAGAAATTCGTATACCAGGAGTAACGCAAATACAAATAAATCCAGATATAGGTATGACCTTTGCTAATGCACTTAGATCTGTACTTAGACAAGACCCTGATATCGTCATGGTTGGAGAGATTAGAGATCAAGAAACGGCAGAGCTTGCTATACAGGCCTCCCTCACAGGGCACTTGGTCCTATCTACTTTACATACTAACAGTGCACCTGCGGCTATACCTAGACTTCTCGATATGGGTGTAGAGCCATATCTTCTTGCTTCTACTATGAGAGTCATAGCTGCTCAAAGGCTCCCAAGAAGGATTTGTAAGCACTGTATAGAGGCTTATCCAGCAGAACAGGAAATAATAGATGATATCTTAGAAGAGTTTAGCGATGTCCCACAATTCGATATTGTCTCATATATCAATCAGGTGGTTGAAGCTAAAAAGCAGAAGGGTGATAGCGGCTCATCTGTAATGAAGCCAGCGTCAGTTGGCCCAGATGGCAAGCCCCAATTCTACCTTTACAAAGGGAAAGGTTGTGATAGGTGTGGAGGTAGTGGATACTCTGGAAGAATTGGTATATTTGAGGTATTGGATGTTACTGAAAAAATTAGTAGAATGGTAATGGATCAGTCCACTTCTGATGATATACAGAAAGAAGCTAAAAACAATGGGATGTTAACTATGGTTGAGGATGGGTACTTGAAAGCTTTTGAAGGTATGACTACAATAGAGGAAGTAATGCGTGTGTCTAAAGAGTAGTTTTAATTTATAATTATAAAAATGGATAATACTGCCCAGAATAACGGAATTAATCTCACGTACCCTACTTTTAATGATGGGATAACCCCTCAGCCTACTACTGCGCCACAGGATACGGCACAAAATAATGTGCAATTAACTCCTCTGCAAGATCTCGGCTATGGTGATTTCCAAGGAAACATAGATACTTCCCCAGTTGGTACAATTAAAGATGGTCTTGATGAGATTATGCCTGACCCTAAAAAGCCTAAAGCATTAGAGAGGACTCCTACGAGCAATAGTCTAGCTGAGCCTATGAGCACAAAAAATAAAAGGGAGTCGGAGTATTTAATTACTCCAAAAGATGAGAGTAAGGATATCCAGCCACCTGAACCTGTAGAACAAATCATAGAACAAGAGATTAGTGACGAAGGAGCGATAGGAGTTCTTGATCTTGGCACTACTCCCCCACCTGACACTATTGATAACCCAGATCTTGATACCACAATGCCTGAGATAAGTGTCAAAAAGGATAGTGAAAATATTCAAAAGGATCCTGTGGTAGGAATGCCAGCGAATATTAAAATTACAGAGTTACTAGAATACACTATAGAAAAAGGTGCATCCGATTTACACATATCTGTAGGATATCCAGCAATTATTCGTGTAGATGGAGAATTAGAGGAGGTAAGTGAAAATATAATAGATCCAATGGAAGCAGAAGAATTGATACTACCATTGCTTAGTGATGATAAAAGGGAGTTACTTGAGGTAAATAAGGAGATAGATTTCGCCTATACTCATGAAGGGAGATATAAAGGCAGATTTAGAATTAATGCCTTCTATGCTATGAAAACTCTCTCAGCAGCTTTTAGGTTAATACCTAGCAGGGTCAGAACAGTAGAAGAGCTTAAATTACCTCAGATCTATCATCAATTTACTAAGCTAAGGCAGGGTATGATACTAGTCACTGGTCCTACTGGACATGGTAAGAGTACGACTCTTGCTGCTATGCTCGAGGATATAAATAGGAATAAATTTTACAAAATAGTTACTATTGAGGACCCAGTAGAGTATGTATTTGAGGGTAAGAAATCTTTAATCGATCAAAGAGAGATGGGTCAGGATACCCACTCATGGCCGATTGCTCTTAAAAGTGCAATGAGACAAGATCCTGATGTAATCCTAGTCGGAGAGATGAGAGATTACGAAACAATTTCCGCAGCTATAACATTAGCAGAAACAGGGCACTTAGTTTTTGCTACTTTACATACCAATAACTCTGCTCAGAGTATTGACAGAATGATAGATGTGTTTCCTGAGGAGCAACAATCTCAAGTTAGGGCTCAGCTTTCGAACATCTTAGAGGTTGTAATAGCCCAAAGACTAATACCTCTAGACCATGGAGGTAGAAGAGCGGTGGCAGAAATTCTGCTCATCAATCCTGCTGTTAAAAATCTCATTCGTGAAGGTAAGACTTATCAGGTCGACAATGTAATTAGAACGAGCTCAGATATAGGTATGGTGTCACTTGAGAGATCGTTGGTTGACTTAGTTAGAGAGGGTGTAATTAGTATCAAAACGGCACAGGAGTATGCGGTATACCCGGAGGAAGTTTCTAGATTACTTAAATCATAGATAATATATGAAGAAATTTAAATATTCTGCGAGAACAGTAGATGGAAAAGAGGTAAAAGGTAGTATTTCTGCCAGAGATGAGGCTGCTGTAGCAGAAATATTGCATGATAAAGGGTTGGTAATTGTTAACATCAAAGACTCTTTTGATTTTAATCTAGAGAAACTAAGTGAAATTAATATAGGTGGCGTACCCCTAAATGACAAGGTTATCTTTATGAGGCAGATGGCTACGATGGTGTCGGCAGGTCTTCCTCTTACAAGGTCTCTTGAAATTATGGAGCTTCAGGCTAGCAACCCGCAATTTCGTAATGTAATTAGTAGTGTAAAGAAGGGTGTGGAATCTGGTCAAGGTTTAGCGGAATCCTTTAGAGCTCAGGAGGAGATTTTTGATGAAGTGACTTTAAACTTAATTGAAGCCGGTGAGTCCAGTGGTAAATTAGATGTAATCCTTTTGAAGTTAGCAGTAGAGCTAGAAGAAAAGAAATCGTTAGGTTCTAAACTTAAGGGTGCTCTAATATATCCGGCAATTATTCTTCTTGTTATCGTTGCGGTTATTCTTTTGCTTATGTTTATACTTGTACCCGCTATGTCTGATATATATTCCGAATTTGATGCAGAGCTTCCATGGACTACTACCCTACTGATTAACATGAGTAATTTTATGACAACCTACTGGTGGGCAGTATTGGTTGTTGTTGTAGTTTTAGGAGTCGGTGGTAAGGTGTATTTTGGTACAGAGAAAGGAAAGAGGGTCATGGACAAGATAGTTCTTAAGATCCCTGTGGTTAAGGATGTGGTAACTAAAACTCAGGTGGCACAGTTTTCGAGAATAATGGCACTTCTTCTCTCTAGTGGTTTGTCTATACTTCAGGCTTTAGAGCTTTCTGCAAAATCGTTATCAAACTCTCTATTTAGAGATGTAATCTTAGATGCTAGAGATGAAGTTGAAAAGGGTGGTTCACTTACAGTTCCAATTGCCCGTAGTCAATACTACCCTCTTTTGGTTAGTAGCATGATTGCTGTTGGTGAGGAGACAGGTAATTTGGATGTAGTTTTAGAAAAGGTTGCTACATATTTTAAGGAGGAGGTTAATGAAGCAACGTCTAATCTCTCTTCCATTTTAGAGCCTATTTTTCTTGTTGTAATGGGGGTTACTATTGGTTTTATAGCTATGGCCGTATATATGCCTATGTTCCAGTTGTCCTCTGTAATGACTTAGTTGACAGAGGGTATGTATTGGTGTAATTTAGTTGTATAGATATATATAATTTTTTATTTAATAAATATATGAGAAAGAGTTTTAAAGCATTCACACTTGTTGAGATGCTTATCGTCATGGGTATTATAATCATACTTATGGCAGTTGGTATTACAGCAGGTAGGTTTGCTATCAATAGGGCTAATGATGTAGCACATCAGAACGCTGTAGATAACATTTATACCGCAATGCAGGCTTACTATGCTGACAATAGAAGATATCCTGTTCCTGGTCAAGGTGTCAAATTCACAGAGATGCTCGCTAACGACGAAGAAGAGTATTACATAGGGGAATATTTAGATGATGGTGCATTTGATGGGGGAACTGCAGCCACATATTTCTATGATACAGATGATCTAGCACAGGAGATTGTCATATGTGTTTCACTATATGGTGAGGCTGACCAGGCTGGAAGGGAAGGGGAATTCTATTGCAATGGTAATGGCTTCGGCTCTACTTCTTCAGGTTTAGTCAAAGTTACCGACAAGATTATTTCCAGAGGACCAGAATTCGACACTTCACCCAATGCGCAGACATTTGATATGCAGCAGGTATGGGACGGTGATGGTTGGGAATAGAGTTGTTTAGAATTCGGTTTTTTACTCCCCTCCTCCGAGGGGAGTTTTCTTATACCCCCTATCCTGTATAATTAAAACATGCAAATAATCCTACACATCTATTTCTTTCTTCTGGGTCTTGTATTAGCAAGTTTCTTAAACGCTCTAATGTATAGAATAGATAAAGAATATAAATATCCAGAGATATTTACTAAACCATCTCACTGTGAGAAATGTAAAAAACAATTACAATGGTACGACCTAATACCCATACTCTCTTACATATTTACTAAAGGAAAATGTAGTAAATGTAAAACTAAAATAAATACATACTACCCTCTATCAGAGCTATTCCTGGGGATATCTTTATTCCTACTCTACTATACCAACTCCCCATGGCACACATACCCAATACTCCTAATACTCTTTAGCCTTACCTACTTCGATATACAGTACAAAGCCATACCACAAACCCCTACTCTAGCATTCCTAGCACTAAGTATCATATATCTAATATTTAACTCTATAGTTGAGGGCGTGCTTACTCTAAATGCTCTACCATCCGGCCTTATACTCTTACTATGTATAACCATACTCCTAATAATTATGTATGGCTTTAAAAATTTCAAAGAAGGATTTGGCTTTGGGGACTTCCTAATACTGCTATCACTAAGCGCATTCTTAAATACCGAGCAATTCTGGTTACTTTTCTGGATATCAATACTCATCGCAGCTATAATAAGCATAGTAGGATTCGCTACTAAAAAATACAACAGGAAAACCGCCCTACCCCTTTTACCCTTCTTCACTTTAGGATATATTGTAGTAGTTGCCTATGCAGATCTAATATTGAAGTACTTAGCTCTAACATTTACAATTTTATGAAAAAAAGTAAAGCTTTTACACTAATAGAGGTCCTAATCGTGATGGGTATCCTCATAATCTTAATAGGGTTGGCGATATCTGTAGGTAGATGGGCTATTAATAGGTCTAATAGGATACAACATATGGATGCCGCACGTACGCTTGAGAGAACGCTGCTTCAATATAAGAATGAGAAAGGGTATGTCCCTAAATGTATAAACGCAGAAAACTGTCAACCTAGCACAGAGTTTTTTGCATTTGCTCTAGGATATAGAGGAGATGATGCGATATTAAAAGAGTATTTAGAAGTAACTCCCTTTGATGGCGGTACAGATGCTACATACTATTATGTCTCAGATGATTTGGGCCAATTCTTTTTAGTTTGTGTCTCACTAGGAGGCGTTGACGACGAGTATAAAGGTGGGGCATACTGTACTGGTACAGGTATTGGCTATATCCCGGAAAATAATCCAATACCCAGAGAACAGTTAGAAGTAGAAGAAGTAAGCGAATACCTATCTTTTATCGATGATTCAGATTGGAAAGACGGGAAATTCGCTAATTAAAATTAATTAACTGCCTAGTGAAAAAATTTAAGGCCTATACACTAATGGAAATGCTAGTAGTCATGTCGATCTTGATTATACTTATGGGTCTAGGTTTTAGTGCATACGCTTCTTTTACAGAAACGACTAGATTTAACCAAGATGTTGCTAATCTACAAAGTGATATCCTAGTCCTACAGAGAGCATCTATGCTCTTAGAGAGAAAATCTGATGAATATTGGCTATATGGTGTAGGCATAGATTTTAATGGTGTTCGCAAGGGGAATGGTCAGTACTCATTCTTTAAATGGTGTTCAGAATTTGAGGATTTTGGTAACCCCTTAACCAAAGGTGAGTATCCATATGATGATCCTGAAAATTCTTCTGATGGCAAAATTCCCTCCACGATTTCCAACGGCTCAAAATGTGATAACACAACCGAAAACAGGCTACTCCGTTTAGGGGGGTACATGAACCACACCCTCGGGCTTAAAGATGATGTGAAAATAGAGAGTAAGATAAGGTTTCTTCTATTCGAATCAGTATCAGGTAGAGCCTTTCTTTATGAAGGAGATGGAACAAGGGTAGATGCTGATCTAGACATTGTCTTTAAGAAAAACTTTGGACAGAACAAAACCCTTACAGTAAACAATCTAACAGGGAGAACTAAAATAACTGAATATATACCACCTACACCATGAGAAAGCTAGAAAGGAAACAGTTTAAAGCTTTAGGATTTATAGAAGTCCTTATAGCCATAGTCGTTGTGGGTATTGTATCTGCAGTATTTCTATCTATATCTGGCCGTGCAATGAAAGACTTGATACAAGCAGAAAGGCTTGAATATATGGCAAGACTTGCAAAAAATGGGATGAATGTTGCTCAAGAGGTTGCTAATAGAGAAAAGGCAAA
>Ga0172382_10003270_pt1 | contig 25870 bp, 25 predicted proteins | sample Leawel138RmetaG_FD_122245 | JGI IMG/M metagenome (GOLD analysis project Ga0172382, IMG submission 122245) | Leachate microbial communities from a municipal landfill in Southern Ontario, Canada - Leachate well 138R metaG | ecosystem: Engineered > Solid waste > Landfill > Unclassified | place...
GAATTCTTCTATGTTTTTTTATCTGTTGAATCCTTCTTTCAAGCCCGCTTATTCTTTCTCTAATTTTTCTTCTATCAACTTCGAGTTTTTGTTCTCCAGGACCACGAGTTCCAATTCCGGCACCTGATCTTGACATTTCAATACCGTGACCTGAAAGCCTGGGTAATAAGTATTTTAATTGCGCTAATTCAACTTGCAGTTTTCCTTCTCTTGATGATGCTCTTTTCGCAAATATATCTAAAATTATCTGTGTTCTATCAATGGTTTTTATTTTGATTTCATTTTCAATATTTCTTACTTGAGCTCCGGATAATTCATTATCAAAAATTATTAGATTGGCATTCTTATTTTGTACCTCTTCTTTTAATTCCTGCAGTTTGCCTTTTCCTATAAAATATGCACTATCAAATTTTGAAATGTTTTGTACCAATCTCCCGGCTTCTATGCCACCGGCGGTTTTTAGTAACTCGCTTAATTCATTTAAATCTTCTATACTATTAGTACCAACTAATATTGCTCTTTCTTTATCATCTTCAATTAAAAATATATTATCTTTTTTATCGGATAAGCTACTGCTTGCCAAGCAGTGCTCATTAATATTTAAAAAACTGCGTTGTGCACAATCTTCATTTGTATGATCTTTATTACTTTTCAATCTTTTCACCTAATTCTTACATTGTAGTTGTAACAAAATGTTATTCGAAGATATGCAGATTGTCAAGCAAATAACTTATTTAATCTTTAAACGGATCTTTTGTAGGTACAACCTTTAAAAAATCATTATTATCCTTTGGAACATTTATATAACTTTCAGGTACATCTCCGACTATAATGGTTTCTGAAACAGGTATATTAATTGCTACATCTACTTTATCCCCGGCAAATGGAACAATTATTTGAACTTTTGTACTAACATGCATATAGATTTTTAACCTTGTTTGATTAATCCCTGCTTCTATAAATTCTGTGGTAAAATTTACACCCACGGAACCGGCCGGTTGGATATTAATATTAATATACGGTCCTGCATCTGCAAAAATCTGACTCCCCACTATATTTCCAATTGATAGTTTTATATTCTTTCTTCTAATATTCTCAAGTTCTTTTTGTATATCTTTTGAAGTCTCTACAGCTAATCTGTTCATCTCCTTGGTATTGGCCTGCACTAATGTTACCTTCCCCTGATTGTCTGTTTTAATAATAATTAAATCACTAAAAGAGTTTAATTCCACTTTTTTAATCACCGCATCATTAATTACTTCAGTTGCAAATAATCTAGCTTTTATTTCTGACATAGCCATTAATTTTGGTTTAATATTTTTTTCAATATAAAAATAAAAAAATAAAATTAAAGCTATTAATATTATAATAAAAGCATATAACTTACTCTTTTTATTTTTGAAAACATGTCTTTTATTCATATTGCTATCTCCAATTTACTTCTTCAAATAATTATATGTGAATAGTTCAAAATAATTATTAATTCCTAGTATAAAATTCCTTAATTATGTGTTGGAACCCTTGTTTGCTATGGTATTTGCATTATGCTATAATATTCGTATTAATATTGATCTTTCCTTTTATTTAGGAGGTAAATATGGAAAATAAAAATGATAATCAAAGAAAGAAAATTAAAAAAAAGAAAAACACTAAGTCTCAAGTCTTTACGAGAGTATTAAAGGTAGTTATTATCGTTTTATTATTAATAGTGATTATTGGAGCAAGTATTGGCCTTGGTACCGCATATGCTTGGATAAAAAATGCACCCCCATTGGATTATGATGAAATATTCGACCTAAATCAAACTACGTATATTGTAGATAAACATGACAAGGTAATTGATAAGCTCCATGCTAATGAAAACAGAACAATGGTTACATTAGATGAGATACCAAATGATTTACGTAATGCTTTTATTGCTATAGAAGATAAAAGGTTTTATAAGCATAACGGAATTGATGTCAAACGCATTATCGGGTCTGCTATAGAGGATTTTAAGCTAGGCAAATGGGCTCACGGCGGAAGTACGATAACGCAGCAGCTTATTAAAAATATTTATTTAACCCCAGAAAAGCGTTTCAAACGTAAAATAATAGAGGCCTATTACGCTATACAATTGGAACGTAAATTTACAAAAGAACAAATACTTGAAGCCTACTTAAATACAATTGGTTTAGGTGGAAATAATGTTGCAGGTGTTAAGGAAGCCGGGCTATATTATTTTGCAAAAGAAATAGAAGATTTGAGTTTGGCTGAATGTGCAGTAATTGCAGGAATTACTAAGTATCCTTCAACTTATAATCCTTATTTAAACTATGAGAACTCTATGAAACGTAAAAACCTGATACTCTCAGAAATGCTGGATCAAAATATGATATCTGAAATGGAATATAATATTGCTGTAGATGAGGAAATTACACTTTCTAAAGTAGAAAAAGAAATAGAAACCACTTATTTTGCTGATATGGTAATTAAAGATGTTATACAGACTTTACAAGATAAACTTGGATATACCAAAGAAGAGGCAAACAGAAAAGTATATAATGGAGGTTTAAAAATAGTATCTACTATAGATACAGATGTGCAAAGTATAATTGAGAGTTCTTTTGAAAACGAAAAATTATTCCCCCCCTCTAAAGAAGATGGAAATGGGATTTTACAACCGGAAGCAGCAATGGTGATAATAGATAATGAAACCGGGGAAATTAAAGCTGTAATGGGTGGCAGAAGCTCTAAGGTAAGAAGAGGATTAAATAGAGCTACACAATCGCTGCGCCAACCGGGTTCCTCTATCAAACCCTTAAGTGTATATACTCCTGCATTAGATAACGGTTATACTGCAGGTACTGTAATAGACGATGCACCAATTACTTTTGGCAATTACTCACCCAGAAACTACGATAGAACTTTTACCGGCTTAGTTACCGTAAGAGAAGGAATACGACACTCTTTAAATGTAGTTGCGGTTAAAGTCTTACAGGATATAGGTATAGAACGTTCTATTGAATACTTGGAGAAATTCGGTATATCTACTTTGGAACTAGAAAATAAAAAAAGAAATGATAGAAACATACCTGCCCTCGCACTTGGCGGAATGACAAAAGGAGTAAAACCGGTAGAAATGGCTGCCGCTTTCAGTGTTTTTCCAAATAAAGGAGTTCACATTGCTCCTACCTCTTTTACAACAGTTTTTGACAGGCATGGTAATGTTTTAATTGATAATAATCCTGAAAAAGTCAGGGTCATAAATGAACAAATTGCATATCTCATGGTGAATATGCTAAGGGATGTCGTCCAAAGCGGCACCGGCACAAATGCATCAATACCAAATGTTCCGGTAGCAGGAAAAACCGGAACAACAACTGAATACAAAGATGCATGGTTTATTGGGTTTACTCCCTATTATACTGCCGCTGTTTGGATGGGACATGATGATCCTAAGCCCATGTCTTTTGTTGGAGGCTCTTACCCTGCAAGACTCTGGAAATCAATAATGCAAGAAATACACAAAGGCCTTCCTAGCAAAAACTTCCAACAACCCGGAGGCTTAGTTTCAGCAACTATATGCACAAAATCAGGCAAAAGACCTTCCGAATTATGTGAACTTGACCCAAGAGGACCAACTATTAAATCCGAAATTTTTATAAAAGGTACCGAACCGGGTATAGATGATATCTGTGACATTCATGTAATGGCAGATATATGCACAGAATCAGGATTATTAGCATCACCTAATTGTCCGCCTTCTTTAATCGAATCACAAATATTTACACAAAGGTTAGAACCATTAGACAGAACAAAAGCACTACCAAATGATAGTAAATATGAGATACCATATGAGATATGTGAAATAGATCATGAAGAAATTGATGAGTCTGATATTAATGATGGTGACAATGATGATGAGGAGGAAGTCTACCCTAATAACAATAATAATGATAATAAAAACAATGAAAATAATAAAGATGACACGAATAAAGGCAATTCAAAGGACCCCGATAATACAAATAATGATATCAATAGCATTGAAAAAGATAATAGCACGTAAATGGATAGTAATTTTAAAGAGGTGGCGGACATCGCCACCTCTTTAAATATATGCTGAAAAATCAATCATATTTTCTCATTATATTTTCAGTTATTTTTTTTTCTATGTCTGACCGTATTTCATTTTCATTCTCTTGTTCCATATTTATATGATTTTTTCTTTTTTTATAATAATTTGTATTCTCCATATTTTCAACATCCTTATAGAATAATAGGCTATCATTAATATGCTTATTCCTAACAAGCTTGGCTCGTTTAGGAATATTATGAGGGGAACTATGTCTAAGGAAAAACCATGAAAAACATACCACTGCAATTATTAATATCATTATAATTACATAATTGTGATTTTTCATAAGCCACCTCAAACATCTTATTATTCTATATTATTCTACGTTATCAAAAAATAATTCATGATTTAAAAATTTAAGAATCGGGGTCTATCATCTCCTTTAATTTGCCCAAAATCTTTTTTTCCGATCTTGAAACTTGCACCTGTGAAATTCCCAATATTTCAGCAACTTGGCATTGGGTTAATTCTTTGAAATATCTTAAAATAATAATTTGTCTTTCCCTATGTTCTAAAGAAGATAGTGTTTCTTTTAAAATTATTCGATTTATTACATCAAACTCTTGAGATTTTTCATTTTGCACTTTATCAATAAGCTCAATTGGAGATCCTTCGTCTTGATTAATAGGTTCATGCAGCGAGTATACTAAATTTTGAGAATTCAATGCGATAACCAAGTCTTCTTTCGTTATTTCCAGCTCTGCAGCCAGTTCAGAAAGTGTAGGTTCTCTGCCATTATCTTTTTCTAAAGCTTCTCTATACATATATGCTTTTGCAGCTATTTCCTTCAAATTCCTGCTTACTTTTATCATCCCATCATCACGCAAAAATCTTTTTATTTCTCCAATTATCATAGGTATAGCATATGTAGAAAATTTAACATTATAACTATTGTCAAATTTTTTTATTGCTTTTAATAACCCTATGCTTCCAATTTGAAGCAGGTCTTCATATTCATATCCCCTATTTTGAAATCTTCTGATAACACTTCTCACCAATCCAAGGTTTTGAATAATTAGATAACTCTCCGATTCTTTATCACCATTCTGCGCTTTTTTAATTATCTCATAAACCTCTTTTTGTGATAATTCTAACCATTCCATATAATTGCTCCTAGCTAATTACTAATAAACTTTTTCATTATTATCTTAGTACCGTTATTTTTATTAGATAATACTTCTATTTTATCCATAAATGTTTCCATAACTGTAAAACCCATACCTGATCTTTCTAATTCAGGTTTACTTGTATATAGAGGCTGTCTTGCCAATTCGATATCTTCGATACCTTTTCCATCGTCTGAGACTTGGACTTCCACCAATCTTCCAATTAACCTGCAAATTATAACTATATAACCCTCTTTATATTCATAGCCATGTATTATTGAATTTGTAACAGCTTCAGATACAGAAGTCTTTATTTCCGATATTTCTTCAATAGTGGGATCGAGTTGAGCTACAAATGCAGCCACTACTGAACGGGCAAAGCTCTCATTCTCTGATTTGCTTAAAAATTCAAGTTTCATTTCGTTATCAATTTTCATTTTTACTTCACTCCCTTATAATCTTTCTATTGCAATCTCATTTGTTTTATAACTTGGTATAATCTTCTTTAAGCCGCATACATCATAAATTCTCTTAATTTGAGGATTTAAATTAGCAATCGCTAACTTCCCGCCTTTTGAAGTTATTTGTTTATAGCGCCCAATCATTACACCTATTCCTGAGCTATCCATGAAATTTAAATTTCCCACATCTATAATTATTTTTTTAAAGTTTTTATCAGCAATCTCAGCATCTATCTTCTCTCTTATATAATCACTACTGTGATGGTCTAATTCTCCAAATAATTTTATAATTAATGCCTCATTTGCTATTTCAAATGTTATTTGCATACCCCCACACTCCTCTATTTCATTTTATATACTATTCTTTATTAAAATATTTTTTCCTTCAAAGAAAAATGTAACATTTTGTTGGCTATAACTCTTTGCATAAATCTGTATAAAATTTTATATATTAAACAAAACTAAATGAGCATAAATTTTTAGTATTTTAAATGATGTTGTCAGCAACTAATGGTTGCCAGGAGTGAAATGCATGAATATCTTAATATTTTATGTGTCTATAGGAGATGGGCATAATCAAGTAGCTCATACATTAAAAAATAGTTTTATAACAGATAATTCAAATAATATAGTTAAAGTTATAAATATTCTCAATCTAATAAATCCTATATTAGATAAATTTATATTAGATAGTTATTTAAAGATACTTAAATTTTATCCTAAAGCCTGGGGGAAAATCTATAATAAAACAAATAAATTACATCCTATAGTAGATATAAATGATATTACAAACAAAATTATTTCCAGTAAGTTGAAAAAGTTTATTTTAGATTTCCATCCTGATGTTATTCTTTGCACTCACAGCTTTTCGTCATCAATTATTGCCGGTTTAAAAGAAAAAAAAGCTATTAATAATCCATTAATAACTTTAATTACAGATTACAATATCCATTCATCGTATATTAATGATTACACGGATTATTATGTTATTGCTCATGAAAACTTAATCCCATGCATAGAATTATATGATGTAAAAAGAAGTCAAATCCTCCCTTTTGGAATTCCCATAAAGCCTGATTTTTCAATTAAACTAAATAAGAAAGATATCTTGAATAGACTTTCCATTAAAGATAAAACTACAATTTTAGTTATGGGCGGAGGTTTAGGTTTAGGTTCAATCTTTAGAATTGTAAATAAACTTGATAATAGTTATAAAAGCATTCAAATTTTAGTAATTACCGGCCATAATTATGCTTTGAATATGAAGCTTAAAAGTATTAAATCAATAAATGAATTAAAGATATTTGGCTTTATCCCAAATGTTCATGAATTAATGGAAGTTTCCGATTGCATTATAACTAAACCCGGTGGTGTAACTTGTGCAGAAATATTTTCAAAAGATAAACCGCTCATAATTTATTCACCTTTCCCGGGTCAAGAATCGGATAATACTAATTATTTATTAAACTATGGAGTCGCAGTTATTGCTCATAATACTGATGCAATACCTTATTTAATAAATATGGTTTTAAGCTTAGATATTAAGAAAGGAAGTATTAAGAAATTTTCAACATATCTTTATAAACCTAATGCTGCGACTGACTTGGTGAGATTTACAACAAAAACATATTCACAGATCCAACGTTAAATATGCATTCCTCTTTTATTCAATTCTTCTATAATCCCTTTCCAAATGCTTTTTTTTACTTCTTCGGTCTTATCCTCTCCATTAATAATCAACCAATTAAATTTCTTCGCCAATCCCAAATACGAATCCCTTACTTTTTCTAAAAAAGCTAAATCTTTTTCATAAATGTCTCTATCTTTTGGCGGTTTTCTTGAATATGAAGTGTTAGATGTAATGTCAAGTAAAACTACTATATCAGGTTGAAAAAGTTGCTTTTCTATTTCAAGCATCCAATCTAATTCCATGCCATTAGCTATACCATAAGCCAATCCGGAAGGTATATATCTATCAATTACTATGAAATCTTTACTTTTTATAAAATCACCAATATCTTCGTTTCTTTCGTAGCGATTAGCTGCAAATAACAATTGTCTAACAATTGGTGAATAATTTCTTTTCCCTTCTAAAAAAAGCTGAATCTCTTTACCTAAGGGAGTATCTAAATCGTGGAAATGTAGATAAGCAGAACTTAACCCCATTTCCTTCAATCTATCAATAAATAGTTTAGCTTGAGTACCTTTGCCGGATTGATCTATTCCTTCGAAAACTATAATTATACCCTTTTTATTCATTTGGCCTCCTATATAAAATGTTTGTTATACTTTTTCAATCATTTTGATAATTACTCTTTTCACTTTATCGTTGTTTTCGCTAAAAACTTTAAGTACTTCCTCTTCGGTAACGGGGAGAATATTATCCTCTCCTTCTAAACCGGCATCATAATCTGTGATTAAGGCTATATTAACATATGGGATTTCTAATTCATTTGATAAGGGGCATTCCGGGTATTGAGTCATATTAACTACATCCCATCCCATACTATTAAACCATCTGCTTTCAGCTTTTGTAGAAAATCTGGGACCTTGTATTACAACAACAGTACCTTTTTTATGTAATGAAACACCTTCTTCTATACATGCTTGAATTGCTATCTCTCTCATTTCTTTATCATAAGGTTCTGCCATACTAATATGTCTAGTCTTATCTTCATCATAAAATGTATCTTTCCTGCCCCAAGTTCTATCTATAAATTGATCGCAAATAACAAAGTCACCCGGTTTTATTTCTTTCTTTAAACTCCCTGACGCGGTAGGAGCGATGATGCATTTAACTCCTAAATGCTTCATTGCATACAAATTTGCTCTATAAGGAATACAATGAGGAGGAAAAGTATGTCCTTTACCATGTCTCGGCAAAAAAGCTACTTTCTTACCTCCAATATTTGCTAAGGCTATTTTATCACTTGGTTTACCATAAGGAGTGTCTATCTCAATCTCTTTGACTTCATCCATAAAAGAATAAAAACCAGAACCTCCAAAAACACCTACATCCGCTTTATAATCCACTTTAAAACCTCCTATAATATACTTTTAATATAAATATACATCACTATCCAAGTCTTTACAACGATTTTAATATTATATTATTTTACAACTACTTTCATCCATACATTTCATCTAAAAACCTAGATGGTCTAACCTTTCTTCCATAGTTATACTTTGGTATATAGATAAATAATTCATCCGCCGCCCTAGTCATAGCAACATAAAAAAGTCTTCTTTCTTCTTCTAAATCTGATATGTTTATTTCATTCTTTTCGCAGCCTATATTGGGTATCAAGCCTTCTATAGCACCAATTATAAATACTACTTTGAATTCCAGACCCTTTGCCTTATGCATAGTCATTATTTTAACACTGTTATTCGTTTTGGATTTATTTTTTTTTAAGACTAATTCTACATGATTTAGATATTCATATATGCTATTGAAGTTTGTAATGGAACTACTAATATTACCTAATATATCCACAAATGGTTTTATACTTATATTCTTTGAATCTGCAAATTCTTTAATATATTTTTCATAACCGATATGTTTTCTAATATAAAAAACTGCTTGATTTAATTTTACAATACCAATATGCCTCAAATCTTTGTCAAGTTTTTTTAAATAATTTTTCTGTTGTATAGTTAATTTTTTACTATTAATTAGGCTTTCAAGAAAATCTCCTTTGTAAACTATTGCATCAGAAATTGTATGCCTTTCTATATGTCTAAATGGCTTATTAATTATCCTATAAATACTATTATTTCTATCAATATTTTTAGAAGCTTTTAAATAACTTATAATATCTTTATATATCCAATGATTATGTATATATGATATTCCTTCAAGACAAATAAAAGGGATTCTGCTATTAACAAAACAATCTATTATAGCCGCTGATTGAACTTTAGTTCTATATATTACAGCTATATCTGAATAACGCAGCCCTTTACCTATTAAATATTTTATTTTTCCCTCGATAGATCTTGCTTCCGATACAGGATCTTCAACTTTAATCATACATGGAGAACTTTCAAGGTTTCTAGTAGAAAAAAGATCTTTTTCATATCTGTTAGGATTGCTTTTTATAACGTTAGTAGCAAAATGAAGAATTGTTTTATTATTTCTATAATTATCCTTTAAAGTTATAATTTTAGTATCCCTAAAAGTACTTGTAAACCTTTTCATTATATTTGGATCTGAACCTCGGAATTTATATATGGATTGATCATCATCTCCCACAACAAATATATTATTTAAAGGTTTAGCTATTAAAGAAATCGTTTCAAACTGCGATTTATTTATATCTTGAAACTCATCTATTAATATATATTTATATTTTATTCTTAACTCACTTAAAATTTTATTATTGCTTTTAAGCAAATCATGGCAATGGTTTATCATATCTTCAAAATCAAATTTATTTTGCTCTATTTTATAGTTTTCATATTTATCATAAAGATTCCAAAACAATTCATTGTTACAAGATTTTGATTTAAAATTTCTTTTAGTTAATAACATGTACTTAACATAAGAAAATTCGTTTATTAAATCTTCCAAAGTATCTTCGTCCTTAAAAAAGCCAATTCTGCCATTTGTAGCAATTGTTTTAATAAAATCATATCTATCTTTTTCACTTATTAAATCCTCAATCCTATAATTTTTGTAATGTTGTAAAATCTTAAAAAAAGCAGAATGAAAAGTACCAAAACTAACCTGATTGCATCTATTTGAATATCCTTTTAAACTGCAAAATCTTGATTCCATTTCTTTAGCTGCAGCTCTCGTGAAAGTTATAACAAGTATATTATGCGGCTCTACATTATAATTTCTTATAAGATTAAGTATTCGTTTTACTATTATAGTGGTTTTACCTGTACCCGGACCGGCTAAAATTAAGCAAGGTCCTTCAAAATGCTCAACTGCTAGTTTTTGCTCATTATTTAGTGGTTCAAAACTTTCTTTCATCTTTTACACCTAAACCTTATGTTAATTTGTATGAAAGAGACCCCCCTTACAATAAAAAAGGAGAGTTATCCTCTCCTCTCTTATTATATTTCCATTCCCTTATTAAATGCTTTGATATTGATATCTAACATTCTTTCCGGTAATATTTCCTTTAAAATCTCCATCCAATCAACTTCATCTAATTTAAAAGCTTTAACTAATGATCCAAATAAAACGACATTTTGTGTTTTTATATTGCCTAATTCCGATGCAATTTTCCCAGCATCTATAACAATAGTTTTAAACTTTTTCTGTAATTCTTCCAATATTCCTTCAGGATATTCAATTTGTCCAGTTGCAATTGGCAATGATGGAATCTCGTAATTATTTACTATTACAATTCCATCAGGCTTCAAGTATTCACTCCATCTCAAAGCTTCCATTTTTTCGAAAGCAACTAGGATATCGGCTTGTCCTCTCCCTAAAATTGGTGAATAAACTTTTTCTCCATACCTGACCTGAGTAGATACACTGCCTCCTCTTTGCGCCATTCCATGAACTTCAGACATTTTCACATCATAACCGGCTTTCATTAAACCCTGAGTTAATAATCTGCTTACCAGTATGGTACCTTGTCCTCCAACGCCGACAAAGAGTATACTTTTCGTTTCTTTCATCATTATTCACCAACCTTTCCTATGGCATCAAACTTACATACTTGCATACAAACTTCACAACCGGTGCACATTGATTGTTCAATGTACGCTTTACCATCTTTAAAGAAAATTGCCGGACACCCTACTTTCAGACACATTTTGCATTTAGTACATTTGTCTCTATCTACAACACATTTCTCCTTAAAAGGTGGCAATCCTTTAATCAAAACACAAGGGCTTTTTGTAACTATAGCAAAAGGTTCTGTGCTTACTTCTGCTTCATCAATTGTTTCTTCTACTTCTTTTAAATTATTAGGGTCTACCACTTTTACAGTTTTATAGCCTAATGATTTTAAAACATCAACCACATCAATAGTAGTTGCCTCTTCACCCATTAAGGTTTTTCCGGTTCCGGGATTATCTTGATGTCCTGTCATACCGGTTATTCTGTTATCCAATACAACCGGAATCATATTTCCCTTATTATAAACAATTTCCATTGCGCCTGTTAGCCCTGAATGGAAAAAGGTGGAATCCCCCATAACTCCAAAAACCTTTCCGTCTCTTTTAGATACTTCAAATGCTTTTGCTATACCCATCCCGGCACTAAATCCTGCGCCCATGCAAATAACAGTATCCATTGCACCTAACGGCGGTGAAGCTGCAAGAGCATAACACCCTATATCGCCGGTTATAACCGTATTTTTTTTCTTTGACATAACATAGAAAAACCCTCTGTGCGGACACCCGGGGCATAATACCGGCGGCCTTGGGGCAGGCGATATATCTAAATCTTTCGTTTCAAATTCTTTATTTAATAAAGATTTCGAAACAATTTCAGGGTTAAGTTCATAATAATTCGGTATCAATTCCTTGCCTATACACTTAATCCCGGCGGCTTTAATCTGTTCTTCCATAAAAGGTTCTACTTCTTCCACTATATATAAGGTTTCTACATTTTCAGAAAACTTTTTTATTAAGTCCATAGGCAATGGGAATGTAAAACCTAATTTTAGATAAGAAGCGTTTTTGCCAAATACTTCTTTTGCATATTGATAGGAAATACCGGCAGTTATAATACCTACTTTTTTATCATTATATTCAATTTTATTTAAAGGTGTTTTATTTGAATATTCTTCTAACGCTTTAAGCCTATCTTCAACCTTTATCCTAGCACGTTTAACTGTAGCCGGAACTGCTACAAATTTAGGAATATTTCTACTATAGGGCTTAAATTCAACCTCTTCTCTTTCACTAAATTCAACAATGCTTTTACTGTGACAAATTCTCGTAGTAACCCTATAAAGAACAGGAGTGTCATATTCTTCACTAATTTTATATGCCTCTTTTAAGAAATCTTTACATTCTTGGCTGTCCGATGGCTCAAACATGGGCATCTTTGCAAATTTAGCATAATATCTATTATCTTGTTCATTCTGAGAACTATGCATGCTGGGATCATCGGCACTAACCAATACAAAACCGGCGTTGACACCTAAATAAGAGTAGGTAAAAATCGGATCAGCTGCAACATTAACCCCAACATGTTTCATAGCTGCAATACTTCTCGCTCCCCCAATAGAGGCTCCTATAGCTACCTCTGTTGCAACTTTTTCATTAGGTGACCATTCACAATAAATTTTTTCCTTGTACTGAACAATGTTTTCCAAGATTTCAGTACTGGGGGTCCCCGGATATGCAGCTGCAACAGTTACCCCTGCTTCATAAGCACCTCTGGCAATAGCTTCATTACCTGACATTAACTCTCTCAATGTTTCTCCTCCTTCAAGTTAATTATTTGCTGCAACAATACTACCTAATGCTATAGATAATAACTTTGTTTCTGATGAATCAGCTCTTGATACCAATACAATCGGTGTCTTCGCACCCATGATTATTCCGGCAGATTTTGAATCAGCAAAATAAGTTAATGATTTTCCCAAAACGTTTCCAACTTCATAGTAAGGTACCAACAAAATATCGGCTTTCCCACCTCCCTCTCCCTTATAACCCTTATGTTCGCATGCTTGTCTACTAATTGCTAAATCTAAAGCAACGGGACCTTCAGCCAAAACATTATATTTGCTCCATTTCTCACTCATATCTGCAATAGCCTTTGCATCTATAGTTGCCGGTATCTTTTCATTTACTACTTCTGCACCGGCAAGACATGAGGCATAAATTTTATCCAATCCCATTGCTTTGCAAACTTTTATTGCATTTTCTAGAATTTTTACTTTTTGTTCTAAATTAGGTGCTACATTAATGCCACCATCAGTTAAAAATAAAAATTTTGGATAAGAATTAACTTTATAAACCATTACATGGCTTATAAGACTATCTGTTCTTAAGCCATTGTCCTTATCCAAAACCGCCCTCATAATATCAGCTGTTTGAATTAAGCCTTTCATAAGAAAGTCTGCTTCTCCATTCCTAACCATTAAAACACTTTTTCTTGCAGCTTCGATTATATCAGGTTCATTAATTATTTGATATATTTCTTTTGATACACCTAAACTCAATAAAATAGACCTAATCTTATTCCCATCGCCTACTAAAACCGGATCAATCAGTTTCATTTCAGATGCTTTGTGAACAGCTTCCAACACATCCTTATCCTGAGCGGATGCAACAGCTAATCTCATAGTTTTTTTACTTCCCACAATGGAAAGAAGTTCATCGAAGTCTTTTATCATTATCACACCTCAAATATTATTTTTCTATTAATATTATACATATTATATTTGTTATCGGCAAGAAGGGTAAAATCTACATTACCATAGTATAGCTTATTATATTTGCTACAACAGTAACTAATAACCAAGTTCTTTATTTATTAACAAAACCTCTATTTCTATTTTGTTTGGATTTTTTTCAATAATTACTGTAACATTACACATTCTTTGTGGGCTATCGCAGTCGTTACATTTACCGGTAACAGCACATGGAGTGTTAAGTTTCAGCCTCCTTGCATTTTTATATGCATTATTCTTTATAAGTTCTATAGCATCATCAACATTTTTTGCTATTTTATTTATTCCGCATATAATATATACTTTTTTAGGTCCGTATACCATTGAAGTTGCTCTATTTCCTATACCATCAATATTAATAAGTTGTCCTTTTTCTGTTAAAGCATTAGTACTGGTCAAATAAACATCACAACGAGAAGCAAGTAATCGGGCACTATCAATACCTTCCGGGGTAGATTCTAACCAATGAAAATGAACTTCATTACCTCTCTTTTTTAAAATATTGGGAATATCTAGTTGTGATATAGTCATACTACCGCCTATACCAACACTCTCATCTACTTTTATCTTGTTTAGCAAAGCATCTAAAGCAGATTCTACATCATCAAAATACTGCGCCTTAAAATTATTTTTTCTTAGGGCTTCAATAATTTTCTTTGCTCTTTCACTCATAACCACTGCCACCTTTCCTTATTTTTTAATTATATGCTTTTAATCCTTTTCACTAGTTATCAAATTGATCTCCTCTTCAAGCCTGTCCTTATCAACAACAAAAAATGATAAACCCTCCATAGTTTTTGGGCTTCCCGGTATTGTATGAAATTCAATATTACCATTTTTAATGTTATTTGATTTTTTTATAAAATACATCATTTGATTTGGTGTCATGTTGCTTTTAACATTATCCTTTATGGGATCATGTATTTTTAAAAAATTTGACACAATATTTCCTTCTAACATTTTATCATAACCTAATTTTATTATGTGTTGCTGCATTTCAATCCTTCCCAAGTCACCGTTTTTATACCCTCCACCTTTATTATTTTTTCGCCATCTTAATAGTTTGATAATGTCCTCTCCCTTTTCTACTATCTGTCCTTTTTTAAAATGAATATGCAACTTATCAACCGGATCATCATAATCCATATTATGCGGCACTTCAACTTTTATGCCTCCTATTGCATCAACAATTGAAGTTACAGCTTTATAATCAAATTCAAAGTAATAGTGAATATCAGTGTTCAACAATATTTCAACGGCTTTTTTAGTTCCGCCGGCACCCTCACTCCCAAAAACAGCATTAATTTTTTTCTGTGCAGCAGCATTATACCCTTTTCTAGGGAAATAAGTATCACGTGGTATAGATATTATATCTATATTGTTTTCTTTCATATCGTAGCTTAAAAACATTAAAGTATCAGATAATTTGTTAGCAACACCTATTACAAGTACATTGACACGGCCTTTAGGAATCTTAACATCTTCCTCATCATTTGGTTTAACAGAAATTTCATTTAAAAACTTATATATAAATATATAAATAAACAAAATTCCTATCAAAAAAGTAATTAAGAAAATTTTTATAAAACGTTTTTTCAATTTTAGACCTCCAAAAAATTTGAAAATTACTAACTATATTATAAATATGCGTGTTAGATAATTCTTTTAATAATTTTTCCCTTTTCGTTATTGTTAATTAGATATATACTCTCAACCGAAATATCTTCCTTATCTATTATTTGAATTATATTGCCTAAATCAATGTTAGGAAGCCTTACAGATAAACCACAACTATGGCTTATTTCTCTGGGTACAGGTATTATAATAGTCTTATATCCTTTTGATAAAAATCGTTTATCAAATGATAATGCATCATGCGTTGTTTTAAAAGTTGCAAGATAATATTCATCATTCACCGCATCATACCTCACTTTATATTTAAACTTCAAACCTATTCTATTTAACTATTATTTTAAGTATTTATCAAGGTCTTTTTCCGTATATATTTCTATACCATTTTCAGCTAACAATTCAGCAAATATTCCATTCCCTTTAGTCAGCTTTCCGGAAAATGTTCCATCATATATGAATTCAAATCCACACGAAGGGCTATTAGACTTTAAAATTGCTTTTCTACATTTAAATAATTCACATATATATAAAGCCTCCTGAGCCCCTCTTATAAAATAACTTGTAACATCTAGTCCTTCAATGTTTTTAATAATTTTATCTTCTTTTGAACCAATAGCTTTATTCTTATAGCATATTTCTGAAGGCAACCTCGGAGTGGTTAATCCTCCTAATTGCTCCGGGCAAATCGGTATAAAGTTATGTTTATCTAATAAACTATCTATAAAAGGTATCTTATTATTTCCACCATCATATTTACAATTTACTCCAAGCAAACAAGCACTTATTAATATATTCATATTTGTCACTTCCTACTTGATTTCTACTATAGTTACTCCGAAGCCGCCTTCGTAATAACCTCCGGTTCTATAAGACTTAACATGAGGATGGTTCTTTAATAACTGTGTTATACCTGATCTTAAAACACCCGTTCCTTTTCCATGTATCAGTGTCACTGATTTTATATTTGTCAAGTAAACGTCATCTAAGTATTTATCTACATCTAATAGAGCTTCATCCAGCGTTTTTCCCCTCAAATCCACTTCTAAGGGAATATTAGTATCTCTAATGCCTCCCCTTTTTCTATTAATATATTCCTTATATTCCTCTTTAAAAATTTCATTTTTATTATCTTTTTCCAGTTTTAAATCAGATATATTTGCATTAACTTTCATAATTCCTACTTGAACAGTTAAATTCCCATTCTCATCGGGTAATGAAAGCACATTTCCTTTTTTATCTAATTTAATAATTCTTACTAAATCACCTAACTTTAGGTTCTTTGGAGGCATATGGTTTTTAAACTTTTTAAAAGCTAAATTATCTAAATTATTTTGAGCTTTATTTTCAATTCTCTTTAAACTAAGTTCTGCTTTTCTAGCAGTATTAAGCTTTTCTTTTGCTTCTTTTTTCATTGCTTCTTTTAGCTCTTCCATTATAATATTTAATTCTGATTTTTGACTTTCAATAATCCTTTTTGCTTCCTCATGGGCATTTTTTATTAAATTTTCTTTTTGTGCATTAATTCTATTTAATCTTTTACTTGCTTCCTGATTCATTAATTCAGCTTCATATCTAAGCTTTTCTGAAATACTTCTTTCTTCTTCTGCTTTTTTTCTACTTTCCTCCAAGCTAACAATAATATCTTCAAACTTTATTTTGTCCTTTGTCATAAATTCTTTTGCTTTTTCAATAATCCCTTCATTAAGTCCTAATTTTTTTGATATCTCAAAAGCATTTGATTTTCCCGGATTGCCTATAGAAAGCTTATACGTTGGCCTAAGTGTTTCAATATCAAATTCAACAGAACCGTTGCTTAAATCCGGAGTTATCAAAGCATATGCCTTAATCTCGCTATAATGTGTAGTAGCAATTGCCTTGATTTGTTTAGAGCGAAGTACTTCCAGTATTGCTATAGCTAAGGCAGCTCCTTCCGTTGGATCCGTTCCCGCCCCTAATTCATCTAACAAAACTAAAGATTTTTCCGTAACATCATTTAAAATAGAAACAATATTTTTCATATGAGAGGAAAAAGTGCTAAGACTTTGCTCAATGCTTTGCTCATCGCCTATATCTGCAAATACATAATCAAATAGACTTACCTCGCTTCCTTCGGCAGCAGGTATAAAAAGTCCGGATTGTGACATCAAAACTAATAATCCAACTGTTTTTAGTGAAACTGTTTTACCACCTGTATTTGGACCGGTTATTACTAATATATTAAATGTTTCTCCTAAATGCACATCAATGGGAACAACAATTTCGGCAGCTAACAAAGGATGTCTTGCTTTTTTAAGATTAATCCATCCGGAATTATTTACTATCGGTTTAAAACATTTTAGATCTAAAGAAAACTTGGCCTTTGCAAAAATAAAATCTAAAGTAGTCAATATGTCTAAATTTGTCCTAATCTCTTGATTCTTTTCAGATATCGCTTTGCTTAATTGTAACAATATTTTATTAACTTCATCTGTCTCTTTGAGTTTTAATTGTTTCAAATCGTTATTCATTTCAACAATTATCATGGGTTCTATATATAAAGTTGCTCCACTTGAAGACTGATCGTGAACTATACCGGATAGACTCCCCTTAAACTCCTGTTTCACCGGGATAACATACCTGCCATTTCTTATTGTAATGATTTGCTCTTGTAGAAATTTTTGATACGATACTGATGTTATTATGTTATTTAGTTTTTCTCTTATTCTGGCATTCATATCTTTAATTTTTTTTCTAATAGAAAAGAGTTCCGGACTTGCTCTATCTGATATTTCATCTTCATTTAAAACCACAGTATTTATTGATTTTGCAATATCATCCAAATTAACTAACAAGTTAATTAAATCGTTAATTATCGGATACAAGTCATTATCTTTATCTTCTTTCATATACGCCTTTACTTTTTTTATGCCTGCTATTGTATCCGAAATTTTTAACAATTCTCCATTTTCAAGGATGGTACCTAATTCTGCTCTTTTTAAAGTTGTCCTTATATCATATATTCCTTCTAAAGGGATATTACCTTTTTTAAGAATTATTTCAACAGCTTCATCGGTTTCTTGTAACCATTCTTTAACTTCATAAATATTGCTACTAGGCTTTAATTCAAGAGCTATCTCTTTGCCAAGATTTGAAACTGTATATTCAGCTAGTATTTCGATTATTTTCTGATACTCTAAAACTTTTAGTGTCCTTTCGTTCATGCTTTCACCTCATAATGTCATTTAGCTAGTAATATTATTATGCTTTTGCAACTATTTATCAGTTTTAGCTTTTGTACTTTTTAACTTATCCAACTCTTTTTTTGTTTTTAGAAGCTCAATTTGATTTTCAAAAAGTTTATTTTGAAGCTCTTTAATTGTATTTTTTGATACATCTAACTCACATTTTAAATCTTTTATCTCTTCTTTATATAAATTAGTTTCTCTATTTAACTTACTCACTTCTATCTGGGTTTTTGAAAATTCTTCTTGGGTAACTTTATAATGTTCTTTTAATGCCTCCAGATCTTGATTTGCATTATTTAGCTGTTCTATAGGAATTTTATATTCTTCTTTCATCTTTTCATGTTCTTCTTTTAATAATTCATAATTCTTTGAGCTTTTATGCAATTCATCAGCTAGATTTAAAGCGGTTAGAACAGCTATCATAGTTGAATTATATCTATTATTCTTGCTGCTTATTTCTTTCATCAGTTTATCAACATTATCCGCCAAATTTCTTATATATTCCTCGGGAGATTCTCCTAAAATAGTATATTCATTATCAAATATTTTCACTTGTACCCTTTTTCTAATAGTCATCATTTCAACTCCTTTAAGAGTAAATAAGGTTTAAGTATATATTCTTTATAAATTTTATTTTTCCTTCAAGTACTTGATTTGTTGCTTAAATTATATCAAAAAACGTAAAAAGATAAAGCTATTCATCAATCCTAAAGTCAATTTTGATATAATCCTAATTCAAATTAATTAATCTATTTTGCCATTATAATCTTGAATGGATAACTTTATCTTTTTAAAAACAAAGGTTAATTGTATACTATTGTCTTAAAATTGCGCCTACTTGATTTGCCAATGAATTTAAAATTTTGTTATGAGCTTTCGTTATGTCCTTTTCTGTCAAAGTTTTTTCACTGGAACGATATACAATTTTATATGCTAAACTTTTATATCCTTCTTCAATTTGAGAACCTTTATAAACATCAAACAGTTCCACTTTTTCTACTAATTTTGCTCCCTTAGTCCTTATGATTTCATCTATCTGACCAGCAGAAATTTCATCTGAAACAACAATTGCAATATCTCTCTCGATTGAAGGAAATTTAGGTAATGGTTTGTATTTCCTATCTAAATCGGTTTGTAAAACTAATTCATCAAAATCAAATTCTCCAACAAATACACTTAATGGAATATCAAAATTATCTATTACTATGGGATGAACTTCACCAAAAACACCGATTGTCTTATTATTGATTAGCAATTTTGCAACTTTTCCCGGATGAAACGTTTCATGATTGTCCGCAACAACTTTATAATTTTCTATATTTAAAGCAGACAAAAGGTTTTCTATTATTCCCTTTAAATCATAAAAGTCATATCCACCACCATACATGCCAATAGTCAAAACATCTTTTTCCTCGGGCAATTCATTAAGTGGCAAAGATTTTGCCAAATACACTTTTGATATTTCAAAAAAACAACCATCATCAACTTTTCGGTTATAATTTCTACTGATTAACTCCAACATGTTAGCTATGATTGTTGTTCTCATAATACTTTGATCCTCACCTATAGGATTAATAAGTTTTATTGCATTTCTCGAGGAGTTATCTTTATTGAGCTTAATCTTATTAAAACTCGAAGGGCTGACAAACGAATAAGTAAGAACCTCAAATAACCCTTGAGCAGTTAAACAGTTTTTTGCAATATCCACAATCTTTTGCTTATCACTAACTAGCCCCTGGGTAAAAGTTGTATCCATTAGTTTTGAAGGAATATTATCATAACCGTATAAACGTGCTATCTCTTCATTTATGTCCGCCTCCATCATAATATCATCTCTAAATGTAGGAACAATAATATCAAGCATTTTATTTCCTGTCACTTCAAATTCTAAAGATTTAAGCATTCTTTTTACTTCGCTTATTTTCACATCTATGCCAAGGAGCCATTTAACTCTGTCAGTATCAAACTTAATAACTCTTTTGTTCTTTTTATTAGGATAAAAATCAATAATACCATCTACAACTTCTCCGGCTCCAAGCTTTTCTATAAGGTAACATGCTCTATTTAAAGCAAATGAAGCAAGTTCCATATCCAAACCTTTTTCAAATCTTGAAGATGCTTCTGTCCTAAGTCCTAGTAATTTAGACGACTTTCTAATACTAACCGGGTTGAAGTTTGCACATTCTATTGCTACTTCCCTAGTGTCATTTTCTATTTCACTATCAAAACCACCCATGATTCCTGCAACCCCGATAGCCCTTTCCTCATCTGCTATAACCAAAACGGATTCATCTAACACTCTGTCTTTTTCGTCTAAAGTGGTTATTTTTTCATTTTTATTTGCATTCCTAACAATTATTTTTCTTTTATTCAACTTTTTTAAATCATAAGCATGCATCGGTTGCCCCAATTCCAACATAACATAATTAGTTATATCTACAATGTTATTAATAGGTCTTACACCTGATTTGATTAATCTTTCTTGCATCCACATCGGTGAGCTTTTTATAGTAATATTTTTTATAACTCGTACAGCAAGTCGTGGGCATAAATCAATATTCCTTACATCTATAGATATATAATTATCAACTTCTTTTGACTCACTTGGAGAATCTATTTGCGGATACTTTAAATCTTTTTTAAGAGTCGCAGCCGCTTCTCTGGCAATTCCTAAAATGCTTAGGCAATCAGGTCTATTATTTGTGATTTCAAACTCAATAATTTTATCATCTAAGCCCAATACCTTTTTTATATCTTCTCCCAAAGGGTATTCTTTTTCGAATATATGAATACCATCGGTCATATCAGTCCCCTCAGGTAAATTCTCTGCTTCCAATTCAAGCTCATCAGGAGAACAAAGCATACCTTTTGATTCTACACCCCTTAGATTGCCTTTTTTTATTCTGGTGCCATCAGGCAAAGTTGAACCATGCAATGCAACGGGTACATAATCCCCTTCTTTGATATTTGTTGCGCCTGTGACAATTTGCACAATCTCGCTACCAACATCCACATTTGTTATTATTAACTTTTCAGCATTGGGATGGTCTTTTATTTCTATGATTTTTCCAACAACAACTTTATCAATATTTTTTCCCGTTTCTTTTACAGATTCTACATTGGATCCGGACATAATCATAAAATCAACAAAATCATTTATTTCCAAATCTATATCAACATAGTCCATTAACCATTTTATCGGAACAAGCATTACTTTCCCTCCTTTTAAAACTGCATTAGAAATCTTTTATCATTTTCGAACATAAGCCTAAGATCAGAAATATCATACTTCAGCAAAGCAATCCTATCTAATCCCATTCCAAAAGCAAATCCTGAATATATCTCCGGATCAATACCGCAATTTGCAAGTACATTTGGGTGAACCATCCCGGAACCTAAAATTTCAATCCAACCTGTATCTTTACATATGTGACAGCCACTCCCATTACATGAAGAACATGTGCAGTCCATTTCCGCACTAGGCTCAGTAAACGGAAAGTTGTGAGGTCTAAATTTTGTTTTAGTTTTTTCTCCATAAAACATTTTTGCAAAAACCTCTAGTGTTCCTTTAAGGTTTGCCATAGTAATACCCTTATCTACCACTAAACCTTCTATTTGATGAAACATTGGCGAATGAGTAGCATCAATTTGATCTGATCTGAAAACTTTTCCCGGAACAATTACTCTAATCGGAGGTCCTTGTTTTTCCATTATCCTAACTTGATTTGGCGATGTTGAAGATCTAAGCAAAATATCTTCTGTAATATAAAAGGTGTCTTGCATATCTCTGGCAGGATGAGTTTCACTATGATTAAGAGCATCAAAATTATAATATACGGTTTCTATTTCAGGGCCCTCCGCAACCGAAAAGCCCATACCTATAAATATTTGAATTACTTCATCCAAGACTTTTGTTAACGGATGTTTATTACCAATTTTTTTTCTTTTTCCCGGTATAGTCACATCTATAGATTCATGCTGAAGTCGCAATTCCAGATCTTTTTTCTTAAGATTAATGGTTGCTTCTTCTATTCTTTTATTAATACCATTCCTTATGTCATTCGCCATCTGGCCAATTATAGGCCTTTCTGTGGGATTAAGCTTTCCCATTTCTCTTAATAATAGTGTTAGTTCTCCCTTTTTGCCTAAGTACCTAACCCTTATGTCATCTAATTGTTTAAGTGTTTGTACTTTTTTAATTGCATCCGAAGATTCTTCTTTTATTCTTTCCAAATTATCCTTCATATATAGACTCCTTTCTTCTAGAATATTTTAAAAATTTACTTTTAATAAGGTTTGTATAAACAATTATTAATAAAAAAACCTTCAATCCCAAAATAAAGGGACGAAAGTTTCCGCGGTACCACCCTAATTGCCTATTAAAGCCTCTTTTTTTTAACGGTTAACCCGTTGGAGCCTACTCTATTCAACTCCAAATCTCCTGAGTGAACTTCAACTAATCTAATCTGGTAACGTTTCCAGCCCATGACGTTACGTCTCTTAAGATATTATTAGTTTACTCTCTCTTTCATTGATTTATTAATATACACTATATAATAATGGATTATAGCATAGGAATTATCACATTACAAGATTTTCAAACTATTTTGCTATTATTTTAGTTGCATTTCTCTGCTTATATCCTAATTGCCTCTTATGCTTTCATACATAAGTATTGCCGCCGCAATAGAAGCATTTAAAGATTCAGCATGGCCGGGCATTGGTATATTAACCTTTTTATCAACTAAATCTAAAGCCTGTTCTGACAAACCTGTGGATTCATTTCCAATTACTAAGGCAAATTTCTCCTTAAAGCCTATATTATAGCTTGCTACACCGTTAGTGACACTGGAGCCAATGGTTAATACGTCCTTACTTTTTAGCAAATTTAATGAATCTGTTATATCTACGTTTATAATAATAGGTAAGTGAAATAACGAACCCATAGTAGCCCGTATAGTTTTACTATTATATAAATCAACACAGCCTTTTGAAAGTGCAACACAATTATAATTACATGCGTCAGCAGTTCTTATGATAGTTCCTAAATTGCCCGGATCTTGTATTTCCTCTAAAACAATCAATTTCAATATGTCTTTATTTAGAATACTATTAAAATCATACTTTGCTTTTTCTATAATACCCACTATTCCTTGGCTTGATTCAGTTTCTGAAAGTTCTTTAAAAATCCACTCATCTATTTGATATATTGGTATTTCTCTATCTTTGCAAAGGTTTAAAATACTAATTATTTCATGATTATTTATATTCTCAGATGATATAAAAATCATTTTTAAATTTGCAGCAAAAGATATTGCTTCTTCGATAATCTTTTTCCCTTCGATTAAAAAATGATTTGTTAAATCTCTATGTTTTTTTCTCATTAAAGATCTGGCAAATTTAATATGCTTGTTTTTCTTGCTATAAATAATACTTGGCATTCTATCACCATTGTTTCTTTTTATCACTATGTCAAAAATAAGTCGTACCAATCAAAAAAATTTAAAATCGGTAGATGCAGAAAAAGACCTTACGGTCTTTTAAGCATTTAAACTTTCTTTGGCTATGTTAACAAGTTTAGCAAAGGCTATTTCATCATTAACAGCTAAATCTGCGAGCATTTTTCTATTTATATCCATACCTGAGGATTTTAATCCGTTTATAAATCTGCTATATGAAATTCCATTATTTCTTGCCGCAGCATTTATTCTGGTTATCCATAGTTTTCTGAAATCTCTTTTTCTTTGTTTTCGACCAATATATGAATTCCTTAATGCTCTTAGCACGGATTCATTTGCAATTGTATATTTTTTACTTCTGGCACCAAAATAACCTTTAGCCAATTTTAAAATTTTTCTGCGTTTTTTATGAGAATGAACTGCTCTTTTTACTCTTGCCATTTTAATGCTACCTCCTTATGCATTTATTTATATGGGATAAGCTTTTTAATATTCTTTGCTTCTGCCGGGCTGACATAAGTTCCTTTTCTAAGTCTTCTCTTTCTCTTAGCAGTCTTTTTTGTTAATATATGTTTTTTAAAAGCTTTAGCTCTCTTTATTTTGCCTGATTTAGTAAGACTAAATCGCTTTGCAGAAGATCTATGTGTTTTTTGTTTTGGCATTTTAGTGTCCTCCTTATACTATTGTTGTTTAGGTGATAAAACCATCGACATGTTTCTACCTTCTAGCTTTGCAGATTTTTCAATAGAAGCATAGTCCTTTACTATTTCAAAAAAACGTTCTAAAGCTTTTTGACCAAAGGCTACATGGTCGACTTCTCTTCCTCTAAATCTTATTGTAACTTTAACTTTATTACCATCAGTCAAAAACTTTTGAGCATTTTTAGCTTTAATATTAAGATCATGAGCTTCAATCTTTGGAGAAAACCTAATTTCTTTAACACTTATAACTTTTTGGTTTTTCTTAGCTTCTTTATCTCTTTTGCTTTGCTCAAAAACAAACTTTCCATAATCCATTATCTTACACACCGGTGGTTTAGCAAGTGGTGCTATTTTAACTAAATCCAACATTCTTTCTGATGCCATTTCAAAGGCTTGCTTGGATGACATAATACCAAGTTGTTTACCGTCAGAATCAACCACTCTAATCTCTTTATCTCTAATCTCTTCATTAATCTGAACATCCCTACTGTTACTTATAATTAATCACCTCCAAAATAAATTGAGCAGGTAGACACTCTCTCCACCTGCCCATAAAAATTCACAAAGTATATGGACTATAGAAACCTTTCTAGCTATAGCTGCAAGGTGAGAAGTGGAACTTCTACTTAAAAATTTTTCTTGACTTATTAATATTATCATTTATATAAAATTCTGTCAACTGTTTAAAACCCTAGACAGCTTTAACGAGTAAACTTTATACATAAATATATATATCCAATATTTATTACGTAGAATTCCAAATATTCTGAATTTAACCTTTCTGTCACTAATTGAAAAAAC
>Ga0172382_10003271_pt1 | contig 25870 bp, 25 predicted proteins | sample Leawel138RmetaG_FD_122245 | JGI IMG/M metagenome (GOLD analysis project Ga0172382, IMG submission 122245) | Leachate microbial communities from a municipal landfill in Southern Ontario, Canada - Leachate well 138R metaG | ecosystem: Engineered > Solid waste > Landfill > Unclassified | place...
CCCTGGGCCACGGCGCCGGAGCGGTCCATGGCGGCCTTGTCGACCAGCTTGATCTTCACGTCCTTACCCGTCTCGGCCTTGACGGCTTCGACCCAGCGCATCATTTCGTAGGCGGCACCGCAGCAAGCCATGCCACCGCCGATCAGCAGAACGTCGAGTTCTTCCTGTACAACCTCAGGTGCTTCAAACGTACCAGCCATGATCTTGGTTCCTCGAATTCGTTGATTACTTGCGGATCAGTTCAGAGGCATCGCCAGCGCGGTAGCCCTTCATCACGCCACCGTCTTCCGTGCCGGTGAAGAAACCGGGCTTGGCGAGGTCGGCGAGCTTGGCCGCAGGCTTGTTGCCGTACGGATCGATGGAACCCTCAGGCGTGGTACGGATGGGGAACTTGAAGCGCTTCATGGTGCCGTTGCGGAACTTGATGGTCCACATGATGGAATCGGAACCGCGCAGCGGCTGAACCTGGCCACCGAGGGGGACGATGTCGGCATAGTGGCGGGCTTCGATGGCACCCTGCGGGCAGATCTTCACGCAGGAGTAGCATTCCCAGCACTGCTCGGGTTCCTGGTTGAAGGCCTTCATTGCATGGCCGGTTTCAGAGCCGTCCTTGTCGAGCTTCATCAAATCGTGCGGGCAAATGTACATACAGGCGGTTTTGTCCTGCCCTTTGCAACCATCGCACTTCTCGGTACGAACATAAGTTGGCATTGCTTCACTCCTTCGTTGAAGTAGTCACAGATACACACATCCCCGTCCCGCACGGAAGACGGTGAAAACCCTCATTTGGCCGAATGGCCGGTCAGCTTGACCTCAACCTTCTCGGTCAGCCCCCCGTAGTACTCGCGCAGGATGGCCAGCACCTCGGGGCGGGAGAATTCGGCCGGCACTTCGGCGTCTTCCGAAAGCATCTTGCGGAGCTTGGTGCCCGACAGCAACAGGCGATCGCTGTCACCATGCGGACAGGTGCGCGCGGAGGCCATGCCGCCGCACTTGTAGCACCAGAAAGTCCAGTCGATTTTCAGCGGCTGGGTCTCCAGTGACCCTTTCGGGATTTCGTCGAAGATGTGGTGTGCGTCGAACGGGCCGTAGTAGCTGCCGACGCCGGCATGGTCGCGACCCACGATGAGGTGCGAACAGCCGTAGTTCTGGCGGAACAGGGCGTGCAGCAGCGCCTCACGCGGACCGGCGTAGCGCATGTCGAGCGGATAACCCGCCTGCACGATGGTGTTGTTGACGAAGTAGTTGTCGACCAGGGTGCCGATGGCGCGGGCGCGCACGTCGGCCGGGATGTCGCCGGGCTTGAGGTTACCGAGCAACGAGTGGATCAGCACGCCGTCGCAGGTCTCGATGGCCACCTTGGCCAGGTATTCGTGCGCGCGGTGCATGGGGTTGCGGGTCTGGAATGCCGCCACCTTGCTCCAGCCCATGGATTCGAACAGGGCACGGGTCTGCTTCGGGGTGAGGAACAGTTCGCCGTACTTGCTGGGGAATTCGCCCTGCGACAGCACCTTTACGGGGCCGGCGAGATTCACTTCGCCTTGCTCCATCACCATCTTCACGCCCGGGTGCTCCATGTCGGTGGTCTTGAACACCGTGGCGCATTCGTGGGCCTTGTTGATGGTGTATTTCTCGGTCACCTGCATGGTGGCCAGGATCTCGCCGTTGTCCGCATCGACCAGTGCGATGTCGGCGCCGGTCTTGAGACCGTCAGCGGTGGCCTTGTCCGTGGAGAGGGTGATCGGGATCGGCCAGAACAGGCCGTTGGCCATTTTCATGCCGTCGCACACGCCCTGCCAGTCGGCATGGGTCATGAAGCCGTCCAGCGGGGTGAAACCACCGATGCCCAGCATGATGATGTCGCCTTTCTCGCGGGAACTCACCCGCAGCTGGGGCAGCGTCTTTGCACGTGCAAGTTCCGCGTTCAGTGCATCGCCTTCGAGCAGCAGGGGCTTGAGACTGCCGCCGCCGTGCGGATTGACCAGAGCCATAAATCCTCTCCCTCGAAAAAATCAGAATCGTGTGAAGGTAGCATCTACCCGGTGGTTATAAAGGCTAGCACCGAGTTAAAAATGACCGTAACGCACATTTCTTTATGGGCGGATAAAGCACCGCCGAGATTAAGCAATTGCTAATTGATTTCGATCAATAAAACGCGACCCTGCGCCGCCCACGCGATCGCACCGGAGGCCTGAAGTTTCCAGGGATAACAACGAGTAACACGATTGTGCCGGTTCAGGTCCAGCGCAGGGCATGCGGGCCGTTCTCCCGGCGGCCGGGAAGCGCCCCTCCCAAAGGTGATAGGGCGCCTCCTTAACGCCGGTCTACACTTAAATACTTTCTAATATTGGTCCACCATTTAACATTCTCTTCCGTCCGACCAGTGGGCCGTGGCGATGCCGTGACCAAGGTCGGCCTCTATGAGGCGACGCCTAACCTCAAGAAGGCGCTCGATGAGCGCCGGCTCACGCTCGGCGTAGGCCGCCGCGTCGGGCACCCGGTTCACCACGACCCCAAGCAGTTCGGTGATGGCGTTGCCGATGGAGTTCTGGCTGATGGTGACGATGAGCTTGCCGTCGTCGTTGCGGTAGATGAGCTGCTTGAAGGCCGGCTGCCAGCGAATGGCGTTGGCGTAGCGTGCGTCCGTGATGCAACGGTCGCGCACCTTTTTGGCAGTCGCGATAAAATTGTCGTTGCACAACAGCACGCTCTCCACCTGTCCCGGGAAATGCAGGTCGTCCAGCATGTCCGCGTTGCGCGTGGACACCTGTGAGAAGAATGTCCGGTAAAAGTCGAGAAATCCCTTCAGGATCAGGTCGTATTCGTTCCAGAAGTCGATCCCTTTGAGGGCCTCCGCGCCGCCGCGGACCTCCCAACTGGGCAGTCCCTGCGGATAGCCGGTGAGGCTCAGCCGGGCGTCGCGGGCCGGGACGAGCACGTCCAGGTCGAGCGCCCGCTCGAAAAAGGCCCGGTACACGTCGCGCATATAGGCCTGGAACAGGCTGTGCTGGCCGCCGTCGGTGAGGTTCGGGTTTTTCGGGTCGGCGAGGGGTGCACGGCGCAGCTCATCCATGGGGAACACGATAAAGTGGTTGTGCAGCATGCGGATACTCGGCACCCCCGGCGAGGTGAGCGGCCACGTGGCGTCCAGGCTGGCCTCACCCGCGAGCACCAGCGCCTCACCGGGGTCGGGATAGCGCTCCAGCATGTAGCCGATGATGATCTGGTTCATCCGGTTCCACACACGCCGCGTGGCCGCCGGCACCTGGGTGCGGCGCACCGGTCGCCCAAGCGGATTCAGGATGGTGTTGGAGGTGTTGTAGATGATGGAGGTGTCGAATTCGTTGCTGTGACCGAGCGCCTTGCGGTAGAGCAATAAATTTTCCGGATTCACCAATAAGCCGTTGTTATGAACAAGGTCGTTGAGGTTCTCCGTGCTGTTGAAAAATTCGTTGGGCTTCATGCCCTCGGGCACATCCAGCGGGATGGGACGGAACGGCGTGACGATTTCGCGAGGCGCTGACTGCATGAGACTCCCCCTCCAACTTTGTTTTATACGCGTATAAGCCCATTGGTAGTGGCAGGAATGTTACTTCCACCCCTACCATCGTACGTGGCCACAAAATGAAGTTTCACTATAACTAGTGGCTGCAGACAAGAACATAACGAGTGCGTGAAGCCATACGGCAGCGAGTGGGAACGAAGCCGCTCGACCGCCGGTAGCGCTCGTACACGATTTATTTTCATTCAAGAAGGAGTACCACATGCGCCTCATACTTCTCGGTGGCCCCGGAGCCGGCAAAGGCACACAAGCCAATTACATCAAGGAACGCTACGACATCCCCCAAATCTCTACCGGCGACATGTTGCGCGCCGCCGTAAAGGCGGGCACCCCGCTCGGCATGGAGGCAAAAAAGATCATGGATGCGGGTGGGCTGGTGTCCGACGACATCATCATCAACCTGGTGAAGGAACGCATTCGTGAAGCGGATTGTGCGAAAGGGTTTTTGTTCGATGGCTTCCCGCGCACCATCCCCCAGGCCGAAGCCATGCGTGAGGCCGGTGTCGACATCGATTACGTGGTTGAGATCGACGTGCCCGACGAGGAAATCATCCGCCGCATGAGCGGCCGCCGCGTACACGTGGCCTCGGGCCGCACCTATCACGTGATGTTCAATCCGCCCAAACAGGAAGGCGTGGACGATGTCACCGGCGAACCTTTGATCCAGCGCGACGACGACAAGGAAGAGACGGTGAAAAAACGCCTGGACGTGTATCACTCCCAGACCGAGCCCCTGGTGGACTACTACTCCAGCTGGGCAGCCATGGCCGACAAGCGCGCACCGAAATATGTGAAGATTCCGGGCACGGGCAAGGTCGAGGGTATCCGCGACGCCATTTTCGACGCGCTGGGCTGATTGAAGGAATTGGGCCACCGAGGGCACAAACCACAGAGGTCGAACCCGCATTCCGCCTGACCTGGCGGTGCATGGTCGTCGCGCGCTTGCCCCGCCTCTGTGCCCTCCGTGGCTGATTGATTTCCAAACGTGATCGAACGGAGCAGAGTAATGGCCAACAAGAAGAACGCCTTTTACGCGCAATCGGGCGGTGTAACCGCCGTCATCAATGCCTCCGCCTGTGGCGTGATCGAGACCGCGCGCAAGCATACGGACCAGATTGGCAAGGTGTACGCGGGCCGCAACGGCATCATCGGCGCGCTCACCGAAGACCTCATCGACACCAGCATGGAATCCAGCGAGGCGATTGCCGCGCTGCGCCACACGCCCTCGGGTGGCTTCGGTTCCTGCCGTTACAAGCTCAAGAGCCTGGAGAAGAACCGCCGTGAATACGAGCGCCTGATCGAGGTGTTCAAGGCACACAACATCGGTTACTTCTTCTACAACGGCGGTGGTGACTCCGCCGATACCTGCTACAAGGTCTCCCAGTTGTCCGAGGCCATGGGCTTCCCCATCCAGGCCATCCACGTGCCCAAGACCGTGGACAACGACCTGCCCATCACCGACAACTGCCCCGGCTTCGGCTCGGTGGCCAAGTACATCGCCGTCTCCACCCTGGAGGCCTCCTATGACGTGCGCTCCATGGCCAAGACGTCCACCAAGCTGTTCGTACTGGAGGTGATGGGACGCCACGCGGGCTGGATCGCCGCCGCGGGCGGTCTGGCCGAGCAGCACGGCATTCCCGTGGTGATCCTGTTCCCCGAGATCGAGTTCGATCAGGCCAAATTCCTTGCCAAGGTGAAGGACAACGTGCAGAAGCACGGCTATTGCACCGTGGTGGTATCCGAGGGCTGCCACTGGCCCGACGGCAAGTTTCTCGCCGAGCAGGGCACGCGTGACGCCTTCGGCCACGCCCAGCTGGGCGGCGCGGCACCGGTGGTGGCCAACATGGTCAAGGAGGCCCTGGGCTACAAGTTCCACTGGGCCGTCGCCGACTACCTGCAGCGCGCGGCGCGTCACCTGGCCTCCCGTTCCGACGTGGAGCAGGCCTATGCCATGGGCAAGGCGGCCGTGGAGTTTGCTCTGGCCGGCCACAACGCGGTGATGCCCACGGTGGTGCGCAAATCCTCCTCGCCCTACGTGTGGGAAGTGGGCATGGCCGACCTCGCCAACGTGGCCAACGTGGAGAAGTTCATGCCCCGCGACTTCATCACCGAGGACGGCTTCGGCATCACCGACAAGTGCCGGGAATATCTCGTTCCCCTGATCCAGGGTGAGGACTACCCCCCGTACGAAAACGGCCTGCCCCGCTACGTGACCCTCAGGAACGAGGCGGTGGAGAAGAAACTGCCGGCCTTCGAGCTATAACCCAACAAGGCTCAACGCAAAGGCGCAAAGCGCGCAAAGGATCCGCGGGGATCCTGCGGCTTTGCGTTGGGCTGTTTCTTCTGCTTCCGGGCCAGAGCACCCCATCCGGGCGGTTACGTCGCTGCCGTCCGGGCACTATACTGAGCAGACTTTCAGGAAGTGCCTAATGCCGCAGCTCACCGACACCTTTGGCCGCCGTATCGAATACGTCCGTCTTTCGGTCACGGATCGCTGCGACCTGCGCTGCTTCTACTGCATGCCCAAGGGCTTCCATGATTTCGAGGAGCCCGAGAACTGGCTCAGCTTCGATGAGATCGGCCGCGTCATGGCGGCTTTTGCCGATCTGGGTGTGCGCCGGGTGCGCATCACCGGCGGCGAACCCCTGGTGCGCCATGACCTGCCGCAGCTTGCCGCCAGGCTTTCGGCCATTCCCGGTATCGAAGACCTCTCGCTGTCCACCAACGCCGTCCAGTTGGAAAGGCACGCCACCGCACTGCACCGTGGCGGCATCTCGCGGCTGAACGTCAGTCTGGACAGCCTGGATGACGAACGCTTCCGCACCATCACCGGCGGCGGCCGCCTGGACAAGGTGTTGGCGGGGCTCATGGCTGCGAAGCGCGAAGGCTTTGCGCCCATCAAGATCAACATGGTCGTGATGAAGGGCGTGAACGACCATGAAGTGGAGACCATGGTCGATTTTTGTATCGAGCACGGCTTCACCCTGCGCTTCATCGAGACCATGCCCATGGGCGACACGGGCCGCGATGCCGCCGGTCATTTCATCGACCTGCGCGAGGTGCGTGCGCGCCTCGAGCGCCGCTTCCCGCTGGTACCGGGCGTGATGCCGGGCGGCGGTCCCGCCCGTTACATGCAAGTGGCCGGCACCGAACTGCGCATCGGCTTCATCACCCCCATTTCCCAGCACTTCTGCGAAACCTGCAACCGTGTACGGCTTTCCGTGGACGGCACCCTCTACATGTGCCTCGGCCAGGATCACGCCTTTCCCTTGCGCCCCCTGCTGCGCGCCGGTGCCGATCACGAGGCCCTCAAGGCCGCCATCCTGCAGGCCATCGAACGCAAACCCGCACGCCACGAGTTCAGCGAAAAGCCCGCACAGGTCATGCGTTTCATGTCCATGACCGGTGGTTGACGGTCAGGCAGCCCACAAGCACTGGACGGGCGGGCCCCACGACGCGGGCTCTTACGGCAAGAGCGGATCCAGGTTCAGTGCCGGTGCGGCCTGTTGCGGAGGGCGGCCGTGGAGGTAGGGAATCACGCCGAGCAGTGGTGCGGGCAGGCGCACTGACAGGTCCTGGACGCTCTCGGCGACCATTTCCATCTGCGCATCGACCAGGTTCGCGACCCAGCCCGCGAGCGGCAGGCCGGAGCGCTCGATGCTCTCGCTGGTCAGCAAGGCATGGTTGATACAGCCGAGACGCAACCCAACCACCAGGATCACGGGCAGGCCCAGCCGTACGGCCATGTCGTTTACGCCCATGGTCCCTACGAGGGGTACACGCCAGCCGCCGACACCCTCGACCACGAGACAGTCCGCCTGAGCAGCGAGCGTGTGCGCCATGGCTGTGATGTGTTCCAGGTCCAGTCGCACGCGTGCACGGTGGGCCGCGATATGCGGTGCCACCGCGGGCTCGAAGGCATAGGGATTCACCCGCGGGTAGGGGACCGGATACGAAGCGGCCGCCAGCAATTGCTCCGCATCGGCATTGCGCAAGCCCGCAGGTGTGGCGACACAGCCCGAGGCAATGGGCTTCATGCCTTGAACACACAGGCCGCGGGCACGCAGGGCGTGCATGAGCGCCACGCTCACGCAGGTCTTGCCCACGCCCGTATCCGTACCGGTGACGAACCAGCCTTTCATCATCGATTCCGGCGCAGACTATCGAGCGAGACGTGGACCTCCTGCGGCGCACCCCGGGCAGGCCGGGTCGTGCCTGCCCAGGCGTGGCCGTACAGCACCTCATAGGTGGCAGGCAGGCGTCCGTCGCGGCGGAATTGCTCATAGGCCGCACGCATTGCCGCCAGGCGCCGCCGGCCCGTGAGGCCGCGCGCACGGCCTGCATTCACGTTGTGTGCACCGATGGCCTTCAGGTCGCGCAGCAGGCCGTCCGCCTCTGCGTAGGTCACAATGATGTCCTCGCGGTCCATCACCGGCTCGGCGAACTGCGCACGCAGCAGGGCATCCCCCACGTCATGCATGTCCTGAAAGGCGTTCACATGCACCGCGCCATCCGCTGCCGACCAGCTGGCGCGCAGCTCCTTGAGGGTGTCGGGACCGAAGGTGGTGAACATGAGTAACCCACCCGGCGCAAGCACGCGGCGGAATTCGGCGAACACCTGGTCCAGCGGGTTGCACCACTGCAGGGTGAGATTGGAGACCACCATGTCCACGCTCGCATCGGCGAGCGGCAGGCGCTCCACATCGGCACAGACGAAGCCGTGGTGCCGTAGACGCCGCGCAAGGAACCCGAAACGTGCCCGCGCTCGACGCACCATGGCGTGGGCGAGATCGAGCGCGACAATCTGTGCCTTGGGATAACGCCGGGCCAGTGCCGCACTCACGTAACCGGTGCCGGCGCCGGCATCGAGGATGCGGCGCGGTTGCAGGCGCACCAGATCGAACCGCTCCAGCAAACGGTCCGCCACCGTGCGTTGCAGCACCGCCGCTGCATCATAGGCCGCGGCGGCCTGCTCGAAGGAACGCCGTACCTCACGGCGTAAAACCCGGTACTCGTCATTCATGCAGAAAGGCCATGAGCATGCGCTCGAATTCATCGGGATGAGAAAGAAACGGGGCGTGGCCGGCGCCTTCGACAAGGGCGAGTCGTGCGCGGGGCAACGCTTCTGCCGTGTGCGTCGCCGCCCGGGTCGGCACCAGTACATCGCGGGTGCCATGGATGATCAGCGTGGGCAGTGTAACGTGGTCGAGCACGCCGCGCAGATCCGTATCACGCAACACATCGAGTCCGCCGCGCAAGGCCGCAACGGACGGCTCCCCGCGCGCAAAGACGGTATCGCGCAAGACGCGCAGTTCGTCGCGTGCCCGCTCGGAGCCGCGTACCTGCAGGGCGAGGAAGCGCAACACAGTGGCACGCCAATCAGCGGTCAGTTCGGCGGCGAAAGCGGCCAGGACCTCGGGTGCCATCGCCTGGGGCCAGTCGGCCACCTGTACGAAGCATGGCGTAGCACCGACCAACGCCAGCTTGCGCATGGGCACGCCTGCCCGTGCGGCGGCCAAGGCAACGAGACCGCCCAGCGACCAGCCTACCCAGGCAGCATCGGCAGGCACGCGCGCGGCAACCGCCTGCGCCAGGGCCTCGGCACTGTACGGGGCGGGCAGGGTCGCGCTCGCACCGAATCCGGGCAAGTCCACGCGTAGCACCGTGCAGGTGGCTGCCAACGCCCGGGCAGTGCGCGCCCACACCCCGCCGTGCAACCCCCAGCCGTGGATCAGTACCACGGGCGGTCCGCTGCCTTCGATGTCGATGTGAATACTCAAGCTCAATTTTTTGGCGCAGCAGATTCGTTCAACAGCGATATGCAGTCATGCCTCAGACACCGGCGCGAGCGGGAAGTCGGTTCCCGCGCTGCGCTGCGACGACCGCAACCCCTGGACCCACCCTGCCCTTCGGGGTGGCTTGTCTACCCTCGTGCATCGGGCAGTTCACTCAGGGCCTGCAGCAGGCGATCCACCTGCGCCGCGCTATGCGCGGCCGACAGGGTCACGCGCAGGCGCGCCGTACCTTCCGGCACCGTGGGCGGACGGATGGCCGAGATGAGGATGCCCCGTTCTTCCAGTGCCGCACTCATGGCGAGCGCTCGTTGCGGGTCGCCGACGAGGATGGGCTGCACCGGCGTGGACGAATCCATGAGCGGCAGACCCAGTTCCCGCGCACCCGTGCGGAAACGTGCGATGAGCGCCTGCAGGTTTTCACGGCGCCAGCCTTCCTCCTGCACCAGCCGCAGGCTGGTGCGCGTGGCCTCGGCCACGGCGGCCGGCATGGCCGTGGTGAAGATGTAGGTGCGCGCCTGCTGGATGAGCGTTTCGATCACGTCCTCATCACCGGCGACGAAGGCGCCGAAGGTGCCGAAGCCCTTGCCCAATGTGCCGACCAGTAGCGGTACGTCCTGCGGCCCCAGGCCATGGACCTCCAGGCTGCCGCGACCCGTGGCGCCGATGACGCCGAGGCCGTGGGCGTCGTCCACCATGAGTGTTGCACCCTGGGCGCGGGCAGCATGAGCCAGGGCGCCCAATGGCGCGACGTCGCCATCCATGGAGAACACACCGTCGGTCACCACCAGCTTGCGATGCGCCGTGCTTGCCGCGAGGTCGCGCGACAGCGCCGCCACGTCTGCGTGTCCGTAGCGTGCAAAACGCGCGCGCGACAGCAGGCCGGCGTCCAGCAATGAGGCGTGGTTGAGACGGTCCTCGAACACCGCATCGCCCACGGTGAGCAGGCCGGCCACGGCACCCAGGTTCGCCATGTAGCCGGTGGAAAACAGCAGCGCGCGCGGGTAGCCGGTGAAGGCCGCCAGTTCCTCTTCGAGGGTCTGGTGCGGCCGCTGGTGTCCCGCCACCAGATGCGCGGCGCCGCTGCCCACGCCGTACACGCCGGCCGCCCGCTGAAAGGCGGCGATCACCGCCGGGTGGTTGGCCAGGCCGAGGTAATCGTTGGAACAGAAGGCCAGCCGTTCGCTGCCGTCCACGGACAACACAGGACCTTGTGGCCCGTCCACGGTGCGGCGGCGGCGGTAAAGGCCCGCCGCCTCGCGCCGGGCCAGTTCGTCACGCAGATCCCGCATCAGACGGCGAGGGCGCGCAGGTCCAGGCGCTGGAACAGCTCGCGATCGCGGTCGGTGGTGGCATTGTCGGTGGTGAGCAGCTTGTCGCCGAAGAACAGTGAATTGGCGCCGGCAAAGAAGCACAGGGCCTGGGCCTCGTCGCTCATCTCCTCGCGCCCGGCAGACAGGCGCACATGGCTGGAGGGCATCATGATGCGTGCCGCGGCCACGGTACGAATGAACTCCAGGTCATCCAGGTCCGGCACGTCCGCCAGGGGTGTGCCCGGCACCTTCACCAGCTTGTTCAACGGCACGCTCTGGGGGTGACTCGGCAGATTGGCCAGCTCCACCAGCATGGCGGCACGATCGCGGCGGGTTTCGCCCAAGCCGAGGATGCCGCCGGCACACAGGTTCAGACCCGCCTTGCGCGCGTGGGCCAGGGTTTCCAGGCGATCATCGTAGCTGCGCGTGGTGACCACGTTAGGATAGTGCTCGCGCGAGGTATCCAGGTTGTGGTTGTAGTAGTCGAGGCCGGCCTCCTTGAGGCGCAGCGCCTGTGCCTCGGTGAGCATGCCCAGGGTGACGCAGGACTCCATACCCAGGGCCTTTACGCCCTCGATCATGGCGATGACCTTGTCCAGGTCCTTATCATTGGGCTTGCGCCAGGCTGCACCCATGCAGAAGCGGCCGATACCCGCCTCCTTGGCCCGGCGTGCATCAGCCAGCACGGCCTCCACGTCCAGCAGCTGCTCGCGCTCCAGCTCCGTGTCGTGGTGGGCGCTCTGGGAACAATAACCGCAGTTCTCCGCACAACCGCCCGTCTTGATATTCAGCAGGGTGCTGACCTGGATGGTGTGCGGATCGAAATGCTGGCGATGCACGCTGTGGGCCTCGAACAACAGGTCCATGAAGGGACGCGCGATGAGACTCTCCGCTTCTGCCACGGACCAGTCGTGGCGAAGCTCGGGTTTGATGTTGCGGGCGTGGGACATGGCTTCTCGTGAGGGGGACGGCAATTTAGACTGGCGCGAGTATTCCCGTGCCAAGGATGGCTGTCAAATGCAAAACACGCCCACGGTTTACCATCGTTCATTTATTGCGCACACCATCGCGGCCTGCGCCTTGTGTGGTACCCCGGGTACCCTGCTCTGTCCGGGGTGCTGCAAGGACCTGCCGCTGCTGGGCGTGGCCTGCGAGCGCTGTGCCGAACCCTTGCCCGTACCCGGGGTGTGCGGTCATTGCCTGCATGACCCGCCGCCCTTCGACGTCACCCGTGCCGCTTTCCGCTACGCCTCGCCCCTCAGTGAACTGGTGTTGCGCCTCAAGTTCCAGGGCGCCCTGCATCTCGCCCGGTTACTGGGAGAACTGCTGGTCGATCACCTCGGCGATGCACCACGACCCGACCTCATCGTCCCGGTGCCGCTCCACCCTGCGCGCCTGGCCACCCGTGGCTACAACCAGGCCCTGGAACTGGGACGTCCGCTGGGCCACGCCCTGGGGGTGCCGCTCGGCGTGGGGTTGTGCCGACGGGTGCGGGATACCGCCGCCCAATCCACCCTCGCTCCCGACGGACGCAGGCGCAACGTGCGCGGGGCCTTTGCCGTTCACGGGTCCGTGCCACCGCACGTGGTCATCCTGGATGACGTCATCACCACCGGCGCCACCCTCAGCGAACTGGCCCACGTCCTGCGCCGGGCCGGCGCACGCCATGTCGAAGCCTGGGCCTTGGCGCGCACGGGGCGCGGGTAAAAAAGGAACAAACGCAAGACGCGAAGAGCGCAAAGGCCGCGAAGGGAACCCACTGCGCGCCTCAGGCTCTGCTGCGGTAGCCTGGTTACCAGCCTTTGCGCCCTTGGCGGGCTTTGCGTCTTTGCGTTGAACCTCTTCATGCTACTGCGCCATGGAGCGGATGGTGGGCGTTCCAGCAGGCCGATGTGCTGTTGCACCGTGGCCATGCGCGCCGCCACCGCATACATGAGCTTGGGCCTGCCGCGTTCGCGCTGACCCGGGATGTCGAACACGTCGATTACTGCGTCATCGATGTGGAAGTCGAGGAGTTCACGGATGCGCCAACGCACCGCCGCCTTCAGCTCGGTGGGGCCCACCTGCGGCGCTTCCACCAGCAGCAGCGAAAAGTCACGGTGGTCCACCACGCTCGCACAGCAGTAGTCAGTGAGTCGCTGCTCGCGCACCAACGACGCGAGTGCCTGCTCCTGCCGCGCGACGGGCACGTCAACGAATTCACAGCTTGCCAGCACAGGTGCCTGGGCCGGCTGTTGCAAAACACGAGCAACGGCGATGCCGCCGGATGACAGGGCAATACCTGCCACGCCTTCAAGCCGGTTTGCGTTTGCGAAGGAAGCCGCGCAGAGGAAACTCCTGGTGACGATCGGGCCGTGGGTGATCGAGTTCCAATCAGCTGCAATTTGAAACAGAAGTAAGAGCGGAGCCTAACTCCTTGTACAAAATAGATTTCGGACTTCCATTCCAAAAATGAGCAGGCGCGTGGACTTATTCTAAAAAGTTTCACCCTGAGAAATGCATCACAAATCCAACAGGCTGCGGCCCCGTGGAGAAGCCGGGATCAGGTCGGGCCGGTGCAAAGAAAATGGGCACCGAGGCCTGCAAAGACCGCGGCACCCCACCACATTTGCAAGACAAAGGCAGCACCGGCGTCGCCACGCGCCAGGCGCAGCACGGACCAGGCCGTGAGCACACCGGCAACCGTCAGGCCCAGGTGATGGAACACCCCAAGGCCGCTCTGCGTCCCGAGCATGTGCAAGGCGAGCAGCGCTGCGACCAGCAGGGCGGCGACTGCCAGTGGCACCAGCGCCCCAAAGACACGCACCAGACTGGCGCCCTGACGGTCCGGCAGGCGTGTCACCAGCGCGGCAAGCACCCAGAGAAAGGCGGCTAGCCCGAGGAGGCCGAGCCCCTTGCTAAGCGCGCCCCCTTGGGCACTCCAGGCCGCGGCCACCACCAGGGCCGGTGCGGCTGCGAGCGCCGGCTGCGCCAAGTAGCTGCGATCACGCAGCGCGAACCAAACCACGCACAGCGCCAGACTCACGGTCACCAACAGCACCGGCCAGCCCAGCGGGACGGCGAAACACAAGCCCGAGGCAAACAGGACCAGCCCCATGCGGCGCCGCGGCGGTGGAATGGCCGCGGGTGCGCGTGCCCCCGGCACATACCACATCCACAACGCGGCGCGGACGAAACCATAGGCCAACACGAGCGCGAGCAGCGCGCTCACATCCGGGGCGCCGCGGGCGGCCAGCCAGGTGGCCCAAAGTGCCGGCAGGAGGAGCAGCCAGGCATCCGCGTGGCGATCGAGCGCGAGGATCGCGGCAGCCACCCGCAGGCGCTCGCGGTGCTCCGGGGTGAGACGGAACATGGCCGGCTTCACAGCGTCCTCATGAACGCCGGCAGGAAATACTCCGTGACCAGGAGCGGACGCCCGTCCAGGCGGAATACGGAGCGGCGCCCCCAACTGCCTGCGGCTGGTCCGCCCGGGGATGCCTCAGCAATCTCCAGGGGACCTCGCACCAGGCGTGGCTGCGCAAAAAGAAAGGCGCCGATGGGCTGCTCGCCCATGCGCCTCAGGCGCCGGTAGCGGCCATTTGCCGTGGCATCGGGGATGACGGTGCGTGCGTATATCCAGCGTTCGGACCCGCAACACAGGTAGACCTCGCGCACCAGTGCGTGGGCACCGTTGCCGAGCCCCAGGCTTCGCGCCTCCCCGGGCATGGGACGCGCCCGCCGCTGTACGATCAATTCGACCCGGAAGTCGCTGCCGCAGCGCTCGACGAGGCGCTGGGTAAGCGAGGAATCGTCCGTCAGCCACGGCATCAGCGCCGCCGGCGGGCACCGGCAGAAGGCCTGGCGCGGTGTGCGCCAGACGGGTTCACGAAAATGAGGGCGGCGATTCATGGATGGCGCGGATTATATACGCCGCCGGGCGATCCGATTCTGGAACGTCTGCAAAGAAAGGCAAAAGCATTAATCACGGGGGACACGGGGGAAAGATTTCAGATGTGTGTGGGAGCGAGCTTCTGCTCGCGACAGGCTTGGGTGCCTCAGGCCGCGTATCGCGAGCAGAAGCTCGCTCCCACATGAGTCCAGAACATTTCCCCTCCTTCCCCGTGCCCCCGTGTTCTGGCTTTTCTCTTCCATCAGACATGGGCATAGCGCTGGTCGTCGCCGACCCAACGCGCCACCAGGGGCGGGACGTGGGAGGGGAAGTCGCGCAGAAGCTGGGCGGCGACCTCGGCGACGCGGGGCAGCAGGTCTTCGTCGCGTTCCAGGTCGGCGATGCGCATCTGTTGCAGGCCGGTCTGGCGGGTGCCGAGCAGTTCGCCGGGGCCGCGGATCTCGAGGTCCTTGCGGGCAATGACGAAGCCGTCGTTGGTCTCGCGCATCACCGCCAGGCGTTCGCGCGCGGTCTCCGAGAGCGGGCCGTGGTACATGAGCACGCAGGCGGACTTCGCCGCGCCGCGGCCCACCCGCCCGCGCAACTGGTGCAACTGGGCGAGGCCCAGGCGCTCGGCGTTCTCGATGACCATGAGACTGGCGTTAGGCACGTCCACGCCTACCTCGATGACCGTAGTGGCCACCAGCAGGTCCAGTTCGCCCGCCTTGAAGGCGCTCATCACGGCCTCTTTCTCGTCGGGCTTGAGGCGGCCGTGCACCAGCCCCACGCGCAGCGTGGGCAGGGCCTCGCGCAACAACACGGCACTGTCCTCCGCGGCCTGGGCCTGCAGCACGTCCGATTCCTCGATGAGGGTGCACACCCAGTAGGCCTGCCTGCCTTCGGTGCAGGCGGAATACACCCGCTGCACCACCGCCTCGCGGCGGTTGTCGGGGACCACCACAGTCTCCACCGGCGTGCGGCCCGGGGGCAGTTCGTCGATCACCGACAGGTCCAGGTCTGCGTAGGCGGTCTGGGCCAGGGTGCGCGGGATGGGGGTGGCGGTCATGATGAGCTGGTGGGCGTGGCGGCCGGCCTTGGCCCCTTTCTCCTTCAGCGCCAGGCGCTGGTGCACACCGAAGCGGTGCTGTTCGTCCACCACGACGAGGCCGAGGCCAGCGAACTCCACGTCCTCCTGGAACAGGGCGTGGGTGCCCACAGCCACCTGCGCCGCGCCCGCGGCTACCGCCTCGACGGCCGCGCGCCGCGCCTTGCCCTTCTGCCGGCCGGACAGCCACACGACGTTGACACCGAGAGGCGTCAGCCAGCGGGCGAAGTTGCGGTAGTGCTGTTCCGCCAGGATCTCGGTGGGCGCCATCACCGCGGCCTGGTAGCCCGACTCCACCGCCATGAGCACGGCCAGCGCCGCCACCACGGTCTTGCCCGAACCCACGTCGCCCTGCACCAGGCGCTGCATGGGTGCCGCGCCACGCAGGTCCGCGGCGATTTCCTTCATCACGCGCCGCTGCGCGCCCGTGAGCTCGAAGGGCAGCGCATCGAGGAATGCCCTGGTGAGTTTTCCCGTGGGCTTGAGCGGATGGGCCGCCTCGCAGCGGGTGAGCTCGCGCAACCGGCGCAGACTCAGGTGATGAGCCAGCAGTTCCTCGAAGGCGAGCCGGCGCTGGGCGGGATGACGGCCTTCCGACAGTGCGGAGAGCGCCACGTCCGGCGGCGGGCGGTGCAACAACTGCAAGGCGTCTTCGAGGGCGGGAAAGACCAGTTCCTCGCGCAATGGGGCGGGCAGCCAGTCGGGCAGTGCATGGCTATCGAGTCTCGCCAGGGCGGCATCGATGGCGCGGCGCAACGACGGCTGTTGCAGGCCCTCGGTGGCCGGATAGATGGGGGTGAGGTGTTCCTCCACCGGCGCGTCCTCGCCCACGCGCCGGTATTCGGGGTGCACCATCTCCAGGGTGGTCGCCCCGGTGCGCACCTCGCCGAAACAGCGCAGCCGCGTGCCGCGCGCGAGTGCCGCCTGTTGTGCCGCGGTGAAATGGAAAAAGCGCAGCGTCAGGCTGCCGGTGCCGTCGGCGATGCGCGTGAGCAACATGCGCCGCCGCCCGAACTTGATCTCCGTGTGCAACACCTCCCCCTCCACCACCGCCTGGTCGCCCGGCCGCAGCGCGCCCATGGGCACCACGCGCGTGCGGTCCTGGTAACGCATGGGCAGGTGAAACAGCAGGTCCTGCATCGTGCGCAGCCCCAGCCGCGCAAAGCGCTCGGCCTGGCTCGGGCCGATGCCTTTGATGGCGGTGACGGGCAGGGTGTCGAGGGAGGTCATAGCCGGCGGGTGAAGAAAAAAGCTTTAAACACGGGGGACACGGGGAACACGGGGTGAAGACGAACTCGTATTGCGTTCATGTGGGAGCGAGCGTCTGCTCGCGACAAGCTCACGCCCGTCGGGCCGAGCAGCGCAAGCAGAAGCTCGCTCCCGCACACGCCTGAGATCTTCTTCCCCGTGTTCCCCGTGTCCCCCGTGGTTCAGGCTTTTTCTTCTTTTCTCACGTCACTCGTTCAACCCAACACCATCACCGCGTCCATTTCCACGGCGGCGCCCTTGGGCAGGGCGGCGACGCCGATGGCGGCGCGGGCGGGATAGGGCTGCTGGAAGTAGTCGGCCATGACTTGGTTCACCAGGGGGAAGTTCGCCAGGTCGGTGAGGAACACGTTGAGCTTGGCCACGTCGGCCAGCGAGCCGCCGGCGGCCTCGGCCACGGCCTTGAGGTTGTCGAACACACGGCGCACCTGCGCCTCCATGTCGCCCTGCACCATCTCCATGGTCTCCGGCACCAGCGGGATCTGGCCGGACAGGTACACGGTGTCGCCGATCTTCACGGCCTGGGAATAGGTGCCGATGGCCTGGGGGGCCTTGTCGGTATGGATGATCTCACGCTTCACGCCCGCTCCTTCATTCGCGTCAAAACCGCAAGGATAGGGAGCGTGGGCGGCAGCGGCAACAAGAAGAATTAACACGGGGGACACGGGGGTGAAGCCGGCGTAGGTCACGTTGCGAAGCTACGTGACATGTTTGCAGCCCCGCCTTCCGCTCGAAATCCGGGCCGGTGGACACCGCCTGCGAGCAGAAGCTCGCTCCCACTGGATTGCACCCGCGCCTGTCACGTAGCCGCTACGCGCCAACGTGACCTACATGGATCTTCCCCCGTGTCCCCCGTGGTTAACGCTTTTTCCCCTCACCCGCGCGCGCGGCTGATGCGCAGGACGTCTTCCAGGGCGCGCACGTGGCGCATGATGCGGGCGAGGTGGACACGGTTTTTCACTGCGATGGTGAGGTTGATGGCGGTATGCAGGCCGTCACGTTCTTCCAGAGAGACGTTGTCGATGTTGGCGCCGGCGTCGGCCACCACCGCGGCCACTTCGGCGAGTACGCCGCGCTTGTTGTTCACCTCCACGCGGATGTCCACGGGGAAGTCCCCCTGGATCTCCTGCTCCCACTGCACGTCGATCCATTTCTCCGGAAACTTGCGGAATTCGGAGACGTTGCGACAGGCCTGGGTGTGGATCACGATGCCGCGCCCGGCCGACAGAAAGCCGCGGATGCTGTCGCCCGGAATAGGCCGGCAACACTTGGCGAAGTTCACCACCGACCCCTCCGTGCCTTTGATGTACAGCGGCTTGGCCGCGGCCGCGGTGGGCGTGGAGTCGCGCTGCAGCGCGCTCGCCACCAGGCTGGCCATGCGGTTACCGAAACCGATGTCTTCCAGCAGGTCTTCAAGGGTATTGCGCTTGTACTCGGCAATGAGCGCGTCGACGCGTTCCTGCGGCACCTTGTCCAGTGACAACCCGTAATTGGAGAGGGCCTTGTTGAGCATGCGCCGGCCCAAGGTCACGGATTCGTCGCGGCGCAGGTTCTTGAGGTGGGCACGGATATTGGCGCGCGCCTTGCCCGTCACCACGAAGTTCAACCAGGCCGGGTTGGGCCGGGCACCCGGCGCGGTGATGATCTCCACCTTCTGGCCGTTCTCGATGCGGGTGTTGAGCGGCACCAGGCGCTGGTCCACCTTGCCGGCCACGCAGGCGTTGCCGAGGTCCGAGTGCACGGCGTAGGCATAGTCCACCACCGTGGCGCCGCGCGGCAGCTCCATGATCTCGCCCTTGGGCGTGAACACGTAGACCTCGTCGGGAAACAGGTCTACCTTGACGTTCTCGAGGAATTCCAGGGAATCGCCGGCGCTCTTCTGCATTTCCAGCAGGTCGCGCAGCCATTCGCGGGCACGGGCCTGGGCGATGCTGGCGCCACCCGCGTCGCCGTTCTTGTAGAGCCAGTGCGCGGCGATGCCCGCCTCGGCCACCTTGTCCATGCCCTCGCTGCGGATCTGCACCTCGATGGGAAAGCCGTAAGGGCTGACCAGGGCGCTGTGCAGTGACTGATAGCCGTTGGCCTTGGGAATGGCGATGTAGTCCTTGAAGCGGCCGGGCACGGGTTTGTAGAGATTGTGCATGACGCCCAGCACGCGGTAGCAGGTGTCCACCTTGTCCACCATGATACGGAAGGCGAACACGTCCATGACCTCGGAGAAGGACAACCCCTTGGTCTTCATCTTCTTGTAGATGCTGTAGAGATGTTTTTCGCGGCCGATGACACGGCCCTCGATGCCTTCCTGCTGCAGGCGCGCCTGGATGGCCATCTGCAGTTTTTCCACCAGTTCCTTGCGATTGCCGCGCGACTTGCGTACCGCCTCGGCCACTACGCGGTAGCGCATGGGGTGATACGCGGCGAAGCCCAGGTCTTCCAGCTCGATGCGCAGGCCGTTCATGCCCAGGCGGTTGGCGATGGGGGCGTAGATCTCGAGCGTCTCGCGCGCGATGCGGCGCTTCTTGTCGGGGCGCATCACGCCCAGGGTGCGCATGTTGTGCAGCCGGTCCGCGAGCTTGATGAGGATGATGCGGATGTCCTGCACCATGGCCAGCATCATCTTGCGGAAGTTCTCCGCGTGGGCCTCTGCCTTCGACTCGAACTCGATGTGGGTAAGCTTGCTGACCCCGTCCACCAGTTCGGCCACTTCCTGGCCGAACTCGGCGATGAGTTGCTCCTTGCCGATGGGCGTGTCTTCGATGACGTCGTGCAGGATGGCCGCCATGAGGCTGCGGTGATCCACACGCATCTCGGCGAGGATGCGGGCGACGGCGAGGGGATGGTAGATGTACGGCTCGCCGCTCAGGCGGTGCTGACCGTCGTGGGCCTCGGCGCCGAACAGATAGGCCCGGTAGACCTCGGCGACCTGCTCCTGCTCCAGGTAGGTTTCGAGCAGGGCACAGAGATCACTGATGTAGACGCCCCTCCCCTGCAGTGGGGAAGGGCCGGATTTTTGGGGAAGGCTGCTCAGAGGTCGTCCTGCGGCAATTGGGTCGGGGTCTCGACGACCTCCTCCTCCGGCTCTTCCTCGACGGGAGTGACGGGCTCGAGCAGGATATCCCGGGTCACCAGTCCCTGGGCCACTTCACGCAGCGCCACCACGGTGGGCTTGTCGTTTTCCCAGGGCACTTGCGGATCGCGGCCGCCCTCGATCTGGCGTGCGCGCTTGGTGGCGACCAGCACCAGTTGGAAGCGGTTGTCCACGTTCTTCAGGCAGTCTTCGACGGTAATGCGGGCCATGGCGTTCCGGTGTGTTCTGTCAGGACAATGTGAGATTGTAATTCATGGGCCGCCGTTCAGGCCAGCAGCGCGCCCAGCAGCGTGCTGTGGCGCACGGCCTGGACATCACGCCGCAGGCGGTGCGCAAGGAACACGGCCCGGAGTTCCGCCAGGGCATCGTTGAAGCGGTCGTTGACGATCAGGTAGTCGTATTCCGACCAGTGCTGCATCTCGCTCACCGCGTCGCGCATGCGCCGGGCGATGACCTCGTCGCTGTCCTGGCCGCGCCCGCGCAGCCTCTCCTCCAGGGCCGGGCGGCTCGGTGGCAGGATAAAGATGCTGCGGCACCCGGGCATGGCCGCGCGCACCTGGCGGGCACCCTGCCAGTCGATCTCCAGGATCACGTCCAGGCCGGCGGTGAGCTGGTCCTGGATGGCGGCGCGAGCGGTACCGTAGTAGTTGTCGAAGACCTTCGCGTGCTCCAGGAAACCACCCTCGGCAATCATGACCTCGAAGCGCTCTACCGCCACGAAATGGTATTCGCGGCCGTCCTGCTCACCGGGACGCGGCGCGCGGGTGGTGTGGGAAACGGATACCGTGACCCCCTCGAGCGTGTCCAGCAGGGCCTTGACGAGACTGGTCTTGCCGGCGCCCGACGGCGCCGAGATGACATAGAGCGTGCCGCGCGCGGCGGCCTGGGCGGATTTGGCGGTCATTCGATGTTCTGTACCTGTTCGCGCATCTGTTCTATCAGCACCTTCAATTCCACTGCGGCGCGGGTAGTCTCTGCATCGGCGGATTTGGAGCCCAGGGTGTTGGCCTCGCGATTGAGCTCCTGCATGAGGAAGTCCAGACGCCGCCCCACGGGCTGGTCCTGGCGCAGCACGCGGCGCACCTCGGCCACGTGGGTCTCCAGGCGATCCAGCTCCTCGGCCACGTCGATGCGCTGCGCGAACAGCACCATCTCCTGTTCCAGCCGCTGTGGGTCCAGCTCGGCCTTCACCTCCGCCAAGCGTTCCCCGAGGCGTTCGCGGAAGCGCGCCTGCACCTCGGGCAGGCGCACACGCACCTGCGGGACCAGCGCGGCGATGGCGTCACAGCGCTGGTCGACGAGTTCCGCCAGCTTGGCGCCCTCACGGGCGCGGGCCTCGTTGAGTTCGCCCAAGGCGCGATCCAACAGCGCCAAGGTGTCTGCGTGCAGCCGCTCCAGATCCGGTGCGGGGGCCTGCAGCACACCGGGCCAGCGCAGGATATCCAGGGAATTCACCGGGGCGGCATCGTAGACCAGGGCGTCCACTTCGCGGCTCAGCTGTGACAGGGTGGAGGCCAGGGCATGATTCAGGGTGAGCTGGTCCGCAAGCGCCGGGGCCGCAGAGAAACGGATGCTGCAGTCGACCTTGCCACGGGACAGGGCCGCCCCGATGCGCTCGCGCACCGCACCTTCCAGCACGCGCAGATCGTCCGGCAGCCGCACCGAAACCTCCAGATAACGGTGGTTCACGGAGCGCAGCTCCACGGCAACGATGCCGTAATCGCCAGGGGATTCCTGTCGGGCGAAGGCGGTCATACTTCTCAATTCAGTCCCCTCCTGCGCGGAAAAGTTGCTCATGTTAACCGAATTCGGGCGCGCCCGGAGGAGCGCCGCCGACCTGTGATAGGCTACGGATGCTCGCCGATCCTATGCCACTGACCACAGGATGACCCACGAAACCAAGGCACGCGCACTGGCCGGCGGTGCGCGGGTAGACCGCTACACCATCGAACGCCAGATCGGCGGCGGTGGTTTCAGCCTCGTCTATCTGGCGGCCGACCCCGAGACCCATACCCAGGTCATCATCAAGGAATACATGCCCCGTAAGCTCGCCGCCCGCGGAACCGACGGGCGTACGGTGATTACGGTTGGCCAGGACGAAAAATCCACCGAGCGCTTCGCCCAGGGCAAGCGGATGTTCTTCCAGGAAGCAGCCACCCTGGCCACCCTCAAGCACCCCAACATCGTCAACGTGACCAACTTCTTCCGGGCCAACGGCACGGTCTACATGGTCTCGGAGTACGAACAGGGCATCAACCTGCAGGAATATATCCGCCGCCACAACGGCAGTCTGAGCGAGAAACTCATCCGCATTGTGTTCACGGCCCTGCTCGATGGCCTCAAGTGCATCCACTCGCGCGGCCTGCTGCACTTGGACATCAAGCCCGGCAACATCTATTTGCGCAATGGCGGCAAGCCCCTGCTGCTCGACTTCGGCGCGGTACACGAGATGATGCAGAGTCGCCAGGACCAGGCATCGCAGGTCATCACACCCGGCTTTTCACCCATTGAGCAGCTCACCCCCGGCGGTTACGTGGGTCCGTGGAGCGATATCTATGCCGTGGGTGCCACCATGCGCGCCTGCATTGAAGGTGTGGCGCCCCCGCCCTCACCCGAGCGCACCCCCGAGGACACCATGAAGCCCGCGGTGCTGGCGTTTCGCAAGCGCTACTCCGGCGCCCTGCTCCAGGCCGTCGACTGGGCCATGGAGGTGGACCCGCTGGCACGACCGCAAAACGTGGATGAGCTGCTCGCCGCCTTGGCAAAAGACATCCCCGAGGACCCGCCGGCACCGGAATCCATGCTCGAACGCATTGCCAACAGTCTCTCCTGGGGCAGGAACTAGGCATGCTGTACGAGATCGGGCAGGCCAACCGCCTCGGCACCCGCCCCTCCAACCAGGACCGCTTCACGGCCGTGGAGCTGAAAGACACGGTACTGCTGGTGCTCGCTGACGGCATGGGCGGCCATCATGGCGGCGAGATGGCGGCACAAATCCTGGTGGACGTGGCCGCTGCAACCCTGCACGAGGCCCCACGACCCGTGCATGACGGGGAACGATTCCTCGCCGCCATCGTCACGCGCGCCCACCACGCCATCCAGGATTATGCGCGCGAGCGCGGCCTGGACACGCCACCGGGCACCACCGGTGTGCTGTGCCTGGTACAGGACGGGGTGGCGCAATGGGCCCACGTGGGCGACAGTCGGCTCTACCTGTTCCGTAACCAGTTGCCGCTCTACCGCACCCGGGATCACTCCTACGTGGAACGCCTCTACCGCCGCGGCGAAATCCGTCGCAGCGACAAGTCCTTTCACCCCATGCGCAACCAGATCACCCAGTGTATCGGGCGCCTGCCCGAGGTGCCGGAGGTGGAGATCGGCAGGCCCACACCGCTCGCACCGGGCGACGTGTTGCTGCTGTGCTCCGATGGCCTGTGGGGTGCGCTGGAAGACATGCAGATCGGCGCCCTCATGAATGCGCCCGACATCGATGCGGCCGTGAACAGGTTGGCCGAGCAGGCCGAAAACAACAGCTATCCCAACAGTGACAACATCAGCGTGCTCGCCCTGCGCTTCGTCTCGCGTGACCACGGCGAGCGGGCTTTGGCGCGCGCCGACGACGTCCGCGCCGCACCCTTGCGTCGGGCGCGACAGGAAAACCTCGAGGAGGCCATCGAGCAGATCGAGGAAGTGCTCAAGAAATACGAGAACGAGATGAACCGCTGAGCCGTTCGTGCCGCGCGCCGCGAGCGGCTACAATAGCCCGCCCGAACGACCCCACAGGAAGGAAATGCCATGCGCCCCAGCGGCCGAGCGCCCGACCAGCTGCGCCCTATTCGCATCACCCGCAACTACACCAAGCACGCGGAAGGCTCCGTGCTGGTGGAATTCGGCGATACCAAGGTCATCTGCACCGCCAGCGTGGACGAGCGCGTGCCGGGCTTTCTCAAGGGTAAGGGCCAGGGTTGGGTCACCGCCGAATACGGCATGCTACCCCGCGCCACCGGCTCGCGCACCGCGCGCGAGGCGGCCCAGGGCAAACAAGGCGGCCGCACCCAGGAGATCCAGCGTCTCATAGGCCGTTCACTGCGGGCCGTGATGGACATGCAGGCCCTGGGCGAACGCACCATCACCGTGGACTGTGATGTCATCCAGGCCGACGGCGGCACCCGCACCGCTTCCATCACCGGCGGCTTCGTCGCCCTCGCCGATGCCGTCCAGCACCTGCTCAAGCGCAGGCTCATCAAGACCCACCCACTGCATGGCCAGGTGGCTTCCGTATCGGTGGGTATCTACAAGGGTGTACCCGTGCTCGACCTCGACTACCCCGAGGACTGCAACGCCGAGACCGACATGAACGTGGTCATGAACGACGCCGGCGCCTTCGTCGAAGTGCAAGGCACCGCCGAAGGCCACGCCTTCCGCCGCGACGAACTGGACGCCATGCTCGCCCTGGCCGAGAAAGGCATCGCCGAACTCATCGCCCACCAGCGCGAAGCGCTGGAGAGGTAATTCAGACCAACATCCAACGCAAAGACGCGAAGGGCGCAAAGACCACAAAGGTTATGACCAGCAGGAACGCCCGTTGCAGGTCTTTGCATCCTTCGCGCTCTTTGCGCCTTTGCGCTGAGATCTTTTTCCCATGAAGAAATTTGTTCTGGCGAGCGGTAACAAGGGCAAGGTGCGGGAGTTCAACGAGATCCTCGCGGACCTGGACATCGAGGTCGTGCCGCAGAGTGAGTTCGGGGTGCCCGAGGCCGAGGAAACCGGCCTGACCTTCGTGGAGAACGCCATCCTCAAGGCGCGCAACGCCGCGCAGCACACGGGACTGCCTGCCATCGCCGACGATTCCGGTATCGAGGTGGACTACCTGCGGGGCGCGCCCGGCATCTACTCGGCACGTTATGCGGGCGTGGGCGCCGGCGACGAGGCCAACCTGCAAAAGCTGCTGCGCGACATGGAAGGCGTGCCCGAGGCCGATCGCGCCGCCCGCTTCCAGTGCCTCGTGGTGTGCATGCGCCACGCACTCGACCCGGTACCGCTGATCTGTCAGGGCACCTGGGAAGGCCGCCTTGCCACCGCCCCGCAGGGCGAAAACGGCTTCGGCTACGACCCCATCTTCTACGTGCCCGAATATGACCGCATGTCCGCGGAGCTCCCACGGGAAGTGAAGAACCGGCTCTCCCACCGCGGGCAGGCCCTGCGCCAATTGGTGGCGGCGCTACGCCGCAAAACCTGATCCCACACACCGGGTACCCGCCAGTAAATGCCGTTTTCCCGCTGTCGGGTTTCGGAGACAGCGCATTCACTAACCACATCAATAACTTGCATCACCGCCCCCGCACCAGTGTCGCCGCCGGGCGACAGCCCTGCATGGGAAGCCTGCCCCATCAAAAATCATAACCACATGAGTTTCAAGCAAAACAGCCAAGTGGCATGAGGTTTGCTCGCAGGCGATGGACCTGGAGAGGTCCAGGCCAACGTCTTTCAAGAAAACAGGAGCAATCCATGAGCAAGCTGACCTCCATCAAGCCCTTCACCTTCGCCCTGTGTGTCGCCGGCGCGCTGGTAAGCGGTCCTGTCATGGCCGCCGACAACGTGGAAGAAGGCAAGAAGCCCGAACAGGAGCAGGGAAAGAATGAAGTGCAGGAGCGTGCAAGCCAGCCCCGCGGCATGCTGCTCGTGAGCGAGGCCGAAGATGCCAAGCAGCCCGAACAGGAGCAGGAAGGCAGCGACGTGCAGAAGCGTGCAGGCCAGCCCCGCGGCATGCTGCTCGTGAGCGAAGCCGAAGATGCCAAGCAGCCCGAACAGGAGCAGGAAGGCAGCGACGTGCAGAAGCGTGCAGGCCAGCCCCGCGGCATGCTGCTCGTGAGCGA
>Ga0172382_10003273_pt1 | contig 25861 bp, 22 predicted proteins | sample Leawel138RmetaG_FD_122245 | JGI IMG/M metagenome (GOLD analysis project Ga0172382, IMG submission 122245) | Leachate microbial communities from a municipal landfill in Southern Ontario, Canada - Leachate well 138R metaG | ecosystem: Engineered > Solid waste > Landfill > Unclassified | place...
CGATTTCGTAGATCTGCGTCACCGGCGCGATCAATTGGGCAATGCTGGCCTGAGGCTCGAACAGAAACGCGGCATCGACCCGCTTGCCCACCAGCGACTGCACCGCGTCTGGCGGACTCACGCCCAGGATGTTCACACCCTCGGCCGCCAGCCCGGCATTTTTCAGGACCACGCCACGCAGCACGGTGTCCGCCGTACTGCCTTCTTTCTGGGAAGCCAGCGTATGCTGCCTGAGGTCGGCCACCGTGTGTATACCGCTGTCATCGCGCACCACCAGCGCGTGGTAGCCCCGCTGCGCACCGCCAACCACCTTCAGGTCGGCGCCGCGCGAAGACCAGGATGCCGCGTTGGTGAAGCCCAGCACCCCCGTATCGAGTTGACCGCCGACGATTGCCTTGATCAAGTCCGTGCCGGACTTGAATTCAACCAGCTCGGCAGCCAGACCCTGCTTCTCGTACAGCCCGCCTTCATAGGCGGCAATCGCCTGCGCGTCGTCCATCACGCGCAAATAGCCGATCCGGAACGGCTCGGCAGCCAGGGCAGGCGCCGCTGCGGCCAGCGCCAGTACGGCGGGAATCAATAGTCGGGCGAATTTCATGCTGCAAGTACCTCGGAGTGAGTAGGAGTCGGGGAAAGGGATGAGATGGACATGCGGGCGGCCTTGCCCTGCGTCATGCCCAGCAAGCCGAGAATGTCACGCCGGATGTCGGCATGACGGGACAAGTCGTGGGATTTCTGCTCGGCCGACAGCCGGAACGCCTGCAGCACCCGGGACGGCCGGGGGCTGAACACCAGAATGCGGTCGGCTAGAAACAGGGCCTCGTCCACGTCGTGGGTCACGAGCAGCACGGTGGGGCCTGTTTCACGGATCAGGGTCAGCAGGACATCCTGCAGGGTCATGCGGGTCAGCGCATCCAAGGCGCCGAAGGGCTCATCCAGCAGCAGCACTTCGGGCTGCGCGATGAACGCGCGAGCCAGGGCGCAGCGCTGACGCATTCCGCCAGAGACCTGATGGGGAAAGTAGTGTTCGAAACCCGCGAGCTGCACCTTGCCAAGCCATTGCACCGCCTGGCTGCGCGCCTGGCGACGCCCGACCTTTTGCAGTTCAAGGGCCATGGCCACGTTATCCCGCAGGCTGAGCCACGGATACAGGGCATTTTCCTGAAACATCAGCATGCGCCGCGGATCGGGCCCCTGTACCGGCCGACCATCGGCGCAAACCTGCCCGCCGGACGGGCTGTCCAACCCGGCGGCCAGATGCAAGAGCGTGGACTTGCCGCAGCCCGAGGGGCCCACCAGTGCCACCAGCTCACCGGGTGCAAACGTGCCTTCAAAATGCTCGAGCACAGGCAAATCGCCGAACTGCTTGCGAATGTTTTCAAATGTGAGGATCATGGACTGGACGGCAGGATCAAAGAAAGAAGCCAGCTCAGGAAAGGCGCATGATATGGCTGCGCCTTCGCTGAATGTGCTTTTACTATAGTCACGGCATTTAATAATCAACAACCAATGAATTGTGATTTCCATATAACCGACAGGCATCAAGATTTTCCATTCGATGCCCGGCTGCACGCACCATTCGAGCCTCCACGATGACCCAACAGACGATCCCCGAAGAAGACCCTGTCCTTTGGCTGCAAACCGCCTGCAGACAACTGCGGGACACGCTTCAGGCCCCTGGTTCGCACCCGTTGGACGCCGACCCGCCGGACCCTGCCACGGCCCCATGGCCACGCCGCGTGCGGCCAATCCTGGCGGCACTCGACGGCCTGGCGGTCGTGCTCGATCAGACGGTCGCGCCGGCGCTGCTCGAGTCCATGGCCGGCTCGGATGCCGTTTGCATCCGCGAACTCACCCAGGGCCTGGCCCAGGCCCACGCCGCGCTGGCGCGCAGGGCGGCCCGCGCCATGGCCCGGCCCGACGATACAGGCCGCAGCGGGACGGCGGCTGGCAGCGCCACGCCAGCGACGGCCGCGGCAGCCGGTACCGGCCTGTACCAGGCCTGGGTCAAAGAAACGCTCGAGTGGCTGGCCACGGCGCACGACGAAGTCCTGCCCATGGCGCAGCGCCTGCTGGATCCGCCCGCCTTGCAGGCGGTGGCGCAGGCGTGCAAAAAACAGCCCGGCTTGATGCAAATTATCCGGGGCCCCGCGCCCCATGGCTGATGCGGGCCCTGGAACCCCGCAACACCCAGATCACGCGACGCATCATGCCCACGAAGGTGATCGCCCAGGCCAGCAGGGCAAAACCCAAAAAGGCGTGCGGCACCCAGGCCAGGAAGTCGAAGTGCATGGCCCGGTTCATCTGCCAGGTGCAGACGGCATACATGCCCAGCGGAAAGACGGCCCCCCAGTACAGTGGGTCGTAGATGAACGGAAAGCGCATGAAACCATAGCGCCAGATGCCGAGCAGCACCAACATCGGAATCCACCAGGACCCCGTCGCCCAGTAAAACACCGTGAACCCTTTCAGGAATGGCAACAGCGACACCAGGAACGGGGCATCGGGCGCGTTCAGGATCAACAGCGATCCAGCCAGCGTGGAGATGGCCATGGCCCCCATGTTGATCCAGTAAGGTGGCACCAGGTCGCTGGGCAGGAACTTGAAGAACACGTAGCGGTAGAAAATCAGCGACATCATCCAGATGTACAGCATGCCGCCCCACAGCCACATGGACAGCGCCATGAGATTGAGTTCAAGCCGAAATGGCTGGTCGATGTGCGTCGCCAGCAGTGCGCTGCAGACGGCAATCGACTGCGTGGCCACGACCGCCAGCAGCCAGGCCCCGCTGATGCCCTCTGCCAGCGTGGGTTTTTCTGGTTTGACCGTGAACGCCGTGAAAATCGTATAGGTCAACAGGATCCAAAGCAGGCAGGCCAGCCCCCACAAGACAAAACCCAGCCAATAATCATTTTCCTGGACCATGAATTGGCTGGCCAGCACACCGGTGGCAGCCACCAGGGTGAAATAGCCGCTGCCCTTCAGGTGATCGACCATATCCCCGAAGAACCGGCGTGGATGGTACACCGCCCGCAGAATGTACAGCACCCACAAGACGGCATACTGCACCCCGTTCAGCACCAGCAGGCCACGCGCGAGCGCCGGATAGCCCATCAAGTGCCCCCCCATGGAGACGATCCCGGTCGCCATGACCAGGGCAAAGTAGGCGGGCGACAAGTCGGCCACCATCGCACGCCACCCCCAGGGCACGCGTCCGGTCGATGAAGGCAGCACAGCCGTGGGGGTTGCCGAAGCGGGCAGGTTCGCGCCAGTGCGGATTTCCTTGGAATCGTCGGTCATGCAAGCATCTCCGGGAAGGGTTGGCCGATCGACAGGCCGGATCTGTGCACGGCGCGGGCCTCGAGTGGCCAGCGGTGCCCCGCGCCCAGACTGGTAAAATGGCGGATTGAACTGAAGTGTAATACCAAGCGACAAGGATCCCATGGACGCAGAACGCCAAAACCAGATCATCCACCACATCGAAGACTGCCTCGAGCGCCAGGCGGCCTTACGGAGGTATCTTTGACTACGATACCAAGGCCGAGCGCCTGCTGGTCGTCAATGCCGAGCTCGAAAACCCCGATATCTGGGATAACCCCGAACACGCGCAGGCACTGGGGCGCGAAAAGAAATCCCTCGAAACCATCGTCCAGACACTGACCGAGCTCGAACGCGAACTGCTCGACGCCCGCGAGCTGTACCAAATGGCCAGCGACGAAGACGATGACGCTTCCCTGCTGGCCATCGAGGCCGATTGCGCGGCCCTCAATGAACGCCTCGAAGCGCTCGAATTCCGGCGCATGTTCTCCAACCCGGCGGATCCCCTCAATTGCTTCGTCGACATACAGGCGGGCGCCGGCGGCACAGAGGCCCAGGACTGGGCCGCCATGCTGCTGCGCCAGTACCTGCACTACGGCGAGCACAAGGGTTTCAAGGCCGAAATCCTCGAAGAATCCGAAGGCGACATTGCGGGGATCAAATCGGCCACAGTCAAATTCGAGGGCGAATACGCCTACGGGCTGCTGCGAACCGAAACCGGCGTACACCGGCTGGTGCGCAAGAGCCCGTTCGACGCTTCCAACGGGCGGCACACCTCGTTTGCGAGCGTATTCGTCTACCCGGAAATCGACGACTCCTTCGAGATCGAGATCAATCCGGCAGACCTGCGCATCGACACCTATCGCGCCAGTGGCGCGGGGGGCCAGCACATCAACAAGACCGATTCGGCCGTGCGCATCACGCACCAGCCGACCGGCATCGTGGTGCAGTGCCAGAACGATCGTTCACAACATCGCAACCGGGCCGAGGCCATGCAAATGCTCAAGTCGCGCCTCTACGAGCTCGAAATGCGCAATCGCATGGCCGAGCAGCAAAAGCTCGAAGACAGCAAAAGCGACGTGGGCTGGGGCCATCAGATCCGCTCCTATGTGCTCGACCAAAGCCGCATCAAGGATCTGCGCACCGGGGTCGAAATATCGAACACGCAAAAAGTGCTGGATGGCGACCTGGACCCCTTCATTACGGCCAGCCTCAAGCAAGGCATCTGATTCATGACCTCTCCTCTCGATTCCAGCACAGAAGAAAATCGCCTGATCGCCGAACGCCGCAGCAAGCTGTCCGCCCTGCGCGCACGCGGGCCTGCGTACCCCAATGATTTCCAGCCCGATGCCCATGCGGCCCAGCTGCACGCAGCGTTCGACGAACACGACGAAGCCAGCCTGGAAGCACTTGGCCAGCCCGTGCGCGTCGCGGGGCGCATGATGCTCAAGCGGATCATGGGCAAAGCCAGTTTCGCCACCCTGCAAGACGGCAGCGGTCGCCTGCAGCTGTATCTCGATCGCGGCAGGCTGGGCGAGGCGGCCTACGACGCCTTCAAGACCTGGGACATCGGCGACATTCTGGGCGCCGAAGGCACTGTCTTCAAGACGCGCAAAGGCGAGCTATCGGTGCGCGTGCAAAACGTACGCCTGCTGTCCAAGGCCCTGCGGCCCCTGCCCGACAAATTTCACGGCGTGGCCGACCAAGAACTGCGCTACCGCCAGCGCTATGTGGATCTCATCATGACCGAGTCCACCCGGCGCACATTCCTGCAGCGCAGCCAGGTGATCACGGCCTTGCGCACCCTGATGACCGACGCGGGCTTCCTGGAAGTCGAAACCCCCATGCTGCACCCCATCCCTGGCGGGGCCGCGGCACGGCCATTCGTGACCCATCACAACGCGCTCGACATGGACATGTACCTGCGTATCGCCCCCGAGCTGTACCTCAAGCGCCTGATCGTGGGGGGATTCGAGCGCGTCTTCGAAATCAACCGCAATTTTCGCAACGAAGGGGTCAGCCCGCGCCACAACCCGGAATTCACCATGATGGAATTCTACGCAGCGTATACCGACTATCGCTGGCTCATGGATTTCACCGAACAGCTGATCCGCACCACCACCCAACGTGTATGCGGGCGCACCGACCTCACCTACCAGGGCCAGCCCCTTGACCTGAGCCGCCCCTTCGATCGCCTGACCATCAACCAAGCCATCCTCAAGCACGCCCCTGGATACACGCCAGCCCAGCTGGCCGGCAGCGATTTCCTGCGAAAAGAGCTGCAACGCCTGGGGGTCGACATCCAGGCACCGACACTGGCGCAAGCGGGCCTGGGGGCGCTGCAACTGGCGTTGTTCGAGGAAACAGCCGAAGAAAAGCTATGGCATCCCACCTTCATCGTAGACTACCCGGTCGAAGTCTCGCCCCTGGCCAGGGCCTCTGATGTCCATGGGGGGGTCACCGAGCGCTTCGAGCTGTTCGCCTGCGGCCGCGAGATCGCCAACGGGTTCTCCGAGCTCAATGACCCCGAAGATCAGGCCGCCCGGTTTCTGGCCCAGGTAGAGGCCAAAGACGCGGGCGACGAAGAAGCCATGTATTACGATGCCGATTACGTGCGCGCGCTCGAATACGGCATGCCGCCCACCGGCGGCTGCGGCATTGGCGTGGACCGGCTGGTGATGATGCTGACCGACAACCCGAACATACGCGATGTGATTTTGTTCCCCCATCTGCGGCCCGAAGACTGACGGCCCGGCCTAGACAGTGAATGAGTCCCCGCAGCCGCAGGCGCCCTTTTCGTTTGGGTTGTGGAAGCGGAAGCCTTCGTTCAGGCCTTCGCGAGCGTAATCCAGCTCGGTGCCATGCAGATACGGCAGGCTGTCGGGCGCGACATATACCTTTGCCCCGAACTGTTCGAAGAGTTCATCTTGTGGATCGACCGAATCGACGTATTCGAGCTGATACGAAAACCCCGAGCAACCCGATGACTTGACCTCGAGGCGCAGGCCCAGGCCCTTGCCGCGGTTTTCCAGATGACGGCGAATCTGCACCGCCGCCTGTTCAGTGAGTGTGACAGACACGTTTGACCTCTCAGTTGGTGTGTTTGCTACCGTAATCTACCACAGCAGCGGCCAACGCATCGAGCGCCAGCAGTGCACAATGCAGTTTGTCCTGGGGCAACTGAAGGGCCTCGACGATGTCATGGCTGCCGATGGCCCGCACCTGGTCGAGCGTCAGGCCAGGCAGTTTCTCGGCCAGCAGCGCACCCGTGGCGATCAGCGCGCCGCAGCCGTAGGCACGAAAACGGGCCTCGGCCACCCGTCCATCCCGCACGCGAAGCTGCAGCTTGAGCACCTGCCCAACCTGCGGGGAGCCCACCAGGGCGGTGCCCACGTCGGGATCGGCCACGTCGAACGAACCGACACCCTGCGGATTGCGGTAGCGTTTCTCGACTTCGGGGCCATACAGCATGAGCGCCATCAGCACACCGCAGCCCAGTCGGCTGGCAAGAGGCCTTGCTCGCGCATTTCCCACAAGGGCGAGAGTTCGCGCAGGCGCAGGATTTCGGCACGCAGCCGCTGCACGGCATGATGGATTTCAGCGGCCGTCGTGAAGCGCCCCAGCGACATGCGCAGTGAACTGTGCGCGAGCGCGTCGCTGCGGCCCATGGCCCGGAGGACGTGCGAGGGCTCGAGATTGGACGAGGTACAGGCCGATCCGCTGGAGACGGCCAGCTCGGGCACCGACATGAGCAAGGCTTCACCTTCGACATGGGCCACACTGATGTTCAATGTGTGCGCGACCCGCTGGTCGGGATGCCCGTTGAGATAGATGTCGGGCAGGTCCGACAGGCCCGCCCACAGCGCATCGCGCAAGCTGCGGATGCGTGGGATCTCGGTATCCATGAGCTCGGCTGCGAGGGCATAAGCCGCCCCCATGCCGGCGATCTGATGCGTGGCCAGCGTACCGGAGCGCAGGCCTCTTTCGTGGCCGCCACCGTGCATCTGCGCCGCCAGGCGCACCCGTGGCTTGCGGCGCACGTACAAGGCGCCGATGCCCTTGGGCCCGTAGGTCTTGTGAGCCGACATGGAAAGCAGATCCACCCCCAGGGCCCGCACATCGATGGGCATCTTGCCGGTCGCCTGCGCCGCATCGGCATGAAACAGAATGCCTCTTTCGCGACACAGCGCCGCCAGCGCGGCGATGTCGAGAATGACGCCGGTTTCATTATTGACCAGCATCATGGAGACCAGCACCGTATCTGGCCGAAGCACCTGGGCGAGCGCATCGGGCTGGACCAGGCCATCCGGACCTGGATCCAGATAGGTGAGTTCGAACCCCTGCTGCTCGAGCGCCTGGCAGGTATCGAGTACAGCCTTGTGCTCGGTGCGTACCGTGACGAGGTGCCGACCCCGACCGCGGTGAAATTCGGCGACCCCCTTGAGAGCCAGGTTATCGGATTCGGTGGCCCCCGAGGTGAATACGATTTCGCGCGGGTCGGCGTGAATCAGGCTGGCAACCTGGGCCCTAGCCTGCTCGACGGCCTCTTGGGCGCGCCAACCCCAGGCATGGCTGGTGGATGCCGGGTTGCCGAAGTCCTGCGCCAGCCAGGGCAGCATGGCCTCGAGCACCCGCGAATCGACCGGTGTGGTGGCTGCGTGATCGAGATAAATGGGGCGTTCCTGTGACAGGTCAAAGGACATGCCGGCTCCTGAAGCGTCAAACCGAGACGGGATCCTGCGCGGAGGCCTCGGCCATGGAGGGGGCGGCAGATGCAGCCTTGCGGCGCTGGCGCAGCTGGCCGGATTCTTGCCACTCGCGCAGCCTTTCCTGATCGGCCAGATCCTGCAGCGACACCGAATCGAGATAGTCGACCATCTTGCGGTTCAGCGTGGCCCAGAGATCGTGGGTCATGCACTTGCCTGTATGGCCGTTGCGCCCGATGTTGCAGTTTTCTTTGCCGCCGCAGCTGGTGGCATCGAGAGGCTCGTCGACCGCGAAAATGATGTCGGCCACCGAAATGTCGCGCGCGTGACGAGCCAAAGTATACCCCCCACCCGGCCCACGTACGCTATCCACCAGTTCGTGGCGGCGCAGCTTGCCAAACAGCTGCTCGAGATAGGAAAGTGAAATGTTCTGTCGCCCGCTGATCGCAGCCAGGGTGACCGGGCCACTGTGGTGTCGCAAGGCGAGATCGATCATGGCCGTGACAGCGAAACGCCCCTTGGTAGTCAAACGCATGTTGATATCCTTTGTGACGATGATGGATAAACGGGTGATACCCGACTGCTCCAGTCGAGTATAGCGCCTTTACCCGACGATAATAGTCAACTTTAGGGTTATTCATCAGACAGAATTGACTCAGGTCAAGAGGAAACGACGCCGCCCGCAGACCTGGCCGCCACCGGCCGAGGGCAGCTATAAAAAAGGCGCCCTGGGGCGCCGTTTTCAAGTGTGGAGGATCAGGCGGCCTGATACTGCAGCGCCCGCTTGCGCACGAGCTCGAACACGCCCTGCGTGGCATCTTCGATGTAATCGAGGACCTTCACGAAACCTTCGGGCCCGCCGTAATACGGGTCGGGTACCGTGGCTTCTTCGAACTCGTTGGAGAAGCGCATGAGCAGCATGAGCTTATGGTGGTAGACTTTAGGGCACCGCTGCTGCAAAGCAGACAGGTTTTCCCAGTCCATCGCCAGGATGAGATCGGCATCGCGGAAATCATCGGCCTGGATCTGCCGGGCGACGTAGCCCGACAAGTCATAGCCGCGTTTTTGCGCTGCCGCCTGTGCGCGCGCATCGGGGGCTTCGCCCACATGGAAGTGATGGGTCGCTGCCGAATCGACTGAAACCGCATCGGACAAGCCAGCCTCATCGACGATGTGCTGAAAGACGCCCTGGGCAGTGGGAGAGCGACAGATGTTGCCCGTGCAGACAAAAAGTACCTTATGCATGATAGGTGAAAGTGTGCGGGAAAACCCGGAATTTGTCCAGCATTTTTGGGCCAAAATGGCAAAAATTGTGGGTCATGACAACAGCACCCGGTTCTTGAGGGCGTTCAGGGTGTCGCGCACCCGGGCCGCCTGTTCGAACTCGAGATTGCGCGCGTGCTCGTTCATGCGCTGCTCGAGGCGGCGGATCTCGCGCGCCAGCGCTTTTTCGTCGTGCAGGGCGGCCTCATCATAGGGGGCTGGCTCGGCCACGGGCACGCTGGCGCTCACACCATCGATCAGGTCGCGCACCGCCTTGCTCACGCCGCGCGCCGTAATGCCGTGGATCTGGTTGAACGCTTCCTGCTTTTCGCGCCGGCGGGCCGTTTCGTCCATGGCCCGCCGCATGGAATCCGTGATCACCTCGGCATACAGGATCGCCTGGCCGTTCAGGTTGCGCGCCGCCCTGCCCATGGTCTGGATCAGGCTGCGTTCGGAGCGCAGGAAACCTTCTTTGTCGGCATCGAGAATCGCCACCAGGGAGACTTCGGGGATGTCCAGGCCCTCGCGCAGCAGGTTGATGCCCACGAGCACGTCGAAAGCCCCCAGGCGCAGGTCGCGGATGATTTCAACGCGCTCGACGGTATCGATGTCTGAATGCAGATAACGCACCTTGAGGCCATTTTCCTGCAGATACTCGGTGAGGTCCTCGGCCATGCGCTTGGTGAGCGTGGTGACCAGCACCCGTTCGTGACGGGCGATCCGCAGTTTGGCTTCGCCGAGCAGGTCATCGACCTGCGTACGGGCAGGCCTGACTTCGACGGCTGGATCCACCAGCCCGGTGGGCCGCACCACCTGCTCGACCACCTGGTCGGCATGCGCCGCCTCGTAAGGGCCCGGCGTGGCCGATACGAAGATGCATTGCGGCATGCGCGCCTCGAATTCCTCTAGGCGCAATGGGCGGTTGTCGAGCGCCGAAGGCAGCCGGAACCCAAAGTTGACCAGCGTCTCCTTGCGCGAGCGGTCGCCCCGGTACATGCCGCCCAGTTGTCCGATGGTGACGTGGCTTTCATCGATGAACATCAGAGCCCGGCTCGGCAGGTAATCGATGAGTGTGGGCGGCGGTTCGCCAGGCGCCGCGCCAGACAAGTGGCGCGAGTAGTTCTCGATACCCTTGCAGAATCCGAGTTCCTGCAACATTTCGAGATCGAACCGGGTACGCTGCTCGAGACGCTGGGCCTCGACCAGGCGGTCCTCGGCCGTGAGCTCGGCCAGGCGATCCCGCAGCTCTTCCTTGATGGTGCCAATCGCGCGCAGGATCGTCTCGCGCGGCGTGACATAATGCGAGCCTGGAAAGACCGTAAAGCGCAAGAGATCCTGCAGCGGGCGGCCGGTCAACGGGTCGAACAAAGTGAGGGATTCGATCTCGTCGTCGAACAAGGTGATGCGCAGCGCATTTTCGGCGTGTTCGGCCGGGAACACGTCGATCACCTCGCCCCGCACCCGAAACACCCCCCGCGCGAATTCGGCGTCGTTGCGCTCATACTGCATGGATACGAGCCGGGCGAGGATTTCTTGCCGTGCGATGTGGTCGCCCGTACGCAGCGTGAGCACCATCGCATGATAGTCTTCTGGATTGCCGATCCCATAGATGCACGAGACCGTCCCCACAATGATGGTATCGGGGCGCTCGAGCAAGCTTTTGGTGGCCGACAGGCGCATCTGCTCGATGTGCTCGTTGATGGAAGAGTCTTTTTCAATGAACAGGTCGCGCGCCGGTACGTACGCCTCAGGCTGGTAGTAATCGTAATACGAGACGAAATACTCGACCGCATTGCGCGGGAAGAACTCGCGCATCTCGGCGTACAGCTGGGCAGCCAGCGTCTTGTTGGGCGCCAGCACGATGGCCGGACGGCCCATCCGGGCAATGACGTTGGCCATGGTATAAGTCTTGCCCGAACCCGTAACACCCAGCAAAGTCTGCGCCATGAGGCCATCGCGCAGCCCCTGCTCGAGGAGCGCGATGGCCTCGGGCTGGTCGCCTGCCGGAGGATACGGCTGGAACAATTGAAACGGGCTGCCGTCGAACTGCACGAAATCGCCGCTCACATCGGGCTTCAGATCCATCATGGCCTTGCTGGACACCATTGGGGTAAACCCCTTATTATCACATCGTTGGTTTTTTTGACCAAGCATCGATCCAGCACGCATCCCATTTCCTTTCACCCTTGACCGTCCGCACCCCATGTCATCCATTTTTGCCGCCGTCGAACTGGCGCCCCGCGACCCCATCCTTGGCCTGAATGAACAATTCAAAGCGGACACGCGCCCAACCAAAGTCAATCTGGGGGTCGGCGTTTATACCGACGACCACGGGCACATCCCGCTGCTGGAAGCCGTTCGCAGGGCCGAAAAGCAGCTGTACGAGCGGGCCGAACCCCGCAATTACCTGCCGATCGACGGCATCCCAGGCTACAACCAGGGGGCCCAGAAGCTGCTGCTGGGCCAAGACTCGCCCCTGGTGTCCGAGCATCGCTCGCTGACCGTACAGACCCTGGGCGGCACCGGCGCACTCAAGGTCGGGGCCGATTTCCTCAAGCAGATCCTGCCGGGCGCCCAGGTGGCCATCAGCAGGCCCAGCTGGGCCAACCACGAGGCTCTGTTCACGGCCGCTGGCTTTCCAGTCATCCAGTATGCCTACTACGACGCGGCCACCCACGGGCTCGATTTCAATGGCATGCTGACCTCGCTGCGCCAGCTGGCACCGGGCACCATCGTGGTCCTGCACGCGTGCTGCCACAACCCCACGGGGGTCGATCCCACCATCGAGCAGTGGGGCCAGATCGCCGATCTTCTGCAAGAAAAGCAGCTCGTGCCGTTCCTGGACATCGCTTACCAGGGTTTCGGTGCAGGCCTCGAAGAAGACGCCGCCGTCGTGCGTCTGTTTGCGGGCCGTGGGTTCACGTTGTTCATCAGTTCGTCGTTCTCCAAATCCTTTTCGCTCTATGGCGAGCGGGTGGGTGCGCTGACGCTGGTCACCGCCGGGGATGACGAAAGCACGCGCGTGCTCAGTCAGCTCAAGCGCGTGATCCGCACCAACTATTCGAACCCCCCCACCCATGGGGGCGCTCTGGTCGCCACGGTGCTGAACTCGCCCGAGCTCTATGCCCTTTGGGCCGACGAGCTCGCCGCCATGCGCGAACGCATCCGCCAGATGCGCCAACAGTTCGTTGAAAAGCTGCAGGCCTGTGGCGTACAGCAAGATTTCAGCTTCGTCAGGCAGCAACGCGGCATGTTCTCGTTTTCGGGCCTGACCACCGAGCAGGTCAGGCGCCTGCGCGACGAATTCGGCATTTATGCCGTCGACAGCGGCCGCATTTGTGTCGCGGCCCTGAACACCGGCAATATCGACTACGTGGCCCAATCCATCGCCACCGTGCTGAAAAACTGACTGTCGGGCTTGCGAGCCGGCCCCCGATGGGCCACAATCACACTGTTCTTATATACAGCATTGTGTCATGGCCCACAAACTGACCGACCGGCAACACCAGATCCTGCAACTGATCCGGCAGGCCATCCTGCAGGCGGGCCGCCCGCCCACCCGGGCCGAAATCGCCCAGGCGCTGGGGTTCCGCTCGGCCAATGCCGCCGAAGACCACCTGCGCGCCCTGGAGCGCAAGGGGTATATCCAGCTGTCGGCCAATACGTCGCGCGGCATTCGTCTCACGCCCCTGGCACTGCCCACCGAAGCCGCCAATGATGCGGCCCCTCATGCGCAACCCGGTACAGCCAATGAGAACGCGCCACCCGCCATCCAGGTGCCGCTGGTGGGCCGCGTCGCGGCCGGCGCGCCCATCCTCGCCACGGAACACATCGAAACCGAGATCTCCGTGGCCCCTCATCTGTTCGCCCGCACGCCCGATTACCTGCTGCGGGTTCGCGGCAGCAGCATGCGCGATGCCGGCATCCTCGATGGCGACCTGCTGGCCGTCCAACGCACACCCGAAGCACGTCACGGCCAGATCGTGGTGGCCCGCCTCTCCAACGAAGTCACCGTCAAACGGCTCAGCCACCAAGGCGGGCACATTTCCCTGTTGCCCGAAAACCCCGATTTCTCGCCGATACCGGTCGGCCCAGGCGATGATTTCTCGATCGAAGGCATCGCCGTCGGCCTGATCCGCACGACGGCACTGGGCTAGCCTGGGCCCGCGGCACGTACCGCGGGCCTGGCGGCTCGAATATCAACGGGTCGGGCGTGTCCGGGGGCGGCCGCAATCGGCGGGCAGTGCAACGGCCGGTTGCGCCGCCCGCCTGGGCCGATACCGCGCTCAGTGCTTGAGCACCCCGCCCCGGCCCGATTCAGCCGGCTGGCCGGCGGCGGCGACGGCTTCGGCCGCCAGGCGCGCAACCTCTTCATCTGACAGCGCCTTGGGCATGTGCTGCAGGGCGACCTCGAGCACGCGATCGATCCAGCGCACCGGGATGATCTCCAGGTGATTCTTGACGTTGTCGGGAATCTCGACCAGGTCTTTCACGTTTTCTTCGGGAATCATCACGGTCTTGATGCCGCCCCGATGCGCCGCCAGAAGCTTTTCCTTCAGGCCGCCGATCTCGAGCACCTCGCCGCGCAACGTGATTTCGCCCGTCATGGCGACATCCGAACGCACCGGGATCCCCGTGAGCGCCGACACCATGGCCGTCGTGATCGCGATACCGGCCGAGGGACCATCCTTCGGCGTGGCGCCTTCCGGAAAGTGCACGTGCAGATCGCGCTTCTCGAAGGCCTGGTCGGCAATACCCCACTTGCGCGCCCGTGCGCGAACCACGGTACGGGCCGCTTCGACCGACTCTTTCATGACATCGCCCAGCGACCCGGTACGCAGCACCACGCCCTTGCCCGGCATGTCGGCCACCTCGATCGTGAGCAGATCGCCCCCGACTTCGGTCCAGGCCAGCCCGGTGGCCTGCCCGATCTTGTCTTCGGTTTCGGCATGGCCGAAATTGAAGCGACGCACCCCGAGAAATTCATTGAGGTTATCGGAATCCACCATGACCCTCTGATCGGGCCGGATGCGCGTGCGCGCGCCCCTGCGCTTGCCCGCGGACGGATCGGCCGCCAGCAGGCGCTTGACCGTCTTGCGACAGATCTTGGAGATCTCGCGCTCGAGCGCCCGCACCCCCGCTTCGCGCGTGTAATAACGCACGATGTCGCGGATGGCCGCCTCGCTGATCGTGAGTTCGCCTTCCTGGACGCCGTTGTTCTTCATGAGCTTGGGCAGCAGGTGATCGAACGCAATGTGCACTTTCTCGTCTTCGGTGTAGCCCGACAAGCGGATCACCTCCATCCGGTCGAGCAAGGCGGGCGGTATGTTGAGCGTATTGCTGGTGGCTACGAACATCACGTCGGACAGATCGAAGTCGACCTCGATATAGTGGTCCTGGAAAGTGTGGTTCTGCTCCGGATCCAGCACCTCGAGCAGGGCCGATGACGGGTCGCCCCGGAAATCCGCCCCCATCTTGTCGATTTCATCGAGCAGGAACAACGGGTTGCGTACACCAACCTTGGCCATGTTCTGCAGGATCTTGCCTGGCATGGAGCCAATGTAGGTGCGCCGGTGACCACGGATTTCGGCCTCGTCGCGCACACCGCCCAGCGCCATGCGCACGAACTTGCGGTTGGTGGCCCGCGCCACGGACTGCCCGAGCGAGGTCTTGCCCACGCCCGGGGGCCCGACCAGGCACAGGATCGGTGCCTTGAGCTTGTCGACCCGCTGCTGAACGGCCAGGTATTCGATGATGCGCTCCTTGACCTTTTCGAGGCCATAGTGATCGGCATCCAGCACCTGTTCGGCGTTCTGCAACGAATTGTTGACGCGGCTCTTTTTCTTCCAGGGAAGATTCAGCAGCGTATCGATATAGTTGCGCACCACAGTGGCCTCGGCCGACATGGGCGACATGAGCTTGAGCTTCTTGAGCTCGGCATCGGCCTTTTTGCGTGCCTCTTTGGGCAGGCCCGCAGCCGCGATGCGCTTTTCGAGCTCTTCGATGTCCGCGCCTTCTTCGCCCTCACCCAGCTCTTTCTGGATGGCCTTGACCTGTTCGTTCAGGTAGTAGTCGCGCTGGCTTTTCTCCATCTGCTTCTTGACGCGGCCGCGAATGCGCTTCTCGACCTGCAGGATGTCGATCTCGGACTCCATCTGCGACAGCAGCGCCTCGAGGCGGGCGGTCACGGACATGGTTTCCAGCAACGCCTGCTTCTGCTCGATCTTGAGCGGTAGATGCACCGTGATGGTATCGGCCATGCGCCCGACGTCCTCGATCTCGCGCAGAGATACCAGGATTTCCTGCGGCACTTTCTTGTTGAGCTTCACGAACTGCTCGAACTGGGCCATGGCCGCGCGGCGCAGGGCCTCGGCCTCGGCGTGGTCGAAAGGTTCTTCGTCGAGCCCGACCACACGCCCCATGAAATGGGTTTCGGCATCCTGGACGCTATCCAGACGGCAGCGCTGTTCGCCCTCGACCAGCACCTTGACGGTGCCGTCGGGCAGTTTCAGCATCTGCAGAATGGTCGCGGCGCAACCGATCTGGTAGAGATCTTCAGGGACCGGATCGTCCTTGCCGGCCGACTTTTGCGCCACCAGCACAATGGGACTGCTGGACTCCATGGCCAGCTCGAGGGCCTTGATCGAACGAGGCCGCCCGACAAACAGCGGGATCACCATATTGGGAAAGACCACCACGTCGCGCAAGGGCAGCAGGGGCAGATCGATGGGATCCAGGCTGGAAATCTGACTGGCAGACATGCTTGTTTCCTTGAAGGATTGAATCAAAACCCGAAGGAGGTAGAGACCCCCTTGGGGGCATCATGCGATTGCATCATGCTTGAATGAGCATATGGTGTCACAGCCCCCGGACTTCAAGGCCTTCTGGACCCCGGCCCACGATCCATGGCCGGGGACTCCCGCCTGGGCGCCGTCAGGCGGCTGCGGTGCGCAGATTCTTGTCTTCTGTATGGCGCTCGGGCCTGGGCCCCTTGATGAGCCGGGGGATGATGTCGTCGGTCTCGGCATCGAGCACGACGCGATTGACGTCGTTCAGCGAGGGCAGGTCATACATGGTGCCGAGCAGCGATTGCTCGAGTATCGAACGCAGGCCCCGTGCGCCGGTACGCCGTTTGATGGCACGCTGGGCGATGGCCTGGAGCGCTCCCGGAGTCACGTCGAGTTCTACGCCCTCCATTTCGAAGAGCTTCTGGTACTGTTTGACCACCGCATTGCGGGGTTCGGTCAGGATACGGACCAGCGTGACTTCGTCGAGTTCATCGAGCGTGGCCAACACCGGCAGGCGACCGACGAGTTCGGGGATGAGACCGAACTTGATCAGGTCTTCGGGCTCGACCTCGGCGAAGAGTTCGCCCACGCCGCGTTCCGAGCGCGCGCGCACCGTCGCCGAGAAACCGATGCCCGAACGCTCTGTGCGATCGCGTATCACCTTGTCCAGACCCGCAAACGCCCCGCCGACGATGAACAAGATGTTGGTGGTATCGACCTGCACGAAATCCTGGTTCGGGTGCTTGCGCCCGCCCTGCGGGGGAACGGACGCCACCGTGCCCTCGATGAGCTTGAGCAGGGCCTGCTGAACGCCTTCGCCGGATACGTCGCGCGTGATGGACGGGTTGTCTGACTTGCGTGCGATCTTGTCGATTTCGTCGATGTAGACGATGGCCTGCTGCGCCCGGTCGACCTCGTAGTTGCAATTCTGCAATAGCTTCTGGATGATGTTTTCGACGTCTTCACCCACGTAGCCGGCTTCGGTCAGCGTGGTGGCATCGGCCATCACGAAAGGCACATCGAGCATACGCGCCAGCGTCTGGGCGAGCAGCGTCTTGCCCGAGCCCGTGGGCCCGATCAGCAGGATGTTGCTTTTGGACAGTTCGACGTCCCCTTGGCTGGCCTCTTGGTAGCGTATGCGCTTGTAGTGGTTATAGACCGCGACGGCCAGGTTGCGCTTGGGGGCATCCTGGCCAATGACATAGCCGTCCAGGAACGACTTGATTTCATGCGGCGTGGGGAGTTCTTCGCGTACCGCGGCCCGCGCCGCGTCTTGGGATTCTTCGCGAATGATGTCGTTGCAGAGGTCTATGCATTCATCACAAATATAGACCGAAGGCCCCGCAATCAGTTTCTTGACTTCGTGCTGGGTTTTGTTGCAGAAGGAGCAGTGCAGGGGTTTTTCCTGACTGGAACCTTTTTTATCGGTCATGGCAATCCACTACTACTTTTTGGCTTCGTCGGCACGCGAAACCAGAACCTTGTCGATGAGGCCGTAGGCCTGGGCCTCTTGGGCCGACATGAAATTATCGCGCTCAGTGTCTTCGGCGATGCGGTCGATCCCCTGCCCCGTGCGCTCTGCCAGTATGCCATTGAGGCGCTCGCGCAGATGGAGAATTTCTTTGGCCTGGATCTGGATGTCGGATGCCTGGCCCTGGGCACCGCCCGAAGGCTGATGGATCATGATACGCGAATTGGGCAAGGCGTAGCGTTTGCCCCGTGCCCCGGCCGCCAGCAGAAAGGCCCCCATGCTGGCGGCAATGCCCGTGCACAGCGTGGAGACTTCGGGTTTGACGAACTGCATGGTGTCGTAGATGGCCATCCCCGCATACACCGACCCACCGGGGGAATTGATGTACAGCGAGATGTCCTTGTCGGGGTTTTCGGACTCGAGAAACAGCAGCTGAGCGACGATCAGGTTGGCGGAGTGGTCGTTGACCGGCCCCACGAAAAAAATCACGCGTTCACGCAACAGGCGGGAATAGATGTCGTATGAACGCTCGCCACGGCCCGACTGTTCGATGACAATGGGCACATAGCCCAGGCCCGTGGGCGCCACGGTTTCCCCCCCATGCAGGGCGGCATAAAAATCAGTGAAACGTGATGTCATGGTTGACCTGCCATTACCGGGTACCCATCAGGGTATCAAAATCCACGGCCTCATCGGTGACCTTGGCGACGCCCAGCACATGATCGACCACATTGTCTTCGAGGACGAAGGATTCGATTTCTGCCCGGCGCTGCTTGTCGGACAGGTAATACGCAACCACCTGGGCCGGTTGCTCGTAGCTTTGGGCGAATTCCTCGATGCGGGCGCGCACCTGCTCGGGCCGGGCCTTGAGTTCGGCCTGGCGGATGAGCTCACCCACCAGCAGCCCCAGACGCACCCGGCGCTCGGCTTCGGGGCGCAACTGGTCTTCGGGCAGATCGATGGTGTCGGCATTGGGCAGGCCGCGCTGGGTGAGTTCTTCGCGCATGGCCTTGATGCGTTCCTGGAGCTCGCTGTCGACCAGCGCTTTGGGGAGATCGAAGGCGCAGGCGGCCGCCAGCGCATCCATGACGCTGGCCTTGGTGCGATTGCGGGCACGGGCACGGGCCTCGCGCTCGACATTGCCGCGGATTTCGAGCATCAGGGCCTCGACGTCGCCCTCGGCCTGCCCCAGGGCCCGCGCAAAATCGGCATCGAGTTCGGGCAGCTCGGGTTCGGCGACTTCTTTGACTTTGATGGTGAATTCGGCCTCTTTGCCTGCGACGTCGGGGCTGCCGTAGTCGTCGGGGAACTTGAGCGGGAAGGTCTTTTCGTCGCCCGCCTGCATGCCCTGGACGGCCAATTCGAATTCGGGCAGCATGCGCCCCTGCCCCAGCACGAAGGGAAAGTCTTCGGCGGTGCCGCCTTCGAAGGCCACACTGTCGATCGTGCCGGCGAAATCGAGGGTGACCCGATCGCCGTCCTGGGCGACCCGGCCTTCGACCGGCCTGAATACCGTGCGCTGCTGACGCAGGATGGCGACTGTCTTGTCGACTTCGGCATCGCCGATTTCCACTGTGCTGCGCACGACTTCAAGCGCGCCCAAATCGGGGATCGCAACCTCGGGATAGACTTCGAAGGTGGCTGAAAACGCCATCACGCCGTCTTCGACCCCTTCGACCTTGGGCTCGAGCACGGGGGCGCCCGCAAGGCGTAGATCGGCCTCTTCGATGACCTTGTCGAGCGACTTGCCGATCTGGGTGTTGATGACCTCGTAGCGCACGGACGGCCCATGGCTGCGTTCGATGATGGACAGCGGCGCCTTGCCTGGACGAAAGCCCTGCACCTTGGCCGTACGCGCAATGCGCTTGAGCTGGGCCTGAACTTCTTTTTCGACGTCGGCGACCAAGACGGTCAGATCCACTCGGCGCTCAAGGCCGGACAATTTTTCAACCACGGGCTGCATCAGGTACCTATCGAGAGTGAGACAGTGAACAAACGAGTCATTTTAGCGGAAAGTCACGGCCGGCACAGGGCGCGGCCGCCGACGCGCCCTGTAGGCCGGATGTTCACACGCTATAATTCCATGCCCGATTGCGAACGTGGCGGAATTGGTAGACGCACCAGGTTTAGGTCCTGGCGCCGCAAGGCGTGAGAGTTCAAGTCTCTCCGTTCGCACCACAGCGGGCAAAGGCCAGCGCCCTAGTGGCTAACCAGGCTGCAGGTACTTTCGTCCAGCCCACCGAACGCCACTTCACCGTCCACTGTCGCCAGGCGCTCCATGTAATCCCAGGGCTTTTTGGATTCTTCCGGCGTCTTGACGCGGAAGAGATAGAAGTCGTGCACCATGGTGCCGTCTTCGCGGATGTGCCCCTTGGAATACATGTCGTCGATCTGCATGGTGCGCAATTGCGCCATGACCTTGTCGGGATCATCGGAGCCCGCCGCTTCCACCGCCTTCAGGTAGGTGAGCGTGGCAGAGTAATCGGCCGCATGGTTGCCGTTGGGCATCTTGCCAACCACGTCGTAGTATCGCTGGGCAAAAGCACGGGTCTGGTCGTTGGTATCCCAGTACCAGGGCTCGGCCAGCAACAGGCCCTGCGCGTTGGCCAGCCCCATGGCGTGTACGTTGGTCACGTACATCAGCAGGGCCGCGACCTTCATCTGGTCGGTCAGGCCAAACTCCTGGCTGGTGTTGATGGCGTTGATCGTGTCGTCTCCCGCGTTGGCCAGGGCCAGAACCTGGGGGTTGGCCGCCTGGGCCTGCAGGACGAAGGACGAGAAATCGCTGGTGCCCAACGGCGCCCTGACACGCCCGGTGACGTGGCCGCCGTTTTTCTCGAGCACGTCGACGGCTTCTTTTTCGAGATCATGGCCAAAGGTATAGTCGGCCGTAAGGAAATACCAGTCTTTGCCGCCTTCTTTCAATATGGCGGACACGATGGTCCGGGCGACCGAGCGCGTATTGTAATGATATTGGACGGTATAGGGCGTGCACTTGTCATTGGTGAATGCGGTCGACCCCCCGCCCACGTTCATGAAAACGAATTTTTTGTCGTTCAGAAGGCCATTGACCGCCAGCAGTACGGCAGAATTGTCGCCCCCGACGATCATGTCGAGCTTTTCTTCATCCAGCCACTGGCGCGCGATCGATGCGCCGATGTCGGCTTTGGCCTGGTGGTCTGCCACGTAAAGCTGGATGGGCTTGCCCGCCACCGTACCGTTGAAATCTTCGATCGCCAGCTGGATGGCCGTTTTACCCCCAATGCCCGTGTTGTCCGAGTACGGGCCAGAGAGGTCGGCCAAGTATCCAATACGCACTTCGTCCTGTGAAATGTCCGCCCAGCTTGTGCCTGCCATGGCCAAGGCCAGGATGCCGATACCCCATTTCAATGTCGATGCTGCTGCCATGATGATCTCCTGAAGATCTGGTAAATGGATGACAGATCATTAGAGCAAATGGCTGGGGCTTGATCAAGAATAAGACGTTGGCCCCCGCAGCGCAAATTCGAGCACCTCGGGCATATAACGCTCGAAATCGGAGATCCCGTGATCACTGCCATCGATGATGCGCTGGCCGCACCCCGCATATCGCAGCTGCATCTCGCGCCAATCCAGCACTTCGTCTCCCGTGGCGGCCAATAGAAAATATCGCTCCGGCCGCGACAGGATGGGGATGTCCGCTTCGGCCCGGGCCAGTTCGGTGACGTGCGTGGGCAGGAATTCGAATGGCTGATCGCCATGGAACGTACGATGCAGCCCCACCTGGGTGGCCAGGTCGCGTGCGGCATGGACCACGGGGTTGAGCAGAATGGCGCGGCAGCCGGTCTGTTCAGCCAGCCAAGTGGCATAAAAACCGCCCAATGACGAGCCGATGACCACGACGTCGCGGGCGGGTATGGCCGCGGCCTGCCCCGTCGCCAGATCCAGCGCCAGGCGCATGGCCTCTGCGGGGCTGGCTGGCAGCTGGGGACAATGCCACCGATGCGCCAAGCCGCGGCGCATGAACTGCGCCCCGAGCAGGCGGGCCTTGAAGGAATCCGGCGAGGACCGAAAGCCGTGCAGATACAGGATCATGGGCGGAGTGCCTTTGCAGGCGGATTCGACCCCGCCATTTCCTCGACCCGGGACGCGTCGGTGGACATCATGAACGATCTCAGGCCAATTCACGCAGCATCTGGCGTGCAATCACCAGTTGCTGGATCTGGGTTGTGCCTTCGTAGATACGGAACAAGCGCGCATCCCGGTAGAAACGCTCGATCCCGTATTCACTCATGTAGCCGGCGCCCCCAAAAATCTGTACGGCCCGATCCGCCACGCGGCCACACATTTCTGATGCAAACAATTTTGCGCAAGACGCCTCGGTGGTTACCGGCAACCCGTCGTCGCGCCGGCACGCCGCATCGATGACCATGCTGCGCGCCGCATAGATCTCGGCCTTGCTGTCGGCCAGCATCGCCTGGATGAGCTGGAACTCGCCAATCGCCCGGCCAAACTGCCGCCGCTGGGCCGCATAGCGCAAGGCCTCGTCCAGCATGCGCTCGGCGACGGCCACACAGATTGCGGCAATGTGGATCCTGCCCTTGTCCAGCACTTTCATGGCCGTTTTGAAGCCACGGCCCTCGACCCCGCCGATCAGATTCGCGGCTGGCACCCGGCAATTCTCGAAGATGACGTCACAAGTATGCGCCCCTTGCTGGCCCATTTTCCGGTCGCGCTTGCCCAGACTGATGCCCGGGCTGTCGGCGTCCACGATGAATGCGGAGATCCCGTCCGCGCCTGCCCGGGACGGGTCCGTTCGGGCCATCAAAGTGAATACACCGGCGTGCGGCGCATTGGTGATGAAACGCTTGGTGCCGTTGACGACGTAGGCGCCGCCGTCCCGGATGGCGGTGGTTTTCAGCGACGCGGCATCCGAGCCGGCCTCCGGCTCAGTCAAGGCAAACGAGGCGATCAGCCGGCCCGTGGCCATGCGTGGCAGATAGCGCTGTTTTTGCTCTTCGGTGCCATCCAGAAGAATGCCCTGCGAGCCGATGCCGACAGTGGTTCCGATCAATGACCGGAATGCCGGCGATGCGCGCCCCAGTTCCAGCATGGCCCGGACCTCTTCCTCCATGGTCAGTTCGAGCCCCCCGTACGCCTCGGGAATGGTAAGCCCGAACAGGCCGATGTCCTGCATTTCAGCCACGATATCAGCGGGGATTTCATCCGTTCGGGCGATCAGGTCCTCGTTTGGAATCAAGCGCTCGCGCACGAAGCGCGCAATGTTGCTTAAAAGAATGTTCAGTGTTTCCTGCTCCCGGATCATGACGACACGGCCTCCCTGATGGACGGAATGCCTGGAATCCTGCGATGCAGCGTCCGACAGGTCAAGTCGGCCCCCTAGATAGTTCCGTACATTGAAAATGAAATTCGATATTCCAATGAAGAAATTCACGACGAAACAGTGTCTTATAACCAAAGCGCTTATTTCCATAGTACGGAACATACTGACAATGCCCGTTGACGCGCCCGTGCTCCGTCGCAAATCATTCCCCTGTGTGCGCTGGCATTCGACACCACGCCAATGGGGTGGACGCATGCCACAGCCGTACCGCCCGCCTGCAACGATATCGACACGAGGAGCGCCATGGATCTAGGACTGACAGGAAAAACCGCGATCGTCACCGGTTCGGCCAGAGGCTTGGGCGCCGCGACCGCGCGGCGTCTGGCAATCGAGGGCGCTCACGTGATCATCACCGACATCAGCGCCGAATCCGCGCACCGGCTGACCCGCGCGCTCACGGCCGAAGGCCTCAGCGCCCACTGCATCGTCGCCGACGTCACCCGCAACGACGACGTCACCCGGCTGGTCGACGAAACCCTGAGCGTGTTCGGCGGCGTGCATGTGCTGGTCAACAACGCAGGCTTTCCGCGCGATGCGTACTTGGTGGACATGACCGACCAAGACTGGGACGCGGTGATAGACGTGATGCTCAAGGGCGCTTTTCTGACCACGCGGGCAGTCATGCCGCAGATGATCAAACAGCGCTGGGGGCGCGTCATCAACATCAGCTCGCGGGCCCATTTCGGCAACCCGACCCAAGTCAACTACGCGACGGCCAAAGCAGGCCTGATCGGCATGGCGAAGGCCATTGCCATCGAAGAAGGGCGCTACGGCATCACCGCGAACTGCATTGCCCCCGGCTTCATGGACACCGAAATGATTCAGGCTCTGCCCACCTACGAGGTCATCAAGGAGCGTGCCCTCCGTTCCCAGCCGGTCAAGCGCCCCGGCGCACCCGACGACGTAGCCGATGCGGTTGCCTTCCTGGCCAGCGAACGCGCATCATTCATCAGCGGCGAAGTCCTGCACGTCACCGGAGGGCGTTATGGCTGAACTGAGGAGAGCCGCCATCGTCTGTCCGCTACGGACCCCCGTGGGTAAATTCGGTGGCCAACTCAAAAATGTTCCTGTCGAAGAACTGGGCGCCATCGTAGCGCGCGCCATCATTCAGCGTACGGGCCTGGATCCCGCGCGCCTAGACGACGTGGTGTTTGCGCAAAGCTACGCGAATAGCGAAACCCCGTGCACAGGGCGCTGGGTCGCACTGCAGGCCGGCTTTCCGATCGAAGTGCCGGGCATGCAGCTGGATCGTCGCTGTGGCGGCGGCCTGCAGGCAGTCGCGACAGCGGCGATGATGGTTCAGACAGGGGTCGCCGACGTCGTCATGGCCGGTGGGGTGGAAAGCATGAGCAACATCGAGTACTACACCACAGACATGCGTTGGGGCCGGCGGGCCGGCTCGGCCATTTTGCACGACCGCCTCGCTCGCGGCCGCGAGCGATCGCAGCCAGAGGCCCGGTTCGGCCACATCAGCGGCATGATCGAAACCGCCGAAAATCTGGCCCGCGACTACCACATTACACGTGAACAGTCCGATGCCTTTGCCGTACGCAGCCATCAGCGGGCGGCCGACGCATGGGCGAGCGGGCGTTTCGCCGACGAAATCGTGCCGGTGTCCGTACCACAACGCAAGGGCGACCCCGTGACGTTCGACCGCGATGAAGGCGTGCGCAGCGACTCCACGCCAGAGCGTTTGGCCGGATTCCGCCCGATCCAGCCCGACGGCGTCGTTACCGCGGCCAATGCATGCCAGCAAAATGACGCAGCGGCGGCGTGCCTGGTCGTCGCAGAAGACAAGCTGCAGGCGCTCGGGCTGCAGCCGGCCGCCTGGCTGCTGGGCTGGGCTGCGGCGGGCTGCGAACCGTCGCGGATGGGCATCGGCCCCGTTCCTGCCGTCGCCAAAGTATTGGCGCGCACTGGTCTCACCCTGAAGCAGATGGACCTCATCGAGCTGAACGAGGCTTTTGCCTGCCAGGTCCTGGCCTGCATCCAGGGTTGGGGCAGCCACCTCGACGAACTCGACGAACGCCTCAACGTCAATGGCTCGGGGATTTCCCTGGGTCATCCGGTGGGGGCGACCGGCGTACGCATCCTGACCACGCTGCTGCATGAACTGGGCCGCCGCAAGGGGCGCTACGGGTTGGAAACCATGTGCATCGGCGGAGGTCAAGGCATCGCAGCCATTTTTGAGCGCGCCTGATTCGATTCACGCACGCTTTTACTTTAGCCCGGCAACCAAGGGCATCTCGAGGAGACATCATGAAATCAGCAAACCGCGCAACAGGCTACGTCCTGACCGCACTATCCGCCCTGGCCATCGGCGCCGCGGGCACGTCACCGGCAATGGCGCAGGACACCATCAAGCTCGGCATGTCCATGCCGCTTTCAGGCGCCGCAGCCGTCTGGGGAATCGGCTCCGAATGGCTGTGCAACCAGGCCGCCGCCGAAATCGCCGAAACCGGCGGCGTCAAAGTCAAGGACAAGACCTATCAATTCGAATGCGTCACCTATGACAACAAATACAATGCCGCCGACGGTGCGAAAGTCGCCCAGGCGCTGATCAACAAGGACGACATCAAATTCGTGGCCGGCAGCCTGGGCACGGCGCCGGTGCGGGCCCTGCAATCGCTCACGGAACGCAAGGGCGTACTGCTGCTTACCGTCGCTTGGGGAAAGAGCATCAAGGGTCCGGATTATCCCCTGACGTTCACCGGCATGAACACCATCATCGAAATCGCCGGGCCAGTCACCGAATACGTCTCCAAGCAGCATGACATCAAGACCGTGGCCCTGCTCAATCCCAACGACGCCACCGGCAAAGAATCCGAAGAATTCGTGCGACAGGCCTGGGAAGCCGTCGGCGCCAAAGTGGTCACCAGTGACTTCTACGAGCGGGGCAACAGCGAATTTCAGCCAGTCGCAGCCAAACTGA
>Ga0172382_10003275_pt1 | contig 25856 bp, 37 predicted proteins | sample Leawel138RmetaG_FD_122245 | JGI IMG/M metagenome (GOLD analysis project Ga0172382, IMG submission 122245) | Leachate microbial communities from a municipal landfill in Southern Ontario, Canada - Leachate well 138R metaG | ecosystem: Engineered > Solid waste > Landfill > Unclassified | place...
AAAAAATTATTATAGACATCTTAACTATTAATGCGCCTAAATAACTAAAATTATTTATTACGTATAACATAAGAGGATTTATTTCAAAAAAATTACCTGTATTTAATAATATCATTGTTGAATACACATCGAATACATTAAATATAAGTAATAATATGAACAAAATTAATAATTTTTTATTCATTAAAATCCACCTTTTAACGTATCTATAAATGATTTCATACTCCATTGTTGTTTTTCAAAGGCTTTATAACACATTTCAAAAAATCTAACTCTTATTTTTTGTCTATTCAATATTTTTTTCATTTTTATTATTATTTCATCAGAAGGAATACAATACTTTTCAATTTCAGGTTTAGACCATTCTTTATCATCATCAAATCTATAATGCTTATATCTTTTTCCTATTAATTTATCCATAAGCATTTCTAATTTATCTTGTTCGGCTAATTCTTTGTAATATAATTCTCTATATTTTACTATTAAAAATGGGTTATCCATTAATTTTTGTTGAAGATCCAAATCTGAAAATTTTACCATTTCATCTATTGGATGTTCCGCATGTAATTCTTCTATTAATTCATTTTCATTCATATTTAATATTATACTCCAAAATTTATATTATGTAAACACCTTTTTTTTATTTATAATGGAAGAAGGTTTACATATCATATTTTTTATAGTATAATATAAAAAATGAGAAAATAATAGGTGATTAAAATGACTAAAACTCTTTTTGTTATAATTAGAAGGACAGAAAATGGAAAAAAATATTTTACAGGAGGCACACTTGTTTATTCATGTTATATAATAAATAATGTGGAAGAAATAAATCAATATTCAATGTTTTTTACTAAAAATAGAGATTTTAGTAATATAAATCAAATACCAAAACCAGATGCCTTTTTAAGTTTAAAAGAATATAGAGAAAAAATAGATTATACATTAGATCCAAAATTTTCCCAAAAAATTTTAAGTGTATTTGGATTTGATAGAATTTGGATTTATGATAAATCTTTAATGGAAGGTTATAGTATATGAAAATAGCATTACCAGTAGTGGTAAAAAAAGATAATAAATGGTATCAAGGATTTATAGAAGATTTTAATCTAACTATAAATAAAGAAATAAAAAAATTATCAGATATAAAAAATATATCTGAGTACAAAGGGTTAATAACTTACATAAGAACGAAAGGATTAGATAGAGATTTAGCTAATAAACTATTGAAAGAAACAAATTGCGAGAGTATATATGTGTTAAATAAACCTATTGATTTAACAGAAAAACAATATGAATCATATATTTGGTCTGACTATTTTCCTTTATGCTTAAAATGTAAGAAAAATTGTAAACAATCTCATATAGTCAAAGAACTTTACTGTAAAGATTTTGAAAAGGAGTAAATAAAAGGTTTGGAAAATTTAGAACCACATTTTCTTGAGTTTCTTATATTGAAAGTAATGGAGATAGATAAACTTTATACTGTAATGCTTTCAAATGTTTTTGAACAAAGATATTTTGATAATCCGTCTGTTGGAAAGATTTTCAATTTTTCAAAATCATATATAGATGAATACAAAACATTACCTCCAAGAGATATTATCATTAATTCATTAAATAATGATATTAATGTTAAGAAAGCTTTTGAGGAGGCTGATTGTATAGATTTTAACATAAGTGGAAATTACGATTATCTTTTACAACAGACGAATAACTATTTAAAAAACCAAGCTATAAAAACAGCATTGTTAGATTCGGTTGATATAGTTGAACGAGGACAAAATATAGAACTAGTTAGAGAAAATGTTGAAAAAGCACTAACTAAAGATTTAAAGATAAATTTGGGTTTAAATTATTTCAATCAGTTGGGTGAACGTCTTACAAAGATTTTTAATGCAACTGATAATAATAGAATGCCTACATATTATTCATCTTTAGATGAATTAATAAATGGTGGTTTTCCTCCTTTTACCTTATCTGTTATTTGTGCTAGAATACATGGATTTAAATGTGTTAATAAAAATACTAAAATAACTATAAAAAACAAAAAAACGGAATTTATTGAAGATATAAGAATACAAGAGTTTTTTGATAGATTCGACTCCATAAATAAACATATAATAGAAAATGATGCTATATTTGGTTTAGAGGGTTTAAAAAAGAAATATACAATAAGAATTGATAAAGAAAGTAGAATAATATCAAATTATCAAGTATTTACTGATAAAGGATTTATTGATATAGACTATGCAATAAAAACAATACCATTGAAAAAATATATTATATATTTTACTTCTGGTAATATAATTGAATGTGCTGATAAGCATGCTTTTATAGATATTGAATATAATAAGATAACCGCGGATAAATTAAACATAGGTGATCTAATAAAAGTAAATTATATAGATGATGGATTTGATGAAATATTTAATATAATTGAAACAGAAGAATATGAGGAAATGTATGACTTAAGTTTATCAAATCACCACTTGTATTATACAAATGGTATTTTATCACACAATTCTAATACTATGGCAAATTTTGCAGCCAGACAAGTATTAAACGGACATAATGTAGTATTATTAACACTTGAAATGTCTGAAGATATGTTTGCACAAAGATTTGACTCTATATATTCTCTTTTAGATATAAATCGAATGTATCTAGGTGATAATAAAAGAGAATTAATGCGAAAATTAGGATCTATAAAAAGAACAGAAAATAGAGGAGAATTAATAATAAAACAATTTCCCACCGGTGTTGCAACAATTAGAGATTTTAGAATATTTCTTAGAGAATTAATATTAAGAGGAATAGACCCATCTATTGTATATGTTGATTATATTAATTTAATGAAATCATCCTTGGTAAAAGATAATGGATTATATTCTACTGTAAAAGCAATAGCAGAAGAATTAAGATCATTATCTTTTGAATTTGAAGTACCTTTTGTGTCGGTCAGTCAGTTAAATAGAGAAGGATCTTTTGTTGGTTTTGAGGAATTAGATTTTAATTATATAGCAGAATCTATGGGATTACCCGCAACTTGTGATTTTATGGGAATCATAGGTCAAGATGAAGACTCATTAATATATGAGTCTGAACTACATAATAAAATAGTTAAAAATAGATTAGGTGGTCGTGTTGGTGAAATTTGGAAATGTTATTATGATTCACGGACATTAAAAATGTATGATGAAAATGAAATGGATATATGGATAGCAGATTCACAATTAACAGGCGATGATAGAAATCCATATGTAAGACAACCAAGGGGTAGAGAAACAAGAAGAGGTAGAATACGATGAAAAGAGAAAAATTAAGAAATATTATTGGAGAAATGTGATGGAATTGAAAATAAAAAGATTACATCCTAATGCGCAACTACCATATTATGCAACCGATGGAGCTGCATGTTTTGATGTTACAGTTGTGGAAAATGTATTTTTATTACCTGGTCAAATATATCCTATAAAAACAGGATTATCTTTTGAAATACCAAAGGGGTATGAAATGCAGGTAAGACAAAGAAGTGGTATATCAAAAAATTATCCTAATTATATATCAAATGCGCCTGGTACCATAGATTCGGATTACTGTGGTGAGTTAATGATACTAACTGTAAATAATACAAATAAAATGTGGCATATATCTATGGGTACAAGATTTGTTCAATGTAAAATATCTAAAGTTGAACAAATAGATATTATAGAAGTAAATGAAATATCAAAAACAAAAAGAGGATCAGGTGGTTTCGGTTCAACAGGATTAAAATAATGGATAGATTAGAGAAAGAATATAATGAATGGTTAGAAAATGTTGTAATACCAGAAGAGGATACAGATAAATTACGAGAAGATTTAAAAAATGAATTATTATTTCTAAGTAATATGAGTGTTGAGGAATACACTTTATATCGAAAATATCTCGAAATACAAAAAAAATATCCAATACATGATAGTAATCCATTTTTTACTATGGAAAATCCATATACAGAATTAAATATAATAAAAAATAATATTTGGAGACCAGAATCACCGGAAGATTACTTAAAATTACAACCTGAGGTCATATGGACAATGGAAGATAAAGATATGACTTCTATATGGACAGTATTGAGAATATTTTGTTCCACAATGTTAAACAATTCAAATATAGGTAGAAATCTTAGATTTGTCGTTAGAGACTCCTTAACAGGTAAATATTTAGGTGTTTTATGCTGTTCGAGTGATTTTATGGATTTAACACCAAGAGATAATTATATAGGCTGGTCAAGAGATATAAAAACAACACAAAAAATGATAAACCACACTACAATAGGATCAACTATAGTTCCTACACAACCATTAGGATTTAACTATGTGGGTGGCAAATTATTAGCATTATTAACAATTTCAAAAGTAACAGAAGAAGCATGGAATAAAAGATATGGTGATAAACTTGTAGCATATACAACAACAAGTTTATATGGCTCGTTTTCACAATATAATGGATTAAAATATTGGTCAAAAAGAGGTCATTCAGCAGGTTCTATAAAATTTGAACCATCACAAGAAACTGTAAAAAGAGTTAGAAATTGGTTAATGATACATCATAATAAAAAATATTGGGAATGGTATCATGCTAAAAATGAACAGGGATTACCTTATAAAAGAGACCATAAACAAAGGTCTTTATCTTTTGCGTATAGACAATTAGGTATAACTAAAGAGTATTTTGAGACAAACCATAATAGAGGAATTTATTTTTGTCCTTTATTTAATAACACTTGCGAGTTTTTAAGAAAAGAAATTGGAATAGATGATTTAAAAAGAAGATTTGATAATTCTATTGAACATTTAGTAGATATTTGGAAAACAAAATATGCATCTAAAAGAGTTAAAAATCTAATAAAAAATAATAAATGGAATGATGATGTTTTATTTTATGATGGTATGATAGGTAAAGATTGGAAAAAAGTAAAAGAAATGTATTTAATAGATGTTGGTAGATAATTAATAGCAAGGAATATAGAAATAAATGGGTATAAAAAAATTATTAAGATTAAATTTTGAAGTATTGCAAAAAATGACTGTACCAGAAATTACTTTATATAAAAAATGGCAAGAAATAAATGCCAAAGAATGGTCAACCGAAGAAAAGCAAAGAATTTGGGAAGTGGGTATGTCTTTATGGACACCTAAAAATCCAGATGATTATAAAAAATTAGAAGTTGGTATTATACCTGTGGAAAATAAAACCGATTCTCTTACTTGGACAATTTTACGAGTATTTTGTCATACTATGCCTTGGAACCAAAATGTGGGTCGTATTATACGATATATTATATGGGATAAAAAAACAAAAACATATCTCGGTGTTCTTTCAATGGCATCGGATTTTATATCTTTACTTCCTAGAGATAATCATATAGGATGGACATTTGAGCAAAGAACAAAAGAAAAAATGTTAAATTATACAAGTATGGGATCAACAATTGCGCCAACGCAACCTTTAGGATTTTCATATTTAGGTGGTAAATTAGCAGCATTATGTTTATGTTCTGATAGAGTTGTTGATGTATGGAATAATAGATATAAAGAACCATTGATATCAATTACAACAACAAGTTTATACGGCTCGTTTTCACAATATAATGGATTAAAATATTGGAGAAAATGTGGAACAACAGAAGGTAAAATACCATTAGAACCATCAGATGATGTATACCAAAAAATTAGAAAATGGGTAAAGGAAAAATATCCAAATGATTTTGAAAAACTTACTGTAAATAAAGAAAAGGTATTATCACGACCAAAAGCAAGAATGTTAGCTTTTGCTTATGGTAAGTTAGGAATATCAGTACCCAATAATAGTGCTCCACGAGGAGTGTATTATTGTAAACTATTTGAAAACTCAAATAATTTTTTATCAAAGAAAACAACTGAAATAGGTAAAAAATCATTCGATAATAGACTAGAAGTATTAGTAGATTTATGGAAAAAGAAATATGCAGAAAAAAGAGTTACAAATTTATTAAAAGATGGTAGATATAATAAGAATTTTTTATATTATGAAGATTTAATAGGAATGGATTGGAAAGAAACAAGGAAAAAATATCTATCAGAGGTGGGAAGATAATGTTTGAAGATTTAAAAATAGATGAAAATATTGAAGATAAAAATATTGATTTAATAAATGCATTAAAGGATAATATAAAAATTAAACAAAAATTAATAGATAGAATGATTACGGATATAGTTGCTAAAAATCTTGAGATAATGGATTTAAAAAAAGAAAATAAAAACTTACAAGATATATTAAATAAAAATTAAATCTTATAATCATATTAAATATAAATGATATAAAGGAGTCATTTAGTGTTTAAAAATTGTCATTATGAAAGTAAAAGAAATATAATGCATCTATGGGAAACCATAAATGGTAAAAATGAATATGCAACATATAATTGGGTGCCTTATGTTTATGTTTTAGATAAAGATGGTGATATAAAAACTATTGATGGTAAATATGTTAGAAAAGTAGAGTTCTCTACATATCAACAATATTATGAATATTGTAAAGATAACCCATATATATTTGAAAATAAATGTAAACCTGAGATTCAATATCTTGCTGAAAGATATTATAAAATTCCAGATGATAAATTAGAAGTGCCTAAACTTGTCACATATTTTCTTGATATAGAAGTAATTAGACCTAGAGGTTTTCCGAATCCTATGGTGGCTGAAGACCCAATATGCCTTATATCTTTAACTAATTCAAAAACTAAAAATACAATAACATTTGGTGAAAAACCATATGATGGTGAAGGTGAATATATATACTGTAGATCGGAAGTTGAATTATTAAGAAAGTTTTTTGATTATATATATCAAACAAAACCAGATGTTATTTCAGGATGGAATATATGGGGCTTCGACTTACCATATATTATTAATAGATCTAAAAATATATTTGGAGAAAACACAGATATATATAAACTCTTATCTCCTATTAGAATAGTTAAGGTATGGAAACAAAAAAATGAAGAATCTTTAAATATAGATATAGCAGGTATTCACATTCTTGATTATATGGATATTTATAAGTGGTATAGTCCTAATAAACTTGAGTCATATAAACTTGATTTTGTATCTAAATTTGAATTAGAAAAGGGTAAAGTTGATTATTCTGAATTTCAAGATTTACGAGAATTATATATAAAAGATTGGAATAAATTTGTAATTTATAATAGAGTGGACTGTGAGCGAGTTGATCAGTTGGAAGATAAACTTGGATATATAAGACTTATTCAAGCATTATCACTTTTGACTAAATGTCCAATGAAATTTTATAGTGCAATGACTCATTTAATAGAAGGTGCACTATTAACACATTATAGAAGAAATGATATGTGTGCTCCTTATTTTGCAGGAGGCACACAAGAAGGTTTTGAAGCGGCATTTGTAAAAGAGCCTCAAGCAGGAATGCATGATTGGGTTATTGATATTGATATTACATCTTCTTATCCATCACATATTATAACTCTTAATATGTCAAATGAAACTTATTTCGGTCGTATTATAGATACTACAGAAGATGAAATTGTACGTCAAACAAGAATTAAAAAATTTGAGCCTTTTACAATATTAAAAGATACAGGTCCTGTTGTTTTTGAAAGAGATAGATTAAAAAAGTTTAATAAGGCTTTAGATAAAGGTTTGTTTGCTATAGCACCATGTGGATCAGTGTTCATAACAAGACCAAAAGGTGTCATCGCTGAAGTGGAACAAAATATTTTCACAAAAAGAAAAGAAGTAAAGAATCAAATGAAAATTATAAGACACCAAGCAGCTGAAAGAAATGATCCGATAGAAAAGGAAAAATTAGAAATAAGAGCGAAGGAATTGTTTTCACTTCAATGGGCTATTAAAATTCTCTTGAATGCTGTATTTGGTATTACGGCTGTTCCATATTCTCGTTATTTCAATACTAATATAGCAGAAGCAATTACTTCTTGTGGTAGACATACCATTAAACAAGGTCAAGTATTTGTAAATGAATATTATAAAAATAAAAATATACCCGATTTGCCAGAAGACTTAGTTGCATATATAGATACAGATTCATTATTTATAATGTTAGGCACTTATATGTGTAGAATTTATGGTGAGAAATGGGATAACCTTACTGATGATCAAAAAGTGGAAATAATACTTAAAGAAGCAAAAGAAATAGAAAAATATGTAAACAATAGAGTTTATAATGAGACTCAAAAGATAGATTATAATTCACAAGTTGAAGATTTTAAAATAGGATTTAAACAGGAAATTGTTGCTAAAAAAGCATTGTTTGTTAAGAAAAAGAAATATGCTTATTGGTGCGTTTCAGAAGAAGGTGTTCCTGTTGATAAATTATCTGTAACTGGTTTAGAAATTGTTAGATCAGATTCATCTGAGTCTGTTAGAGATAGATTAAAAAATGTTTATCAAATGATTTTAAAAGATGAATCTGAAAATAAAATTAAAAATAGGATAGAACAATATAAAAAAGAATTAAAAAATGTATCTCCTGAAGAAATAGCTGCTAATATATCTGTAAATAATATAAACAAATATATTATTAATGGTGAACATATTAAAGGTACACCTTGGCATATAAAAGGAGTTGCCAATTATAGAAAAATATTAAAAATTCTTGATATTGAACAAAAATATGAAGATATACATGAAGCCACTAAAGCTAAAGTATTATATTTAAAACCAAATAAATTCGGTATTGATGTTATTACTTTTAATAGGTGGCCGCATGAACTTGATGATACAATTCAACCAGATTATGATATAATGGTGGAAAAATTCTTTTTGAAAAAGATAGGATTTTTATTAGAACCTATGGATAAAATGTACATTTTAGAGGGTAAATCTGTAAAAGAATCTTTAGATTTATTTTTTGGATAAAATAGGTATTATATCTTTTTATTGGTGAAAAATACATTTCTTATGATGAAATAAAAAAAGAAAGGAAAAATTGTGAAAAAAAGAGAACCAGAACAAAAACAAGAACAAAAAGTGTTGACTAAAAGTACATGTGAATCAAAAAGAATAGAATCTAATGAAAATTTAAATGGTTGTATAAAACCAAAAAAGAAAAATGTGAGAAAAGGTTTTGCAATATATTTTTTAAAAAGTAGTATATTAATTTTAAGTATAATGGTTTTTATGTTATTGGGTAAGGTTATTGATGATATAAAATTTGATACTAAAAAACAAACTGAAATTGAAACTATTAAATATGTGGAAGAGAGTAAAACACCTATGTCTAATTTTATTATATTTTTAAATAACGATTTAGATCCAGCAATTGCAGGTATAATTGCAGAATCAATTGACAAAGCTAGTAAAAAGCATAAATTGCCGAGAAAATTAATAGCAGCATTAATAAGAACGGAATCTAATTATGATGTTTTTGCTAAAAGCCATGCTGGGGCTATTGGATTAATGCAGGTTATGCCTAAAATTCATAAAGACAAATTAAATGGAAGAAATCCATTTTTTGTGGATTCTAATATTGATGTTGGATGTCAAATACTTAAAGAATATTTAGATATAGAAAAAGGTAATTTGGACAGAGCATTACATAGATACCTATCAAAAAATGCCACCAAAGAACAACTAGATAAATATTGTGCGAAAATATATGGATTTTGGGCTAAGTCTGAAATGTATGATTATCTATCAACACAAGAAAAAGAAGAGAATAAAGAAAATGTTAATGGATCTATGACACATTCTGAGCAAACTGAATTGCAACTTGCCGAGCCTGATCATCATCCTCAATCGTAAAATCCGGTTCATAAATAGGATTATCCCAATCATTCTCACCAGTTGGCAGCTTAGGATATTCAACTTTTTTTCCTAAGCTGTCACCTTTCACTTCATCACCAGTCTTGAAGGAGCAAACAGCTCGATGACTCCATCCTACCCAAGCACCTAATGCTTCAGAATATCCATGACAAGGATATCCCTTTTCTGTCTTTATAAGAAGCCAATCTTGAAACCTTACTTTATTTTCACCATTAGCATATTTAGGAATATTTTTAAATGATCTTTTTTCAGGAGGTATATCTACCTTTAAAAACTTTTGTTTACGAAAAGTTTTTATTCTATTTGTTTTAGGATTTATTTTTTTATATTTTGATTTTTTGGCCATAGGTATTTCATATTGACCTTCTGATATAATATATCCCTCAACTATTTGTATAGAATCTTCAAACCATTTTCTTAATTTCGTCATTGATCAATTTCCAATTCTCTTTTTATTTCCTGTAAACTATTTATAAGGTTCAATTTTATTTGTTTTTTGTATAAAACTTATTATTTATTTTTCACTTTATTAGTAAATTTATCTATTTTTTCCATGCCTTTAACTCTACCACCACCGGACATTTTCTTCTGATCAATTTTATCAATTAAATCCATCATTTCATCTATGGAGATTTTCTTTTTTGCAACAGCTACTTCCATTTGTTTCATTAAAACCGTTAGTTCCGTATCTGTAGTTGCATCGAATACTTTTTGACGAAATTTTAAATATTCTTGCGACTTTTTTCTACCATAAATAGGATAACTAGTTTCATTAAGTGTAATTTTATCTATTTTATCAAGTAAATTCATTATTTTGATCCTTTTCCATATGTAAGTAGAGGTTTTCCTGTTTTAATAACTTTTTTAATAAAATCAGCTTCTTTCTTTTTTAATGCTTTATCTATAGATGATAAAATAATATTTCCTATTTCATTTGCTAGAACGGTAGGGTTAGCTATACCCATTTCATTTTCAAGAACTCTTCTATATTCTTTTATATGAGCGACAAGACTATTCATAAAAGCATTTTTTTGTTCTTCTTTACCTTCTGTTAAATATTTATCTATAGTTCTCATAATTCATTCCTAAGAATTTGTAATTCTTTTATAATTCTATCTAACATTGATTTCACTTTTTTAATATTTCTACCTTTTTTTACTTCTTCCATAACAAATGTCAATGCTTTTATCATATTTCTTGCTATAGTACTTACATCAGTTAACTTTATATCTTCTTCTTTTTCTTTATGTTTTAATTTTCTTTTTATATCTATCACAGAATCTATAAGATATTTATTTACAACCTTCATTTATTATTTTATCCTATATGTTGATCTAATATATTAACTAAATCACCAGCAAAAACTTGTTTTATTATCTTATCTTGTTTCCAATCAAGTTTTCTAGTTACTCTACCAAATTCTATGACATATAAATCAGATCCGGAATCATAATGAATTATTACACGACCTTTAAATTTACCACCTCTAACATCAAACTGAATACCCTTATCAAATTGAATAAAATTTTTAGCACCCCAAGCCGCTAATGCCCATTTATCCATAGATTTTATTTGTTTTAAGATTGTTTCTCCAACTTTAGCTTCTGTTAAATAATTATTTATCTTATTTAAAATTCCCATTTTGTTTTCTCTCCATATAGAATGACAAATAGCGATTATTTGTTTAAAATTTTATTTTTACTCTTTTGGTAGTTGCTTTTTAAATCTATCCTTTTTTGTATCTTTTTGGGTCTCTTCTTTTGATTTATCTTTTCCTCTCCAGTTTGGACTACCAAATGCGGAATCTTTTATTGAAGCACAGAAACCTCTAGCTTTTTCTTCATCAAATTCATCTTTACCTTTCATTCTCATTACACAAGCATCAAAAAACCCTTTTTCTTTTGGATCTTTACCTATTGTCTTACCAAACTTTTCTACTGACGCTTGAGTCCAACCCTTAGCGCCGATAGGTGATTCATTTACTGATTCAAATAAATCTTCTAACTGCATTCTTACTGCTTGAGCACCCATTACACTCAACTTACCTCTATCCGGTGAATCACCCTTCTCACCAGACATCTTCCATTTAAGATACTTCTGAGCATAATCTTTCTTATCCTTATTCTTAATCTTCTTTATATAGTCTTGGGTTTTATTATTTTCATTTAAATAAAAATTATAAGACTCTTTTATACCAAGTTGTTTTGCTCTTTCACCAAACCACGATTTCAATAAATCTATTTGTTTATCACTAAAACCAAATCTTTGTCTTTTTTTATATTGTTCTTGTCTCTTTTCAAATTCTTTAAATAATTTATCAAGTCCCTTCTTATCAGAATTCATAATCTTTTTATAATACATTCTTTTGAGAATAGCTGGTTCTAAATCTCCAAGGTCATCACCTTCATTTAAAAACTCATCTATCATTAATTTTTCAAAAAATTTCATTGTAAGTTTCTCCTATCACATGATGTTACTGTTATTTTTAAACAATATGTACATAAATAATCTTTGCTTTTATTTTTAACTCTCTAACTTTTTATTAGACATTTCTTTTCCTATTACAACCATAATTTCCTTCATAAGATCCACATAACCTTTACCATAAAAATTGAATCCGGACATATTAGTTATATCTTTATGTCCACCTGATTGTGCTATAATAAGATCCCAAAGATTTATAGAAACTTTCTTTAATATATCTTTTTGTTTAAATGATAATTTTGAATATGGTTTATTAGTTATATTTTGAATCAAATCCTGCCATCCATCAGAACCAGCAAGACCTTTAATTTGTCCTTCAAAAAGACCAATAAAATCATTAAATTGAAAACCCATAGCATTATTATCTTTTATATCTCGTTCAAATGTTTTTTTGATATATTCAAGAGTGATTTCTTTATTAAGCTTGGATTTAAATTTAGGTAAAATCTTTTTCATTGCAATATCGCCTAAATGATGTGGATTGGATCCTTTAATAAATGGATTTTTAGAAATTTGTATAAGACCCATCGGCCAGGCTATTGATAAATATTCTGCCCAAGGATTGTTTTTAAAAGGTGTGTATCGATCATATCCTTTAACCATATAACCACCACCATATTGCATAATAGTATTACCCACTCTTGTATATTGACCATTTTTAAGTTTAGAAATAACTTTGACTCCACCTTCAACAAAATTTTGTGATTGTTTAGTTACATACTCTTGCTTACCTGCTCCTACACTCTCAGGAGTTTTATAACCCTCTTCTTTGGCTAATTTTTTTATTATATTATACATAGATAATAATGATGGATTAGCTTGAAGAACTAATTTTGTTAAAAAACCCGGTTTATTTTTATACGCTAAAGTAAGAGTGTTTACAACAAGTCCCATAGCTCGTCTATTTTTATCAACTTTTAAATTAGGATCTACAATAAACGCTGCTCTCATAACATCATCAGGAGTTATATTTTGAGAAGCAAAATCAGCAGAATCAACAGTACTAATAATTTTAGCATCTTGTGGTGGAAAAAGGTCCTTAGGTGATAAAATTTGTGAAATATATGCGGCATTAGATGGTGAGTGTACAAAAGATGTTGATGTTTTTGATGTATCAACACCAGCTTGTTTATCATGATGATCTGTATGTATATGCATTACGGGTTTACCATGTGCAAAATCCACCATTACGGCTAATGTTTTATTTTTTGGTTTAGGAATAGCATATTCCTCATTACCATAATTTAACGGATGCGCATCAACGACTTTAATTCCATAAGATTTTAAATATTGTTTCATGCCTATAGCTGAGGTAACTCCATCTAAATCTTTATGAAAATAAATCTCTGCTGTTTTATATTGTTTTGATAAATCTGTAATATTTCTAATACCAGATTCGTTTAATAATGTATCTTCAATAAATTCAATTTTTTCAAGTATATTCATTAAATAATTTCTCCTTCGTTATACTACAAAATTCTTGTTTCGATGCATTTTCATTGGCAATTATCATTTGTAAATTTACTACCTTTTTATTTTTTTCACTCCACTCTTATCAAATATAATTCCTATAAGATTAAGTACGTTTTTTAATGATTTACTTTTTATTATATTCATAAAATCTTTTATAGAATCTATTACTCCTTCATCTATTATTATAGACTCATCTTGTTTAGGAGTCCAAGATTTAACTTTTTTAGCCGCTTCCACCTCTGATTTAGCTAATAACATAGGACCTATAATTTTATCATATCCATCTTTATTACCATCGTTATAATATTTATTTTTAACATCATCAACAAAATTCAAATAATTATTAAGACCAATATCCTTTTTTAATTCTATTGCTTTTGTTTTTAAAAATGATTCACCTATTTTTACTTCTGTTTTTGCACCAGTGGAATTTGAATATCCAGGCAATAATGTAATTTTATTACATTGAAGTAAACCATACACATCTTCTATCATAAAATCGGCCCATTTAAATTCGTTTTTTGGTTTTTTTATTATAGAACCATGTGGGTGAGCTGGATTAAACACTTTTCCTTTTATATATTTTTCAGCATATATGAATGTAGGCCAATTAAAGTCTGGTAAATTTGTCATGGGTCCTGATAAATATGTCATATTATTATTTTTATGTTGAACACCGACAATTCTTAAAACATTTACAAGATACTTTGCGATACTTTCTGGTGATCCATTAGGTATATTTAAAAATGTTTTTTTTATTTTTTCTGCTTGACTCCAATCAACATCATTTTCATTTAAATATTTTCTAAATTTCATTATTCTTCTCCAATAATTTCATCATCATCTTCTTCCTCATTTGGAAGATATGCACCCAATAACTTATTAAATTTTAATGGTCTTGGATATCTTTTAATCACCGTTATATCATTCATATCACCGATAGATCTGGTTTGTTGTGAGCCAGCAACAGCAGAAGCGAATGATGATTCTTCCACCTTCTTTTTACATGTTCTTGTTTTTGGATCCCACTCATAACCATCAGGACATTCATAACCTATACTTGATATGCCTCTTTTTATAATAGGTGATATACCTGAAGTATTTACAGCAATATCACCAGTAGTTGTAGACCCATCATCATCAACTAAAAGTTTATCTATCTTCTCTATAATATTGATTTTCATGATATGTTCCTATCTGTTTTTTTATTTCTTCGATCTGTTTAAGTATAGCTTTTTCTGTTAAATTAGGTTCAGTTTTTTGAATTTTATATTCTATTTTTTTATCCACTATATTATTAACTGAATTCGACACAAAAAAATAAGCCATTGTCATTAAACCAGCGGATATAGATACAACTAATATCATTGTGTTTATTTTTTTCGATAATACTTTTAATAAACTCAAAATTACATCTGACTTACTTTTTATTGTTCCAGTACATGTGTCTATATTATCTAAATGTGATGATGAATGCATGTTATATTCATCTATAATTTTTTTTAAATCGCTAGGCTTAACACCTTCTTTTAATAATCCTGTTAAATGTATTATAGCATCCGTTTGTTTTTCCACAGAATGTTTTAAATGTGAATTTGAATCTTTTAAAGTATCAAATAATTTCAATACTAAATCCGCTGTAATTCTACTTGTATCCTCATTAGACATTTAAATAAATCCTTCTATTATATAATATCATTTAGCCTATTAATATTATCAAAACTCTCTTTTACTTCCAATCTCCAAAGATCTAGTTTTTTATTAAGAGCTTCTTCCATTTCCCTTTCTACTTTTTTTATTTTATTTTCCTGACCTTTTCTATCGGTAATATCAATTGCTATTACATTTGCACCAACAACATTAACACCTTCATATTTATATTCAGCTGTTATTAAAACCCATTTATATTCACCCTTTTTAGTTATAACTTCATATTCTTCTACGGGGTTAATTTCATCGCCTTTATTAATTTTTTTTAATCTATTTTTCCACTTCAAAGCTGATTCTTTTGTTAAAATATCCCATGGACTCATTTGTAAAAGTTCATCTTCTGTGTATCCTAATTCTTTACACATAACATTATTTACATAAACAAATTTATTAGTTATAAAATTTAATTCATAAATTACAGCATTTGTGCTTTCTACTAATCTAGAATATTTTCTATCTAATTTAAATCTCTCTATTGAATATATTATAGATCTTATTAGTATATCGGAATTTAATAAAGGTTTAATTAAATAATCCTGTGCTCCATGTTTCATACATTCAATAGCTTTATCTTCATGTCCAGAAACAATGATAATAGGTACATTGGAACATACATTTTTTACAGATTTAAAAACATTTAAACCTTCTCCATTTGGTAATATAAGATCTAATAATATCACATCATATATTTTCATTTTATTTTCTAAACATTCTTTTAAATTTTCTATACCTTTTTTTAAAGATGTTGCTGTGTGAATTTTAAAATTCACACTACTGGAGCTTTCTAACATTCTTTGTGTTAGAATAATACTTGTTTCATCATCCTCTATTAGCAATACATTAACATTAGTTTTTTCTAACAAGGTATTTTCCTCCAATTATACTTTTATTCTTTTAAGACTTCCATCAGATTTTACTAATAGACCAAAAAATTGTATTATAGGAAATTTTTCATCTTCTGGAATATTATGAATTTTTTTTATTTTTTTAAGCAATGTATTATTTTTTAATACTTCCTTTTCAAGTGATAAAAAATCAGTTATGTTTTTCATATCATCATCAATAAGTCTCACACGACGATATTCACCTGTAGATATATAATCCATTATTACTTTATTTTTAGCATCAGATACACCCTTGGGCATACCAACTTTTTTTATAAGCCTTTTATATGCATCGGGATTCTCGAAAAAATTACCAGTCAATTCAACTTTAATTTTATCAATGGGCAATCCAATCTCACGAAATTTATCTAAAAATGTTTTTTTATTATCAAAATTTGCTCTTGCTGTAAGTAAGACAACATTTGATCCTCTACGATCTATATTTTGAAATATTCTTTTTATTCTTTGAATTGTTTTGGAAATTGGAATTGATGTGTCTTTAAATATTTTAGCACTTCTAAATTCATGGAATGAAAAATCTTCATCATCTTTTAATTTATAAGTATTATACTCTTGATTATTTAATTTCTTTACTAAATCTCCTGTATTCTTATTTATAACATTAATCGTAGCGAATGTTTTAAAAATTGTTTCATCTATATCAATAAATGTTATTCCTCTACCATATTCTGAGGATAATTCATTTAAAAATGAATTTAAACGCATAAATCTTACCCTATATTTAAATGTTGTTATTAGTATTTATTTATAAAATTTCATATAATATGAAAGTAGAAATAAATATAAATAATATAGAAATATAATATAGGAGAAATATCTATGCGTCTTGAAAATTTTATAGACGGTATTCCAACCTTGAATGAAAATGTTATAAAAAATATGTTGAATAGAATAAAATCAAAATCTGCAGATAGTGTTCAAAGAATATTTAAAGATGCCTGGTTAAAAATATCATTAGCTTTAAAAGAAAAAGAAGGTGAAGTTTTGAATATTATAAATTCAAAATTAGGAACACATTTTAAATCTTTTGATGAAATATCTAAAACTAAACCAATAATGGAAAGTAACGAATTGAATGAAAGTTGGGGACATTATTGGGAACTTTTAAAATCAGAAGGTTTTCCGACTCTTGCATTTTATCCAGCACTGACTGCATGGATTGAAATAGGAAAAATTTTGGAACCAGAACAATCGGTTAATTGGACTAAATTTGGAGCATATGCTTTATTTTGGTTATTACTAGTTTCTGGTAGATTTATAAAAGGATATAAAGATTGGAAAAAACAAAATCCTGATGAATATTATTCAGAAAGACCTAAATTAGCCAAAAAACATAATTATAAATTTAAGGATTCTTCTATGGATCCTAATATACAAAAAAGAAAACCAGGATTTATATAATAAATATTTTTTTATAAATGGTTATTTTTTATAGGAGATAAGAATGAATATTATAGAAAGATTAAATGAGGCATCTAAGCCTAATAGAGTTAGAAATAAACTTCAAAAATTAGATTCCACTATTGATGAGTTTATGGACATGCTTGAAGATAAAGCTATGATGATTGAAGATAATCCAACTTTTCAACAACAAGTTTTACAACTTCTTGCCGACACAACAAAAGAACATGGTGAATTTATGATGGCTATTAAAAGAGTTGCACAAGCTCTTGATAGTAAAAGTCAGAAATTAAGTAAAATTAAAGCCGTTGGTAAACAAACTAATCCTTATGGTGGTCCAAATCCACAACCCTATGGAATAACCACAGGTGGTCAAAATGAAACACCACCTGAAGAAACTCAAGAAGTTCAAGAATTGTGGAAAATAAATGAAGCTGAAAATCCTGTTGTAAAAAAAGGTAAAAATGTAGTAACAGTAATGATAAATATGAGAAAAGAGTTAGAAGATTTAATATCAAACATGAGCGGTGAAGATCTAGTTATAACGGCTAGTTCTATGATTATGTTAAAAAAAGCAGAAACCCAATATCTTATTAACTTAACAAAAATTCTTAAAAGGATGAAATAAAATGTTGATGAAAAAACTTGACCGATATGTTAATCTTCTTAATAAAATAGAAAAAAAAGAAGAAGTGCCGTTTGAAGATATATTTGAAGAATTTTCTTATGCCTCTTCTGAAAAAAAGGTCAAGATGCTTTTAGAGATGAGTGATAATAATAGAAAAAAATTACAAGCGTTAATGGACGGAGGATTAATATAATGTCTTTTAAAGATATTAATGAAAAATATAAAAAAATATTTGAATGTGATTTTTCAAAGAAAATGGAAGAAAATCGTAAAGCGTTAAATGAAATTACTAAAAATTATAATAAACCTTATGAATTTACTAAAAAAGAAATATTAAGATTGATGGGTTCTATTGATAAAGAAATTGGAAGACATTTAGATAGATTTTTAAAATCTGATAGATCAGATAAAGATTACGTGGAAGATTTAAATAAAGTTGTTTTTGATTTAAAAACGATAGAAAAATTCTTAAAATCAACCAACTCACAGAAATAGGAATTTAAAAATGAGTTCTATAGTGGAAAAATTAGAAGATTATTTAAAAATTTCTATGTTTGAACCTAAACCTGAGGTTTATTATGTCACCGATGAAGAACTTTTTAATAGAATGGCTGATTTTATAATAGAATTGGATCCTGAAATATTAAATAATTATCAATTGCAAATTGTTATGAACATTATAAATGATTTAGAAATACTATCCGATGATGGTGAAGAAATTATAGAAGCTGCAAAAATAGCAAATAAAACATTAGCATCTAAAAAAACATACGGTAGACAATATTATAGAAAAAATAAGAATAAAGTAATGACACAAAAAGAAAGAATAGCAAAATCTGCTAAAGGCAGAAAACGTGAAAAGGCTAAAGATAGATTAGCCAAAGGAAATAAAACACCTACTGGAAGGCCCATTAGAAAATATCATACAAAAGGACATACAAATCAATGAATATATTAGATAAAATAGATAAGTATTTAAAAGAGGAAAAAGATGAAGAATATCAAAAATTTTTTAATGCTAAATTAAAAGAATATGGTGTATCATCTCCTCAGGAATTATCTAAAGAAGATAAAAAAAAGTTTTTTCAAGAGATTGAGGATGAATGGACAGGAGAAGAATAAAATGACGGTGAATAAAATAGATAAATATTTAGTTGGTGAAACTGAATATAGAGGATCATATGATGATGGAGAATATTTAGATTCAGATGAATACACTCTTGATTATGATACTGATGATGATGAATTAATGTCTCTTATGGCTGATTTTCTCATGACTATTGATCCTGATATATTAGATGATGATCAACTTGATATGTATATGGAAATAATGGATGAATTTGATGGTGATGAGGATGATGATTTTGTTGGTGTATTGGATGATACTGAAGAGGTAGAAGAGGCCGCTGCTATACGAAAAAGACGAGATAAAGGGGCTAGAAGAGAAAGAAAAAAAGAATATAGACGAGAAAAAGCAAAGGTAAAACAATCAGCAAAAAGATGGAGAAAAACCGCTGAATATAAAAAATATCAAAGAAAAAAGAAAATGATGTCAAAACAAGGTAGAACAGCTAGAGGTAAAAGAATTAAAAAATTCGTGGAGTAAAAAATGGATATATTATATAAACTTAATAAAGCCTTAGATAAAGATAAAAATATAACATTAGAAGAAATGGCAAAATATTTTAATCTTGAAATGAATGAAAAACTTGGTGATGGTATTATAAACACTATTAAAAAGAAAATGAAAGAAATTCAAGATGATTGTAAATATATTTGTAATATGGCAATCAAAGTTGCTAAAAATACTGGTGATAAAGAACGTAAGAAAAAAGTGGAAAAAGAAGCAAATGATGTTATGAAAGAATTATCTGATTTAGAAAAAACAACTCATGAAATGTTGAACTATATGTTTGGTGATGATGAATTATAAAAGGAAAATAAAATTTTAATGATTAATAACCTTAATAAATATTTAAAACGCAATGAACAGATGGTAAGTAAAAAAACAGCCAAAGTACCGGATATAACTAAAATATCAGATTCTGTAATGGATTGGGCTTTTGATATGTTAGAAGTTATTGAGGCCAGTGTAACACCTGCTGATATAAAAACTGCAAAATTAGCAGTGGATAATTTACAAAAGTCTTTGAAAAATGTAGAAATAAAAAAGAATATGGTAGAAAAAATATCCTCAAGGTTTAAATAAGGAATTATTTTATCATGGCCAATTTTTATGAAGCGTTTAAAATTACTATGAAATATGAGGGTGGATATGCAAATGATCCAGATGATATTGGTGGTGAAACTTATAAAGGTATAGCTAGAAAATATAATCCTAATTGGAAAGGTTGGTCTATTATAGATTCATATAAAGATTTTACAAATTTTCCTAAATGTTTAAATGAAGATATTAAATTACAAGATCTAGTTATATCTCTATATAAGCAAAAATATTGGGATCCATATTTAGGTGATGTATTGGATCAAATTATTGCAAATGAAATGTTTGATACTGCTGTAAATATAGGTGTTTATAGAGCTATAAAATTTCTACAAAAAGGTTTAAATTTATTAAATAGAAACGGTAAACTTTATTCTGATATAATAGAGGATGGAGATTTTGGACCCAAGACTTTAAATGCTTATAACAATTTACCTAAACCAGATTTAAATATATTATATAATATAATGAATATATTACAGGGCATGCATTATATTGAATATATGACTAAATCGCCTATACAAGAAAAATTTGCTAGAGGATGGTTTAAAAGAATTGACATTCGTAAAACGTAAAAAAAATAGTAATTGTAGTGAATATATACCAAAAAATCCAAATAAATATATAGGAAGATATCCAATAGTAATTAGATCTTCATGGGAACGAATGTTTTGTCAATGGTTGGATGCTAATACCAATATTGTTTCATGGTTATCTGAGGGACATGCTATTCCTTATTTTGATCCAATACAAATGAAAAGAAGAAGGTATTACCCTGACTTTTGGATGAAAGTAAAAACACCCCAAGGATATCAAGAATATTTGGTTGAGGTAAAACCAAGGAAAGAAACAATGCCGCCTATTGTCAAAGGTAGAAAGAGTAAAAAAACTCAATTACACCAAGAAGCCACATGGGTAACAAATCAAGCTAAGTTTGAAGCGGCCGAAAAATACTGTCAAAAAATGGGTTATATTTGGAAAATAATTACAGAAGAACAACTTTTTGGAAGGAAAAAATGAAAATTTATGAAAAATATATAGATGAGGCTGCTTATCACGGTAATATTGGATTCCAAGAAATGGTTCAATTATATCAAGTCGCAACGCCCTCTCAACTAAAAAGAGTAGAAAAAGCCGTTAAAAATAATGATTGGAACATGTTTATGATATTAGTAAAAGAAATTCTCGGCATAGGTCTGAAAAAAGAGTAAAATAAAATTTAAATTATAATAGGGATGTACACATATTTGGGATTTTTGAAGATTTTAAAAAAATGTGAGAGGATAGAATGGCATTAAGACGAATATTTAAAAAAAGATTTAAAGGCATTGATTTAAAATCAGGTCATATCTATAAATTTCGTTATCAGGCTTGGGAAAATGATCCAGAGCCTACTATAATATTTATGTATACTGTTGAAGGTATACATCCTCGAACAGGACATCAACATAGATATGTACAAGCTCTTAATTTTACTTATGTACCGAGATCTATGAGAAAACAATTTGCCCGAGCTTGGATACAAGAATATGGCAGAACAGGTAATGTTAGGCTTACTTGGGAAAAAGTTAAATCCCAATACCCATATATACAAAATTCAATTAGAAGATATTTTTTTAAACCTGCTTATTATATAACAGATTTAGTTGAAGTTCCTTTTGATAAATGGGAATCAGCTATAGTGTCCACTTGGAGTAAAGACTTTTCAAAGAAAGTAAAAGCAACTTTAATAAACAAATTTAGACAAGTATTACAAGGAAGACGACAATTTAAGAAAACAGGAAAATTTCCTAAAAGGAAATAATAAATGGCAAATAGAACATATCAAGAAATGAACCAAAATGAAATACGTCCTTTAGAGGTGTCAATAAACGACCATACAGGTGCTCCTTTTTCACCTAGTGCGGCATATTCTTCTGTATATGATGCTGATGGTGCTGAAATAGTAAGTGAACAACCAGCTATGGTTATTGATAATAAAATATACACTGTTATAGGAACAATTGTATCTGCTAATACAGGAAATTATACAGTAAAATGGAGAATAGTATATAGTAATTATACATACTATCACGCAACAGACTTGGTTATAGTAGAATTATAAATGAATAATAAAATAAATGATAATACTTATAGAAACATATCTGAAATCCTATCTTTTGAATCAACCCCCCTTGAATTAAATATAAGAAATAATACAGATTTGCTTTATTTCTATGAATTTATTAATGATTTAAAATATATAAATATATCTAATATAAAATATTTTGAATCAAGAATAGTTAGTCAAACTGTTCCAGAATATAAAACTATTCTGGATTTTTTTGACATTATCGGAGGAATTTATTAATGACTCGTTATAAATTTTTAGGCAGAGCAGTTGATACTTTTGGTAATGCGCAACCTAATATTGGTATAAATATATATTTAGCCAGTACATCAACTCCTGCTACAATTTATAATACAGAAGATCAAATATCTCCAGGTACATCAACACTTCCACAAATTTATACAAATTCATCCGGCAGATTTGAATTTTGGGTTGATATAGAGGATTATTCTAATACTCAAAGATTTGATATACAAGCTGGTAATGAAATTTATTATGATATAGATATTTTTCGTGGTTTCCGAGATCATGGTTATCTATCAGGATTAAAGGATGATGATCATAAACAATATGCTGATCTATCCCAATCAGAAAATATTTCAGGTTCTTGGCATTTCAACGAATTGACAACTTTTAGCGATTCAATATCAGCATTAGAATATATATATTCTAATAGATCATTTGTAAATTCAATAACACCAACTGCCTCAAACGAATTAACCACAAAAACCTATGTTGATAATTTAATAAGTGATAGTATTGAAGTGTTAAATTATGTTGATATAGACGGTACTATACCAATGGAGGCCGATTGGTCATTTGGTCCATACAAATTTATTATAAATAATGATAGTAATGCTTTTATGACGCATGGTATTACTATAAAAAATGATGATTTAACAGAAGGCTTCTCTATGAAGCTAGATGGTTTAAACCATGGTATATTATTAAGGACAGAAGTTGATACATATTATACAACAAGATCACATACTTTAAGTGGTGGTGTTAGACAATCTGGTTATTCAACATCAGGCCCGGCTTATATAATAACAGGTATAACTTCTAATCAAATTAGACAAAGAGAAGGTATAATAACACTTATTGGTCAAATGACTAATAATTCAGGAACAAATAGTGCTGCTGTATCAGCTGATGTTAATCTTTTTGCTATTTTAAATAATGATACATCTAAACTTTTAATGAGAGGTAATGGTGATTTATATTTAGAAGGAAATATCTATCCTTTAAGTGATGGATCAATTGCTCTTTATGATAATAACAACAATGGTTTAATAATAAAAACAGGAAATGTGCCTACATTCACACAATCTGTAAGTGGCCAAGATCCATATAAAGACGGACACTTTACTACTAAAAGATATGTAGATATAGAAGATTCAGATCTAAGAAATAGATTAAATTCTTTGGAAGTATCATCTAAAGGTGAATTAGATTATATAATAAACGAGCTTAGAACATTAGAATTATCCGCTGGTGAAAATTTTGCGGATTTAAGGCATGAGCTTAGAACATTAGAATTATCCGCTGGTGAAAATTTTGCGGATTTAAGGCATGAGCTTAGAACATTAGAATTATCCGCTAATAATGAATTTGATTATTTTCACCATAGAATGGAAACACATGAATTATCAGCCTCTCGAAGATTTAATCTTATTGATGAATTATTTATAGATGTTGGTGATCCTACGGGATTTGTAAATAGAACAGATTCTAATATAACATTTGATAGTTCAACTAGAACGTTTTCTATAAGCGCTGTTGGTATAGGATCTTATGATTACTATATAAAAGGTGTTGTATTTGTTAAAACCGGTATAGACTCTGTAATTATACCTGATATAGAAGGATTACATTATATATATTTTAATGAAGTTGGTACACTCGTAAGTACACAATCTTTCACAACATCTATAATATTAGATAATGTTTATACTAGTGTTATATATTGGGATTCAACAAATAAAGAAGCTATATATGTTGGAGATGAAAGACATAGTATAAACTGGCCTGGATATGTTCATTATTATCATCATATAACAGAAGGGACAAAATATGAATCAGGTTTACAACCTTTAAATATAGAGGCTGATGGAAACGGTAGTCAAGAAAAACACCTACATCTATCCATATCACAGGGTTTTATTTGGGATGAAGATTTAAGACTTACTATTTCAGAATATACATCGGGATCACCTATTTATACATATTATAAAGATGGTATTAATTGGAGAAGATCTGTTAATACATATCCTTTAATTTTAGATGGTGGAAATGTAACATATAATGAAATAATAGAAGGATCTGGATCATTAACTCCGGTTTCTTCAAATAATTTTATTCTTTCTCACATATTTTCTAATAATGATATATATAATAGTATATTTTCAGTACAAGGACAAAATCAATACAATACTATACAACAAGCTAGAATAGGAGCAACGGAAGAAATTAATAATTTATTTATAGCAGGATTGCCATTTGCTGAATTTGTTCCTATAGCATCATTAATTTATCAAATCGGTCCATCTTATAGTAATTCAGCTAGTGCTATAATTGTATCTACCGATGATGGTAATGATTTTGTAGATTTTAGATTATTAAAAAGTAATGTTATAACAACAGGTTCCGCTGGAGGTGGAGTAACAAGTCATAATAATTTATCTGATTTAGATGTGGATTCACATCTACAATATACTTTAATTGATGGAACTCGTAATTTTACTGGAACAATAGGTGGTATAACACCAACTCAGTTAAATCATTTAACGACTAAAGAATATGTAGATTTAGAAAATAATGTCCAAACTTTGGAAATATCTGCCGCATCTATAGAATCAGACAATAGACTTTATGAATATGTAGATTTAGAAAATAATGTCCAAACTTTGGAAATATCTGCCGCATCTATAGAAAATGATAATAGACTTTATGAATATGTAGATTTAAACGTTCTATCAGTAAGTGCAGCATCTAGAGAATACACCAATACGGAAGTGGAAGCTATTTCAGCAACATTAGTAGATTTAACTAATAGAACATTCACCTACGA
>Ga0172382_10003278_pt1 | contig 25825 bp, 15 predicted proteins | sample Leawel138RmetaG_FD_122245 | JGI IMG/M metagenome (GOLD analysis project Ga0172382, IMG submission 122245) | Leachate microbial communities from a municipal landfill in Southern Ontario, Canada - Leachate well 138R metaG | ecosystem: Engineered > Solid waste > Landfill > Unclassified | place...
CTTAAAGAGCTCTGCCCCTGTGATTTTTTGTGGAAGTAGTTGTATCAGTAAAAAGTAGGGAGGGGAGGGGGGGGGGAAAGCATGACAGCCTGGATAGAGTTATTAAACAGACCTGAAATACACTTCTTGTTTGCTTCCCTGGTGGCGATCCTGGTCTCAATCCTGATGATCAATATCCTGCTGCGCATGGCGAAACGCTTGATTCCACAAGGAACTTTCCTTGATCACCTATTGTTGTATACCTGCCCAGTGCTGCGCTGTCTAGTGCCTGTGATTGTATTGCAAACCGCTATAGCTTCAGCCCGCACTCAGCTGCCTTTCGCCGCTGGCCTTACTCATACCGTCTCAATCGCCATTATAGCGGTCGTGACCTGGCTCGGACTGAGAGCGGTGAAGGCCACCCAGCACTATGTACAGGTTCGCAATCCCACCGATGTCGCCGACAACCTGCTCGCACGCCGGATCCAAACCCAAACCCAGGTTCTGACTCAAAGCCTTTCGGTATTGGTTTTGATTCTCGGCACTGCTGGCATTCTTATGACCTTCCCCAGTGTTCGCCAGTTCGGTGCCAGCTTACTGGCCTCAGCGGGACTCGCTGGCTTGGTGGCCGGCTTTGCTGCACGCCCGGTACTCGGCAATATGATTGCCGGTATTCAGATCGCAATTACTCAGCCCATCAGGCTCGATGATGTAGTGATTATAGAAAATGAGTGGGGGCGCATTGAAGAAATTACCGGCTCTTATGTTGTCGTCCGGATCTGGGATAGTCGACGCTTGGTAGTGCCCCTGCAATGGATCATTGAAAACCCGTTCCAGAACTGGACGCGGCAGACCTCTGAGCTGATCGGAACGGTGTTTTTCTGGCTTGACTACTCCGTGCCGCTAGCCGCTTTTCGTGAAGAAGCTGAGCGCTTGTGCAAGCAGGTTCCTCACCTGTGGGATGGCGAGGTTTTTGTTGTACAGGTGACAGAATGTAGCGAGCGGGCCATGCAGGTGCGGGTGCTGGCAAGCTCCGCTGACTCCGGTAAAAACTGGGATTTGCGCTGTCATTTACGTGAAAACTTACTGGTCTATGTACAGCGGCACTACCCTGAATCTCTCCCCAGGTTGCGGGCCGAGATGGAGCCATCCGAGATCACCATGACACCGCCGCTGCACTTTTCTGCTGACACCTTATCTGACTGAATTCGATTTATATAATGGGGTGTGAGAATTAATTTTTAATACAATTTGTCATGTTGGATACTGGAACTTAACAGTCTCTTTTACTGTCTCTTGAACACGCCCTGATCTCGTGGATAGATGTAGAGCCAGAGGATTGGCTTCAGGCATTTTAATACCACGCTGAAAACCAGGCAGGGTTAAACCCTTTCAAGGAAAATCGTCAGTGGAGTATACGGGATGGCCAAGGTGGTTGCGTCAGCACGACAGGAGGAAGACAGCACACCCTTCCTACAACCTCAGCTTCACATAACAACCTCTTCAGAAACCAAGAAAAAAGTACTCTTCATGACTTCCGAAATGGCAGACCTCGTCAAGGTCGGTGGCTTGGGAGATGTGTCGGCCTCACTGCCCCGCGCACTGGCTTGCTACCACGACATTCGCTTACTGATACCCGGTTATCGACAAGTGATGGAGAGTGGCCACCCGGTCAAAGTTGTCGGCACTGTGTACTCACACTCAGCCCTGCCCCATTGCAAATTGGGCCGCATTGATCTGCCCGACGGACTGATCGTTTACGTCATTATCTGTCCCGCCCTCTATGAGCGAGATGGTTATCCCTACGGCGACAACGCCGGCCAGGACTGGCCGGACAATCACATCCGTTTTGCCATGCTGGGCCACGTCGCGGCTGAAATTGCAGCCCAGCGCTCATCCATCAGCTGGACCCCGCAACTGATACATGCAAATGACTGGCCCTGCGGGCTGGTGCCGGCCTATCTATCCTGGCGCGGACTCGAAACACCCACCGTATTCACTATCCATAACGCTCGCTATCAGGGACTTTTTTCCCCCGCAACCGTCCGCCAGCTCGGATTTCCTTTGCACGATTTTGATCTGAGCCGGGTGGCACTTGGAGGCGATGTGTCCTTCCTCAAAGCCGGTGTTTGTTATGGCTCCCATATCACAACCGTCAGCAGGCGGTATGCCCAGGATCTCACAGCCTCTTTCGAAGGCCACGGCCTGGAGTCAGTTTTGGGTGAGAAGGCGGCAAAGGGGCAGCTGAGCGGTATCCTCAACGGTATTGACAGCAGCTGGGACCCGCTAACCGATCACTGTCTGGAGCAAGGCTTCCAGCACAGCATGGCGGCAGGCAAAGCTGCCAATCGCCGCCATGTGCGGCAGCACTTCGGGCTGTTTGAAGAAGGTCCTCTGTTCGCGGTGGTATCGCGGTTAGTGCACCAGAAAGGTATCGACCTCACCGTCGAGGCTGCTGGGCATATCGTCGCAGCCGGCGGCTCCCTGGTTATTTTTGGCCAGGGGGAACCCGCCCTTGAAGCTGCAGTTCGTTCCTTGCAAGAGTGTTATCCGGGGCGCGTAGCAGCCCAGGTAGGTTTTAACGATGCCGATGCCAGACGTATTTTTGCCGGTAGTGACTTTCTCTTGATGCCATCGCGATTCGAGCCCTGTGGGCTCAGTCAGCTGTATGCCCAACGCTACGCCTGTCTACCTGTTGCCAGGTGCACCGGGGGCCTGGCGGACACCATAGAGGATGGTATCAACGGCTTTCTCTTTGATCATCTCAGTCTCACCAGCTACCTGACCGCCATCCAGCGTGCTCTCGCTACCTACTGCCAGCCGGGGTTATTCCAGACCATGCGTCAAAAGGCGATGACGTCACCATGTTACTGGCAACAATCAGTGCAACCGTATGAGCACCTCTACCGACAGCTGACCGGCGGTTGTACTGCTTCGGCAATCTCTGCCTGATTCTCCATCACCATGAGCCAGACCCATGGCGCAGCCCTTCTAGACGATGGACAAACAGCGTTTAGATTATGGGCACCCGATGCCCGCACCGTGTTGGTAGAGTTTGTTACCGGGGACTCAGCAGAGCTTCCCTCCCTCGGTGAAGGCTGGTTTGGCAACACCTTGGTTTGCGACCCAGGCACTTTATATCGCTTTGTGATTGATGGTGATCTGCGGGTACCAGACCCGGCATCGCGAAGCCAGCCCGACGGTATCCACGGTTTCAGTCGCACTGTCGATCATTCCACATATTCCTGGATTAACTCGCAGTGGCAGGGACGTCCCTGGCACGAAGCAATTATCTACGAGCTGCATGTGGGGTTGCTGAACGGGTTCAAAGCGACAGCAGACTATTTGCCCTACCTGGCCGAGCTCGGGGTCACGGCTGTCGAGCTGATGCCATTGGGCCAATATCCGGGTACTCGCAACTGGGGCTACGACGGTGTACTCCCTTTTGCCCCCCAGTCGTCCTACGGCGAGCCCGACGATCTCAAGTTGTTAGTGGACACCGCCCACGGTCTCGGCCTCATGGTATATGTAGACGTGGTCTACAACCATTTTGGTCCCCACGGAAATTATCTGCCCAGTTACGCCAGTGCGTTTTTTTGCGACGATGTGGCGACCCCCTGGGGCAGCGCCATTGATTTTCGCCGTCGCGAGGTGCAGGATTTTTTCTGTGAAAATGCCCTTATGTGGATTCTGGACTACCGTGTCGACGGGCTCCGTTTCGACGCAGTGCACGCCATCCCTCACCACGCCTTTCTCACCGAGCTGGCCCGGCGAGTGCGCGCTGCTGCCGGCCCCGACCGCCATGTTCACCTGGTGCTCGAAAATGAGCACAACTGCGCCGCACTGCTCGAATCCGGTTTCGACGCCCAGTGGAACGACGATGGCCACAATGTACTGCACACCCTCCTGACCGGCGAACAAGAAGGCTATTACCACAACTTTGCCTCACACCCCACCCGACAGCTGGCACGCTGTCTCGCCGAAGGGTTTATCTATCAGGGTCAACACACCGACAGCGGCCAGCGGCGAGGACAGCCCAGTGGGCACTTGTCGCCGACCGCCTTCGTACTGTTTTTGCAAAACCACGACCAGGTCGGCAACCGTGCGCGAGGCGAGCGCCTCGTCACTCTCGCCGACGAAAATGCCCTCAAGGCAGCCACTGCCCTGCTGCTGCTTTGTCCTATGGTGCCGCTGTTATTTATGGGCGAGGAATGGGGCACCCGACAGCCCTTCCTGTACTTCACCGATCACCCGGAGCCACTTGCCCGGGCGGTACGCGACGGGCGCCAGCGAGAGTTTCAGAGCTTCTCAGCTTTTGACAACGACACTGGGCCGCCACTGCCGGACCCAAATCATATCGGCACCTTTTTGATCTCGCGCCCCTTTTATGTGTCCGAAAGACAGACCAGTAACGGTCGCTGGCATAGCTACTACAGCGAACTTCTGCACCTTCGTCATCGCTATATCCTCCCGAGATTGCCCGCTACCCGTTCCCGCGGCGTTGATATTTTGGGCAGCGCAGCGCTGTCTGCGCAGTGGCGCCTCGGGGATGGCAGCGCTCTGCTTATCACTCTCAACCTTGGTGCGACACCACAGCCACACACCTGCTGCGCCGCAGACGGAAAGGTTATTTTTAGCCACGGGGTAGATACAGAGACCTCGATATTGAAACCCGGGAGTATTGTCGTGCGTTTGAGGGCGGCCCCATGAGCGACCAGCTGTTATTGCACCTGGCCCGCGCTGCCGGAATCAACTCCCGCTGGACAGACACTTTTGGACACCAGCAGCAGGTGCCCCTCGACACGCTCAAGGCCATTCTCAATGCGCTGAGCTTGCCAGCTCACAACAGCAGTGCCATTCGCGATAGCCTGAAACAACTAGAGGAGCGACAGCGGGCGACCTCTCGGCCTCCTCTGATAACAGGCACAGAAGGCCAGCCCCTCGCCCTGCAGTTGCCCTGTCTCAACCACCCTGCGGTGCTGATTCGGCTTGAGAGCGGTACCTCGATCGAAGCGGTTCTTGACTCCCGGAATAGGCTGCCCCCTCTACCCTGCGGTTACCACCACCTGGAGCTGGGCGACCAGCAGATTATCCTGGCTATAGCACCATCGCGCTGCCCGGACCTACCAACCCTGACCAATACCGCCGAGCCTCGCCTCTGGGGTCTGGCCACGCAACTTTATTCGCTGCGTGGCACGGCTGGCGACCTGGGCGATGCCGCAGCGCTGGTAACCCTGTGTAGACAGCTGGGCCTGCGGGGTGCCGATGCCGTAGGCATCAGCCCGGTTCATGCAATGGCCAGTGCAGAACCCAGCCGTTACAGCCCCTATTCACCATCGAGCAGGCGTTACCTCAATGTACTGTATGGCTCACCCGAGGCCGTGCTCGGCCCCGCTGCAGTCCGGCAAGCCCTGGCCGACAGTCGACCAGGAGAGCAGCGAGCATGGCTTCATCAAGCCTCCCTGGCACCGGGCGAAGAAACCGAGCTTATCGACTGGCCCGCCGTCACAGCCCTGCGAATGGACTTGCTTCGCGTTCTCCACCGCCACTTTATTGCTGCTGAGAACCCACTCCATACCGACCTCCACGACTTTATCCAGCAGGGGGGCGAGGCTCTCCACCAGTACTGCTGTTTTGAGGCCCTCAGCCACCATCTGGTCGAGCAGGGACACAGCACCGACTGGCGTCACTGGCCCAGCCATTGGCAAGATCCAGCCAGCGCGGCGGTACAGCATTTTGCCTATCGCCACAGTACGGAATTGCATTTTCACGCTTTCGCTCAATGGATAGCCGCTCGCAGCCTGTCCCAGGCACAAGCCGAGGCCAGACACTCTGGCATGCGCATCGGCCTGATCAGTGACCTTGCGGTAGGCGTACATGGCGGCGGTGCCGATACCTGGGCGAGGCGGCAGGAGTTTCTGCCGGGTGTGACTATTGGCGCGCCTCCCGATGTGCTGAACCAACAGGGACAGAACTGGTCGCTGGCGGCTCTATCTCCGAGTGGCATTGTCCAGCAGGGCTTTCAAACGTTTATTGATATGCTGCGCGCCAATTTTGCCTATGCGGGCGGTATGCGAATCGACCATATCATGGGGCTCCAAAGGCTCTGGGTCATACCGCCGGGCATGTCTCCGCAAGAAGGTGCCTATCTCGATTATCCTTTTCTCGACCAACTGCGGCTGCTGGCTCTGGAAGCCCGGCGCCACAATGCCCTGGTGATCGGGGAAGACCTGGGCACTGTACCGGCCGGGCTGAGGGAAACCCTTGCCGAGTGGAATATTCTCGGCACCCGCGTCCTGTTCTTTGAACAGCGGGAGGGCCGCTACCCACCCCCTCAGGAATGGTCAGATCAGGCCCTGGCCACCACAACCACCCATGATCTACCCAGTGTTCTCGGCTGGTTCAAAGCACACGACATCGCTGCACATGTGGCAGCGGGGCACCGCGATGAGGTCGATGCCGAGAAAGATCTCCGCCAGCGACACCAGGACGCAGCGGCACTCACCGCAGCCCTGGACTCAGTATCGGGCTCTGCATCCTCGGTGTTCTCTTCGTCACTCGTTTCGTCACCCTCTTCACCGGATCCTTCGCTGCAATCTACCGCACAGCCGCTTACAGGCGGGTTTGTGGCCGAAAACAGTAACAGCCAGAAAGCAATCCTTGACGCCTGCATCGCGTTTGTCGGCCAGACTCCCGCTCCTCTCGTCCTGCTGCCTGCTGAAGATCTGCTGGCACTGGAAACCCAGCCTAACTTGCCCGGTCCTGGGGACACCCACCCCAATTGGCGACGCCGCTACCCCGCTGCCACAGAACAGCTTTTCGCCCGCCGGGAGGTCAGCCATCGTCTCGATCTGCTCGCCACAGTTCGCGCCAAAGCAGGTAGTCAGCCATGACTACCTCCTCGATTGGTGATCCCCCGCTGCGCGCCACTCTGAGAATGCAGTTCCACCGGGGGTTTACCCTCTACGACGCCGTCCCGCTGGTGAGTTATTTTGCCCGCCTTGGCATCAGCCACCTCTACGTCTCACCCCTGTTCACCGCTCGCCCTGGCTCGCCTCATGGCTACGACATCATCGATCCGACTTGCATTAATCCCGAACTCGGCGGCGAAACCGGATTGGAGACACTGGCCAAAGCCCTGCAGCAGCACCGAATGGGCCTGATACTGGATATCGTGCCCAACCATTGCGCGGTCGGCGGTAGCGCCAACAAGTGGTGGCGCGATGTACTGCAATGGGGCCGAAACAGCACCTATGCTTCATTCTTCGATATTGACTGGCAACCACCTGAGCCGTCGCTCCACAACCGCGTACTAGCTCCCTTTCTGCGTTGCGATTATGACAAGGTCCTGGCTGACGGTGAGATTGCCCTGTACTTTGATCCCGTCACCGGCGCACTCCAGGCAACCCATCACAAGCAGCGCTTTCCCCTCTGCCCCCACTCCTACGCCACAGTGCTGCAACAGGCAGAGAACCCGTCATTAGGTCAGCTGGCACACCGCTTTGCCACTCTCAGCTGCGATGCCGCGGGCAGGGAAAAGATGGAAAAACTCTGCCTCCAGCTGGCAACGCTGACCAGAGCCTCCACCGTATCGAGGAGCGCGCTGCAGCAGGCACTGACACAGTTCTCGGCTCTATCACCTGAAGGTACACAACGGCTGCATCAGCTGTTGGAGCAGCAGTACTACCGTCTCGCTGGATGGCGCACCGCGGCATCCCAAGTCAACTGGCGGCGCTTCTTTGATATCAACGAGCTGGCAGGACTGCGGGCGGAAGACCCTCAGGTGTTTGATGCCTGCCACAGCAAGCTGTTTGAACTCATCGAACGCCGCTTGATACAGGGCGTGCGCATCGACCATGTCGATGGCCTGGCAGACCCGCGCGCTTACTGTCGCAAACTGCGACGCCGTATCGACAGTATTCGCCCCGGCACCAGGGAAGCTCCCTTCCCCATCTATGTAGAGAAAATCCTTATCGGCGACGAGCAGCTTGCCGATGACTGGCAGGTAGAGGGCACTACGGGTTACGACTTTATGGAGGAAGTGTCATTGCTTCTCCACGACCCTGCGGGCGAAGCGGATTTGCGCAAAACCTGGACGGCAATCAGCGGCCGCAGCGATGACTTTGCCCGGGAAGTCTACACAGCGCGCCACCATGTACTGGAACATTCGCTGGCTGCCGATGTGAACCGGCTCGCCAACGATCTTGTACGGCTCGCCCGGCAACAACCCGCCACACGAGAGTTCGATTATTGCAGCATACTCCGCACCCTGGTGGAGCTGATCGCGCATTTTCCAGTATATCGGACCTACGCCAACAGCAGCGGTCGCAGCGAACAAGATGAGCGGGTATTCGCCCGCGCTCTGGTAGGAGCCCGGCGCAGTCTGCCAGAAAGTCACGGTGCGGTGCTCGACCAGCTCGCGCTATGGCTGGGAGGGCAACCCTTATGCCAGCTACCTCCAGGCCCACAGCGTAAGCAGCGCCAAAGAGCCCTCACCCGTTTTCAGCAGCTGACTTCTCCTGCTGCCGCCAAGGCTGTGGAAGATACTGCAGGCTACCGGGCTGGCGTTCTCCTGTCCCGCTATGAAGTGGGCGCCAATAGCGATTGCTTCAGTACACCGGTGAGTGATTTTCATCACCGCTGCAGCATCCGACAGCGCACTTTTCCCGCCACTCTGCTAACCACGGCCACCCACGACAGCAAACGCGGAGAAGATACCCGTGCTCGGCTGGCAATACTGAGCGAACGGGCACCCTGGTTTATCGCTCAGCTCAACCACTGGCGCGAACTCGCCGCTCCCCTGCGCAGCTCGGCAAACGGTAACCCGGTACCGTCAGCGGGGGACGAACACATTTTATATCAGACGCTTCTCGGCACCTGGCCCTTGGGACTGACGGGCCAGCCGCAAGACGGCAAAGCCCTGGCAGCGTACCTCGAGCGGCTGCAGACCTGGCAGCGCAAAGCCCTGCGCGAAGCAAAGCTCGCCACCAGCTGGCAATCCGTTGAGGAATCCTATGAACAGGGCTGCCACAACTTTTTACACAACCTGTTGACCGCAGCTAGCGGGCAGGAGCTGCGTGTGGCGCTAGCCGAAGCGGCAGCGGCCATCGCCCCAGCCGGCGCCCTCAACAGCCTGACGCAGTGTCTGCTGCGCATGACCGCGCCGGGGATCCCTGACCTGTATCAAGGCACTGAGTGGTGGGATTTCTCCCTAGTAGATCCCGACAATCGCCGCCCCGTGGATTTTGCCGCCCGCCGGCTCGCACTCGAGCGTCCAGACAATCCTTGCGAGTTCATCGCCGGCTGGCAGGACGGCAGAATCAAGCAGTACTTGATCAGCCTCACTCTGGAAACCCGTGCCCTTTGTCGAGCGCTCTCGCCAGACGGTGCCTATCTACCAGTCCAGGTGCAGGGAGCCCAGGCGCACCAGGTGATCGCCTTCGCCCGCCTTTACCGCGATGACTGCGCACTGGTGGTGGCGCCCCTGCGCTGCGCAAGCTTGCTGGGCAACTCACCACTCCCTCACATTCCCTCCAACCACTGGGGAGATACTCACTTGGTGCTTCCTGAAGCGCTCAACAACCGGCGTTATAGCTCAAGGTTTTCAGCGACATCCTTAGCGCCGTCAGACGGCACGCTTCCTCTCGCCGCTCTGCTGGCGGACTTTCCCGTCAACCTGCTGTTAGCACACGCCAATGGAGGCAGCCTGCGATAAACAACGAATCACACATCCATGAAATTGAATAGGCCCCAAACACATGCCCGCCACCTTGTATAAACGCCACCCCCGTCACCCTCAGCACACATCGGGACGGCGCCTTTCAGAAGGTCGACCCTTTCCCCTTGGCGCAACCTGGGACGGTATCGGAGTCAACTTTGCCCTCTTCTCTGCCCATGCCACCAAAGTCGAACTTTGCTTGTTTGACAGCGAAGGCAACACCGAGCTGGAGCGCATTCCGTTGCCTGAGTACACCGATGAAGTCTGGCACGGCTATCTCGTCGATGCTCACCCCGGCATGCTGTACGGCTATCGTGTCCACGGCCCTTATGAACCGGACAGCGGCCACCGTTTTAATCCCCACAAATTGCTTGTCGACCCCTATGCCAAGCAACTGGTTGGCGAAGTTCATTGGGCGCCAGAAATTTTCGGCTATACCATCGGGCACCCCGATGCAGATCTCAGCTTTGACGAGCGCGACAGCACGCCTTTCGTACCCAAGTGCAAAATTATTGATCCCGCTTTTACCTGGGGCGAAACCAACAACCCCCACATCAAGTGGCGCGATACGATTATTTACGAGGCCCATGTCCGCGGCCTTACCATGCGCCATCCTCATGTGCCCGATGCCTTGCGCGGCACCTTTACCGGTCTGGTAAGCAGCGAGCTGATCAATCATTTTTGCTCGCTGGGGGTGACCAGTATTGAACTGCTCCCCATTCACAGCTTTGTTAACGAACCTCACCTGCAAGAGAAAGGGCTCGTCAACTACTGGGGATACAACAGTCTCGGTTTTTTTGCTCCCCACAGCCGCTATCTGGCTCGCGGCCAGGTCAATGAATTTAAAGAAATGGTCGCCCGACTTCACCACGCCGGTCTGGAAGTCATCCTCGATGTTGTCTACAACCACAGCTCTGAGGGCAATGAGCTCGGCCCCACCCTATCGATGCGGGGCATCGATAACAGCAGCTACTACCGGCTCGCTGCCGATAATCATCGCTATTACATCAATGATTCAGGCACCGGCAACAACCTCGACCTCGGCCATCCCTGCGTCCTGCAGATGGTCACGGACTCGCTCCGTTACTGGGCCACGGAAATGCGCGTCGATGGATTTCGCTTTGACCTGGCTACTATTTTGGCGCGCCACCACTCCGGTTATGACGAGCGCCACGGATTTCTGGTCGCCTGTCGCCAAGACCCCGTGCTCAGCAAGGTGAAACTGATCGCCGAACCCTGGGATTGTGGCCCCGGCGGTTATCAGGTTGGTGGTTTTCCACCGGGTTGGGCTGAGTGGAACGATCTCTTCCGCGACGATGTGCGCTCTTTCTGGCGCCACGATGAAGGTACTCTAAACAAGTTGTCGCGGCGACTGACAGCGTCGGGCGACCATTTTAACCAGCGTGGCAGACGTCCCCAAGCGTCGATCAACTTTATTACGGCTCACGATGGCTTCACTCTCAGGGATACCGTCACCTACAGTGACAAACACAATGAGGCCAATGGCGAAGACAACCAGGACGGCCACCAAGACAACAGGTCCTGCAATTACGGCCACGAGGGAGAAACCCAGGACCCCGATATCCGCGCCATCCGCAACCGGCAAATGCGCAACCTTCTCGCGACCCTGTTTTTTTCCCAGGGCACACCGATGCTGCTGGCAGGCGATGAGTTTGGCCGTACCCAGCAGGGCAACAACAATGCCTATTGTCAGGACAACGACATCTCGTGGATCGACTGGAACATCAGCGATGAAGGCCAATGCCTTCTTGAATTTACCCGCAAGCTCATCCGTATCCGCCACCACTATCCAATCCTGCGTCGGGAACGGTTTCTAGTGGGGTTTTATAACGATGATCTCGGCGTCAAAGATGTCACCTGGCTCGCACCGGAAGGTGAAGAAATGACTGAAGAGCACTGGCACAACCCTGCCATGGCCTGTATGGGTATGATCATGGACGGCCGCGCCCAGCCCACGGGAGTACGGCGCGCTGGCGACGACTCCACGGTATTGCTGATTGTGAATTCATGCCCCGACGGGGTGAACTTTTTACTTCCCGGCGCAGACCAAGAACACAGCTGGGTATGTTTGATCGATACCAACCACCCTGAGCTCGGCAGCTACCCGGCACTGGAGGCAGGAGTGTCCATTGAGGTCGGCGGGCGCTCTCTCCTGCTGTTCGAAATCAGACCCGATCACTTGATAGTCAGCAACAAAAAAGAGCGCAGCGATGACAAGCCCTGAGCCGACAGTGGAACGCATAAGGCACTTTCGCATGATGACGGTAAATGTCCACAAAGGGTTCACTTTTTTTAACAGAAAATTTGTATTGCCGGAGCTCAAGGAAGCTGTAACAGCTTTGTCCACCGACGTAGTCTGCCTGCAAGAGGTCATCGGCTCCCATCCCCGCTATGCCCGCCGCTACTTAAACTGGCCTGTCACTCCTCAGTATGAGTATTTGGCAGACACCATGTGGACGGATTACTCCTACGGCAGAAATGCTGTCTATCCCGATGGCGATCACGGCAATGCGCTACTGTCAAAATTTCCTATTGTGAGCTATGAAAATCTCGATGTCAGCGTAAAGGGAAGTGAAGAGCGCGGCATCCTCTACTCGGTTCTCGACCTCCCCGGCCAAGCAGCTGTCCATGTCGCCTGCGTACATTTTGGGCTGCGGGAAAAACATCGCCATTTCCAGCTCGCTCTGCTGCGAGACTTGCTGGAATCACTGCCTGCCAATGAAGTCGTGGTGGTAGCGGGAGATTTCAACGACTGGCGGGAACAGGCCCACCGTGTACTGTACTCATGCGGTCTGCATGAGGCCTTTATTGCCGCCTACGGTAGAGCGGCGCGCAGTTTTCCCGCTCTCTGCCCTCTACTCCGCCTCGACAGGATCTACGTCCGCAATGCCAGCACCCAAAAGCCCACGGTGCTGCACCGCAAGCCCTGGTCTCACCTGTCGGATCATGCACCACTGGTTGTGCAGGTCGACCTATGACATTTTCCTGGCAGCTCGGCAACCGGGTACAGCTTCTGATTAATGGCGAGGAGTTTTTCCCGGCGGTTATCGACAAGGTCAACGCTGCTCACACCGAAATTCTTCTGGAAAGTTTTATCCTCGAAGCTGACCAGGTGGGACGACAGCTACAGCAGGCACTGCTCGATGCAGCCAGCCGCAACGTCCATGTCGAAATTATTGTTGATGGGTACGGCAGCGATAATCTCGACACTACTTATGTGGCCGAACTGGTTCAAGCCGGTATCAATATCCAGGCCTTCGACCCCACGCCGCGCATTATGGGAATGCGCACCAACCTATTTCGACGCCTCCATCGCAAAATTGTGGTGGTAGATATGAAAGTAGCTTTTATTGGCGGGCTGAATTTTTGCGAGGCACAACTGGCGGAGCAAGGTCCGACGGCCAAGCAGGACTACGCCGTAGAGGTAGAAGGCCCAGTGGTGCAAGACATCCGCCAGGCCAGCCTGGCCCTGCTGACAGAATTTGGCGACGCCGGCCGGTTTCCGCCACCGTCCTCTCCTACCCTGGTCCAGGGCGATGCCCGGGTACTGCTGGCGATACGGGACAACTATCGCCACCGCACCGATATTGAAGATCAATATCTGCTGGCACTGCGCAATGCCAGAGATCGCATCGTGATCGCCAACGCCTACTTTCTGCCCAGCTACCGACTTTTACGCGAACTCAAACGCGCCTGCAGACGCGGTGTAAAAGTGACTCTGATTCTCCAGGGCCAGCCGGACATGCCTTGGGTGAGAGCCCTCTCGACCTTGCTGTACAACGATTTGCTACGCCACGGTATTGTCATTCAGGAGTATTGCCAGCGATCGCTGCACGGCAAGGTGGCCGTGGTCGACCACGACTGGAGCACCGTGGGCTCCAGTAATCTGGACCCCCTCAGCTTGTCGCTCAATCTCGAAGCCAACCTGGTTATAAGGCACCGCGGCCTCAATCGGCAGCTCCATGATAACCTGACCGCTCTTGCCGCCGCCGAGTGTCGCCGGGTCTCCCGCCGGGTAGCGGTCAAAGGGTATTGGTGGCGTACACCGCTGATAGGCCTCTGCTTTCACTTTCTGCGCCACTTCCCCGCCATGACCGGGCTGCTGCCGGCCCACACTCCCAAGCTGGAGCCACTGGCGGCAACACTTGACGAAGAATTGGTGGAAGAGCTTCACGAAGCGGTGCAAGAGCAACAGGAAGTGGACTCCTTTGCGCTCCCTACAGGAAGAGAAAGCCATGAGCGAGAACAATGAAAATGCCTTGTGAGAAAGCTGACGGCGGGGATACCAGAGCTCCTGCGTCTGCTCGTACCGGACACTGGCACGGCTGGCTGAGGCACGCCACCACCGCAGCCTTTATCCTGGCAGTAAGTATCCTCCTGTACTTTTTATTGAAGGATGTGCAGTGGCTAGAAGTGACAACTGCCCTGCAAAACTATGCGCCGCTCACCCTGGCAATGGGGATTGGTATCGCTGCTTGCAGCTATTTTGTGTTTTCCAGCTATGACCTGGTGGGGCGCCACTATACCCGCCATGGGCTCGGTATCCGCTACGTACTGCCACTGGCCTTCGTCTGCTATGCCTTTAATCTCAATTTCGGTGCCTGGGTAGGCGGCTTGGCCCTGCGCTACCGGCTCTATTCTCGATTTGGGCTGAGCATGAGCACCGTCACAACCATTCTGGCCATGAGTCTCCTCACTAACTGGCTCGGATATATGTTGGTAGCAGGCGGGCTGTTCTCACTGGGTTTGCTCGAGCTACCCGACAGCTGGTGGATAGACTCCGGCCAATTGCGCTGGGTGGGTGTTCTCCTGCTGGTGCTGGCGTTGCCCTACTTTCTTCTGTGCGCCTGTGCCAAGCGACGGGACTATTCCTGGCGTCAACACAGCATTACCTTGCCCAGCCTGCAGCTGGCCGCTGCCCAGGCCCTGCTCGGTGTCACTAACTGGGGGCTGATGGCGTGGTTGATTTACTTGTTGCTGCCGGACGGAGTGGGCTACCCCACAGTGCTGGCCACGCTGATGGTGAGCAGTATCGCCGGTGCGATCACCCATATCCCCGGCGGTATCGGCGTTTTCGAAGCCATTTTTCTCGGCTTGTTGCAGGGACGCTATTCCACCGGCGAACTGCTCGCGGCACTGATTGCCTATCGCGGCATCTATTTTCTGCTGCCGCTGGCCATCGCAGCAGTCACCTATCTGCTGCTGGAAAAGAAAGCCGCTATCCTGCGCAAAGCACCGGACTCAGACTCATCCGTTGCCGTCCCTCTGGCGAGAGAGAATCAATGAGCCTAGGGGAGGAAGATCCAATGCCAAGGTACATTCCTGACCATGGCGTCTCTGGTTCACAGCCTCCAGGGTACCCCTGGAGCCCGCTCCTGAACCGCCGAAGGCACTATCATCGCTGTTGAATTCGACGCACCAACTCCCACTGGCAGGTACGCCCACTGCATAGGCAGAGCGCGGCAGCGGCGTAAAATTGTGCACGACCAGACAAGAGCCACCGCTGGCGTCGCAGCGCAACCAGGCATAGACGGAATTCTGTTCATCATCCCCGATCAGCCACTGAAAGCCGGCGCTCTCACAATCCAGCTGGTACAGGGGTGGCAGCGTCCGATAGAGCTTATTGAGAGTAGTTACCAGATGGCGCACCCCTGCATGTGGCGGAAGCTCCAACAAGCGCCAGTCCAACTCTCCATCGTGGTTCCACTCTTGCCAGACACCAAACTCGCAACCCATAAACAACAATTTCTTGCCGGGGTGGGTCCACATAAAAGTCAGGTAGAGACGCAGATTGGCAAACTTCTGCCAGGGATCGCCGGGCATTTTATTGAGCAGGGAGCCCTTGCCATGGACCACCTCATCGTGAGAAATCGGCAGGATAAACTTTTCACTGAACGCATACACCAGACCAAATGTCAGCAAATGGTGATGGTAACGGCGATTGATCGGGTCCTCCCCCATATAGCGCAGAGTGTCGTTCATCCATCCCATATTCCACTTATAGGAAAACCCCAGGCCGCCCTCCAGTGGCGAATGGCTCACACCGGGAAAAGCGGTCGACTCCTCGGCGATAATCATGGCACCGGGGAATTCCCTCCTGGCGACGTTATTGAGATGGCGCAGAAAAGCCATAGCCTCAAGATTTTCCCGCCCGCCGTGGGCATTGGGAATCCACTCCCCTTCGCGGCGCGAATAGTCGCGATACAGCATCGACGCCACCGCGTCCACCCGCAACCCGTCGATATGAAAGTCCCGCAACCAGTGGAGTGCCGCCGACACCATAAAGCTCGCCACTTCGTTGCGGCCCAGGTTGTAGATAAACGTATTCCAGTCCCGCTGAAAACCTTCGAAAGGGTGCTCGTATTCGAATAATGCGGTGCCATCAAAATTGGCCAGCCCGTGACTATCGGTGGGGAAGTGAGCAGGCACCCAGTCCAGAATTACTCCGATTCCCGCCTGGTGGCAGGCATCCACAAAGGCGGCAAAGGCATTGCGACTGCCATAGCGGGCGCTGGGAGCAAACTGGGACAAGACTTGATAGCCCCAGGAGCCGCCAAAGGGATGCTCCATAATCGGCATCAGTTCGATATGGGTAAAGCCCAGCTCCTGTATGTAGGGAATCAGCTGTTGCGCCAGCTCGTCCCACTGACACTTACCCTCATTGAGGTCAGCTCGTCGCCAGGAGCCGACGTGAAGTTCGTAGATGGACACCGGTGCAGCAGCATTATGGCGCTGGGCTCGTCCTGCCATCCATTCATCATCACACCATTCAAAAGACAGCGGCTCTGCAACCACCGATGCGGTCGCCGGTGGCTGTTCTGTTTGCAAGGCCAGTGGATCAGCGCGCAGAGGCAGCACACCTTGAGTGCCGAGAAGCTCGTACTTGTAGAGCTCTTCCGCCCCCAGTCGGGGAATGAATAATTCCCAGACCCCACCGGGATGTCGCTGCCGCATAGGATGCCGGCGGCCATCCCAACTATTGAAATTTCCCACCACCGACACTCGCCGCGCATTGGGTGCCCAGACAGCAAAGCGCACGCCCGCAACCCCGTCTACTGTCAGTGGCCGAGCTCCCAGGCACTGGGCCAGGTCGCGGTGCGTACCTTCGGCAAACAGATAGAGATCCAGTTCGTTGAGCAAGGGCCCGAAACTGTAAGGGTCCTCCGTTTCTTCTACACCATCCGGCCACTGAATACGCAAGCGATACTGCAGAGGTTTGGCCAGAGTGGCGATAAACAAGCCGGAAGTCCGCAGTTGCCGCATTGCCTGCATCCACTGCCCAGTACCGGCAGCCACCAAATCGACCGCCACTGCTCCCGGCAGGAAGGCCCTTGCTGTCCATATTTTTTTACCTTGACTGACCTCCTCCCGATGGAGACCCAGCACTGCAAAAGGATCACCGTGCTCAGCTCGTGCCAGGGCCTCGACCTCTGCGTTACCGACAAGCACTCTCTCTCCGAAGACGTCTTCGATCAGATCAAGGCTCGCCATTGTCGCCATCCTCTCTTTGCGGCAGCGTGGCACTGAGAATTTCACTGCCAAGCAATTGCTCGATCAGCTCAACCAAGGCGACAAAAGGAATACCAAGCCAGTCGGGGCGGTAGCGGCCCTCATACACCACTTCGTAGGCGGCCTTTTCAATGCTGAACAAAAGGAGAGCAGCCTGGCCTCCCCAACCTGACACCCACCGGTGAGGTATAGGAGTAGTAGCTTCGTCATAAGCACTCAAAAATGCCTGGCAGCTGCGCTGAGAGTAATCGAGGGTGATCTTGTCACTGATCGCCAGCGCCTGCTGTGAGCTGTCAGTGCGGCCAGCCTCCCGCCGTGCCATGGCTGCAGCGTAATCAATGGAGCGGAGAATGCCGGTGACATCCTTGTAAGGGCTCATCTGGGCGCGGCGCTCTTCCAGGGTGCGCGTTGGCTCGCCTTCAAAATCGATGAAAATAGCATTACCTTGCACCACCAATAACTGGCCGAGGTGGAGATCACCGTGCACCCGCATCAATAATCCACCCTCCAAATGCCGGGCCAGAGTAACGATGCTGTCAAGCACCGCGTCGCGCTGTTCCAGCAGGCGATTCGCTGCCGCGGCCTCACTGGCTGACAGCGTATTGCCCTGCTCAGCAATAACTGTCAGGGCCAGCTGGAACTGATCCTGCACTGCAGCGGCCAGCTGCTCGGCTCTGTCGGCGCTGATCGTCGTCGGCGCAAATACACCCGTTGCACCGCTATCAGACAGCACGCAATGCATGGCGCCCAGCTGGCTCCCGAGGTGGGAAGCAAACGCGTCCAGTTCCATCAGTGCGGTGTACTGGTTTTCGTGTTCTGACAAGCCGCCAGCCAGTTCATCGCGAATGGCTCGCTGCAAAGTGGACAACGTCCAGGCCCAACCATCTCCCTGACTTTCCAGATACTGCTGCAACAGCATCAGAGTGCAGGGTTCGCCCTGCTCGCCGATGCTTTCCACGTACCCCAGCAGGGCCGCGCATTGAGTAAACCCTCGCCGGGTCAGGTAGCGCCCCATTTCGACCTCCGGGTGAATACCACGGTGCAGGGTGCGCAGCAGCTTGAATACCATGGTACCGTCCACCAGCGCCGAACTGTTCGACTGCTCAACAGACAGCCAGGCAATCTCACACTCATCATCTGCAGTCATTGCATCCAGCTCAGCGAGGGCGTCCGAGCCGTGAAACCGCAGGGTGCCTGCAGAGGTTTCCAGCTGCGAACCTTGTCGCATGGCGTCGATGGTGTAGCGGATGAAACCTGCCATGGCAAAGCCATCTGTCAGCAACGCCATGTCGGGGCCGCGCCTGATACGAGCCAGGGCTATCTGGCGGGGTAGCAGCGTCTCCTCGCGATCGCGAACGACTCCCATGGGCAACTGGTAGCGCAAGAGGCCAGTGGGCAAAACAACCTCAACCTCGGCAAGCAGCACTGGCTGATCCTGATCGACATCCAGCGGAATCACTGTCCGCACTTTCACTTGCTGGGGCCGGTCGCGCAAAGCAAACCAGCGCCGCATCGCCAGATAGCGGGGCAGTACGTCCTCTTCCAGCTCCGTCAATAAAGGAGGCTCGAACACCTCCTCCAGCTGACTCTTGATTACCAGGGTCGACAACTCCGGCATCTGCTCCGGAGGCTCCACATACCAGCTCGGCATCTGACTCTGCCGCGCGAGGACAAACCAATAGAATCCGTAGGGAGCCAGAGTGAGCAGATAGGGGAGCACCCCTATGGGTGGAAAGGCGCTGCCACCGATCATTTCCACTGGCACTCTGCCGCTGTAATCAGACAAATCCAGCTCCACGGCCTGTGCTGCCCGCGATACATTGGCGACACATACCACCGTCTCCAGCTCACCCTCCCCTGCATCGTACTCGCGAAGGTAAGCGAGGATGCGGCGGTTGGCCGGTGCCAGCATCCGCATGCTGCCCCGTCCAAAAGCGGGCTGCTGCTTGCGCACCATGAGCATTCGTCGAGTCCAGTTCAGCAGTGAATGGGCGTCCTGTCGCTGAGCCTCCACATTGACAATATGAAAGCCATAGAGCGGGTCCTGGAGCATCGGCAGCACCAGCTGTGCCGGGTCGGCACGGGAAAAGCCGCCGTTGCGATCAATCGACCACTGCATCGGGGTGCGCACCCCATCTCTATCTCCCAAGAAAATATTGTCTCCCATGCCCAGTTCGTCACCGTAATAAATCGTCGGCGTCCCCGGCATAGACAACAGCAGACTATTGAGCAATTCGATACGGCGGCGATCGCGCTCCATCAGTGGTGCCAGCCTGCGGCGGATACCGAGATTGATTCGCGCTCTGGGGTCCGCGGCATAGTGGCTCCACAAATGATCGCGCTCTCGCTCAGTCACCATCTCCAGCGTCAGCTCATCGTGGTTGCGCAAAAAAATGGCCCACTGACAATTGTCGGGGATAGGGGGAGTCTGGCGCAGGATATCCGTGATCGGGTAGCGATCCTCCTGAGCCAGTGCCATATACATTCGCGGCATAAGTGGGAAATGAAAAGCCATATGGCACTCATCACCCTCCCCTGCACCGTTGCCACCAAAGTAGGGCCTTGTGTCTTCAGGCCATTGATTGGCCTCCGCCAACAGCATGCGATCGGGATAGAGACGGTCCAGCTCGGCACGGATTTTCTTGAGTACCTGGTGAGTCTCGGGAAGGTTTTCATTACTGGTCCCCTCTCGCTCGATGAGATAAGGGATAGCGTCGAGACGCAGGCCGTCCACACCCATATCAAACCAGAATCTCATCACCGACAGAACTTCCTGCAACACCGGGGGATGATCAAAATTGAGGTCTGGCTGATGGCAATAAAATCTGTGCCAGAAGTACTGACCTGCCACCGGGTCCCAGGTCCAGTTGGATATTTCCGAGTCGATGAAAATAATGCGTGTGCCGGCGTATTTCTGGTCATCGTCTGACCAGACGTAATAATTGCGGGCCGAAGAGCCGCGCTTTGCTCGCCGCGCCCGTTGAAACCAGGGGTGCTGATCCGAGGTGTGATTGATGACCAGCTCGCAAATCACGCGAATACCGCGACGGTGAGCGGCGCGAACAAAGTTTCTGAAATCCACCAGCGAGCCATAGTCCGGGTGCACATCGCGATAGTTAGCGATGTCATACCCGTCATCGCGGCGCGGCGAAGGATAGAACGGCAGTAACCAGACGGTATTGACCCCTAGCTCAGCTATGTAATCTATTTTTTCAATCAGCCCAGCGAAATCCCCTATGCCATCATGGTTGCTGTCGAAGAACGACTTGACGTGAACCTGATAAATAATGGCATCCTTGTACCACAACGGATCGCCGATAAAAGGTCGAGAATTACGTTTTCTGGACATGTTCAGTTACCTGCTCAGGGCGGCTCAGCCGCCAAATAGCAAAGGGCTGACGCCAGGGCTCAATGCGCATCCACTGTGTTTTTCCCCTCCAGGTCCAGCTCTCGCCATTCATCAGATCTTCTACCTCCAGAGCGGCATCATCAGGCAAGCCAAACTCCCACAAAGGGATCTCGAGATGCGTCTCCTGAGCGTTGTAGGGATCGAGATTGACTGCCACGAGGATAAAGTTCGACAGATCGGAGGTTCGCTTTCCAAACAGAAATATATTGTCATTCCAGGCGTTGTAGGCTTCAAAACCAAGATGGGTTTGCAGTGCTGGATTTTCCTTGCGAATGCGGTTCAGGCACGCAATCTCTGCAACGATGTTGCCTTCCTGCTCATAATCGCGCACCCGAATCTGATATTTTTCCGAGTCAAGATACTCTTCGCGACCGGCCAGTGGGGCTGACTCACAGATTTCGTAGCCGGAGTACATGCCCCACAGTCCGGACCCCATGGCGGCCAGTACAGCGCGGACCAGGAAGCCTGCACGACCCGAGTGATGAAGATAAAAAGGGTTGATATCTGGCGTGTTAACAAAAAAATGAGGGCGGAAGCAGGCATTCAGCGGCCAGCTGTTGAGCTCCCTGAAATAGGCTTCCAGCTCAGCCTTGGTATTGCGCCAGGTAAAGTAGGTATAGCTTTGGCTAAAACCCAGTTTGCCGAGTCGGGCCATCATGGCAGGCCGGGTGAAGGCCTCGGCGAGAAAGATCACCTGGGGATGACGGCTGCGGACATCGGCGATCAGCCACTCCCAAAATGGCAATGGCTTGGTGTGGGGGTTATCGACCCGAAACTGGCTGACACCCCGTGCAACCCAGACAAGAATGATGTCGCGCCAGGCTTCCCACAGAGCCGGTACTGCCGCCGATGCATAGAAATCGACATTGACGATATCCTGGTATTTCTTGGGCGGATTCTCGGCATAGCGGATACTGCCATCCGGTCGCCAGCGAAACCAGTCGGGATGTTCCTTCAGCCAGGGATGATCAGGCGAACACTGGATGGCAAAATCGAGGGCGATTTCCATGCCGCAGGCTTTTGCTTCTGCCACCAAGTCTCGGAAGTCTTCCAGGTTACCCAGCTGTGGGTGCAGAGCATCGTGCCCGCCCTCCTCCGAGCCAATAGCATAGGGGCTGCCAACGTCCTTCGGCCCTGCTTGCAAGGCATTATTGGGCCCTTTGCGATGCGTCAGACCAATCGGGTGGATAGGTGGAAAGTAGAGCACATCAAACCCCATGGCACGGATGGCTGGCAGGCGTTTAATGACATCTCTGAAGGTACCATGGTGGTGGACAGAGTCGGTCACCGAGCGCGGGAACAACTCGTACCAACTGGCAAAGCCTGCAGCGGAGCGCTCGATATCAAGGCCATAGGTTTTACCCCGTGTGACGTGATCCTTCACGTTGGCAGCGTTAACAAGCTCCCGCACCTCGGGCGACAGCAGTAGCGCAACTTTCTGGCACTGCAAGTCAAGCTCAGCCAGCTCTGCCAACACTGTGAAAAACAGCTGAGCTTGACCTGGCGGCTGCGAAGCTTGCCAACAGCGGAGCAACCGGGCTCCCTCCTCAATTTCCAGCTCCAGGTCCTGGCCAGCAGTGCGCTTTTTCTCCAGGTCATCGCAGAAAGTAGCAAAGACATCTATCCAGGCTTCTATTTGAAATACCACCCGAGCGGGCTGCGCTATTATCAGCTCTGCCTTCCATCGGTCGTTGCCCTGCAGTTGCATGTCACAATGCTGCCAATGAGCGGTGTTCACTTCCCGCCACTGGACAACTGCCCCCAGCTGGTCGTGGCCATCACTGAAAATAACGGCTTCAATCGCGGTCGCCCGGCCAGCGATTGCCTTGGCCAGGAAGCGCCCTTCTTCGACCCTTGGTTGCACCGATTCAATCGCGATACGCGGCATGGCTGCTGCCTGCTCCACGTTCACTGCTCTGTTGCTTCGCGGCGCCCCCGGCGAGGAACCCATCGCGTCCTCCAGTATCCCTTTCAGCTCACAGAATTTTCGTTACCCTCTCAGCAACGACAAAACAGCTCATCGACGACGGAACAACGCTCACTCCACAACTGCGCCCTCCTCGAACGGGCGGCGCAGAAGTATCTTTCAACCATTGACGACGCTGCCACCATTGATATGCAGCACCTGACCGGTCATGTAACTGGAATCCTGACAGGCGAGATATACAGTCAGGGCAGCTCCTGATAACTTGATTCACACCTCTGCCTATATATCGCTGCTGAGATGACTGCGTTCTTGACGCCCTCTCTGATGTGGCAATAGCGCCGCCAAAAAGTTCGCGTATAAATAAATATTAACGATTGAATCACTATGTAACAGATCCCTATCACAGGTTCCTCAGCGCGATTAAGAAAGAAGTGAAACTAAAATGGAGATTGACGCACTAAGTCAGCAGGCCAGCTGCTGCAGCCTCATCGACAAGCGGTCTCACAACCTCATCTGTAGGGATTTATGAGCTTATCTCACTCGCCTAGCGCCGCCATGGAGGAAACCAAAATCAACCTGGACGCAGCGGACAATCTGCTCGCCAGCTTTCTGCTGAGCAATGCTGCCACCATGCAACCCATCTACCAGCAGATAAAAAGGGCTGCTCCAACCCAGGCTGCCGTTCTGATTACCGGTGAAAGCGGTACTGGAAAGGATATGGCGGCGCAGGCAATCCACAGTCTCAGCCAGCGTGCCGAACAGCCTTTTATCGTGGTTAACTGTGGCGCGGTGACTCCTCAGCTGATTGAAAGTGAGCTGTTCGGGCATGAGAGAGGCAGCTTTACCGGCGCCATCCGCGAGCATCGCGGCTATTTTGAATGCGCCCATGGCGGTACACTTTTCCTCGACGAGATCACCGAAATGCCCCTTGAGCTGCAAGCCAGCCTGCTGCGGGTTCTCGAGACACAGCGCTTTTCACGCCTGGGCAGTAGCCGGGAGCAGAACTGTGACATCCGGCTGATTACCGCTTGCAATCGCGACCCCCGCCAAGCGGTCATTGATGGCTATCTCCGCGAAGATCTGCTGTACCGCATTCAGGTATTTCCTATTCATATGCCTCCTCTTCGCCATAGAGAAGGCGATGTTGAATTACTGGCGCGGCATTTTTTGGAAATCCACAACCGTGCGGGCGGCGTATTAAAACGATTCTCACCACAAGCCATGGCAGCATTGGTCAAGTACTCCTGGCCGGGTAACGCCAGGGAACTGCGTAATATTGTTTACCGAGCTTACCTGATGGCAGATACCACCATTGACCTGGCAGACCTGCCCACCCAAATCACCGCCCCAGCGGCTTCCTTGATCGAGCATGAATTCACCGTCAATACCGGCCTTACTATCGCCGAAATGGAAGAGAAACTGATCAATGCCACCTTGAAACATTGCCGCGGCAATCGGGAAAAGGCGGCAAAGATGCTGGGTGTAAGCACTAAAACCCTCTATAACCGGCTGCGCACTTATCGCCAGCAGCAGAGTGATAGCTCTTCAGGACGCCCCAGCTGTTGCGACGGCCAGGAGAGCTGAGTACCAAACAGAGCTAGCCTCCCGACAACGCCTCACCAAACCCAAGCTGGTCAAAATTTGTTCACTCCGGTAAAATCCCGGCCATTTTTCATTCCATGGATTTTTACCGGGAGAACACCCCCTAATGGCCGAGGCCTTCTTCCCTGAGCGCCAGACCAGCTGTGATTTGATACGCTTGTTTCAGCGTTACAACCTGCAATATTTTGGCGGAGTCCTGCGTCCCTCTGCGGGGTTTCAGCTACGCTTTACCCACGCCTACAAAACTGCTGGATGCTTTATTTATTGTCGCTCAACCCATGAGGACTGGGCGATCCGTATCGCCCGCCATTTACAGAATCACCCCCGGGCCTTGCGAGGAACCCTGGTGCACGAAATGATCCATATGCTAGCACACCAGAATTTCCGTAACACCGGGGACTCCTACTACCTCGACCGTGAACCCCAGCCAGGCCAACCCTTCGTCAACAAGGGCCATGGCGCCTTTTTTCTGGCTGAATTGAAACGCCTCAACACGCTCCATCCTGAACTTGGCCTGAGCATTTTCTCAACCACAGCCGACCCTCTGTATGACAGCGACAAAATTCCCCCTGCTCGCCTGTTAGTAGTGCACATCGACAACCTCGACAGAGGGATGATCTACCGCCTCCACCCTCAAGCCGAGCTGGCCTGGCAAACCCTCCGCGAGACAGCCGAGACACTACATGGCTCAACGGATATTACTCTGCTCGAAGTCAATGGCGCTGCCGGCGAAGGCTTCCCTTTATTGCGTCGGGACAACAGGCCGCGCCGTAACATGAAGCTCCGTTACCTGCGACACTTTAGCCGGGTCAGTAACGAGTTGTTCGCACATGCAGGCAGCGTCTGCCTGCGCGAAATCTCGCTGTCCTCTACACAACAGAGCAAACAACCCGCCCAGGCACTTTCAGTGGCTGCCTAGCCAGATCCGCAGCAGAGCGTCGCTGTACCAGGGCGCTTCCGAGATTCGCCGCAGCACTTCACCTGCCTGCTGCTGATTCATGTGTAATATCAGCTCCTCGCTGAAGTTCCGATCTCGCGAAGAGCTTGACGAAACCTCAGCACTGAACTTAGCTATTAGACCACCTACTGATTACGGCCAGGCCGGAAGGCGGCATCATGCCTCTCGCACGTTGCGACAACTGTCAGGAAACGACGCCCTCAAGAAAAGCAATTTGCAACCATTGCGGTTATTTAAGAGCCAGGCCAAAAACAGGGAGTGCAATTCCCTTTCTGGTCACCTTGACCATCATCCTCTCTCTGGGTTTTTATATTTCTTCATCGCGCTCTGACGGCGAGCTATGTGGTCCTTTCAGCTCGTGCGAGATGGAGAGCTTGCATTGTCCTCTTTTGGCAAGTCGTTGACGCAATCTACCCTAACAAGAGTAGGTTTTCTTCTGCCGGGTCTAAGGATTTACCTTAAAAACTCCAGAATACCAACAGCTTCGCATTTCCGATGGTAACCCTTACACTTCGCCACCCACGCCCTTGAACTTTTCTACAAACGCTGCGATCTTTTGAAAAACACTTTGCTTCTTGATCAAATACTGAGGGTTCAAAGGGCTCATTTTAGGGAGCACATTGTTTAACTCAGTGCCGCTGTCGCTAGCGTACTCCCGCTTCAGTGAGCTGGCGATATAGCGTTTGGCGGCCTCCGTATTCA
>Ga0172382_10003280_pt1 | contig 25821 bp, 19 predicted proteins | sample Leawel138RmetaG_FD_122245 | JGI IMG/M metagenome (GOLD analysis project Ga0172382, IMG submission 122245) | Leachate microbial communities from a municipal landfill in Southern Ontario, Canada - Leachate well 138R metaG | ecosystem: Engineered > Solid waste > Landfill > Unclassified | place...
GAGTTGGATCACGGTATTCTGTTTCATAGCGTTTCCCTTTCGGTTGTTGGTTTGATCGTTAACAACCAGTGGGAGGCGCTACTTTATTTCACCTGCCGTACACCAGATTTGACTATAACTCCCGGCCTCACGTCCATAAACCGTAATTTTTTCGTAAGCTCCGCGACCCAAGACCTCACCCTCCCCGCCAACTCTGATTCCACCCTCATCATCCGCAACCCCCACCAAAACGAAGGCGCCAACCCTCGTTTGCACCTGAAGAAGGTAACCGGCAAGCCTGCTCATTCAGCCCCATCGACGGCAACATCGTCAACAGCCAGGCGGACTCCGCGGTAAACTGGAACGGAGGTGCGAGCTACGCCGCCCCCTCCACCGCCCCCACGGTCAACATCAAGAACCATCAGAGCGGAGAAGTGATCTTCGATGTGACTCAAGACCTGCTCAACGGTGCCAACCACGGCTGGCTGATCACCCGCGACCAGGATGTGGGCTCCCAGATCACTTTCCTCTCCAAAGAATCGGGTAACCCCGATTTAGCACCCAAACTCCTTTTGGAATACGTTCTAAAACGTCATATTCATGACCTGACGAACCTCGTCCAGGGTCTCGATGGCCACGGCGCGGGCTTTCTCTACCCCGGCGTTCAAGACTCGCCGAACCAGGGTCTCGTCCTTGGCCAGTTCGGTCCGTTTGGCCCGCAGGTCCTTGAGGTACTCATTGAGGGCCTCGGTCACGGTGGCTTTCAGGCGGCCCGCCCCTTCGTTTCCGATCTCAGAGGCGATCTCGGCCGGATCGCGACCGCTGCAGAGGCTGGTTATCAAGAGCAGGTTGGCCACTTCCGGGCGGTTGATCGGGTCGTAGGTGATCTGCCTCTCGGAGTCGGTTTTGGCCTTCTTGATCAGCCTGGCGGTTTCATCGGCGGTGGCCCCCAGCATGATCGCGTTGTTGCGGCTTTTGCTCATTTTCTGCCCCCCGTCCAGCCCGAGAATAACGGGGGCCTCGCTGAGCAGCGGGTGAGGCTCGGGGAAGACTCTCTTCTTCTTGGCAAAGCGTTCGTTGAAACGGCGGCTGATCAACCTGCTCATCTCTAAGTGAGGGATCTGATCCTTGCCCACTGGTACCAGGTTGGCCTTACAAAAGAGAATGTCTGCGGCCTGGTGAACCGGGTAGGTGTACATTCCGGCGTTAATATTTTTAAGCCCCGCCGCCTGAATCTCTTCCTTGATGGTGGGGTTGCGGTCCAGTTCGGCCATGGTCACCAGCGTGAGAAACGGAAGCAGCAACTGATTCAGTTCGGGGATGTGGCTGTGGGGAAAGATGACGCACTGCTCGGGATCCAAACCGGCGGCCAGATAGTCCAGGGTCAACTCCCGGATGTTCTGGGCGATCTCCTTGAAATTGTCGCGATCGGTCAGGACCTGGTAGTCGGCGATGACGATGTAGATCGGGACCCCCAGCTTTTGCAGTCGCACGCGGTTGTTCAAGGAACCGAAAAGATGGCCGACGTGGAGGGCCCCGGTGGGACGATCGCCGGTCAGGACACGAAACTGCTTCGGGTTCTCTTTCAATTTTTCTTCAATCGCCGCGCTCCGTTCCAGGGTGGCGGCGTAGGTATCGGAAAGGGCATTTGTGGTACTCATAGGCCGGTCGCTTCGGGTGTCCGCGGCAGGAGCCCTGTTTAGATAGGGTCCCCAAGCACCTGCGCAGAACCCTGGGGGAGTGAGCGCCTTTACTCTGATAGCGGTCGACCCCGACGGAAACCGCCGCGAATTTCCTCTGCAGACCGCCGAATACGTGGTGGGTCGAGAGCCCGGCGATGAGGTCTCCCACGGCATCGCCGTGCCGGGTGACCGGCATCTCTCCAGGCAACACTTTCATTTGAATGTGGAGCCTGACGCGGTGCAGATCAGCCGAGCCGAACGGGGGCGCAATCCTCTGTTTTTCAAAGGCGAGCAGTGTGACACGTTCACCCTCAAACCAGGCCAGGTCTTCTTCACCGGAAAGACCCAGTTCGGGGTGGTCCTGGGCCGCGGCTCTTCCGGGGCCACCCACTTCACCCTGGCCCACAAGGCCCGAGAAAAGGCCCGGCTACGCCGACTGGAGGACTGCTTTTCAGCGGTCCTGGAATTGCTGGGGGCGCTGCGGCGAGAGACCGGCACCCCGGCCTGGCAGGTCGCCTTTCCGGTCCTGAGGACCATCCTTCCGGAGCTAAAGGCGGTGGCTTTCTTGCAGCTTCACGGCGACTCCGGACTGTATCGAGTGATCGATCTGGATCCGCCGGGAGCCCAGCTCCACATCTCTCCTGAGATCTTGATCGAGTGCGCTCGCACCGGAAACACCCTGACCTCCATCTCTGAGGAGATCGAGGTGGAGCAGGCCCCCGACCTCACCTTGAACAGCGCCAGTCCCTGGCTCATCGTGACTCCTGTTTCCGGTTTGGAGACTCTTTACGCCATCGCCGCTTCGGGCACTGGAACACCCGATCGAGAAGCCTTGGAGGAGCGCGCCACCCTGGTCGATCTGGTGTGCGAGATGGTGGGCCATCACATCGTCATCCAGCAGGGCAGCGAGTACTCCAATCTGCTGGGAGTCTTCGGGCATCATATCGGCACTCTCTTCAAAACCTCCGGCGCGCTGCAGCTCTGGGCCGAGCCCACAACGGCGCCCGAAGTCAAGGAAGTGCTCGGCCATCTGCTGCCGGTGTGGGGGATCTCCCAGGCCATTTCCCTGCACAAAAAACGAGGTGAAAAAGCCCACAAGGAGCTCCTAACGAGTTGGGTCAAGCAGCCTGAAGCTAGCCCCCAGGCCTTGAAGGATTGTTTGCTTTCCCTCATCTCCTACGCCTATTACTCGACCCCCGAACCAACCTTTTTTCCCTGGACGGTGGATGAGGAGGAGGTGCCTAAGATGTCCGGGCTTCGAACCTTGCCTCCCCTAGACGACGTGCCCGGTATCTTCGACAAGACCCTGGCCCTCACCGTCGGTCTGCTCGAGGTGTTGAGCAACGTGCGGAAGTATCCGGCTGCCCGGGGAACAGGACGGGAGGATCGGGAGGACCTGAGCGAGTTGCCCGCTTCGGAGAAAGTCGTGCGCCTGCAGATCGAACTGGGCGAGGGGTCGCTCTCTTTACGGATCCTGCAGCCGGTGGTGACCGCCCCCGATGGCTCCATTCCTCGCTCTCGCAGCCTGGAGAGGATCCGGGCTCTGGAACAAAGTTTACTCGGTGGGCTGGTCGGCACCCACCCCGAGGAAGTGATCGGCAAGACCTCAGTGGAACACGTGGTCCTGGTGGCCCATCGCTGGTCCTACCGTTACGGACAGCTATTGCAAGACTGGAGAAATACCGTTGGCTCGTAAACTACGTCTCATGTTGATCGATGACGATCCCGTCACCGAATTGGAAACCCGATTTTTGGAGTTGCAGAAGGTACCCTACGACGAAAGCCATAGCGATCCGTCCCTGGGCACCTGGGCTCAACATCTGCGTCTCTGGTGCGACAACCTGTTTCCGGCTGAAGAGCCGGATCTGGTCCTGGTGGACTGTCGCTTTGAGCACGACAACAAGTACGCCCCCATGACTCCGGAGCTGCGCGGCTACGATCCCCGAGGCCTCATGCACGGAGCGATCTTCGTCTCCCGCCTGTTCGGTCGGGATCGCTTCCATCCGTTCGGCTTCTCGGTCTACAGCATGGACGCCTCGGCCTTTCATAAAGACGCCTACGCCCAGACCTTCATGGGCTTTTTGCTGGCCATGCGCGACTCCACCGTCCCGCCGGGCCAGACGGGGATCATCAAGGGAAAGCGAGCCCGAGAACTCTCCACCGTGTGCGGAGAGGAGCTGAGCAAGACCATCAAACAAAACCCGGCCACCGCCTGGGGCCCGGCTCTACAGATGTACCGGGAGCGGCTCAAAGAGGTGGCCGACCTGCAAGCCATCGTCATCGAAAGCCAGAGCTACCTGCAGTTGATCGATGGGCTGCAGCGGGAGGACACGGCCGCCCTGGAGCAGGGCCCGGGGCTCACCTGGCGGCGTTTCGACGGAGAGCTTGATACGGTGGATATCCGCTCGCTGTTCGCCGATCTTTTGAGCAACGACCAGTGGAACGAACGATGCACCCGAGCGGCTCTGGAGTGGCTTGAAAGTTTGTTGGTGTTGGGCGACTACTTGGGCGACGCGGTGGATTGGGTGGAGTCGATCCTGGTCCAGGGCCAGGAGCCCGAGGAGTCCAGCATCATTCGTGGGCGGGATATCCACGGGCAGAAGCTGACCCGCTTTTTCCACGCTTGTCTGGGTCTGGTGGCCTGGTATGAAAACCGTATCAAAGGAGAGGTCCAGCTCTCCAGCAGTTCCTTGATCCTGGAGTTGGGTCTTTCCGACAAACAGCTGAACCGCTACTTCAATCCTATCCTGGGCTTGCCCTGGGGCAAGGTGGTGGACCGACTCGACGAAGGCATGCGAAGTGGCGTCTGGCCTCTTCCTGGTCGTTGGGAACTGCACTCTGTCTTGGAGGATTGGTGCACCCGGATCAGGGGAGATAGCTGCCTCTTGAAAGGCCCCTGGGGATGAAGCGCCAGGTGCCGGCCGATACCATCGGCGTCTCCCTGGACAGCCGGGAGAACCTGCGGCGGGCTTCTGAACATCTGACCGTCCTCGAGATCCCGGGCTACAAACTGATCCGCGAGATCGGGCGAGGGACCTTCGGAGCAGTCTGGAAGGCCGAACGCGAGCAAACCGGCCAACTGGTGGCCCTGAAGATCGTGGATCAAGGCGAAAGCCTGAATTGGGACTACTTTCGGAGGGAACTGGAGTTTCTGCGGGTGATCGAGGAGCACCCTCACACCCTCACCATTCTGGATGCACAGTTGGATCACAACCCTCCCTACATCGTCATGCCGCTGGCTGAAGGCGGCTCCCTGGAACAAGTGATGGAAGAGGCCGCTCCGGAGGTGAAGCGGGTAGAGAAGTGGATGTGGCAACTGGCCGAGGCGCTGACCTTCGTTCACTCCAAGGGTGTCATTCACTGCGACCTCAAACCTTCCAACGTACTCTTGAGCAGCGGCGGCGACGTCCGCATCGCCGACCTGGGGCAAGCCCGCCGGGTCGGTCACGGGGTGGCCCTGGGCACCATCGGGTTTATGGCCCCCGAGCAGGGCGAGGAAAAGACCCGAAGCAGCCCCTCGGTCTCCTGGGACGTCTACGGCTTCGGAGCCACCGCCTACTGGCTATTGACCGGCAAGATCCCGAGAATGGCCGGGCTCCAGAACCCTGATCTGGAGCAGTACCTGGAGGCCATCCGAAGCAATCCGCTGGAGCCGGTGTGCCGTCTCAACCCACAGGTGGATGCCCAGTTGGGGGCCATCGTGGAGGGTTGCCTGGCCCTGGACTCGGAGGCTCGCACCTCCAGCCTGGATGCGGTGCTCACCGATATGCAACGGCGTCGGCGTAACGAGCCGCTCTTGTGCCGCAAACCCTGGACCGCTCGCTATCTGGTGGGGATGGCCCTGCGGCGCCGGGGGGTGCAACTGGCCTTGGGGCTCTTGCTGCTGGTGGTCCTGGCTCTGGGCGCCGCCTGGGCCAACCGCAACGAAAATCGTTTTTATACCCTCCTGACCAACGGCATTCACGCCCACGAGAGCGGACGCCTGGAGGAGGCCTATCTCAACTGGCTGGAGGCTCTGCGTTACCGCCCCTCCCGCTCGCTCTTGCAGCGCTTGCAGTTTCGCAGTCTTTCTCGACTGTATCCCCATCAAGATCGGGTGACGGATTTCGTTCTCACCACCGAAGGCGCTCTCATCACCGCTTCGGCCGATGGCGAGGTGGCCTTCTGGGACGCCTCGGAGGGGAAAAAGGTGGCTTCATTTCTGCACCCCGCCCACGTGAGTGGATTGCTGCTCAGCCCCGATGGTCGAACGCTGGCCACCGCCTCCTGGGATGGCAAAGCCCGCACCCTGGATATGAAAACTCAGGTGTTGAAAAAAGAGTTTGATCACCGGACCACCGAGTTCGAGCCCAGTATCACGGCCCTGGCCTTTTGCGATCAAGGAAAGCTCCTGGCCACCGCCGACGTTCAGGCTGAGGTGAAAGTGTGGGACCTGGAGAGCGGTGCGGAGAAACCACTTAAAAACTTTCAACCGAACCTGGAGGTGCGCCAGGTCCTGGCTACCCATCCTTCCCAACCGATCCTGGCCACCCTGACCGCTCCCAACACCATAGGCCTCTGGCGCATGGACAGCGGAGAGAAGTTGCCGTTCGTCTTATCCCACGGAGCCGAGATCAACGAACTGAAGTTTTCGGCTGATGGAGCGCAGCTCATGTCCGCCTCCAACGACCACACTCTCTCCGTGTGGAGCGTCCAAACCGGTGAACGCGTGCACCATCTAGACCACGACTCTCGGGTCAACACCATGGTCCTGGTCTCCGACCGGCAGTTGGTCTCCGGTTGTCAGGATGGCACCGCCACCCTCTGGGACCTGACCAGCGAGCAGGCTGAGCACGTCTTTCTTCATCGCAGGCCGGTGACCAGTCTGGCCCTCGACGACACCCATCGACTGCTGGCGGTAGGAACCGGAGAGGTTGAGAGCTTGTGGTCGGATGTGGAGGCAAACGGCACCGTGGAAGTCTGGGATCTGACCACCGGGGTCCAGGTGGCCGGCCCCTGGTCCCACGACGGTCCGGTGGAAAAGGTCGAGTTTCGGGGGGAGTCCACCGTGTACAGCGGCTCGGGAAGCGCCCGGCAAAATACCGCGGTTTATCCCGGTGCGGTCAGGGCCTGGAACTACTTTCTGCCCACCAGTCGCCCCACCCAGGCAGCCGTCCAGGCCGAGCGAGCCTGGCCCAACGGTGTGGTGCTCGACAACGGCGTACAGCTTTCTCATGGAAAAAACGTAAGGATCAACGCCTTCGACAGCCATGAAGGCCGTGGTTTGACCGCCACGGCATCGGAGGACCGCACGGTTCGATTGTGGGAGACCCAGAGCGGACTTGAAGCTTCTAGACCGCTACTCCTAAACGGCCCGGCCCGGGTCGTCACCTTTCACCCTTCCGGGGAGATTCTTGCTTCAGTCTCCCAGGAGAGTTCTTCCAACGCGGTGATCCGTCTCTGGGAGGTGGACTCGGGGTATCCCACGACTCCGCCGTTCGTTTGCCCGGGCGAGGTTCGGAAACTCCACTTCTCCCCCGACGGAAAGACCCTCTCAGCCTTCACCGAAGAGACCGAATACATCTGGTCCCTGGAAGTCAAGGAGGCTGGTAAGCTGGCTCGCGAACTCCGAGAGCGCCTGCACGCCGGTCTAGACTCCCGAGGAGAGGCGGTCTCCCGGCCGATCTCGTCAGAAACGGTCATGACCCTCCAACTGCCTTAAAAGATCGATTCACCAATTTTCAAAAAGTTTTCAGGACCCTGTGAGATTATGGTTACACACACAGAGGATTACAAAAATGAACATCTCATCACAAACCATAGCCCACAAGCTCTCAAATCATAAAATTGCCAAAAACTACACCCCGAGTAAACCAGCCGAGCAAGCCAAACCAGCCGATTCGGTAGAACTATCGTCGGCACCGAAGGCTCCGGAGGTGAGCGCTCAATCCTTGAGCAAAACGGCCGAGTCGAGCGGTCTGCAAGCTGCGTTGGGTGGGCTCTGGAATGTAGGAATGGCCATCCTCAACCCGATTCGTGATCTGGCCGCAACCGGCAAGTTTGGCCTCAACTTCGTTCGTAAACTCAAAACCCGGGCCGAAGAAGTGACCGACAAACCAAAGGAAGTCGAAGGCAGGCTGCAAGCCGAGGAGCTCTTCGACCCGTATCAAGCTCCCATGAATAAGGTCAACAAGAAAATTCAGGGCAAGATGACCATCAAAGCCAACATGGGAGAGTTTTACAAGCTGTGGGAGCACTGGATCGATGAGGGCTACGGCTCAATCAACGACCGACAGTACGCCGACGTGGTGCGAGAGCACTCGCGCAAAGCGGCCAACCTGGGCCTGCTGAAATACGTACCGATGACCTCGGTCGATAGCTTCACCGCCGAGATCGTGGACGGCAAGATGCTCAGCATGACCGAAACCACGATAAGCAAGTTGGCCGGACTGGTCCCCACCTCTCGGGTTGAATGGGCCTATCGCCGCAAAGGTGATCCCGAAGGCTCCAACTCGTTTGAACAAAGCGTAGACCTCTTTAACGGTGATCTCGACAAAGTCGAAGCCTTTTACAACAACCTCTTCAACCCCAAGAACCTGGACCCCAATTCCAAAGCCACCGTGAGTTTTGAGGTGGAAGAGGTGGACCAACTCCCTGCCCTTCCGCCCTCCGAGAAGGAGTTTGAACACAAGGTTCACCTCCCCGGCGCAGCTCTCATCCCCACGGCGAGCGAGCTCCTGAGTTCCAAGCGCGACCCGGAGTTTGTCCAGAAATATGGACCCTGGGCGGTGGTCACCGGAGCTTCCGGCGGGATCGGCAGCCAGTACTCCGAGGTGCTCGCAGAGAAAGGCTTGAACGTAGTCTTGGTAGCCCGCAATGAAGAGAAGCTCAAGGCGCAAGCTGCTGAAATCGAGGCCAAGACCGGAGTGAAGGCTCGGGTGGTAGCGGCCGACCTCACCAACGCTGCCGATATCGAGTCGCTCAAGAGAGAGACCTCCGATATCGAAGTGGGGATGCTGGTCAACAACGCTGGCACCTGGCAGTTCGGCTCCTTTCTGGAAAACGACCTGGAGCGAGACATTCAGGGCATCACCCTCAACGCCACCGTACCCTTGCAGTTGACCCATCATTTCGGCAACAAGATGGCCCAACGAGGCAAAGGTGGAGTGGTCAACGTGGGCTCAGGTGCCGCTTTACACGGTGTTCCCGGTCAGAGTGCCTACTCGGCTACCAAAGGCTTCCTGCGAAACTTTAGTGAGTCTCTCTATCAAGAGCTAAAGCCCGCCGGGGTGGATGTGGTCGTGACCAATCCCGGCCCGGTGGAAGGCGAGGCTAGCCAGGCCTACGACCAGTCCAAGAACCCATTGCAGATGGTGACGGCCAGAGAAGTCGTCTCAGACTCCCTCAATAGCCTGGGCAAAAAGGGTTCCACCATCCCGGGGCGCTTCAACAAGATCGCCATGGGAGCGGCGGCCAGAATGATGCCTCGGGATCTGCTCTCCAGCGTGGCCGGCTTTATCTTGGAACAGGCGGAAAAGAAATAGGCGCACAGACACTCTACGCTTTTCCTCTGACAGGAAGGCCCTTTCAGCCATCCCTGAAAAGACAGTTTGTCAGAAACGGTCATGACACTCCAACTGCCGTGAGATATACTTTCCAAGGAGGCTGATTATGAAGGGTCTATTTGCAGCTATAATGTTTCTCGGTACGCTCAGTTCCGCGCCCGTCGTGGAGCAGCCGGTTTATCACCACCACCAACATTCCACTCAGCAGCAGCACGTGCACCAGATGGAAGTGTTGGAGGTAGCGCGAGGCACCGTTTTCAAGGCGGTCTGCTCGAAGGGCGATCTGAATGCTACTTTTCAAAACCGAGCGGACGCCGTGAAGGCTGCTCAAGCTCACCAAAAGGCTACCGGACACAAAACCAGCGTGCGGTAAGAGGAAAGCTACCTCGGTGTAAGCTTCAGAACCCGGCGATCCTGGCCGGGTTTTCTTGTTTGACCTTCGCTCCAGAGTAAAAATTGATCCATGTAGTTTCGACTTGAGGGGTGGCCCGACTGACCGGTCGGTAAAACTGAGTGATAATCGATCTCGGGCGCCAGTTCCACGATGAGCCGGAAGGAGGGGCACCAGGACTCGGCTGCATAGGGGGCGTGGGGGCTGACGGCGGTTTGAAAGACCGTATCCGTATCTCCTCCGGCCCCGACCGTAGGACCGTTGAACAGCTTGTCCAGGGCCCGGTTCACTCCCAGGGGGTGCTTGAACTGCAGGCGGTGCAAGAAGCCCCATTGCCAGAGCTCCGGCTGGGGCCCGTACAGCTTCCGCAAGAGTTGATATCCCTCGCTCAACACCGTCTCGATGATACTCTCCAGGGAAGGAGCGTCGGGCCACACCCCGGCCAGCTTCTCCTGATGTTCCGGGTCTTCCAGGAGCTGAATCAACCACAGGGTGTAGCGGCCGGTGTGCCCGGCCATCACGCTGACCGGGTTGCTCGATTGGCCCAGAAACTGAAAGCACAACTGCTCGCCCAGGATATGAGTGAGGAAGTTGACCAGCGTCGACAGCATGGTCATCTGGTAAAGCGCCATCTCGCCGCTTTCAGGCTCGCCGTTGCCATCCCAGGCAGCCAAAAAAGCCTGGGCTTTGCGGGCGTACTGGTCCTCGAACTCCATCTTCTCACAGACCCGGGCAAAGCGCAGTCCGGTCTGGCAGTGCACGTCCATCTGCATCTCTCGAAAGAAATCCAAGTCCAGCTTCTCCCGAGACAACAGAAGCTCTTCGATCCGCTGGGCCCGCACAGGGTTCATCCAGTCCCAACTGATGTGGTGCGGAAAGCTCCGGTCCACCACCGGATTGTTGGCGGTCACCAGGTAGCCGCATTTGGGGTTGTCGACCTGTGGCAACTCTTCGAAAGGAATGGTTCCTATCCAATCGTACTCGCCGCTCCACCCGGGCGACGGAACCAGTCCGGTGCCCTTCTTTCGAATCGGAACCTGCCCGGCCATGAGATAACCGATGTTTCCTTCGATGTCGGCGTAGACAAAATTGCTGGAGGGAGCCTGCCAATCTCTGAGCGCCTCTTTGAACTCGCTCGCGCTTGTCGCGCTGTTCATCTGCTTCAAGGATCGTAGAGGGTGGGACTCGTCATAGTTTTTCCATCGGAGAGCCAGGCCCACGTCCTGGTCTTTAAAGAGCAAAGGTCCGTGCCGGGTACGCTGGATCTTTTCCACGTAGGGCGCCTGGTCGCGCACCGCGATCCGTTCCTCGAACGTCTCCAGTGGCTGCGGCCCGTCCTCGGTCTGGTAGACCGCACCGTCAAGTTTCTCGATGAAGAGGTCCTGGGTGTCGGCGTAGGAGTTGGTGATACCCCAGGCCACCTTGGAGTTGGCCCCGATGACCACGAACGGCACGCCGGGGAAACAGGCCCCCTGCACATCCATCTCCTGGCAGATCAGCCGGCTTTCGTACCAGATAGAGGGTACCCGCCCAATCAGGTGAGGATCGTTGGCCAACAGAGGATTGCCGGTTTCGGTTCGCCAACCGGCGGCCACCCAGGCGTTGCTACCGCCCGGAAGGCCACCGTTGGGTAGATACTCCCGGGCTTCTTCGTAGAGCTGCCAGAGACCCTCGAGGGCCTCTTCCCCCAGGGAATTGGGTGGGACCGTTTGAGCCGCCTTCTTGGGAAAGAGGTGGAGAAGCTCCGCACCTTCGGCCCCGATCTCTTCCAGCAGCCGGGCTCGCAAAAGCTCCTGTTCCCAGTTGCTGCAGAGATCCATTGACATCACCTGAACCCAGGCCAGGGTATCGATGGGCCTCCAGGATTCCAGGTTGATCCGCAGCAGCCCAAACTCCGCGGGCAGGGACTCGAGCGATTGGATCCCGGCGTTGACCCCGGCGCAATAGGCTTCGAGATGCGCCCTCTCTTCTTCTGTCAGAGCCTTGAGATCGTTTTGGGCAGCCCTCTTGAGCTCCAGACGCCGCAAGAAGATGTCGGCCGGTAGGGCTTGTTCTCCCAGGATTTCAGCCAGCCGCCCTGCGCCCACCCGCCGGTTAAGCTCCATCTGCCAGAGCCGATCCTGAGCGTGAGTAAAGCCTTGCCCGAAGAGAACGTCGAGTAAGTCCGCGGCCTCTATGGTGGGCACCCCGTACTCGTCTCGGGAGATGGTCACGGGGCCCCCGATGCCGGTGACCTCGATGGTTCCGCTGTGCTGGGGCAGGGAACGACGCAGGAAGTAGTTCACGGCAGCCCAGATCAAGACTCCCACCCCGAAAAGCCCGATCAGCAGCAGCAGAAACGGTAGGCCCAACTTGAGGCTGGAAAGGTTTACGGCCAGCGCCAGCTCGAACCTCATGCCAGCTGTCGCGCTTTCAAGAATCCGCTCAGGGCGTCTTCCAGGAGCTGCCGATGGGCGGCGTCGTCCAGGGGAACCGGGTTGGTGGAGGCGCTGGGGTCTCGGGTGGCGGCTCCGGCCAACTCCACGGCTTCCTCGGGGATTCCGATCTCGGCCAGGGTGTTGGGGATGGAAAGTCGCTGGCGCAGTGCCAGCACCCACTCCAGGGGATCCCGGCCCAGCACCTGCTGCATCCGCTGCCATTTCCCGTCCAGAGCCTTCTTATTGAACTCCAGAACGTAGGGCATCAGCACCGCGTTCAGAAGACCGTGGTGGGTGCCGTAGCGGCCACCCAGCGGGTGACTGAGGGAGTGGATAGCCCCCAGACCCTTCTGAAAGGCCGTGGAGCCCATCAGAGAGGCAGCCAGCATCTTGGAACGAGCTTCCAGGTCGTTCCCGTTTTTGTAGGCCGTCTCCAGAGCTTCTGAGACGAGCCTTATGCCCTCCAGAGCGATCCCCTCGGCCATGGGGTGGAAGGTCGGTGCGCAAAACGCTTCCAGGTTGTGGGCCAGGGCATCCATGCCGGTGGCCGCGGTGAGTTTGGCCGGCATTCCGGCCGTGAGTTCCGGATCTGCGATCACCCGAGCGGGCAGCATGCGAGGATGGAAGATGATTAACTTCAGCTTGCTTGCACTGTCGGTGATGACGGAAGCTCGCCCCACCTCCGAGCCCGTTCCGGCGGTGGTGGGGATGGCCACCACCGGGGCCACCCCTTCGGCCTTGACTCGTTGGTAGTTATCGCCTTCGTCCACGAAATCGAAGAGGGGCCGGCTCTGGCCCACCATCAGGGCGATGGCCTTGCCGGCGTCCAGAGGGCTCCCTCCTCCCAGCGCCACCACCCCGTCGCAGCCGCCCCGGCGGTATGCCTCCACCCCTTCCGCCACCACCGCTTCATCGGGATTGGCCTGAACTCCACTGAACACCTCGAAGCTCAAACCGCTTTTCTCTAAAGCTTGTTGAGTCCGGACCATCGGTGGTAGGGGAACAAGGTCGGCGTCGGTCACGATCAGGGGCCTTTTTATAGCCAGCTCCAGGCAGGCCTGGCCTGCCTCCGCGACGCGACCGACACCAAAGCGGATGGGGGTGGGATAATTCCAGTTTCCTTGCATAATTCAGACCTTCCGAAGGTGATAAGATTTGGGTCGAGTCAACTGCTCATAACCCACTACAGAAAGAGTACAGCCTCGTCCGGAGTCCTTCACTCCGGTCCAGGCTAGCGCGGGATCGAGATAGTCACAGCGGTTGGCAAAGATGGTGCCGGTTTGGATCTTTCGGCCCAGCCGGTCGGCCCGATGCAGGTCTCGAGTCCAGATCGAGGCGGTCAGGCCGTAGCGACTATCGTTCATAAGGAGTACGGCCTCCTCGTCGGAGGCTACCGGCATGATGCCCACCACCGGCCCGAAGGTCTCTTCGGTCATAAGCTTCATACCGTGGTGCACATCGATATAGATCTCCGGCGGCAGGTAAGCGCCCTCGCCCAGTCCCTGCTTCATCAGGGCTTGAGCGCCCGCCTTTTCAGCGGCTCTCATCTGCTTTCTCACAAACTCTGCCGCCCGCTCTCGAACCAGGGGCCCCAAGCTGGTTTCCGGCTGCATAGGGTCACCCAGGCGGAGCTTGCGGGTCTGCATGATCATAAGGTCCACGAACTCGTCGAAGACCTTCTCCTGCACGTAGATCCGCTCAATCCCGCAGCACGATTGACCGCTGTTGAAGAACGCCCCGTCGGCTAGATTTTCCGCCGAAAACTCCAGATCCGCATCCTCTCTCACGTAGGCCGGGTCCTTGCCTCCCAGCTCCAGCCCCATGGGGGTGAAGGTCCCTCCTGCCGCCTTGTGGAGGGCCCGGCCCCCTTCCACCGAGCCGGTGAAGCTCACCAGGTCGCAGAGCCCCCGGGAGACGATCTCTTCAGTAGCCTGGTGAGTCAGGTGCAAGACCTGAAAAACTCCCTCGGGTAGCCCGGCCTCTTCGAAAGCTTCCGCGAAACGCTCCGCGCAGCGGATGGTCTGCGAAGAGTGCTTCAAGATCACCACGTTTCCAGCGGCCAGGGCAGGCACCACGCTATTGACCGCGATCAAGTAAGGGTAGTTCCAGGCTGCCACCACAAAGACCAGACCCTGAGGCAACCGGTCCACCCGACGCTGCTCGTCGATCTTTATTGAGGCGAGCGCACCGGGGGCAAGCTCGATCATTCTGCGAGCTCGCTCTTCAAAACCCCGCAATTCACCGGGCGACTGGGAGACCGGTCTCCCCATCATTCGACTCAATTCAGGGGCGATCTCCTCTCGCCGAGCTAGCAGAGCATCGGTGAAACGGCTGAGGTAGTTCAAACGCTCTTCCAGGGGAAGGCCGGCCCACCGATCCTGGCTCTTGCGGGCGGCCTCGAGTGCGCGTCTGATCTCGCGTTCCCCGGCTGCGGGGCGCTCCAGCACCACCGAACCGTCGCTCGGAGAGATGACCTGGATGGTTTCAGATGATTTCAAAATAACGCTCCATCTCCCAGTCCGTGATGGACCTGCGAAACTCTCGCTCTTCCCACTCCCGGGTGGCTGCGAAGTGCTCCACGAAAGCGTCTCCCAACACCTCCCGGGCCTCCTGACAGGCCTTCAGTCTTTGGGCCGCTTCCCACAGAGTGGAAGGGAGTGCGGTCTCGGGGTCGGGGGGCAAGGCGTAGGCGTTGCCCCGGATCGGCTCGCTCGGTTCCAGTTCATTCTCGATCCCGTGGAGCCCGGAAAGGAGTGCCGCAGCCAGAGCCAGATAGGGGTTGGCATCGGCCGCCGCGATCCGATACTCCAGGCGTTGAGCTTTCGGATCTCCTCCGATCACTCGCAGGGCACAGGTCCGGTTCTCTTCGCCCCAGGTGGGGTTGGTGGGAGCCCAGAAGCCAGGGACCAAACGAGTGTAGGAGTTGACCGTGGATGCCACCATGGCCAGGACCTGGGGCATCAGCTTCTGGCAGCCGGCGGTGAAATGACGGTGGAGCTTGCTCATTCCGTGTGGACCCTTCGGGTCGTAGAAGACGTTGTCCTTATCCAGGTTCTGCAAGCTGATGTGAATGTGCCCGCTCTGCCCCGGATACTTAGCAGACCACTTCGCCATAAAAGTGGCCATCAAGTCGTGGCGCTGGGCCAGGACCTTGGTGAAGGTCTTGAAGAGAGCGGCCTTGTCGGCGGAGAGCAGGCTCTCGTCCACCGTGATCGCGGCCTCCAGGACACCCGGCCCGGTCTCCGTGTGCAGACCTTCCAACTCAAATCTCATCTCCCGGCACAACTTCATAAGCTCGTGGTAAAAGCCGGAATACACTGAATTTCGGATGACCGAGTAGCCAAAATTCCCCGGGGTCCAGGGGGTGAGATCCCGATAGCCCTTCTCCCTTGCGGAATAGGGGGTCTCGGCAAACATGAAAAACTCGTACTCAAAAGCCGAGTACGGCTCGAAGCCCATCGATCGAGCCTTCTCCACCACCCTCTTCAAAACTCCTCGGGGACAGATCTGTTCAGCCGCTCCGGCAAACTCCCCGAGAAAAAGAAAGCCATCGCCCTCTAGAGGCAAAGGGCGGATCGACTCGGGAATGATCCGAACCTGGGCGTCCGGATAGCCGGTGTGCCAGCCTGTGAGCTTGACGTTGTCGTAAAGCTGGTCGTTACTATCCCAGCCGAGGACCACGTCGCAAAAGCCGAAACCGCTCTTCAGGGCGGACAAGAACTTGCTCTTGGAGATGTATTTCCCCCGCAAAACACCGTCTATATCGAACACACCCACCTTCACGTTGTGGGTGTTGGAGTTGCGAATAAACTCCTCAGCCTCATCAGAGCTAGCTATGGTCAACGGTTCCATCAAGATGTTCTCCCTCTGTCGAGAAAGAGAAGTTCTCAATGCCGTCCCCGTCGACCTTTAGACTCTAGTTCCGCAAGACCACCGAGGTTTCCGACTCCACCGAAAAAGAGTTACGGTAATCGGTGGTGGCGGTCAGCTTGATCTGCAGCACCCGGTTTCCAAAAGCGTTGTCCAGTTTTTCATCTTCCGCGGTCACTTCCTGGGCGGTCTTGATTTCAAAACCGGTGACGTAGCGCCCAACCACCCGGGTGGGAGCTCCTGGAGCGAAGGTACCCACCGTCCTACCGCCCGGATCGGGAGGGCGCACGGGGGGTGAGCCTGTCAACATTTCTGATTTCCGCATCAAGGCACTGATCTCTCGCTCGGGCTCGCCGACTTTTCCCAGATAGTAGCAAATGAATTTCTGCCAACGCAGTCGACCGAAAGAATCGAACTCGTAATTATCGTCCTCGCCGCGGGGGGAGGCGAAGATGATGCCGGTGTCTGCGCCTTGCTGGACGAGCAGGGTGTCTCGGTGGGACTCCGCGAGTTCCTGGGAGAGCCGGCTTATTCCAAAGAGTACTCCTTGCTGGGCGTCCAGGGTGGCGTTGGTGGAGTGGTAAAAGTCCACCGCGTTACGAACCACCATCGCCATGGCCAGGGAGATGATCAGCAACAGTCCGGAGACGATCGAGAGCTCGACCAGCGTCGTACCTCGGGCTGCCCGGGGACTACTCCTGGCGAAAGAGTAAGGTCTCAAACTTCACTTCCTCCGGTCCCCGCTCGTCTTCCCAGCTAATGCCTACGAAAACCCGTCTCAGATCGGGGTTGACATCCTTGACCTCCACCCGACACTCGTAGGTCACTACGACCTCATAGTCTCGCATTACCGTGCGCAACGAGATCTTCCGGGGTTCGTCGGTGGGGGTAGCTAAAAACTCCGCTTTGTGAAAACCCGCCCCCACACACTGCTCCATCAACTCCTCTCCGAGTTGGGACGCCACCAGCACGTAGCGGGAGACCGCCACAGAGCGGCCGTACCAAACTAAGACGCTCGCACAGACGATCACCACGGTGGCAAAGATCATGCAGGCAAACAACATCTCCAGGAGACTATGACCGCTCCTCTGATGAAATCGTTGTGTAGGTATTTTGTATCTCATGGCACCCCGCAATGCCTTTGAATAGGGTAACAGAGGGTCCGAAATAATGCAATCTTGATAATCTCATGGTATAACTTTAGAAGAGCCATGGAAGCTCCGGAGGTCATTGTTCATTGATAGTACAACTCAAGGTGACAAATTTCCGGCTTATGAGTCCTGAAAAGAACCACCGCGGAATGGCCCTATTCCTGGTGCTCACCCTGACTTTCATCTTGGCGTTGGTGGTAGGTGCCATCGGCTCCATGGCACTCAGTAACCTGAGAGCGACCTCCTCTAAGAGTTGGGAACGCCAAGCCCGGTTCGCAGCCTATGCGGGGATTCAGTCTTCCCTGGCAGAGCTTAACCAGGATTCGAGCTGGGAACCGGCCGGGCTTTGGGAGCAGAACCTGGGAGAGGGCGGACTGCTCCATTACGCCGTACAGGTTCAAAACAACGTGAGCAACCCTCTGGGAGATTCAGTGTTGGCACCCGACAACACCTGGATCCCTCCTGGGGCCGCCTGGATCCGTTCCCATGGCTACCTGGGCGATGCCGGGTCCTATCAAACCTCGGCCTTGATCGCCCTGGTCGCGCGGGCCCGACCGGTCTTTGAGCAAGCCATCTTCGGTCAAGAAAAAGTCATCATCAGAAACGATAGCGAGATCAATAGCTATGACTCAAAGATGGGTTATGAGGCCTCTCATACCGACCCTTCCAGCCCCAGAAGACAAGCTCACCTGGCCACAAATAGCGCCGAGCCCGGGGCTGTCACACTATCAGGTGGCGGCTGGGTCGATGGTAACGTGCTGGTGGGACTGGACGCCGATCCTGGTACGGTGCTACTCAATCAGGGAGTGGACCACGACGGTACCGCCCAGAGGCTGAGCGAAGAAAAGGACTTGTTTGGTTTCTACCATCCCGGTTTGGATGGTGCTGTTGCGATTAAGCCAACGCTATGGATCCCGTACCAGGAGGACTCAGGCAATCTATACGGCTTCCCTTGGGAGACGGTCCCTGAGGGAGACGGAGAGGATCAACCTCGTCTAGCTGCTTTCCAAAATCTCAAGATTATGGCGAATCATCCGGACTGGCAGATAGCCACCAATCTTTTTGCCGGAGAGTATTACATCGACGGAGATTTGAGGTTTGAGAGGAACCCGGCCTTTCTTCCTCCGGATCCCAACGAGCCAGTTCGGATCAAGGTGCACGCCAATGACCAGTTTCCGGTAATTTTTTACGTCAAGGGAAACGTTCATTTGGAAAACGTTATCATCAACCAGGAAGATTCGGCGGGTTCAGAAGGAGTGCCTCGGCGCCTACAAATTTACACCGTAGGCGAGAACTCCACCTTTACCATGATCAAGAGCGAGCTTCGGGGAGTGGTGGGTGGCCGGGATCTCAACGTCCAGATAAAGGGAGGTAGCAAGCTTTTTGGAGCCGCGATCGCTAAGCAGGTGACGGTGGATGGGAGTGAAGTCCACTACGACACCTCACTTGCCGGAGTGCCCCTGGATGGGCGCTCAGCCTGGGACATCCTCTCCATCAAGGAAGCTTCCGTGGGCGAAGCCAGTCAAGTAGCGGGTGATCTGGGTAGGGCTTCGAGCAAGCCACTCAGCATCAAAGAACTCGCCATTCATGAATTGGACGGTACGCGACGAGGTGGTACATATTCTGCCGATCACGCGGATCTTTTCCCTGGGACCAATGAAGTCGTACCCGCTAGTGAGGTTTTGCCGCCACCTCCTCCTCCGCCACCGCCACCTCCTCCACCTCCGCCACCCCCCCCTGACGGCGGCCCGCCGCCGCCTCCCCCACCTCCCCCCGATCCGGGCGGCGGTGGTCTCACCTGCCCCGGTTGCGGGCCCTATGAGCCTGGTGATCTTTGCCCGGGACCATACATGCACGTGATATAATAATCTGCTGCGTGAAACCCAAACTGACCATGGTCCACCCTTGCGTGGGGCGCCGAAAGAACGAGCCGTACTTGCGGAGTTGGCAGATGGAGCCGCTAGCCCCGGCACTGCTCGCAGCCCTCACCCCGGATCGCTTCGAACTGGGGTTCTTCGACGACCGGTTGGAGCTGATCGACTACGACGCCCCCACCGATCTGGTGGCCATCTCGGTGGAGACCTACACCGCCCGGCGGGCTTACCAGATCGCCAGTGAGTATCGCAAGAGGAAGGTTCCGGTGGTCATGGGCGGATTTCATCCCACACTGGTACCCGAAGAGGCCGGGGAGTTCGCCGAAGCGGTGGTGGTGGGGGAAGCCGAAACCGTCTGGACGCAGTTGCTGGAAGACTTTGAGGCCGGGCGTCTGCAGAAGTATTACCGCTCTCCCACCGGCAAAGATCGGCCCCAGCTCAGCTCGGTCAAACCTGATCGGAGCCTCTTCAAAGGCAAGCGATACCTCCCCATTCGGCTGGTAGAAGCAGGTCGAGGTTGCCACTTCTCCTGTCGCTTCTGCGCCATCGCCAGCTTCTTCGAGAGCACCCAACTGCGCCGACCGGCCGAGGCCATCGTGGACGAACTCAAGGCTCTGCGAGGAAACGTGGTTTTCTTTGTGGACGACAACGTAACTTCCCGGATGAAGGAAGCCAAAGAACTGTTCCGCAAACTCATACCCCTCAAGCTGCGCTGGATCGGGCAAGCCAGCATCACCGCGGCCTGGGACGAAGAGTTTTTAGAGCTCTTGAAGGCCAGTGGATGCCAGGGTCTTTTGATTGGCTTCGAGAGCCTGGAACCGGAAGTCATCGAGAGCATGGGCAAGAACTTCAACATGGCCAAAGGGGGCTACGGACCTGCCATCGCGCAGTTTCGAAAGTTCGGCATTCGGCTCTACGGCACGTTCATCATCGGCTACGACGGAGACTCCACCAACACCGTGGAGCGCGCTCTGGAATTCGCCCTGAAGGAGCAGTTCTTTCTGGCTGCCTTCAACCATCTCACTCCCTTCCCCGCCACCCCCCTCTATCGGGATTTGGAAGCCGAAGAGAGGCTCGTCTATCCCCGCTGGTGGTTGAGCGAGAAGTATCGTTACGGGGAGGTGCCTTTTCACCCCAGGGGCCTGGAGCGGACCCAGATTCAGGACCTTTGCCACTGGGCGCGACGGCGGTTCTACGGGTTCTCCGGCCTGATGCAACGAGCCAGAGCCACCGGTTGGAATTTGCGCTCTCCCTTTATGACCTGGCAGTTCTTTGCCATCAACGCCATGATGGGTCGCGATGTCTCGGGTCGAGACGGACTCCCCCTGGGAGACGCCGGATGGGAAGGGAAGCTTCTTTCGGTTTGATTCGGTTTCGAGAACCCGGGCCCGAAGACGACCCGGCCCTGACAGCCCTGGTCGGCCAGCCCCTGCCGGGCGAGTTGAGTTTATCTTTGGCCCGCGAACCGAGCCTGCTGGAGAGTTGCCTGCGACACGGGCCGCCTCGCCGGGTGCTGATGGCCGAAGACGAGGCCGGGCCACTGGCGGTTTGCACCTACTTCTGTCGGCCGTACTGGGTCCGGGGCGAACCCAAAGAGATCTGGACGATAGGCGATTTCCGAGCCACCAAAAGGGCGGCCGGCAAGAGCGTGACCGGCCTCGGCTGGTCGGCGATTCGGGAAAGACTGGAGGGCAAACCAGCTCTGCTCAGCCTGGTAGACGACAATCCGGTGGCCCGTCGCCTCTTCACGAAGGGTAGAAAAGGATGGCCCATCTTGCATCGGGCGGCCTCGCTGGTAACCTACCTGCTGCCTGTCAGTGCAGTTCCCTCGAGCGCTCCGACACTCGGTCTCTTTCAACCCGATGAAGCTCAGATATGTCGAATGCTGCGCCCCTCACACCTGAGCCCCATCCTGACTCCGAATGATATCGGCGTGGTGACCCCGGGGAGAGAAAACTTCCTGGGCTACCACGACGGGGTGGAAATGGATGCCTGTGGCGCTCTCTGGGACCCCTCCGCTTATCGCCAGATCAAAGTCGCCGGGTATGGCGGGTTCTATGCCCGTATGAAATCCTTCGAAGACCGTCTGGGCCGGGGTCTCTTGCCCCAGGTGGGAAGCCAGGTCAGAACCTGCTTCGCGGCCTTTCTTCGAGGTAGTCGGGTCGGCAAAGAAGCGGTCTTTCGCCGCTTGCTGGAAAGAGCCCGGGAGGGCGGGGCACAATTTCTGATCCTGGGGGCTGATCCGAATGACTCGCCGCCTTTTCCGGCCTTCTGGCCACGATTTAGAATGAGAAGCTCGCTTTATGAGCTGCAATGGAACGGGGGATCGGATCTAGGGTTCGCGAAGTCGAGCTACGAGGTGGCATGGCTCTGAAGGTGAGGTGACCCCGTCTTTGTCGATCCTTAAGGCCTTTGACCGAATATTCAACCCACGTTCATATCGAGCAATTCCGCGAGCGATCTGGTCACGCAATATTCCACTTAAGCCAGCGATAATCACTCGACAGACTTCAGGAAATGGAGAATATTTCGCATGCAAGTACATCAAAGAAATTGGACCATCAACGTTGGGGGTCCAAACCGGGGACAAGACATTAATCGAGAGATACAGATTCAAAAGCTCAAAAGGTCTCTCGATGCGACGGTCGATATCTTTAAGGCCGGGGATAACGGCGAATACCGGGTCTCTATACCAAACTCTGCTGAAGATCTAGTGGGGCGCGACTTGGACCCTCAGCCTGGGCGGGTTCTAGCCGATTTTTCGGAAGGAAAGTTTATTCGCAAGCATGACGGTAGTCCTCTCGACCCTTTCGTATACAAAAACAAAAATGAACTTAAAGCCGCCTTTGAATTCGATCCCGCAACCGGGCACGCTTTGAGTTACTCGGGTAATAATGGCCCGCTCAACTTCGATGTGGCTTACGAATCTGGACAGCTCATAGAAATCAAAACCGAAAGCACTGATGGTACTTATCAAGAATCGGTAAAATTTTCCGCAGACGGAAAAGTCGCGACTTTCCATTCCGAGCAAAAGGTGGAAGAGGGTAAAGAAGCCGACAATGACCGTACTTGGTTTCTATCTTTGACGCTTGAGTAGGGCTTGATTTCTTCTTCACCAACGAGCATGGAACGACGATTGTTTGTGGGGTAGGGGATCGGATCTAAGGTTCGCGAAGTCGGGCTACGAGGTAGCATGGCTCTGAAGGCTTTATCCATAGAAGTGCGTGACCCGACCACTCTTTCCGGATCGGAGATCGATGAGCTTTATGGGCTGTTTCGGACGGCATTTCAGGCCGACCGGCGAGGGTTTGAGCTGGACCTACTGGAGAAGCACAAGGTCCTCACGGTGAGAACTGAGGAGGGGCTTTCGGCCTTCACTTCGCTTCGTCTCTACACACCCGAAGCTGAGGTGCGGGTATTCTATTCAGGTGACACTTTCGCCGGCCCGCAAGCCAGAATCGGCCACAAACTTCCTTCTCTTTGGGCTCGCTACGTCTTTAAAGAGATCGGACCAAAGCAGGCAACGCGGGACTTCTGGTTGCTGCTCTGCTCCGGATTTCGCACCTATCGGATTCTACCGGTCTGTTTCCAGCGTTACGTACCCGGACCCGGCGGACCCGACTCCCTTCTCCGGCAGCGAGATCGCTGGGCCTCGGCTCTTTTCGGTCAAAGCTTCCAGAACGGCGTGGTGATACCGCCCCGGGCCACCCCGCTCTACCAACCGGAGCCACCGAAGCGGCTGAAGAACGACTCGGCGGTACGGCGCTTTGCGGAGCTAAATCCCGGCTACTCCCAGGGTCACGAACTGGTCTGTTTGGTCTCTCTCGACCCGCAGAACCTCACCCCGGCCGGACGAAGACTGGTTGAAGGCGGCGCTCCGCCTTCGTGACGACGCTGGCCGGTCTCGCGAACAATCTCTGGCAGCTTTCTTCGTGGCCGGAGTGGTGGATTTTTCAGCGCCGGGTCAACGATCTCAGAACGGTCCAGTGCGCCTTACTCAAATCGACCCTGCAACGACTTGCCAGCACCGACTACGGAAGACGGTTCGCGCTCGACCCGGAATGGAGCTATCAAGAGTTCTCAGAAAAGATTCCGGTTGCCTCTTACCAGGAACTGCAGCCGTATCTCTGCTATGAGGGTGGACTGCTATCGGAAAGGGTCAGGGTCTGGGAGCCCACGGGGGGCTCCACCGGGGGCACCAAGTGGATCCCGTGGACTGTTTCACTCCAGGCTCAATTCCGAAGAGCCGTGGCCGTGTGGATCTACCAGATGTTTCGAACGGACCCGTCCTTGAAGTACGGGCGAAGCTACTGGCAACTCACCCCCAGAGCAGAGATCCAGGCTCCAGAATGGCTCCGAGAGAAGCCCACCGGTTTCCAGACCGACGGAGATTATCTGGGCCCGCTGGGCCGCTGGCTGGAGCGTTGCGCGGTGGTCAAACCGGACCTCGACAAAGACTTTTGGAGCGCCACTGTAGAGGCACTCCGCTACGCCTCGGACCTGACTCTGATCAGCTGCTGGAGCCCGTCCTTCTTGCTGCTTATGAGAGAGCAGTTCGGTGAATGGAAGCCCCGAAAGTGGTGGCCTCGACTGAAGCTCATCAGTTGTTGGACCCAGGGCCCTTCGGCTTCTCTTTTCTCCAGAGTGGAGGAGCTCTTTCCCGGGGTGAAGATCCAGGGAAAGGGCTTGCTCTCCACCGAAGCGGTCACGACCATCCCTTTCGGTTCTCGCTATCCACTGGCTTACCGTAGCCATTTCTTCGAGTTTGAGACGATTGACGGTAGGATCTGTCCCTCCTGGGAGCTAGCCGAGGGTCGGCAGTATCACTTACTCCAGACCACCGCCGGAGGCTTGATTCGCTATCGCAGCCAGGACCGAGTCCGAGTGGACGGATTTCTGGGCCAGGTCCCATGTTTGGAGTTTCTGGGTCGCGAACAGACCAGTGATCATTTTGGAGAGAAACTCACCGAAGCCTTTGTTCAGCCCACCCTGGGAGGGCTTGGGCGGTTTGCCGTCCTGGGCTACGAAAACGGAGGCTACGTTCTCTTCCTGGAGTCCGGCGAAGGGGTGGAACGGTGTCTGGAACAGGTCAACCGGCGGCTGCTCGAGAGCTTCACCTATCGAGATTGCCTGCAACTGGGCCAGCTTCGTGAGTTGCGCCTCTTTGTCTTGGCGGGCAAAGGTTGGGAGCAACTGGGAGCCCACCTGAATCAGGAGTACGGCCGGCGCAAACCTGGCGCCTTTCTACCGCCCGGAGTGTGGAGCGACAGGCTCCAAGGACAGTTTGTGAGTTAAGCCGCGATCACTTCCGCACCACAGGTGTAGAATCGATCCAGATTGTATCCGTAGAAGCGGTAGCCCAGATTGGCCGCCATGGCTTTCAGCAACATCCTCCGACTGCCCGCCAACCGTCGGGCGATATTGGCCCAACTGTAGGTCTCCTTCCAGGCCCACTCCACCCCTTGCTGCAGCTCCTGGGGGCTCATCCGGGCGGGTTTGTAAACCACGTGCTGGCCGTCGTACAACTCCCAGTCTCTGGTCAGGATGCGATTCTCCGAGAGCAGTCGCCGGTGCAAGGGGGTGCCGGGAAACGGAGTCAGCACCGCGTACCTGGGCAGATCGATCTTGGTTCGCACTGCAAACTCGGAGACTCGGGCAAAAATGTCTCGATCATCGGCGTCGAACCCGAATACGAAGGTGCCCATGATAGCAATACCGGCATCGTGAAGTTTGCGGATCACGAGGTCGTAGCTCTGGTGGTTGTTAAACTTCTTGGCACTCTCGGCCAGAGCTTCCATGGAGACCGTCTCAAAGCCGATGAGAAGCCCGCTACAGCCGCTGGCCGAGGCCAGCCTCAGCAACTCATCGTCCCAGGCGATCTTGGTGGTGGCCAGGCCAGCCCAGCGTAGCTTCAACGGAATGAGGGCCCGGAACAGCTTCTTGGCATAGTCTTCATCGGCGATCAGATTGAGATCCAGAAACAGCACCGAGCTCGTGTTCATCATCTCGATATCCTGGATCACCTCCGGGATCGGTTTCTGGCGAGGTCGCCCCCAGGCCGAAGGCACCACGCAGAATCGGCAGTGGTGGATGCAGCCGCGAGTGGCCTCCACGGTGTGAGGTGTAAGATACTTCGACAGGTCGATCAGATCCCTACGGGGTCGGGGGCGCCCTCCCAGATCCAGGTTCGGGTCCTGGCTGTAGCGAGAGGCCATGGCTCCGCCGGCGAAGTCCCGCAACACCTGCGGCCAACTCTCCTCGGCGTAGCCGGTGACCACGCAATCGGCGTGCTGGGCGGCCTCCTCCGGGCAGAGCGTGGGGTGCACCCCACCCAGCACCACCGGTACCCCCCGAGCGCGAAACTGCGCGGCCAGTTGGTAAGAGCGGGAAGCCGTTCCGGTGATAGCCGAGATGCCCACCAGATCGGCCTGAAGGTCCAGGGGGATCTCCTCGATCCCCTCATCGTACAAAGCCAATTCCACCTCCAGCTCCGGAGGAACCAGGGCCGCCAGCGTGGTCAGGGTCAGAGGTGCATACCGCAGTGACTTACCGAAGATACCCGAACGATGCCGGTAAAGAGGCCCCCGGGGGCTGATCAGCGCAACTTTCATGAGACTGATTTCCCCAGCGGGACCGGAGCCCCTGGCGAAGGAACGTTTTAGAAAGGAGGAGCTATCATCACTCAGCAGCCGCATCTACCGAGGAGCCAGGAGCACGGCGTTCACCATCGAACTAAGCCTGCTTAAATCATGTTGGAGGTGGGATATGGATCTCGAAGGAACAGTCGGTAATCTAAGGCCTGTGGACATTTGGCATTCCGAGCCAAACGCAGGACATTTTTCTCCTCCTGGAGTGGAATTTTCTGTGGAATAGTGGACCTATTTGAGGAAAATTTCGCTTCAGGAGGTGGAAA
>Ga0172382_10003281_pt1 | contig 25818 bp, 23 predicted proteins | sample Leawel138RmetaG_FD_122245 | JGI IMG/M metagenome (GOLD analysis project Ga0172382, IMG submission 122245) | Leachate microbial communities from a municipal landfill in Southern Ontario, Canada - Leachate well 138R metaG | ecosystem: Engineered > Solid waste > Landfill > Unclassified | place...
AATGCTGCGGATTTTCATGCTGCCGATATAGGCTTCGACCATAATGCCGACCGGAGCGATCAGCGTGCCGAGTTTTCCGCGTATGCTGATCTGTTTTCGGGATATCCCGAGTTCTTCGCAGCTCTCACGGATCGCCGTGTCTTTCAGCGTTCGGTCCTTAACCTTATCGAAACGTCCTCCGGGGAAGCAGATCTCAGATCCCTGAACAATATCCGCGCTGCGTTCCTCAAATACCAGGTGCGTTTTTCCTCCGAAACGCACCAGCGTGATCAGCACAGCAGTGTTGAGGTATTTATACGATTTTCCGATAATGGTGTCGCGGTGTCGCTGCATTTTAGCCTTTTCCTGTCTTATGGAAATTTAGAGATCGGTAACGCCGATCACAAGAGCAATTCTAAGATTAAGATTGAGGTTAAGATTGAGGTTGAGGGCTGAGGACCCTTAGGGGCTTCGGGGATAAAAAGTCGTGGAGATGCAGAGGATTCAATATTTAAGATTCAATATTCAAGGATCAAGGTTCAAAGTTCAATGTTCTAAAGAATGTCGAGATGTTAAGATCTGTTGATTTGTTGATATTTTTATTGGATCTAAAACCATCCTGTATATCCGACAATCTTGTTTAAAAACAATTCGGTTTTTCCTGTTAAAAAACATATCCTGTTAATCCTGTGATCCTGTCAAAAAAACAATCCGGGTAATCCTGTGATCCCGTCTAATAAGCCATCCTGTATATCCCGTCCAAGAATATCCTGTCGATCCTGTTCCCGGAGGATCGCTGCTGTATGGACGATCCTGTCAAAGAACAATATCGGTTTCAAAGAACGTTACCGCGCGCCCCCGCAGTTTCACGCGCTTATTGCCGGTGAGTTCGCATTCCACCACGCCACCGCGAGCAGATACCTGGAATCCCGTCAGTGTGTTTTTACCGAGTTTGGCGGACCAGTAGGGAGCCAGATAACAATGCGCGGATCCGGTAACGGGGTCCTCGGGAATACCGACTGCGGGTCCGAAAAAGCGGGACAGAAAATCAAAGCGCGGATCATCCGAAGCAGCTGTCACGATGAATTCGCCCGGAAGTATTTTTTTCAGTGCATTGAAATCCGGTTGTAATGTGCGGAGTTCCTTTGCGGATGCGATCTCGACAAAATACAACTCCTCGTTTTTTACGGTAAATAGCGGTGTCATTCCCATAGCGGCATTCAGGTCGGGATTCGCCGCACAGGGACGAACCGACAATTGGGGAAAATCGAGTTCGACTTGCGTTCCCGAATATTTTGCCGTCAAAATACCGGATTTTGTTGTAAAGCGAATTGTTTCGTCTTTACGGACATATTTTTTTTCAAAAAGGATATGTGCCGCCGATAGCGTTGCGTGGCCGCAGAGCGGGACCTCTGTCTCCGGCGTGAACCAGCGCAGCGGAATATCGCCGGCATTCCCCGGGCGCAGTACGAACGCGGTCTCGGAATGTTTCAGTTCCGCCGCAATATGTAATTTTTGCTCATCCGGTATATCTTTATCCAGAATACAGACTCCGGCCGGGTTGCCGGTGAAGAGTTTGTCGGTAAAGGCATCGACATGATAGAGTTTCATGGTGTTCTCTTTTTTTGCATTGAGTCAAAAGAAATATATCTCATTAACTCGATCAGATTATTACGATTTGAGTCAATCCATTTCACCTCATTCCATATGCAGCATAGCTTGTCCGATCGGCTCCCGGCCAAGGAGTACCATGCCGAAGCGCATGAGCTTTTTGCCGTTTTCGGGATTCCGGTCGTGCCAGCGGTCACGGAATTCTTTTACGGTCAGCCAGGTCCGGCTGAATGAAGACGGATCTTCAAAAATAACACGGTCTTTTCCGTAGCCGATCACGATCACATAATGTCCGTCGTCATAATTCGTTTTCCAGGCTTCGGGTGTGAGTTTTTTTTCCGCCCAGGCCTGCAGCAGGACCAGCACGGGATGTCCTTCGTCTATATGGCTTTTCAGCTCCTCGACGCTCATGTTCTGATGCGCGCGGACATGGAATCCCTGAGACTTTGCGTAGGCCCGGATCTCGTCAACGGAAGAACCGTCAACCTTGGAAGTGCCGAGTTCCTTCATCAGCAGATCTTCCCGGACATCCACGCCGTAATAGGCCAGCAGTGTCTGCAGTGCCTTGGCGCCGCAATCGTAGTCGTAAGTCTGGCGTGTCACCGGTACATCCAGTATCTTGCCGCCCGTTCCGATATTATGGGCTTTCCTGAGCGTGTGGTAAACAGATTCGGCAAAAGCGCGGCGCAGGCGCTCAATGGCGCAGATGTCCGGAGTGCCATTCGAATGCATGTAGAGCTTCTGGTTGGTTTCCTGCAGAATTGCCGGCACACGATGACCGATGCGCTTCAGGGCATTCACGGAATGCTGTGTGCAGACATGGCCGTAAACGTTAAAATATTTGGATTCGTTGACGGTTATGCGGATATCCGGGAGACGCTTTTTCAGTTCTTTGGCGTAGGTTTCAATAAAAATGGACGGGGAATAATAGACGGGTCCTTCGTCCAGCGGAGAATGCTGAAAGTTCATGAGTTCGATCTGCCGGTCTCCGACACCCTTTGCCGTCACGGTGGAATGTCCGTCCAGCATAAAATTCACGCCGCGCATGATCGTATTGGAGATCTCATCGTGAAAAGGAATCAGATATTTATCCGAAAGTGTCCGCCGCAGGCTCTCGTCCGGAATGTGTCCGCGTTTGTACATTTTTTTCCCCAAGGGATCATAGAGGGGAACACAGTCATCCAATACGTCAGGATGCCGGTTGGCTTCCAACAGCAGACTGCAGTATGGGAAATTGATCTGCCTGTTACCGAGGATATCCCGGAAGTCGTAAAGGTAATTGGTATACCAGTCGACATTTTTAAGCATTTCGGGAAATTCCGGAACCAGGCTTTTGGGATTGATCTCTTCCGGGATTACGATCCCGCTGTGGGGGATGACAACGAGCAATTCTTTCAGCCGCATTTTAACACCCCGGGGTTAAGTTTGTTATAAAGAACGTTGCTTGAATTATAAAGCATGTAAAATTGTTTCTTTAAATCGTGGGAGTTCCACAAAGAACCGCTCGCGTCACTTTAACAGCCCGGTTCTTTACAGGCGTGGGATTCCTGCTCGATCTCCAGCGTCAGGTGTCCGATATGCAGATCTTCCATCTTATGCCGCAGCCGTTTTTTCAGTTCCGCAACCTCCGCACCCGCCATGCCGTCTGAAACAACGATATGTGCCGTCATCGCATTTTGCGTTGTACTCAGTGCCCAGACATGAAGATGGTGAAGATTCCTGACGCCGGGGGTATTAAGCACATTGTCTCGGATATCGTTAAGGTCAACATTCACCGGTACGGCATCAAGTGACAGTTTCAGACTGTCCCTCAGCAATCCGAAAGTGCTGTAGAAGATCACTACGGCGACAAGAATACTCAGGATTGGATCAATAATGTAAATGCCGGTAAAATGGATCAGCAATCCACCGATAACGACCGCCGCCGATATCAGTGCGTCGGCAAAAAGATGCAGAAATGCGCCTTTGATATTAAGGTCTTTATCTTTATCCCGAAAGAACAGAAGAGCGGTCACAGTATTAATCACAATCCCCGCAAAGGCGACAAGTGCGATATTTATTCCCGGAACTACCGTGGGTTCCGAGAATCGCTTTATCGCTTCGATCACAATCACAATAACGATAGCTATCAGAATGACCGCATTCAGCAGACTGGCAAGAATGGTGGATTTCTTATATCCGTAGGTAAAACTTTCCGTCGATTTCCGTGCCGCCAGCTTAATTGCCAGAAACGAAAGAAGCAGGCTGCCGACATCACTGACATTATGTCCCGCATCTGTCAGTAAGGCCAATGAATTATTCAGCAAGCCCGCGATAAGCTCAACGATCACAAACAGCAAATTAAGAACAATTCCAATAATAAAGGCGGTATTCACCTTTTTCAGGTTCGGAATTTCATGATGCTGGTGCTGGTGTGACATGTATTTTTCCGCCTTCCACGATAAATTATAAAAGGCGGAATAAAAATCCTATTGGAAACACAATGCACTCCTGTATGTTTGTTTGCTTTGGCCTTCGTAAAGAATTATGATTTTTTAAATCGTCCGTCATCGCGGACATTTGCCAGCTTTTTTACATTGTTATCGAGCCATCCGCAGGATTTTGCGGGTCGAATATCAAAATCGGGCACATAGGGTTTGATATCAAGCAGAGGTGTGCCATCAACAATATCCACATCCCGGACAAAAAGAACGTTTCCATTTATCTTTGTCAGTTTTAATACGGACAGTCCGATGGGATTCGGACGCGCGGGTCCGCGCATGGCAAAAACACCGTGTGCTTGTGTGTCCATAAAGGGATAAACAAGCAGGGCTGCTTTTCCGGAAAGATGAAAATGATAGATCAGAATAATATGCGAAAAGCCCTCAAGGTCTTTGAGCCCCGCTGTGTATTTCGGGAACAGTTCAACGCTGCCATCGACATTTTCTGCAGCTGCCGGCTGGATGGGAGTACCTTTCGGCTCCTTGTGTGGCGAGTGAATAATTCCGATAGGCCGGTAAATAATCTTGTCTACCATTCTATAAGCTCATTTTTTAGTAAAGTTATTATAATGACAAGCTTGCGGCATTTCAAGCATCCGTTCCGGCCTCATAGATTTCCGGCATTTGGTGTTCGGCGACTGCAGTGATGCTGTCCGTGAGCCGCCAAGCGGCGCTCAGCTCCTCTTCAGACATAAAGAGACGCTTGTTCCCCCTGATACATTCGTCCAGAATAATCTCGTAGCCCTCGGGAGTGTTCGCCTTAAATTCACAGGTCGGGCAATAGATCATCTTGACGGGTGTCAGCTTAACCTTTTCTCCCGGAAGCGTGGAATTGATCGTCAGTTCCACATTTTGCAGCGGCTGAATATGCAGAATGAGTTTATTGGGGGGTAGATCAAATTCGCAATAGGCGGAACAGGGTTCTTTTTTGAACATGATCTCGATATAAGCCTCGCGTTTTTTCAGCATTTTGCCGGTTCGCAGGAGGATATCCGTGCCGCGCCAGCGGCGGTCGCGCGAGTGCAGCTGCAGTTCCGCAAAGGTCTCGGTCCGGGATCCGGGATTTAAGTCCCTAACTTCATCCTGATACCCGCGATATTGGCCGGTCCGTATTGTTCCGCGAAAGCGCAGATTCCGGATAGCCTCGGTTTTGGCTTTACGGAAAGCTGTTTCATCTTTCTTTTCGGGAACCCTCATCAGGACAAGTGCAAGGGCCTGAAGCAGGTGGTTCTGAACCATATCCTTGATAGCGCCGGTCTGATCATAGTAGGCTATCCGGCTGCCGACGCCGAGCGCCTCATGCACGGCAACGGTAATACGTTCAATGGAAGAAGAATTCCAGACGCGTTCAAAAAGGGGATTGGAAAAACGTGTCCGTAAAATATTGTCGACGGTTCCCTTGGCAAGATAATGATCTGCGCGGAAAATCTGTTCTTCGCGAAAACGCGCACGCAGTTCCGCATTTAATTTTTTGAAAGACTCACGGCCGCTGCCAAACGGTTTTTCTGCCACAATGCGCGTAAAAAAAGGATCCCGAACATTACAACAGCGCTCGATGTTTTCCGCGATCTTCCCAAAATAACCGTACGCGGTGGCAAGATAAAAGATCCTTCCGGCTGGCAGACCCGGCTCAATTTCAGCCAAGCGATCTTTTAAATGAAGCAAGCTGTCCTCTTTTTCGATATCTGCCGCCATATAATGCAAATCTACGCGCGGATGTTTCTCCGCGCCGGGCAGAAGGAATTTGCGAAATTGCTGATCGTCGAAAGGCTTACGGCCGATACCGAGGACATGAAAATGCCTGTGCGGATCTTTGTCTGCCAGGGCAATTAGGGCCGGGATCAGCTTTCGCCGGGAGAGGTCTCCCGTACCTCCAAAAATAATGATCGAGTAATGTTCCATAAATTATACCTTTTGGTCTGTCAACACGATAAGTGATTTCATTTCCTGCAGTATGCGTTCGGGGAGGGTTTTATCTGCGGATTCCTCAAGAAAATGCAGCAGCGCCTTTCGCTTGGATTCTCCGCCATACACCAGGATACAGCTTCGGCTTGCCGCAAGGAGTGCCGGACTTGCCGTAAAACGCTGCGGAGGCGCCTTGGGAGCGTTGTGCAAATAAGAGAATTCCCGGAATTCGCTATAGGTGTTTTCCGGAAAGATAGCGGCAATGTGCCCGTCTTCGCCCGCCCCAAGCATTGCAAGATCAAAACATCCGCCGAAACGGTTCAATTCCTGCAGATAATTTTGCGCCGCAAGCTCCGGTGCCGCATCGATTTGAAAAGGATGAATGTTCGCCGTTCTGATAAGTCCTCTTATTAGCAAAGGACGCAGGAGCAGCTCTTCTGCCAGCCGGTAGTTGCTTTGCGGATCCGTCAATGGAACGCGTCGCTCATCGACCCAAAAGAAATGGACTTTCTTCCAGGCGGGCATTTCGTATCCGGCCAGAGCACGGTAAATGCCTCGAAGGCTGCGGCCGCCGGCAAGACCCAGTACAACCGTGTCGTATTGTTCCGTCCGGTCCCGGAGCATGTCCGCAACGAGTTTTGCCCCGGTCCCGGCGATCTCCCCGGAATTCTTCAGCACGAGCATCTTCATTTCTGCAATACTCCGTGTCCGCCGAACTCGTCGCGCATGACCGCCACAGCCTTTGTAGCAAAGGTCTTGACCTTGTCGGAAGCCAGGCGGATGCGCAGGCTTTCCTCAATGACCGGGACATCAACCCCGTATTCTTTGGCATCCTCAACCGCCCAGCGGCCTTCACCGCTGTTGGGTACAAAACCGTCGATATCGGACAGATCCGGATGATGTTTCAGACCCAGGTGGGTCATTTCCATCAAAAAAGAACGGATAATACTGCCGTGATTCCAGACATCACTGAGTTTTAACAGATCCGTATCCGGAAAAGGACCGTTTTTGATCAGGTCCAAGCCCTCGCCGATGGCCTGCATCATACCGTATTCGATGGCATTATGGATCATCTTGACGTAATGCCCGGCTCCGGCCGGCCCGAAATGTCCGTAACCGTTTTTAACGCACATATCGCGGATCATGGGTTCCACACGCCGGAATTGGTCCTCCGGTCCGCCCGCCATAATGCAATAACCGGTCTTTGCTGCCGCCAGACCCCCGGAGACTCCTGCGTCCATAAAATGAATCCCCTTACTGCCGAGCTCAATCGCACGGCGGCGGGTTTCCCGGTAATTGCTGTTACCGCCGTCGATCAATAGGTCTCCCGGCTCCAATAGTCCGGAAAGTAATCCGATGATTTCTTCAACCGACGAATGGGGAACCATCAGCCAGAGAATACGCGGAGCTTTCAGTTTATTTATCAGATCTTCGTAGGATTTTGCCGGAATCGCACCGCTTTCACGGCTGATCTTCTCGGTTTTTTGCGGTGAACGGTTATACACAACGACACGGTGACCCTTGCCGAGCAAATGCTCAACCATATGATATCCCATTTTCCCCAGTCCGATAAATCCGATTTTCATAAAGCCTCCTTTTATTACCGTTGTTCTTCAACGTTGCTGTTTTGGTAAAGTGCCAAAATTTCCGATTGTTTCCGGAAAGGTGAATACGGCTTAAATAAAAAAGATACTGGCAGTAAAACGGGAATTCCCGTTTTGTTATTCCGGGTAAATTCGGGTATTGACAATCCCTCTCTTTGCACATGTTCCCTGTTTAATGTTTCCTCCCAATCATTATGACAGAAGCGATGATCTTGTTTTCAAGCACATCATTTTCGGCTTTCTGCCGGCTAATGTAATTGAGGAACAGAGGCCGTTTGTCGGGATATTGATGCATTAATTCACGGCAGCGTTTTTCAAGGTGATCGAAGATATCCCTGTCATCTTTCCGTAGCGTTTCTTTTTCCACCACGATCTCGTCCAGAAGTTCCATACCTGCCGTTTCAATTTGTTTTCTGATAATTCCTCTTTTTTGTATAAGAGGGTGCCGAAAGCTGCTGTTATCTTCGATATATCCGTCATCAATAATGAAAACCCCGCCCGGAGAGAGACAGGGAGACAGTGTCTTCAGTGTTGTAAGATAATCGCCGAAAACCGGTCCGATAGCGCCAAGGATCACTACATCCCAGCCGCTGAATTGCGCGGCCATCTCCCGGATATCGCCCGTTTCAAAAGTACAGCAACCGATCACCCCGTACTCGCGGGCTTTTTGCCGGGCAAATTCAATAAACTCCGGAATGGCATCTATCCCGTGACAACAGCATCCAAGACGCCGGGCGACGTTTACGGAAACGGCTCCTTTTCCGCAACCAAGATCGAGTATCCTGAGATTTGCGGTGCCGGGAAAGCGCTTCCGTATGAGTTGAATAACAAGCTCCGGATCTGTCCCGATCTCCCAGAGATCCTGAAGAATATAAGGCAAAAAAGGAAACAGTTCCTTATCGGAACCATCCATCGCAGTTACAACGCTTTCTTCAAGACTCTTCATGACGGTCCCGTATTCCATTCAGGGCATCACACTGCCAGGTTCGTTCGCGTTCAATAATTTCCCCGTGACCCGGAAAGGCCAGTTCCAGGGTTTTAATGACATAATCGGAACAAACCATCGCATGTTCTTTCATGTGTCCCGTTCCCACAGCATGTCCGGCGGCGCGAAGGGCGTTTTTTTTGGTGTCCGAAGGGTAGTTGCGCGCAATCCGGTGAATACTGAATCCTGCTTGCCGCAACGCATGAACTCCGGCCTTTCCTGCCTGACAAAGTGCGTTAATCCGGAATCCATCCTCGACAATTTGCATATCGGCGTCGCAGAGTTTAGCGAGCGGCAGAACGCGTCTTGCACAAAGAATGGCCCAGTTTGCCAGATCAAGGGAATCGCTTTGTTCGCATAAAGCGTCAATTTTTTTTCTCAAGCCGGCATGGTCATTGATATTAATTTTACATAAGCTTGCCATCGGAATCTGCAGCAGGGTTTATTAATATACTCTTTTAATATACCCCTTTCGGGTGAATACTGCCAGCGGAAAATCGACGCCCGCTTGCCGCTTTACAAATCCGGTTTTTTATGCTATATTGCATTAATGAAGATAATGATCCGTAAAATCCCGCTTTATGCCGGACTTCTGATGCTTTTACTGAACGGCACGGGTTGTAAGAATATTTTTGCGCCTGCGCTTGGCGACCTGGACGGCGGGAATTCTATTTACCGTCTGGATCTCGCCTCTCCGGCGGACGTGCTGCACAATTTCCGCTATGCTTATATTTACCGGGACAGCCTGATGTACGCAATGCTTCTCGACAGCGAATTTGTCTTTGTTTATTACCAGCCAAGCACCGAAAGCGGGACCGGCCATTATGATTCCTGGATGTGGGATACCGAACTGCGGACTACCGGCCGTCTGCTGGGGGCTTTTTCCTATATCGATCTTATCTGGCAAAGTACACTGGATAGTGCTTATTACGAAATGCAGGGAGATTCCGTGATCCGGCGGGAGGACAAACGTTTTGAAAGTGCCAATTATGCAGATATTTCACGTTCCTATCAGTTGACACTGGGAGATTATTATACTCTTGTGGGAGATGCGGCTTTTCGCTTTCGAAAAGACAAAGAGGGGAAATGGCGCATCCTGCGCTGGGAAGACAAATATAATACCTATTAGAAATCACTTGAGTCAAGTATACTAGAATCGTTTCACATATCCGTGACAGTAAGGCAACGTGCCTTTCCGGAAATAATAATCTTGATGATGATCTTCTGCCGGATAGAACACATCAAGCGGCAGTACTTTGGTTGCGATCTTATAACCCTTCGCTTCAAGTTCGGCGATCAGTTTTTTAGCGATTTGTTTTTCTTCGGGATCGCGGTAAAACACCGCGGAACGGTATTGTTTTCCAATATCGGGACCCTGGCCGTTAGTCTGCGTAGGGTCGTGGATCTCGAAGAACATTCTTGCCAGTGTTTCGTAATTGACCTTGTCCGGATCATAGCGGACCTCCACGGCTTCGTAGTGACCGGTATTGCCGCGGCTCACTTCCTGATAAGAAGGGTTTTTGACACGTCCGCCGCTGTAGCCGGATAGGACCGCTTTTACGCCGTCGAGCTGCTGCAGATAATATTCCACACCCCAGAAACAGCCGCCGGCAAAGACTGCCGTTGCGCTGCGTTCAACGGAACCCGGAATAAAGTCCATGGAAAGGGAGTTCACGCAATGGCGGGTATTCTTTGGTGTAAACCTTTCACCGCGGAAAACATGTCCCAAATGTCCTTTACAGTTGGCACAAAGTATTTCTGTCCGGCGGCCGTCGGCGTCAGGGACCTCCAGGACATGCCCCGGGATAGCATCGTCAAAACTGGGCCAGCCGCAGCCGGAATCGAATTTATTTGCGGAATAAAACAGCGCCGTTCCGCACTGGCGGCAGACGAAAGTGCCCTCGCGTTTTTCGTAAAGCAGATCGCCGCTGAAGGGTGCTTCGGTGCCCTTGTCAATGATGACCCGCTTTTCTTCGGGACTCAAGGTCTTATACGTCGTGTTTTGTGCCATAAGGACCCCCAAGGATAAAATGAGCAGGGCGGAATATCGCGAAAGCAAGCGCCCCGGATTTCGATGTAATTTCAACATACCCGTATGCTCCGCATTTGGATAATGCAATACATAAGACAGGTATTTGTTCCCTGGAAGAAAAGGTTTAATCCGTGCGCAAAAAGGGCAGATATTTCCGGAGAGCCTGCAGCAGTTCTTCGCGCCGGATAGGTTTGGTCAGATAGTCATCGAAGCCCGCCTCCAGGATATGAATGCGTTCTTCGTTCAGGGCATAGGCGGTCTGTGCGATCAGCGGCAGATCAGATCGCAGCTTGCGGATCTCCCTTGCGGCATCATAACCGCTCATCAGCGGCATTTTTATATCAATCAGCGCCAGCGCGATATCCGGGTCCTGCCGTACGGCATCCAGGGCCTGTATGCCGTTTTGGGCTTGCACGATTTGTGCGTTCCAGTGACGCAGCAGCTCATTTAAATAAGCAAAACTAACTTGGTCATCTTCAGCAATCAATATCTTGATCCGATCCATATGCATCTGCGTAATCCGGTTTTTTCGTCCTTCCGCCTTCTTGCGGGGACAGATGTAAAATGCCGTAGAAGTCGTATTATAATAATATTCTTCAAAAAATCAAAGAGTTAAGCATGAAGGTCCCGCACTGCTATTAATTGGTCATTCTCTTTGTTCTGCTGTGAATTTCTATTATATTTATCTGATTAATGTCTGTGAAAGGAAATCATGCGCGCTGCCATTTTTCATCATTCCTACGAACCCCTGAGTATCGGGAATGTGCCCGATCCCGCCGTCGGTCCGCATGATGTATTGATTGCGATCCGGACCTGTTCGCTCTGCCATACCGATATGCAGTTCATCGATCAGGGAATGGCTCCCAATATGAAGCCGCCCATCATTCTGGGCCATGAGATCGCGGGTGTTATTGAAGAGGTCGGCAGTGAAGTAAAAAAATTCAAACCCGGCGAGCCGGTCATTGTCCCCGCAACCATTACCTGCAATCAATGCCTTGCATGTAAGTCCTGGAATGAAACCTATTGCGAAAATATCCGGCGTATCGGCATTGACATAAACGGGGGTTTTGCCGAATATATCGCGGTGCCGGACTTTCATCCTTACCGGCTCCCCCACGAATACGAATTCGAGGTGGGAAGTCTGATCTCCAACCTGTTGATCGGTGCCTATCACCTGGCCTTTGACCGTGTGAATATCCGCGCCGGAGAAAAGGTCGTGATCTTTGGCAGCGGCGGCTTCGGGCTCAGCATTCTGCAGATGGCAAAACTTCGCGAAGCACAGGTATACATGGTGGACATTTTCGACTGGAAACTCAGCGAAGCAAAACGCCTGGGCGCCGATGCGGTGCTGAATTCCAATAAGGTCCCGGTATGCGAAGAAGCGGTACAGGATATGCTGGGCGGCAAGGCCGATATTTGCATTGAAACCATAGGGGCGCCGCGCACACTGATGCAGGCGATCAATTCGCTGAAAAAGGGCGGACGTCTGGTGCTCAGCGGTTACAGCGAAAATCCGCTGCCATTTCTGATCGGACGTATTATTCATAATGAAATATCCCTGATCGGCGCCGAAGGCGCGCCGCGCAGAAAGATCCCGGAAGTCATTCATCTTCTGGAAGACGGAAAAATCAATATTGCAAACCTGGTGACAAAACGTTTTAACCTCGACAATATCAATCAAGGCATCAGCACCCAACGTATGGGACAGACCATCCGCACCGTGATCTATCCCTTTGGGCTGAAAGCGAAAAGAGAACAGGAAAGCCAATGAAAAAACTGGTTATTATCCCAACCTACAATGAAAAAGCAAACATCAGTAAGCTTGTTCTGAAACTGCAGTCTTTAAAGATCGAAGGGCTGGATATTCTTTTCATTGACGACAATTCCCCGGACGGCACCGGCGAGATCCTGAAGGAATTTCAGAAAGAATATGCGAATATCAAACTGATCGAACGCGAAGGGAAACTGGGGCTGGGAACCGCATATATCCTGGGATTTAAATACGGACTGGAACACGGCTATGGTCAGATCGCACAGATGGATGCGGATTTTTCCCACAATCCCAAAGACCTGATCCCGCTCTTTGAACTTGCGAACGAATACGACTGGATAATCGGTTCCCGCTACGTGACCGGCATCAATGTGGTAAACTGGCCCCTGCGCCGGCTAATCCTGAGCAAAGGAGCAAATGTTTATACCAACATGGTGACCCGTATGCCTATTAAGGACGGAACCGCCGGCTTTAAATGCTGGAATCGCCGCGTACTGGCCGCCATTGATCTGGATGCAGTAAAGTCCCACGGTTATTCCTTCCAGATCGAAATGAACTACCGCGCCTGGAAGGCCGGCTTTCAATTCCATGAACATTCTATCGTTTTTATCGATCGTTGTGTGGGGCAATCCAAAATGTCAAAGAAAATCGTATATGAAGCTATCTGGATGGTCTGGCGCCTGGTGTTTATGAACCTTTTTGGGAAGATCAAACCTTTGCCGCAACGCAATGACAAGGACTGATATCTCCATTATTATTGTCAGTTACAATGTAAAGAATTTCTTACAGCACTGCCTTCATGCCTTAAAAAAATCGATTGCCGGCCTGCAATCGGAGATCTTTGTTGTCGACAATCATTCCATTGACGGCACTCCGGAAATGCTTCGCCGGGAATTCCCGGAACTGCATTTGATCTGCAATGACAAAAATCTCGGTTTCGGCAGAGCTAACAATCAGGCGCTGAAGCGGGCACGGGGGAAATACGTACTTTTTCTGAACCCCGACACCCTGATCGAAGAAAATACGCTTTCGCTGCTGTATGATTTTATGGAAAAGAATCCCGACGTCGGCATCAGCGGGCCAAAAATTCTGAACGCTGACGGCACGCTGCAACTTGCCTGCCGGCGCAGCTTTCCTTCCCCGAAAGTGGCATTGCCGAAATTACTGGGACTGAGCGCACTGTTTCCGAAAAGCAAAATCTTCGGGAAATACAATCTGACCTATCGGGACCCCGGCCAAAGCTACCCCGTGGATGCCGTCAGCGGCTCCTTTATGTTCTGCCGCGGAGATCTGATCCGCAAGCTTGGCGGCTTTGACGAGGATTTCTTCATGTATGGGGAGGACCTTGATCTCTGCCGTCGCGTTCAGTTGTCTGGAAAAAAAGTTTACTATGTGGCCGAGACTGCCATTATTCACTATAAGGGGGAAAGTTCAAAATCGGCACCCTACGATAGTCTGATGGCTTTCTATAAGGCAATGGACATTTTTTTCAGAAAACACTTCTCGCCATTTTATTCGCTGTTCACGACCTTGTTTTTCCGTCTGGGGATCGCATTTCATTTGCTCTTTAATTTTACGGGCAAACTTTTTTTTATGCTGCGTCTTCCCCTGCTGGATCTGCTGTTGATCGCGTCTGCTTTGCTGTTTGCACTGTTTTTGCGTTTTCCGGCGGCGTTTTTTAATGAACTGCCGCATTTTGCACCCGTTCTCGGTGGATATGCCACAGTCTATATGCTCTTTTTAATCCTGGGCGGATCGTATCGCCGTGCGAAACAATACGATTTTGTTCGTGCCGCCGCAAACCTCTTGCCGGGTTTTGTCCTGAACGGCTTTGTAACCTTCTTTATCCTGCGCGCGGCACAATCGCGCTTTGTTTTTCTGATCGCCTTTTTGTTTCTGATGCTTCTGCTTCCCCTGTGGCGCATCATTGCATTCCGGGTCCGGTCCCGGCATTTCCGGCAGGGAGCCGAAAACGCGCGACGCACACTGGTTGTGGGTGCCGGCCCGGAAGGCCAGCGCATCGCGGCAACCCTGGGTCTGCATCCGGAATTGGGTTATTTGTTCGCGGGTTTTGCCGACAAGGACCTTCTGCACCCCAAAACCATCGGGAGTATCCATGATCTGTCCCAGCTGGTAAGGACCCAGGATATTGATAACGTCATCTTCAGCTCGGATGTTTTCAGCCTGGGCGAGATCATTCGCATGATGGCGGAACTGGCGCATTTTCCGCTCAGTATCAAGATCGTTCCCGAAAAAGAGAACCGGCTCTTCGGAAAAGCGGTGATCGAAAATATCGACGATATTCCGGTTATAGAAATGGAATATACCATATTAAAACCCGAATGGCGGATACTTAAACGTGCAATGGACCTGCTTTTTGCCGCCACGGCCATACTTGTACTTGCGCTTCCGGCGCTGCTGAGCGCCCTGTTCGGAGGAGCGGAGGCCGTAACATTTTCCGAAGATGTGCCCGGAGGCCGTATCTGGAAACGAAAAAAGGATGGAAAAGAACCCTTTCTGTACTGGTATCCCATGCTTTTTTCCCTGCTTGCGGGACGAATGAGCGTGGTGGGCGATCTGAAAAACATCCCGGAGGGCAGCCGGCGTTATTACAAACCCGGCATGACCAGCATCATGCGAAGCGAGAAACCCGCATTGCCGTCTCCCGAAGAACACGAACGCTTTATTCATTATTATATGAGCAATTTTTCCTTTGTGCTGGACGCCGAGATTATTTTTAAAACCCTGTTTCTCAAGAAAAATTAAAGCACTGCACCGCGTTCTTTATCGCAACGCCCCGGCGGAAGGATGCTTTTTCATGAAAAAGAGGAAATGATGAAGAAAATCCGATTATTCCTGCCGCTGGTCCTGCTCTTATCCTGCGCGGAACGGGATCCTGCACTTGTCAACGGCCTGATGATTGATGCCGCGCGGCTTTTGGAAAGACAGGACTATTATTACCGCTTGGTCGATTTCATGGCCGACTGGAAAATGAATACCCTGCTCCTGCATTTTTCCGATGACCACGGATTGTCGGTTGCGATACCGGGTTATGAAAAACTGGCGCGGCGGCAAGCCTTTACGCCGGATGACATTTTGCGCTTTACCGCGTATGCTTCGGAACGCGGTATCGATATCATCCCGGAACTGGAGGTCTTTGGCCATACGCGCTATATTACGGATCATCCGGATTATGCGCATTTGTTTCTCGGAGACCGCAGCGGGACCGTCTCATTTAATGCCATTGATCCCTTGAATCCCGAGAGTATTGCGCTGATGACGGACATGATCGCGAAAACCGCAAAACTTTTCCCTTCCAATTTTCTGCATATCGGCTGCGATGAGGTCAATCTGGCGCCATTGGGGATAAATGACAGAGAGAACAAAGCTCAAATATGGACGGATTATGTCAATATCCTGATCGCCGCCGTGCATAAGAGCGGCAAAATACCGATGATTTGGAGTGACCATCTGCGTAAAGATGAACTTATTGCCCAAAATTTACGGAAAGATGTTGTTGTCGTGGAATGGAATTACGTACCGGATTACCGGCCGGGAAATTTGAACGATTTGAATGAAATGGGTTATTATTCCATTATCATGGCGCCGTCCATTTCCTGCTATTTGACGCGCGTGCTGCCGGTACGGCCGGCGCTCCGGAACGTCGATGCGCTGGCCGCATCCGTCCGGGACGAAACCGCCGCCGGCATGATCAATACCCTCTGGCTGCCTATGCGATATCTTCAGGATGCCATGTGGTACGGTATTGCCTATAGTGCCTGGCTGATCGATAAAGGCAGACCTATGGACCTTCAGGCTTTTCACCGGCATTTTGTGCGCAAGCTTTTTGGCCTGCGTCCTGACCGGGACCTTGCGTATTATCTGCAGCGCTGGCCGGATCTGCATCTTGATTACCGTATCTGGACCGCCTTTGCGCAGGGCAGGACGGATATAGCGGAAGATCCCCGGTACCGGGAACAGGTCCGCAGTGTTTATAAGCTTTCCTCCGAACTTTCGGCAGACCCTCCGGCTGTGCGCCCGCGGCGTAATGCCGAAATATTACAGAGCATGTACCTGGCAACGGACGTCATGCAGGTATTCAGCGAAGGACTGCTGATACTGGGCGGGGAGAATTTCCTGCCGCAGGAAATAAGCGAGTGGCGGAGGCGCCTGGCAATCGTAAGCGATGCCGTGGATGCCGACTGGGACAGGGGGCGCTATGCGGACGACCCGGCAAAACTAGCGGCAAAATTCGCAAACCAGACAAGCTCGCATCTGCTGATCCTGCTGAAAATAATGGCGGATGCCGCCGACAAGCAATTCCCTTATGCGCAAATCCCCGCAGAAAATTTTGCGGAAAGACCCCGGGAAGAATAAATTCTCCTGCAATACCGATAAATAGAAACATGATATTTTAAGGATAAAACGATGAAAAGAAATTCTTGTAAGCATCTGCGCTTTTCCTCCGGCAGCAGTTTGCTTCTTCTGTTCATGATCGCAATGAGCGCCTGCAGCAGCCTGTATTACAATGCCATGGAGCAGGTAGGCGTGCATAAGCGGGATATTATGGTTGAGCGCGTAAAATCCGCCCGCGATGCACAGGAGGCGGCAAAAACGCAATTCCGGGACGCGCTTGAACAATTCCGGAGCGTGGTTGCCGTCAGCGGCGGCGATATTGAAAAACAATATACGCGCCTTGACGGGGTTTTGCGGAAGACCGAGAACAGTGCCAACAATATTCACCAGCGCATCGCGGCCATCGAAGACGTTTCCCGGGCACTGTTCCGGGAATGGCGAAGGGAGATCGCGCAGTACCGGAACAAGAATTATAAAGCGATCAGCAGAGAAAAATATAAGAAGACCCAAGGGGAATATAAAGAGCTGATCAGCGCCATGAAAAAAGCGGAAGCCCGCCTGGAGCCCGCCCTGCGCCCCCTGCGGGACCAGGTGCTCTTTTTAAAACATAACCTTAATGCGCGCGCCATTGCTGGACTTGCTGCGGAGCTGGATAACATCGAAAGCCAGGTGCAGCGCCTGATCATGGAGATGGAAGCCGCGATCGAACGCGCCGATCATTTTGTGTCCGATCTGGCGACAGGGCAATAGGAGAATATGTTCATGCAGATACCCCGCATTGCCGCAGTGCAGTTTGAACACCGCAGCGGAGATAAAAATTACAATCTTGCGGCAATGAAAGCATTTGCGGAAAACGCTGCCGCACAAGGAGCGGATATTATTGTCTTTCACGAATGCTGCATCAGCGGATACGGCTTTGCGCGACATCTGAAACGGGATGAACTTTTCGCCATCGCAGAATTCGTACCCGACGGCGAAAGCTGCCGGACCTTGCGGGATATGGCGGAAAAACACCAGCTGGTCATTTGTGCGGGACTGTTTGAAAGGGATAAGGACGAACGTATCTATAACAGCTATGTATGCGTAGATAAAAACGGACTACTTGCCCGTCACCGCAAACTTCATCCTTTTATAAGTCCTTATCTGACCGCAGGCAATACGTATACGGTATTCGAACTTTTCGGACTGCGCTGCGGTATCCTGATCTGCTATGACAATAATATCGTGGAAAATGTCCGGGCTACGGCATTGCTGGGCGCGGACCTGATCTTTATGCCGCATGTAACCATGTGTACACCGTCAAAGCGTCCGGGAGCCGGTTATGTGGATCCGGCTTTGTGGAAAAACCGTAAACGGGATCCGGAGACCCTGCGCCGGGAGTTTGACGGCCCCAAGGGACGTGAATGGCTGCTGCGCTGGCTGCCTTCGCGTGCGCACGATAATGGTGTTTATGTCGTGTTTACGAATCCCGTTGGCATGGATGACGATCAGCTGAAGAACGGCTGCTCCATGATACTGGATCCATTCGGAGGCATTATGGCGGAATGCCGGAAACCGGATAATGACATGGTCATTGCCGCGATCGATCCTTCCCTTCAGAAAGAAGCCGGCGGCCGCCGCTACCGCAATGCGCGACGCCCGGAACTGTACCGGGATATTATCGGGAAATCACACAGATCCGTGCAAAAAGTTGCCTGGCTGAAAAAATCGTGAATCGTGAATCGTAGAATTTCGTAAATTATTGAGCATTGGTTTTATCGGTCATTGTTATTTTTAAGGGAAAAATGTTGAAAAAACAGCGCTTGTTTTCCCCATAACTCATAACGATATTACCAGCCCAGCAAATACGCAAAGACCAGCGGCGCCACAATAGTGGCATCGGATTCGATAATGAATTTCGGCGTATCGATGCCGAGTTTCCCCCAGGTGATCTTTTCGTTGGGCACGGCACCGGAATAGGAGCCGTAACTGGTAGTGGAATCGGAGATCTGACAGAAATAGCTCCAGAACGGCGTGTCCCTGCGTTCAAGGTCCTGATACAGCATCGGGACCACACAGATGGGAAAATCGCCCGCAATGCCTCCACCGATCTGGAAAAAGCCGACACCTTGCTCTTTGGATTGCTTTGTATACCAGTCCGCCAGCCACATCATATACTCGATGCCCGATTTCATGGTCGAAGCTTTCAGGTCGCCCTTAATGCAGTACGAAGCAAAGATATTGCCCATGGTGGAATCTTCCCAGCCGGGAACGACAATGGGCAGGTCCTTTTCCGCAGCAGCCAGCATCCAGCTGTTCTTTGGGTCGATCTCGTAATCGGATTCCAGCACGCCGGACAGCAGCATCTTGTACATGTACTGGTGCGGAAAATAGCGTTCGCCGTTTTTGTCCGCATCTTTCCAGATCCTGAAAATATGCTTCTGCAATTTGCGGAAAGCCTCTTCTTCGGGGATGCAGGTGTCGGTGACGCGGTTGAGCCCTTTTTCCATCAGCGCCCATTCCTGCTCCGGGCTCAGATCCCGGTATTCCGGCACGCGCCGGTAATGCGAGTGCGCCACCAGGTTCATGATATCTTCTTCAAGATTCGCACCGGTACAGGTTATGATATGCACTTTATCCTGCCGGATCATTTCTGCCAGGGACTTGCCCAGCTCTGCGGTGCTCATTGCTCCCGCAAGCGTGATCATCATTTTATTGCCCTGTTCAAGCTGCGCCTCGTAGGCTTTGGCGGCATCCACCAGGGTCGCCGCGTTAAAATGCTTGTAATGTTCCAGCATGAATGCCGTAATGGGACCGTTTGTGTTCATGGTTCTCTCACCTGTTCAAATGAAATTTATAGGATAACATTTTATAATATAATTTTGCAGCCAGAAAGGCCGGGGAATGGTCATCCTCGCGCGGGGCCAGTTCCACAATATCATAAGCCAAAACTTCCTTTTCCCGGAACACCGCCTTCAGGAAAGCCAGAACATTGTACCAATCCAGCCCGCCGGGTTCCGGTGTGCCCGTGGCCGGCATGATGGAAGGATCAAAGACATCCAGATCAAAAGTGATATAGACCCTGTTACCGATTTTTGAAAGTGCTTCCGCATACCATTCACGGTTCCAGGCGATCTCCCGGGCAAAAAAGGTATTTTCGGGCTTCATATATTGCTTTTCACTGATATCCATGCTGCGGATACCGATCTGGACAAGGTTCGCATGCTGTGCGGCATCATAAACGGCACAGGCGTGATTATAGGGAGAACCCCGGTATTTGGGGCGCAGATCGGCGTGCGCGTCAAAATGCAGGACGGTCATATCCGGGAAGGCTTCATAGAAAGCCTTAATGATACCGATGCTGATGGAATGTTCTCCGCCGAAAAAGGTCAGGAATTTTCCGGTCTGCATCAGCGCCCGGGTCTTTTCATAGACCGTCCGGAAGACTGATTCGGGGGAGCGGTTCTCCACGATGGGCGGCAGGATATGGATGCCCTTGCGGTAGACCTCGGAATCGGTCTCGATATCGTAGAGCTCCAGATTTTCCGCGGCTTCCAGAAAGGCGGCGAAGCCTTTATCCGCACCTTTTCCCCAGGTACTGGTGCCGTCATAGGGGATGGACTGGAGCAGAACGGAAGCCGTATCGTAACGGGTATGGATTTCTTCGATCGCAGCAAAGTTTCTCATGGTTTTTGCTCATAGCCCAGGATCTTGAACATATCCTGCGCGGATTGTTCGTCCCGGTAAACATAATGGGTAAAATTGCCTTTGTCGTCACGGTCGATGATCACGTGTTTCGGGGAGGGTATCAGGCAATGTTTGATACCGCCGTAGCCGCTGATGGAGTCCTGATAGGCGCCGGTATGGAAAAAACCGATGTAAAGCGGCTCTTTATCTTTTTCGGAATATTTGGGCAAGAGGATTTCCTGGTTGAGGTCCTCCGAATTGTAATAATCCGAGCTGTCGCAGCTGATGCCGCCGATATTCACACGCTGGTAATCGTTGTTCCATTTGTTCAGCGGCAGAAGAATGAATTTTTCGTGGATGCTCCAGGCATCCGGGATCGTATTCATCAGGCTGTTGTTGATTATATACCAGGTTTCGGTGTCATTTTGCTTTTTTTGTTCCAGCACTTTAAAGATAATGGCGCCGGCTTCGCCGACCGTGTATTTGCCGAATTCCGTAAAGATATCCGGTTCGGGAACATCCTCGTTCGTGCAGGTTTCCTTGATGCTCTCAATAATGGCGTTGATCATGTATTCGTAATCGTATTCAAACCCCAAATGGTTGCGGATCGGGAACCCGCCGCCCAGGTTGAAAGCGTCAAGCGAATCGCATTCTTTTCGGAGATTGACATAAAGCTGCAGTGCACGCTTGAATTCACCCCAGTAATACAGGGTGTCCTTGATGCCCGAATCCACAAAGAAATGCAGCATTTTCAGCTCAACATTCTTGTTATCCCGGATCTTGGAACGAAACAACTCCAGGATCTCGCCTTCCGGAATGCCAAGGCGTGAAGTGTAGTAAGCCGACTGTGCCTGTTCATTGATCGCCATGCGCAGGCCAATCTTCATTTTCTGGTCCGGCTTGATCTTGTTGATACGGTCAAGTTCGTGGATACTGTCCAGGATCAGGACCGAATTGTGGAAACCGGCCTCCTGCAGGCGGACGATCTTTTCCAGGTATTCATCCGTCTTATAGCCGTTATGAATGATCAGGCGCTCCTTGTTGATCTTTTTATCCTGATACAGGTGCAGGATAAGATCGATATCGTAAGCGGAGGAGGTTTCAAGATTGACATCGTGTTTCAGTGCTTCGTTGATGACGTGATAAAAATGGTTGCATTTGGTGCAATAGCAATAATAATAACGTCCGTGATATTTGTGGCGTTTGATGGAACGGTTGAACAAATTCCGGGCTTTTTTGATCTGATCGCCGATCTTGGGCAGATAAATAAAGCGAAAAGGCGTTTCATATTTTTCAATCAGATATTTTAACGAAACCCCGTGAAAGGTCAAATAACCGTCGCGCAGATCAAATCCCTCCTGGGGAAAGTAGTAACTCTGATCTATCAGATCAAAATAAGTATTTTTCATTTATGGTATCACCTCTTTCTTTTTAAGCGGACATGCGCCGTATTGCGTACAGTATGAAATATATTGATTGTGTTTTTTGATTACAAAGAATTTAGTGAGGAGATTGAGAAGGACGGCGGGGGCTGAAGAATGAACGATGAATGATGATCGATAAACGATGCTTGCGCGCCATAGCTCCGAAGTGCCGGAGCGAAGGCGTGAACGCAGTGGAAGGATCCCCGCTATAGCTGAGCAATGAGAAAGGAAATATGGGAGAAATGGAAAACGAGAGAACTCGACAGCTCAACGACTCGACAGCTCGACATTCTTTTGAATTTTGAACCTTGAGTTTTGGGCACTGAGTACCGGGAAAGGAAGTTAAGAATCCGAGAAACAGAAAAGTTTATTCAGCGAAATTTTTTTAATGAAGTTGGGAACTTGGGAAGTTAGGAACTTTAGTCAGCGGAATAATTTTGAATCTTGAATTTTGAACTTTGAACCTTAAGCCCTGTTCGCCCTGCGGCAATAGGGTAAATTCTCATTTTATTCGCGCAGCTTTTTTATTAAATTGCTCTTTACATAACGGAGACGCCATATGAAAATCAACCGCCTGATGCTTTGTTTTTTCTTCCTGTCCGGCAGCTTTGCCGCGCTGTTTGCACAGATCCCGGAAGTGCGTGTTCTGATCATGTACAGCGAATCTTCGGTGGAAATGCAAAGCGATTCCAGGCTGAACATTTTCGATCAGGACAATAAGCGCGAGCAGCTGCGGGGACAACAGTCGCTGTTTCTTCGCAGAGAAGGAGAAACCCTGGCGCTTTACGATGCCGGCGAAAAGCTGATTCATCGCGGAAACAGGCTTATCATACAAAACAATGATAAAAATAAAGATATCCGGATCAAAAATGTACCGCAGGGGATCGGGTGGGGACGGGAATATAAGGAAGACCGGACCTATAAAGGGTCATTGGAATTTTTCAGTAACGGATCCGGGGATATCAATGTTGTCAATGTATTGGATTTGGAAACCTATCTCTATGGTGTGGTCCCTTCCGAGATCGGGGTTAATTCACCCGCGGAAGCCCTGAAAGCCCAGGCAATCTGCGCACGCACCGAAGCGATGGTGGGCCTGGAGACCGGAAAATACGCCGGCCCGGATTATCAGCTGACCTCCGACGTCATGTGCCAGGTCTATGCCGGTTCCGGTACGGCTAACGACGCCGTGCGCAAAGCGGTGGACGATACCCGCGGGATGGTACTGACCTTCCGGGATACTTTGATCAGTGCCTACTATGCCTCCACATGCGGCGGCCATACCGAGAGCATTGAATTCGTGTGGCCGGAACGCTCCGGTCCGACACCCTATTGGAAGGGTCATTTCGACCGGCCTGTCGGAGACAGCCCGGATCTGACCCGCGCGGATGCGTTGCGGAAATGGATCCTGGATCCCCCGGAAGTTTGGTGCCGTCCGGACAGCAGCACGCCCGACTGGATGCGGAATAATTTTCGCTGGAAAACGACGATCACGCCGGAACAGATCAGTAAAATGCTCGCGGAACAATACCGGGATATCGGGAATGTTTATGACATCGTTCCACTGGAGCGCGGGGTTTCGGGACGTATTTACGATCTGCTCTTTATCGGGGACAAGGGGCATTTCCGCGTTAAGGGGGAATTGAATATCCGCCGCCTGGTTTCGCCGCCACTGCGCAGTTCCTGCTTTATCGTCGACAAGATCGGGCCGGTTTCGGCGCCGGCGAGTTTTATCGTCAGCGGCGCAGGTTCGGGCCACGGTGTTGGTATGTGTCAGGTCGGCGCCATTGCGATGGGACGGCAAAATATTCCCTATACGGACATTCTGGCACATTATTTCCGCGGCGCCGTTCTCCGTAAAAAATATTGATCCGGCATACGAACGTGACATTCTTCAATCCCACATTTCTGTATTTTCTGCCGCTGGCCGCACTTCCCTTTATTATTCACCTCCTGGGTGAACGTAAACACCGGCCCTATGCCTTCAGCTCTCTGAAATTTCTCCGGGAAATTGAACAAAGCTCCATGCAGAAACTGAAATGGCGGCAATGGCTGATCCTGCTTGCACGGGCTCTGGCCATTGCCATGTTGGTCCTGGCATTGGGACGCCCGCTGTTTCGCGGCAGCTTCGGTGTCGCCGAATCCGGACTGCTGCTGATCGACCGCAGTTTCAGTACACAAATAGATCCGGGATTTCAGGAGAAATCCGCGGAATTGATCCGGCATTTTGAGAGCTGGGAGGTTTTTGAATTTGACGAACACAGTTCAGGCGATTCGCTACAGCGTCGCATTCTGGATCACCTGGAATTATACAGCAATGCCGAAACGCCGCTGATCCTGATAAGCGATTTTCAGGACAATGCACAAACCGCGGAAATATGCAGTATGCTGGAAGATCTTGCCCTGCGCCGCTATCTGCTCCCGATCCGGAAAAATGAAGCAAACCTTGCTGTTTCCGGACTGAATTTGCTTCCGGAGTACCGCGAGGACGAATTGATGAGTCTGGCAATACACAGTTCGGCTTCGGAGCTATACGACGCTCCGGCTTCCGTCGGGATCCGTATCAACGGGCGGGCCGCCGGCCGGGTCAATATGGACGAACAGGGATTCGGCGTATTCCGTTTTGATCCCGGAGATGCGGAATACATCCGTTGTATCGCTCAAGGCGCCGAGGATGCATATCCCGAAGACAATGTGCGCTACCGGGTTGTGAAACCCTATTCCCAAATCCGCATTCTGGATGTCGCCGGGCATGAACTTGCGGGCTATCAGCGCGAAGCCCTCGCCGCCATGGAAGGAATCCAGCTGGAAGGCATATCCCCCGAAATGCTGCCGGCCACGGATCTGAACAAATATGACATGCTTATAATCAGCGATCCCGGAAGCCTGCCGAAGGGCCAGAAAGACCGCATTCTGCGGTTTTCCGCACAAGGACCTTTGCTCCTGATCGCAGGTGAAAAAACCGGCGAGTGGCTGGACGGCAGCTGGGAAGAGCGAAATTTAAGCCCGGGTTTTGTTGCTTTTGAAACTCCCGAAACGGAAGGGCAATCCTTCCGTATCCGCAGTTATTACCGTTCCGGTATAGCCTTTGCAGAAACTATCTGGCGCCTGAGCAACGGGGATCCCCTGCTGGTCAGGAACGCGCCCCGGCAATACTTTATGTTTTCGCCTTTTGTCTTTGATCGCAACGAAATGGGTCTGTCACCCTACTTTACGCGTGTTCTGCGGCAATTTATCCTTAACGCACTGCAGTGGGAAATCGGGGAATACGAAACCGGAGATGCCCTGGTTCTGGATCGCCCGCGTTTTAGTGTCCGCAGCCCGAGCGGAGAGATATTTCAAATGCAGGGACCCTTCCGCGAAACGCATACGCCGGGTTTTTATATTCTGGAAAGTGAAGACACCCGCCGGGAGCTTGCCGTCAATATTCCTGTTGCAGAGACACTGCAACGGCAAATACCGCAAAGCGCCTGCAAGGGTATCTGGATCGAAGAAAGCGATTATTCAGTATTACGCGACAGCATCCGCGGCAGGGAGGCGAGCGCTTTGTTTTTTTTGCTTGCCGCCGCATTTCTCTTGTTTGAAATGCTGCTGACCGGAAAAGGAGAAAGAACAGCATCATGGAAAAAATCATAGAAAAAGGCCCGGAGCGCGCCCTTCTTTGTGCGGTAGCGCAGACCGGAAAATACGAGGAAAGCGAACGTTCTCTGGAAGAACTGGCACGCCTGGCCGATACGGCCGGGATCGAAGTGCTGGATACCTTTATCCAGGTCCGTGAAAAAAGCGATCCGGTCTTTTATTTTGGCAGCGGAAAGCTTAATACGCTACAGGCACTTGCCCGGGAAAACGAGGCGGATCTGCTGATCTTTGATGATGAACTGACTCCCGCCCAGCAAAAGAACATTCAAAAGCAATTACCCGATATCAACATTCTGGACCGCAGCGCGCTGATCCTGGATATTTTTAAGATCCATGCCAAGACCCGTGAAGCCAAGACGCAGGTACAAC